>Ga0302122_10000932_pt1 | contig 18334 bp, 7 predicted proteins | sample CB21_SCM_MG_FD_203115 | JGI IMG/M metagenome (GOLD analysis project Ga0302122, IMG submission 203115) | Marine microbial communities from Western Arctic Ocean, Canada - CB21_SCM | ecosystem: Environmental > Aquatic > Marine > Oceanic | place: Canada: Western Arctic Ocean | collected 2017-09-28
GGCCGCGGCCGCGGCGACGGCGACGCGCCGCCGGCGGGGGCTGCCTCCGTGCGGCTCGTCGGCTGCCCGCGGCGCGGCCTGGTCGCTGGGACTTGTGGCCCCATACTCCATGTTGCGTCGCTGTGCGTGTCGCTTGGCGTGTCACTTTGCGTGTCGCTGTGGGTGTCGCTTTGCGTGGCTCGGCGGGGCAAGCGAGGCTGCTGGCGCTGTCAATTGGGACGTACCAAACGCGAGGAATCCCGACGACACAACACTAGAGAATCATGTTTACCCCCCCTCCCGACGAAGCGAATGAGGACCGGCATGACGTGCACAGTCTATAGGGACAGTGGCCCTGCTCACGTGCCCGGGCGCGGCCTCCATTCCACAGGGCCTCGAGCCGGCCTGGCGACCCGGACGGCGCCCCCTTCGTAGTACATAGTGCTCTTCGTCGTCTTAAAAAAGGAGCGCTCAGACGCGCGCGTTGGTCTCGTCGTCTAAGACGGGCACGCCGAAGTCGTAGTAGGACACGACGCCCGAGGCGTCGCAGGCCGCGCGCCACTCGGCATTCGTCTTCACTGTCGTGGGCGCGTCCGCGGCCTTGGCGCCGCCCAGCACGGCGGCGCCGAACTGGTACTCGGGGATCTCCGCCTCGGGGGCGGCGTCGTCGTCGCCCATGGTCATGTATAAAGTGTTGGCGGCGAAGAAGAGCACTAAAATGCCCCCGATGGGCCCGAACTGCTGCGTGTCCGCCGTGACCTGGACGCCGCCGATCTCGTAGAGCTCGCGGTAGGCCGTCACGAGGCTCGAGGCGTCCACCATCTGGGCCGGCGCGGCGCGCTGTACAGCTGGCCGGGGGGCCACGAAGGCCGCCGCCGGCGCGGCGAAGGCGAGGGCCAACGCAGATGTGCTCCTCATTGTGACTTAAGCGTAGGAGCTTCTCTCCAACCAACAGCGCTGCACGCTCGTGCAATGTAGTGCAAGATAAGCTCGATCTTTGTGATTTTTTCAAGTTGACGGGTTTTCTATGGAAACCCGTTTAGTAAGATTAGTACGCGCCGGACGCCGTCTCCGTCTCTACCGTCTCTAGACGCCGTCGACGCGGGCCTCACGCAAACAAAACATAACACAGCAAACGGCTTACTCACCAGTTCGTCCCCAAGTAGCCCCCGAAGGAGATCTGGTCGACCGACAAGTGCCCCGTGTCGCCCAGACTCCGCAGGCTGACCTTGCCATCTGAAGAAATAGTAATGTGCGTGATGGACCCGTTCATCGTGCACAGGCGCAGCCACCCCTCGGGCGGCAGTTGCAAAGCTCGCAAAGCCAGAAACCGTATCACGTTCGCGTGACACACGAGCACGTCGTATTCGTCCGTCGGCGCGTCCGGCAGCGGCTGCGTGGCGTACTCCTCCTCGTCGTCCTCGTCGTCGTCGATCTCGTCCCAGGGGATCGCTCGCTTGAAATATTTGCGGAACGCAGCCTCAATCCGAGCGCCGTCTCTATAAACGGCGGCCGCATGGTGGACCCCATCGGGGATGGCGTGGCACGGGACGCCCTCATTGAGCTGGGGGTCGCCCGGGTATCTCTTTACATCCTTTAGTTGGGTATGGAGCAGGTCGGCTGTTTCGACGGCCCGCGCCAGCCGCGAGGAATGGACGCCGCGACACACGGCGCCTTTTTGCCCGAGCAACTCCGCGACGCGTTGTCCCGACGCAATGGCTTGGGCCCTGCCCAATTCTGTGAGAATGCGTTTGTGGTCCTCTGTGGAAGACTCGTCGTACTGGCCGTGCCTTATAAGAAGAAGGTGCCTCCTCGGCGCGCCACTGGGCCTTGTTTGACTTCGCATGCGCCCTCTAGAATCCAGCTCGCGGTGGTCCCAGTTGGGGTCCCATTGCGGATAAGGCACGGCCGGTTGGAACAATTGCGCCTCAATAGCCACGTCAGCGACCGCTGTTAAACGTCTTTGCACCGCGGGCGGGCGCGCCTCACTTTTTGACGTGGTGGGGTAGAGGGCGCAGGCGCCGAGTGGCAGCGCGGCTCTACGGGCGAGGCGGTGCATCTTGCTCCAGTGAGAGCCTTTGTTGCTGCAAGAGTGTGAGGCGTTCGGCGTGACGAGAGCACGTAGTATGCGCTGCGGCAAGCTGTACACGGCAATTATACGTCACTGCTTGCGAACGCGGGCGGAATCACGCTCAGATTGTGACGAGATCTCGCGTTTTGAGACTGCGTGAAACCCGCACGCAAAAACAAGCGCCCTTGAACCGTCTCGGCAGCCTCGGAGGGGCTCTTTTGGCTCCGTAGGCTCGCAAGCATCCGTCCCAACCTCAGCACGCGAGGCCCCTGTCACTCACTTTGCTAACATCCGCAGCGCACGCTCCGGCACTCACCGGTCGTTGTGGAATAGCGGAGGAGCTGAAGAACGCTCAGAAACAACTCAGCTCGAGGTCTGCCGGTCGAGATCGTGGCGAAACCGCCTAGACGCGCCAGATTTAAACATTGTCTCTGACCAAAACCCAAAAATAAAAGCGCGCCGACGCGCCCCAGCCGTGCCAGCAGATCACCACCGGGCAGCAGCAGCGCTCGAACCGTAGCGGAGCACGCGCGTGAAACGCCCAGCGCGACCGCGGACGCCGCGCTCGAACCGCGGCGCACCGGGCCGCGCGTGAAACGCCGCGACCCGCGGACGCCGCCCACGCCAGCGACGCTGCAAATCACCCGGAAACAACACAATGCCCGCCTCCGCGCGCAAAGGAAGGGACCCCAACGCGCGCCTCGGCATGCCGCCCAAACAGCAGCACCGCTCGACCGACAACATGCGCCGCTTCGTCAAGAATGACGTGGAGAAGAAGCCCCAGGCCTGGGCCGTGGGACTGAACAAGTGGACGCTGCGCTTCTCGAACCAGGCCCTGGACGGGGAGTGGCGGCGCCTGGTGGCCGGGCGTTCGAGAGCCTTGTGGCTCCGTTCTTTACTCAGCGCGACGCTCTACCAAGCCCTGCGGCACGCGGCGGACACGGCGCAGTTCGGCCCGGCTCAACAATGGGTCGTGGGCGTCCGGTTAGGACTCGCGGTGATCCAATGTTTGTTCTTCGCCGTGGCGTACTGCGACCTCCTGAAACCGTCCCAAGCCGCCATCGGGGCCAACGCGTTTTTGTACGGGCTCGTGGAGCTCGCCTTGGTGGTGGACCGACTGCGACCGAGGGTCGCCCCGGGCGATTGGTTGCAAGTCACCTACGGCCTGGCCTGGTTTGTGGTGCCGAAAATGAGCGCGTTGCAGTTCTTCCCCGCGTGTCTAGGGAGCTGCGCCATCGTGGGGTGGTGGGCTCTCCTATCCTGGGCGACGATGGGCGTGCCACCTACAGATGCGCCCTACGGCGTCGGCGGCGACCTCTACCGTTTGGTAAGGGCGCCCTTTTCTACGCAAGCCCGCTTACAGATGCAGTGCACGGGCGTCGATTGCGTGCAGCGGACGCTGCAAGGGTTGGAGGCGTCCAAGACCGTAGACCTAATACGGCGGACGTCCTGGCAGGACGCGTCGGCCGGTCTAGCCTTGGTGGTGCCCGTGGTGGTTTTGTTTAATGTGGTCGCGTACTCGTCGGAGAAGTCCGTGAAGGAGCGCTTTGTCCTAAGGAGCGCGTTGGCGCACGAGCACCGGCACGACGTCCGTTTAAGCTTATTAGGCGACGACGCCTCGGTCATGTTGCAGCGCTTGCAGGCCGCCGTCAAGGCGCCGCGGTGGCGCGACGACAGCGGAGGCCACAACGACCGGTTATTGTTAGCGGCGGTGCCCGCCATCGTGTTAGCCGGTCTGGGGTGGTTCCCCTCGACGCGCCTCTTCACGGGCTCGTTGGCGTCCTCGGCGTTCGGGGGCCCGGACGCCGCGTGGGCCGCGCTCCTGCACGTCTTTGGGCTGTCCCTGTTTCTATTGGTGCTTACAAAAAGAGTGAAGTTCGTCTTACTCACGCCGCTGGTCGTGGCCGCGTTGTTCTATCTGGCGGCCCAGACGCTGTCCACAACGGATAACCGGACCAAGTTCTTTCGATGGGCCGGCTCTTTGGTACTGGCGGCCTTTGTGCTTGGAGCATTTAGAGTAGCGCGGCTCTTCGCCGCGCTCCTCCACTTCGCGCGACGGACCCTGTTCCTGTATCCGCACTTAGAGGAGAACCTCAAAGAAACGGCGATCGCGGGCGGCGACGGGGAGCTCCTGAACCGCCTGGTGGCCAAGGTGGACCTGCCGCGCCCGGCGAACCCCGGCGCGGTGAAGGGCGTGATGGAGCCCGTGGAGAACAAGAACGATAGCGAGCTCTCGCTCTGTTCGCTCGCGTCCTACCCTTCCAGTCATGAGTGTGCATCGAACCCGCTGCCCCTCTTGCCCCTGGGCGCGTCCGAAAGGGCTTGTGCTTTTTGTTCCCATGACCCGGGTGCCGCCTCATCCCTGGCGACGCACTGCGTGCCCGTGTGTGGGGCCTGGGCGTCCTGGTACCTGTGGCGCGCGGAGCGGGCGCGGCGCCTCGACCGGGCGCGCAACGAGCTCGGGGCGGTCCATGACGAGGGTCCCGTGCAACGCCCCTGCTGCGACTTCGCAACATTGGCACTGGAGCGGTCGGCGCTGCAGCGCGAGAACCTGGTGTTGCGCGCCCAGGTCGTTGCGCTGCGGGACCGCGCAAATACGCCGCGCTCGTCGCCCGAGGCGACGGGGCGGCCGATCGAGCCGGCCTGAATAAACCCCTTGTTGCTTCTACGGTTTTCCGCGGGTTGGCTTGTAGCTCCCTGGCGCGGCCCCGAGCTGCATGGGCATCACGGACTGGCTCGGACGCGAGTCACGCGACCGGCGCGACTCGGGCTCGGACCCCGGGGGGCTCGTAGCTTCTGGGAGCCGACGCATGCCTATACGCTGCCCTGGCAGACTTGCAGAGGCCTCTCTTCGAGTTGCTTTCGGTTGCGGCGCAGCGCCCAAATCATGCAAGTGGACTCCTTAAAAAGTGCTTGCGCCGTGGCGGCGAGGGCGAGCACCAGTCCAAAAGCTCGAGGCATTTCTATGCCGTCGGTCCGGTTTGTCACGCGTGTCGATGTCTCCCGCGCACGCGCCCGTCGTAATCACGTTTAAGCCAAACGGCGTGTCACCGCGCGAGAGACGCGTCGGCGTAACTTGAAACCTGAAACCCGATTTTTGCCTCTTCATAATTATAATAATAATACCCGAACCCACCCCGAGTCACAATTGCCATCACGGGACGCACTTACAGGACGCACTCATATACGCGAAATTCACCAACAAATATTCAACAAATTCAGTTACACATCATAACCCCTGCCTCCGTCGACCCACCCCGCGGGTGCGGCCGGGCCCAAATCACTGCCCCGCGACCCCGCCGGGTATTTGGCATTCGCCACGGCCCTTTTGTAAGCCGCTCTTCTGTGTGGATTTCGGGGGGTGGAAGTATTGTGCCGGGTGCAAGTCTGTGCTGGTGGGAGAGGCTGGAGCATGAACGGGTGCATGAAATAGCCGCCCGGCGGCGGGCCGTGTGGCGGCGGCGGGTGGTAATACGCGCCCGGCGGCGGCGGGCCGTACGGGAAGGGCATCGGTGGCGCCGGCGTCCAGGGAGCCGCCGTGGGGTCGGGGCTCGCGCTGCGCGACGTCGCAGGCGCTGGCACCTCCGGCTGGAACTCTGCGGCGTCGCCCGCGAGGGTCGACGCGGCGGCCGGCAGTTGTAGGATCCGGACGACGCCCGGTGCGGTCGCGTGGCATACGTCGACATGGCCCAAAGCCCCTGCGCTTTTCCAACTGACTCCGGGACTGACACCGGGGAGGTGCGCGAGGAGATGCGACAGCCTCTCGAAGCCCAGGGTATTGTGGTCGAGCGTCTTCCCATGACACACCTGGAAGTACTCACCGAGCAGCGAGATGCGGACCACGCCGTGGTGCGCATTGAGAACCACCAAGATCTCGCGTTCGACGGTCGCGAGGGAGACGGTCGCGCGGGATATTGTCTGCGCACTTCCAAAAGCGATGCCTGGCAGACTCCTGAGGAGGGACGAGACGTACTCAAATCCACGAGTTCTGGCAATTCTGGCGTTGAACCTCCTGCCGAAGCGCTTCTCGTAGATAGTCCGAAGACAGGCCACCGGGATTACGCCGCCGCGTTCGTCGATGAGCTCCAGAATGTTGCGCTCGACCTCCTCTAAGGCAGAGGCAGAGGCAGCATTCTGGCGGCGCAGAATTATGGTCTCAGAAATTGCGGCGGCAGCGGCGTCCCTGCGACACGCCGCCACGGCCTCGTCGACGTACACCGAGATGACGGCCGCCGCGGCAGCGTCCCGGTCGACCGCCGCGTCGTGCGCGGCGCGCGCGGCGGCAAATGCAGCAGCCCGGTCCACCGCGCATACGCAGGTGTCCTCGAAGGCGCCGGTCGTGGCCGTGACGTAGGCTGTGATATAGACCCCACCGGCAGCCGTCGTCCCCCAGGCGGCCGCCGCTGCCCACTGCCCCGCTCGCTGAAAAGCCTCGGCGCGCACATCAGCGGCAGTGCTCGTTCCTTGCGTGACGCCCACTGCCCCGCGTCCATCGCCGAGTTGGCGGCAGCTTGGGCCGCCGCGGTCGCGTTGAGCGCCAGCGCCTCGGCGGCCGCGCGAGCGCGCTCCGCCTCGGCTTCACGCCGTCGCCGCGCCTCGGCCTCAGCGGCCGCGCGCACCTCGGCCTCGCGCCGGCGCAGCGCCTTCGCCGCGCGAGCACGCACTTCCTCAGCCTCGCGCCGCCTCCGTAGTGTCTCGGCCTCCGCTGCCGCGCGAGCATGCGCTACCTCGGCCTCGCGCCACCGCCGCAGCGCCTCGACCTCTGCGGCCGCGCGCACCTCAGCTTCACGCCGTCGCCGGTCAGCCTCCGCGGCGCACGGGAACGGCACCGGAGGCGCGGCGGCGGCCCCGCCCCACGCCGGCCGCGGGGCGTCGACCCGCCTCCCGCTCGCGAGATCCACGACGTCGGCGACGCCGAACGGCTTGCGACACGTCGGACAACTCGCCCCCGCTTGCGCCTTCGCCGCGCTCTGCCGCCGCCAGTCCGCGACGCAGGTACGACAGAACGCGTGGCCGCAGCCCGCGAGCCTGCAGTCCCGCTCGCGGTCCCAGCAGAGCTCGCACAGGGCATCGTCGTCGTCGCTTGGGTCCGCGGGCGGCGGCGGCGGCGGCGGTGCGGCGGGCGCGACCGCCGCCGCGGCGTTGCGCTCCCGGATCGCCCGCACCAGGCGCGCGCGCGGCCCCATGGGCAGCCCGAGCTCCGCGAAGTCCTCACTTGTCAGCGTCCCGAGGCAGGCGTCGTCGACGTCGTTCTCTCTGAAGACGGAGAGGTGGCGCCCCAGGCCGCACTGCTCGATGAGATAGATCACTTCCGCGGCGCGCTCCGCATAGGGTGCGTCCATGCTGCCCCCGGCAGTCCCAGGCTGACCAATGCTGCCCAGGCCGCACGTCGACACCACGGCACCGCAGGGCAGTTGAATTGTGTTCGAATTTATCTGGTTTTGAAAAACCCGTGGGAAAGCGCTATACCCTATGAGTAATTTCTAAAGAACAACACACATTTACTAGGCTTGCGCCGCCACAACGCGTAAGGAAGCCGACCACGCGGACCAGCCCGCCGCGTAGCGCGCCCGCGCCCGGAGGTCGTACGTCTCGCCGGGCGTTATTACGTGGACAACGGTCTTGAACGTGGCGCGGCCGCTCTTCTTCCGCGTGACGTGCCACGTGGCATCCGCGTCCCCGACGTCGCGGCACCCGACCTCGTAGGCGCCCACGCATGCAGCCGGGGGCGGAAACGCGGCCCCGGGCTCGTTCTCCTCGTACCCTTTGAAGATGGTTTTCCCGCCGCGCCCGCCCGCCCGGAACAATTTCCCGACATCAACAACACACGACTTCGTGATGCGTATCACCAGCTTCCGCGCCGCCTTGGCCACCACGCGCATCGTCGGTGGGCACAAACCGCAGGGCGTTTTGAGTTGCCGCGGCGGCGACCAGCGCGACCAGCCCGCAGTATTAGAGCAGCGGCTCCGTATATCATACGTGCGCGCGGGCACGAGAAAGACCGTGGCGGCGCCGGCCCCGTCGTCGGCGAGCGCGCACGCGTGGCGCACCGTCGAAACGTCGGACGCGACCTCGACCTCCCACGCGTCCACGGGTGCACCGTTTGCGTCCTTCGTTTGCGGTAACACGAGCGAACACCAGCCGAGGTACCCGCCCTCGTCGGAACATGCGCCTAGCCGCCGGCCGACGTCCCCACAGAGCGGATCCTGCCGGTGCGGCTCGCCGTAGGAGTCGTCGTCGGAGTCGGAGTCGAAGCTCCGTTTCTCCTTCTTCTTGGACGGGCTGCCCCGCCTCTCCATCGCGGCCCGCCCCAATGGGTCGTCCGACGGACGTCCGCGGTCGCTGCCCCGGCGCATGGACGTGAGGTTCCGGCGCTGGTGGTTCGCGCCGGGGCCCTTCGCCAGCGCCATGAGGACCTCGTCGGCGTTTTTCGGGCAGTGCGGAAGGGGCGGCGCCTCGGGCCGCACAGGGTCCGTGGCCACACAGCCAACAGCAGCGCGCGACCACGGCGCGGGCTCGCCGAGCAAGGGGCAGCTCCGCACGCGCACGTCGTACGCGCGCCCCGGCCGCAGCCGCGTCGCGACGATGGATGTCAAAGTGCGGTCCCGGCTCACGCGCGTCCAGACATCGTCGTCGTCCTTCCAGGCCCGCTGGCTGCGCCGCGTCTCCACCTCGAAATCCTCCGCCGGTACTTGTGGCGGCCCGTGGCGCCGGCGCAGGTTTAGGAGAGGCAGTGAGTTGAACGCGAAGAGGACCCGTTTCCGCCGCTGCAGCGCGTCCGACTGCACTAAGCGTATAATCACTTCGTACGCGGCGCTCCTTCGGTCCAAAGCGTCCCACGCCAAGGCGACACTTGTAGTCGTACGTTGCACGGCTTGGATGCGGGGTGCGCGCACTTTGCCGACTTTAGCCGAATCAGAAAAAGGCCCCCAGCCGTACTTGTTCCGCGCGCGCGCGCGGGCGTACAAGGGCGGCACGGTGAGTGGTCCCACAACCCCCCGGGCCAATAAAAACGCGGCGAGGGGGCGGCGCACGGCCACGAACTCCGCCAGGGGCGGCTCTTCCTCGTGCACCGCTTCGAAACACACCGAGGCCACCGGCTGCAGGGTCCAGCGCTCATTACGAACCTCGTCGTCGGACTCCGCGTCGGAGGCCCACGCGACCTCTTCGACGGCCTCCGGGGCACAAATGACGGGCCGGGCCCACGCGCAGAGCTCGCACTCGAACTCGAGCGGTGGCGCCCGCGGCTCGACGGAGTCCTCCGTTGCCTCCACCGCGGGGAACTCGACACGCAACATGTCGAAGTCAACCCCGGCAGGATGGGCTATTCCACAAGCGAGGGGTCGTCTCCCCTCGGTGAAGGCCACGACCTTCTGCGAAATGGGCCCGTACAGACCGTTGGTCCGCCCCTCCACCACGATCTCCAGACACGCCAAAGAAGGCAAATCATTGAAAGTCATTTGGTACAACCCGCCTCTTCTTAAACAGTCAGTGCAACTCCTCGTGAGTTGCCGTTCCGAACCCATGTCGATCGAAGCCGTAGCTCTGAAAGCTTCCACTAAATTATCAGCGCCCTCGCATTTGTGGCTCCGCGGCACCGGCCACTCGATACAAACGGTCTGGTCGTCCGTTTTGGCGACGTACACGCCTTCTACAGGAGACGGTTCTAATCGCAAGAAGGCGCAGCATCGGTCCCAGGCATCGCCTGTGGCGAGGGACTGCTTTTGCGCTACGGTGTAGGCCGTCTCGTTCGCGCTATTCTTTGAAGCGCGGCCGGCGCCCCGCTCCAGCAGAAGCTTGGTGATGCGGTAGAAGCCGTGAGAAGCCGCCACGTGTAACGGTAAAGGGAGTACCAAATCGTGGGGGTCTCTACAATCGGGATCGGCCCCAAAGTCGAGCAGCGCACCCACCGCTTCAACAACTCCGGACGCGACGGCGGCGAACAAAGCCGAGACGTCCGCAGAGGAGTGCCGCACGTCACTTTGGACATAACCCCGCTCCAGAAAATCCCGCACCTTTGCGCCGTCGCCGCGCAGGGCCAGACCCACGAAGAGGTCGTCTCTTAAAGGAGACCGGAGCGACGATTTTCTCGCGTCCGCCCGCGTCTTGTCGTTCTGGAGGATAAACAAGTTCACCTTGGCGGCCACGCTCAGTAACAGGGTCCATAGGGCCTCCCGCGCGTCGTGTGTCTGACAGGCGTGCCGCGCCAGTTGTTTAAGCAGGATGTCCGGTTTGTACTTCAAATCGCCGCGCCGCGCGTCGTGGACCGCGGCCTCCCGCCCCTTCTTCATCGCTGCCCGCGTCGCTTCTAGGGCTTGCTTTTCGTCGCCATCAAGGTCTAGCACGGCCTCCGTGGCCTTGGTCCGCGCCTCTATAGATGTCGAGAGCTCCCGGCACAGGGGCGCGAAGCTCTTTATTAAAATGCGCCGCTCCTCTAAGCGCCGCGCCGCGCGCGCGACGAAGGCGGCGCAGCCCTTGACGTCCGCCTCGACCAGGGCCTTTGCGGCGTCCTCCGCTACGTCTTCAAATAAAGCGTTTTCTATGCGACACCTCTCCTGGTAGAGAGGCCTTTCCACCTCCAGGAACACGGGCTGTTCTTCCGAAGCATGGTTCCGGCAGGCCCGGACCCAGGGGGAATCATTTCCACCGCAGTCCGATAACGCAGCGTGCGTACTGGAGAGCGGACTGTTCACGCGGTACCATCGTATATGATTGCCGAAGACGTCCGCTCTAATAACACGCTTCGTGCAGCGGATGATCGCGCCTTTCGGTATGGGGTAGACCGCCATGCGTGCATCCGCCGCGCCGGTCCGCGCCAACACGCCGTCCGCGACCGTTATCTGGAGGTAGAGCGGGTTGGCTACCGATGGAGTCCCTTGGATGCCGTCGTCCACCACATCTTCCTCGTCCTGCGACCCATCCGAGGCCTCGGGCGTGACGTCCGGAGCCGTGTCCGGTCTTTTCTCCTTGACGGCCGGCACCGGCACCGCTTCAGTCTCAGCTTCCTGCTGCTGCGTGTACTCGTCGAGGCGCGCGTAGTGCTTGCCCTTGGTGGATCGCCTATGCTTCTTGTCGATGCGGCGCCGCCCCCCGAACCCCTTCGACCGCACCCGGATGCCCTGCTCGTTGAGCACCACTTCATCAACCGGTTGGACGCTCCGCTCGCCGACCGCTTTACCGGGCGACGTCCCTTCGTCGTCGAAGCTCCGCTCGCCGACCGGTTTGCCGGGCGACGTCCCGCCGTCGTACGAGCGGAAGACGCGCTCGCCGACCGGCTTGATGGGCGACGCCGGCGCCGGCCACTGCGAGTCCATCGTCGGGTCTTCTTGCGGCTCCGGTTGTTCCCGGTGCGCCGCGTCGTGTGCCCGCGGCGCGTCTTGCGGGGCCTCCGGTCGCTTGCGCCGCCGCCGCTTCTTGCGCTTCGAGCGCTTCTTCGGGCTCTCGCTCGAGGAGAGGCGCTCGCCGACGCGGCCCCCGAGGCCGTCGGGCGCGCCCAGCTCCCGCTCGAGCGCGGCGTCCCGGGCGCCCGGCGTCCGCGCGTTACCCCGGGTGCCCGCCCGCGACGGACTCGGGCTTATATAGGGCAGGCGCTGGGGCTGCCGCGAGGGCGACGGGCTCCAGGCCAGGTCCGACGCGGCGCTGCGCTGCCGCGAGGGCGACGGGCTCCAGGCCAGGTCCGAGGTGGGGCTACTCTGCCCTAGGGACAGGGGCTGCAGCTCCATGGGTGCGGGCGCTACGGCGCCATGGGTGACGCCGCGTGGGGCGACCGGTGCCGCAGGCGCGCCTCGTTGGTGAGGCGTGCGCGGGGAGTCGTGCGAGGTGCTGCCCTCTACGCCTTGCTGCAGTTGTACGGAGAGCTCGGGTTCGTTTTGAACGCGAGGTGTGGCCGCACTCGGTGCATCCGCCCTCCTGGCGCGCCAAGAGTCTTCCGGGGAAGAAGCAGGTTTCCAAAATTCAAAACGGGTTTCATTTAAGCCATTTCAAGCGCAAAGAGCCTCGCGGACAGACTCTGCTGCGCGACAGCGTTGGCAGCGCACATCTCTCTTCGAGAGCTCCTCAGTCTCTGCGCGCCCACGCGGTCGCCGCGTACACAAGTACAGCCGAACACCGGCGGCCGCACGCAGCCGCGCCCCCGCCATGGCCGACGCCACGGCCGACGACGCGGCTATCGCTTTGGCCCTAGCAGAGCAGGACACGCCCCTCGAAGAAGCATTGCAAGAGGAAACGCGCATCGACGGCGACGACTTCGTGGGGTGCCGGCTCCGGCACTACTGGGCCGGCGACAACGCCTGGTACTTCGCAAGAATCCTGACCTTCGACCACGCGACGAGTCTCCACGTCGTCTTATATGATGACGGCGAGATCCACGAGGTCAATTTATTAGACTCGAACGAGTTGTACATGATCGGGCGGAGCTGTTACATTGTCAAGCTCCCCGGCCACTCGCCCTGGCCCTGCATGGAGTGGGAGTGTTCTCAGACGCTAGAACAAGCGGGCACGATGCGCATGTGGAATAGAAGGACTTCTACTAAAATGTTTATCATTTACTTTGGGACCGAGGAGCAGGGCCTGGTCCCGGCTTTAACGGAGGACGAGGAGTACAACACGGAGCCCCGGCGCAAGCGGAAGAAGGGCGGTACGGCTCAGAAGATCGTGGTGAAGCCGTATATTCCAGGAAGTACGCAACACGGTTTGGGTTCCATTTTAACCTCCAAGGGCCGCAAGGCGCAGGAACTGCGCAGTGCCTTAGATGACGCGGACTTGGAGGTGGAGGTCGCTCGGCGGACGCGCGAGGACTGGCGCCTCGGGTCGTCCGTCCCGGCGAATGCCACCATCGTCAAGTGGAACCAGGCGGACGCCGCGGGCCCGGTCGATGTTTCCATGTTAAGCGTGGCGGACCCGGGCTACGACGTCGAAGTGAGTTCGAAATCCTTGAAGCGCCCGGCGCCCTGTTCGAAGCCTTGTGAGGCTTGTGGTGGCACGGATTTGGACTTACACGCGAACGGGGCGCAGTGCATCACCTGCGACAAGGCCTACCATTTGCACTGCTGGGGCGGTCCTGAGTTATTACGAGCACCAGCTTTACTGAAGGAGCGGACGTGGCGGTGCGCCGACTGTCTGAGCTGTAAATCCTGTGCGCGAACGCAACGCCAGTGCGGGCCCCAGAACAAAATCTCCAAGTTGAAAATCGACGGCGTCGAACGGGATTTATGTTCTGACTGTTCGCCGCAATACAAGGCGGGCAAGTACTGCCCCGCTTGTGGTGTCATAATAGCAGATGATGAGTTAGATCTGATTAAGTGCGACGGCTGTCGACTGTGGACCCACGCCCGGTGCGAAGGTCTCAATCATGAAGACTGTGATGCCATCGCAAACGACACGCATCCTTTGTTGGGGCGGCAGTTCCTGTGCCAATCGGGTTGTGCCGTGAAGAAAACGACATCAGTCGTTAATAAATTAAAAGCGTGCGACAAACTAGGCCTGTTCGCTCTACCCATTACGGAGCAGATGGCGCCGACGTATCGGGAAGTGGTGCGGTCGCCGATGGATTTAGAAACGATGCATTCTAAAGCTAAACGAGGCACTTATAGATCGACGCAAGCGGTTAGAAATGATATGGAGCTCATGTCCCTGAACGCCATTCGATTTAACAGAACGGGCGACAAGATCTGGAAGGAAGCTAGACGCTTCTTCGACGAGGCCTCGTTAATTTTTGAGGAGGAGTTCTTGGATGACGAGACCGGAAGGCCTCTTTCCGTGTTAAGCACGTCCGGCGTCAAAGCCACGGCGAAAGTAACTCAGTACGACAAGGTCCAGGCCACGGTCAAGGCCTTCAAGTCCAAAACTGTCTTAAAGGACCGCATCGCCGGAAGTGCCGTGGGCAAGATCTTAAAGCTAGAAAGACAACTTTGTAGGGACGCCCTGCCGTGCGTGCCCACTACCGAATTAAGCATGCTTACGGAGGACAACGCGCGGAGCCTGGCCTGGCGGGACTTGTGCCTCATCTGCGGCTCCGGCGAGTCCACGGTGGTCCGCAAAGGCGACGACCGCAAGTCCGGAGCGTTTGTTTTTTGCTGCGACTGCGGCGAGGCCTACCACGCGGCGTGTGCGGCCTGTCCGCTGCATTTGCCGGACTGGGCCCTGGCCACGTGGCGCTGTCCGAATTGCAAATTATGCGAAGCGTGCGGGGTCTGCGAGGAAAACGACGAATCGTCCCTCGTTTATTGTGACGGCTGCGACAAGGCGTACCACTTGCATTGCCTGGATCCGCCCCTGGACACGCCGCCGCCGGGCAAGTTCTTCTGCGATTTATGCGTGACGTGCGACTACTGCGGCAAGGGCGCGTCCCAGGACCCGTCGCAATCCACGTACTCGACGAGAAAAAATTGCTGCACGGACTGCATGGGCGATTGTGAACCGGGCACATTGGCCTTCTACCAGCGCATGCCCCTGCACGGCAAGTGCGGCGCGCAGGGTGCCTGTGTTATGATGGACCGGCGGACGGAAAGCGGCCGCCTCGACGGCGGGGACCCCGTGGCCTGCGGGTTCTGTGGGCTAGGGTACCACGCGGAGTGCGCCCCGGCCTACCTGGGCTATTTAGAAGCGGGGAGCCCGCCGGCCTGCCCGCGCTGTCGATCGGACCCCGGGGCCGGCTTCTTCACGTCGCACCTGGGCGAGGGGGACGGCGCCTACGCGGCCGCGTGTGCTATGAGTGAGGTGCAGCGGCTTCGCTTAGCTAGAAGACGGGGTGAAGAAGATGAGCCGTCGGTACTCGTCCCGCGAGCCGCGACGGGCGTGTCGGACCGCCAGTTGTTCGGCGACAATGATTTGCGGGCCCTCTGTCTCTCGAAGTACTCGTCGACGGATTATCGGAAGTGCGGGCTGTGCAAAAGACATGGCGACTGCGCGTTTGCCGGGCGGCTGGTGCCCGTGAGAGATCGCGAGTTAAAAAGGGAGGACAAACATAGTGCGGTCAAGCCGACCGGTCTAGTCTTGGACTACTGGGTCCACGCGAACTGCGCCTTGTGGTCCTCCGAAGTGTACGAGCACACGCGATTATTCAGACACGTGCAGGACGCCACTCGACGATCAAAGAACCTAAAGTGCTCGCACTGCGGCCAGCGGGGCGCGACCATGGGCTGCTGCTCGACGCACTGCAAGCGCAACTTCCACTTCCGGTGCGGGGCCCACGCGGGGGCGGTCTGCGTCGGCGGGAGTCATGTGTTTTGCTGGGACTGTGCTACAGGCACGAAGAGCCAGCTGCGGCGGGAGAAGCGGAACGCGGTGCTGTTAACCAATGCGACTCAGGCGGCCGTCGCGTGTCGACGGGCCCGACAGGCGTTATTAGGCGTTGTTGTTTCTTCGGAAGTTATTGTCACGGCCCAATGCGACGGCGACGTCAATACCAGACGTGTCAACGAACGCGCGACGGTGGTGGAGGACGTCTTCGACCTGGGGTCGATGGAGCCGCGCGTGTTACTCAGGTACGCCGACGGCGGGGAGCACCTGTGTACAATGAAGGGTCTGCAACTCGTCGACACCGTCGACGTCACAGCGCCCAGTGACGTCCCCATTACCCCAGAGCCCAAGTTACCACCATCGCACCTCCAGACGCCGCTCGCGACCTATCTCGGGGACGTCGCGGGCGCCGTGCGCGTGGCGAGTGCCTTCGATTCTCACAAAAAAAAAGGCCAACTGGAAGCCATCTCTTCGGAAGCCGCGTACGAGGCCGAGATGCGGGCGCGCAAGGAGGACGTTATAAGGGAGGCGAAGGCGGCCCAGGACCGCGAGCGGGCCCGCGAGCGCGCGAGCAAGGCCCGCAAGGGCGGTGATACGGGCAGCCGGGCCAAGCGCCAATCGAAAAAACGGACGTACGCCCTCGAGGACGTCGCGGGGCCACCGAAGAAGGGCTCGCGGGGGCGGAAGAAGAAGTCCGAATCCGTAAGTACCGAGAGCGCCGCGGTGCGAGCGAGAAGCGCCTGGCTGGACGACCGCTGCCGGATGTCGTTGGCGCTCCACGCGCAGTTTAGAATAGGCGCGCTCTCCGTGTTTAGGTTGGGCGAGGCCGCGCCGGCCGGGCACGTCGGGTTTCACGACACGGATCGGGTCTTCCCCTTACATTACCGGGCGGCGCGGATGTTCTATAGCTTCGCGCGGGTGAACTGCCGCACGTTGTACATGTGTCGGGTCGCCGCGGCGGCCGTGAGGGTCGAGCGCAAGATCATGTGGAAGGCGCAATTTATTATCCAGGCGGTCGACGCGCCGACGCAGCCGTGCATCGGCGACACGGTCCAGAGCGCCGTGGACCAGGTGTTGCGCAGGGTGCGGCGGGCCAAGGAAAAGAGCATGTGGCGCGACCGGGACGAGGGCGGGCGGCACCGGTGTAGAGTACGAGCGCCGCCCTACGGGCTGTGCGACGACGGCTCGGGCTTCTTCGGCTTTTCCTTACCGGCCGTCCGCGCGAGGATCGAATCCTTGCCTCGAGTGACGGGGTTTGGGTTGAACGCCGAGCTTCTCCCGAGACGGGACCGCACGGCCCTCATCGACTTGGACCGGCAGGAGGGCGGCGTGAACAATCGAAGGATCATCAGCTACCGCTTCTGCTACGTCCGACCCACGGCGCACGACGTTTTATTGGCCCAGCGGCAGGCGGCGATCCGGGACGCCCAGGCCAAGCCATCGGTCAGCGGCAGCGCGCGCAGCGAACCGCGGGACGCCATCGACGATATCGCGCGGCGGTCGCGCATCACGCGCGCGCTGGCACAGGCCGAGGAGGAGGTGGAGCAGGAAAAGGAGGTGGCTCTGGCGCTGGGGCGGCAGCGCGAGAAGCGCGAGCGGGCGCTGGATAACTTGCGGAGGGGGTCCAAGAAGTACGAGGAGCCGGACTTTGATTCCGTGGAATATAACGTGCAGAAATATAGAGCGTTGCGGGCGGTGCCTGTATTAGAACGGCTGGCCGTGCGGCGGAGCCACATCCACGGCTGGGGCCTGTACACTCGAGTCGATTTGAAGAAGGACGACTTCGTGATCGAGTACGTCGGCCAGGTCATCCGGAACTCCGTGGCGGACAAGCGGGAGATTTATTACGACGAGGCCGGGGTGGGGAGCTGCTACCTGTTTCGAATAGACGACGACTGCATCGTGGACGCGACGCGGCGGGGCCACATCGGGCGCTTCATCAACCACTGCTGCACGCCCAACGCCTACGCGCGGACCGTGGAGATCGGAAAACACACGCGGAAGATCGTCATCATCGCCCTCAAGGACCTCAAGGCGGGCGAGGAGGTCATGTACGACTACAAGTTCCCCATCGAGGACGACAAGGTGCCATGCTACTGCGGCGCGCCGAACTGCAAGGGGACGATGAACTAATGAATTAATACACTACCGTCCGTATGCATGCATAGAACCCCCCAAGAGGCTGGGTCACAGTATCATATTACTCACTTCACGGCCGCGCGATGCGGTAGAGGTGGACGCCGCCGGTGTGGCCCACCTCGGCCACGTCGAGGTCGCAGCAGAGGTCGAGGAACGCGTCCAGTACCTCGTCCGTCGCGTCCTGAACGGGCCCATCCGGGCCCTTCGACCAGGCGCGCCGCGGCTCGTGCGCCAGGTAACAGACGTCCTTCGGCGTCCGCAGCGCCGCGGCCAACGTGTCCCCGAACGGCGCGCAGTGCTTGCTCACGTACAAAGCGTCGGCGGCGAGCACGACCGTCGCGAGCTTGGCATTCGACGGTTCCGGCGGCGCCTCGCCATACGTGAGGCGGCCGGTCTCCACCGGACACTCCGACGGATTCGCTGCGACGTTCTTGTCCAGAAGCTGCACCGCCCGCGCGTCCCCGTCTGTCAGCAGGACCTCGGCGGCGCCGCAGCGCGCCGCGACGAGGCCCGGCAGGCCCGCGCCGGCCCCCAGCTCCAGCACGCGACACCCCTTGACCACGCCCGGCCAAATAGTGAGAAAATTCGCCAGGTGCCGCGCGCCAGCCCACAACTCCAGGCCCGTCGCGTCGGCGTCCGCGCCGTCGACGGGCGGCGCGAGCGCCGCGTCCGGCGCGCGGACGAAGAGCGTCATCGCGTGGTCGCCGCAGCGCACGGTCGTCCTCCGCAGGGCAGCGTCCTCCGGTCTGACGGGTGCCCGGGGCGCGACGGTGATCGGCGCCGTCCCGAGGCGCGCCACGGCCGCCTCGAGCCGGGATAAAGACGCGCCCTGCGCGTCGAGCTTGGCCCCGAGGTGGCGCTGCACGCGCGCGCAGGCGGCGTCGACGTGCGCCGTCAAGCGCCGCT
>Ga0302122_10000933_pt1 | contig 18332 bp, 13 predicted proteins | sample CB21_SCM_MG_FD_203115 | JGI IMG/M metagenome (GOLD analysis project Ga0302122, IMG submission 203115) | Marine microbial communities from Western Arctic Ocean, Canada - CB21_SCM | ecosystem: Environmental > Aquatic > Marine > Oceanic | place: Canada: Western Arctic Ocean | collected 2017-09-28
GAGGTCAAGGCCAAGCGCATGCTGCCGGCGAGACCGCAGAAACGCGATCCAGCCAGCACCACTGCACGCGGTATACAGCAGTCGGCCAAAGCGGTGGTTGCTCGTCGCTCCGTCTCGTTGGACGATGAAGAGCAGGATACTGCTACTTGGGATCTAGCTCGCCCCCAGGACAGGACCCGAATGAACTTACTAGAAGTACTAGAAGTAGTACAGGCCCGGGAGTACAGGAGACTTGTTTCACAGATTATTATTCACCACCAAACAGTCAAAATAAGGAATTGAAGAGAGATAAGCGGATGGACCGGGGGAGGTCTCTGGTCCGCCCTGGTACGGGCCATTCGCTCTCGACGACGTACGACCCGCAATGGGCCCAGTAGTCCACGATCCTCGGAACCACGTCTGCTGGGAGACGCCGGCCGCGGCTCAGGATGGCGACGAGCCGCGCCCTGTGCGCTTTCGCGTAGGCTTTGAAAACCCCAGACCTGACGAGGGCCCGCATGTAGGGGCTCGTATCAACGTGCGCTGGCTTGAGGTCCGTGCCGGCGCGGACGAGCAGGGACACGATCCGATGGCGCCTCGTGCCGAATCTGGCGAGAGCCTCGTCGAGCGCAGTAAAAGCGCCGGGGACGATTCGCTCGGAATCCACCATATCGTCCCCCGTGGACGACTCGTCGTCGTCGCTCACTGTTTCATTTATCTCGTCGCATATTTCGTCGATCTCGTCGTCATCAACCCCCCCCTCCGCAAGGCCGGCGTGTCTAGTCGCTTCATCTTCGGAGGCAAGAACCAAGCGCCTGTGCGCGTTGTTATGACGTAAATCGGCGCCGGCTTCGATCAGCGCCTGGACCGCGTCCGCAGACCCGTGTTCCGCCGCCCAGTGCAAAGCCGTCGGAAAGGTTCTGAATACGTCCACCTCGTGCCAATCAACGACCGCTCCAAGGGAGATGAGTGCTCGGATTGCAGTGCCGTGGGAAATTGCGGACTTGAGTGGCGTTCGGCCACAGCGCGTGCTCGCATTCACGTCCGCGCCGCTATCCACCAGCCGGACGATGCACGAAACGTGGCCATTGCTTGCTGCGTAATGTAAGGCCGTGTATCCCTCCTCGTCAGCCAGGCGCGCGTCCGCCCCCTCGTCCAACGCGCGCACGAGCGCCGCGAGGTCGCCGCGCAAAGCAGGCGTGCGCAGGCGGGGATCCATGCAGGTCGCTGCCGCCCTCGAGCGCTGCGCGACGATGAGGCGTGCGCTGTGCTGACCGGCCAGAGCTATACGCTATCGATGCGACGAGCAACCACCGCTTTGGCCGACTGCTGTATACCGCGTGCAGTGGTGCTGGCTGGATCGCGTTTCTGCGGTCTCGCCGGCAGCATGCGCTTGGCCTTGACCTCCTTACAATGCCCCTCAGACTTGGCCGGTCCTCGGCGGTGACCCGCACGCACCGCTCTAAGGGATGTACGGGAGCACTATTCTTTCCGAGGTGCTCTGGTCACAATTGCTGGACCGATACCTTTCTCGGCCTTTTGGCTAAGATCAAGTGTAGTATCTGTTCTTATCAGTGTGATAACTGATATCCTTAGCACTGCTTTGGAATGTTTATCACTTGCATTTTTGTGATCCGTCGATGATGCTCTGCTTGCAGACGTCTCGGCACAGATGTCCTGGGTCTTGCACCACCACCCAGAGACGTCGACCCCTCCCCCTTCTCTCATCTCTCTCTCTCTCAACGAACACGTACGCGCCGATTCGCGGAGACTCCGGAGCTCGCGACCAGTACCATTGGATTCTTACCCACACATTCCCCGAGACGCGCTACCGCGACAGCTGTGTCCGGTCGACCGTCTTGACAAACACGGTCTCGACCTTGGCGGCGTCCGCGCCGCGGTGCACCACCAGCACGACGTCGGAGCCGATCTCCGTCTCCTCCACCAAAGCGAGCAAATCCTCGACGGTCCGCACGGCCACCGAATTGACCGACGTGATCAGGTCGCCCAGCAACAGCTGGCCGGCCTTGCGCATGCAGCCTATTAAGCCCGCTTCGCCGCCGGGCGTGTTGGGCGGCGCCTCCATGACCAGGACACCTTCCAACGGCGTGCCCAGCCGAATCGCCAAACCGCGAGTCATCTGGTCGTCGGCCACCGTGATGCCCATGGACGGCCGCAGCATGCGCCCGTACCTAATTAATTGATTGACGATGCGCCGCACCGTGTCCACGGGGATGGCAAATCCAATACCCGCCGAGGCGCCGCTCGGGGAATAAATAGCCGTGTTCACGCCGACCAAGCGGCCCTTGGCATCTAGCAAAGGCCCGCCCGAATTCCCCGGGTTGATGGCCGCGTCGGTCTGCACGCAGCCCTTGATCGGTCTACCGGCCACGCCTTGCACCTCGCGGCCGACGGCACTGACAATACCTTGGGTCAGCGTGTGGTCCAGCCCGAAGGGGTTCCCGATGGCGAAGACGGACTGTCCTACTAAAAGTTCGGACGACACGCCCACCGTAATGGGCCGCAGGACACTTTTCGGGGCCCTCACTTTTAAGACGGCTATGTCCTTCTCGGGCTCGGCGCCCACTAGAGTCGCCTCGTAGGACATGAGCGAGCCCTCGCCGGTGCCGATGCCCGTCACCGTGGCCTTTTGCGCCTGCGTTGGGAACTTTCTGGCACGCACGCGAGGAAAGGACGCGGGCGTCAAACCTGCTGGATGACGTGGTAGTTCGTCACCACGTGGCCTTCGTCGTCCCACACAAAGCCCGAACCGGAGCCCTGCGGCACGATCTCGCCCCGCAAAGAGAGCGGCCCCGCGCTGCGGACGGTGGAAGTCTGGATGAAGGCCACGGAGGGCGCCACGCGCTCGAAGAGGCGCACGGTGTTGCGCTCGCCCTCGCTCAAGGACGCGGACGCCGAACCCTCGTCGGGGTCGCCGAGGTCGCCCCGCAAAGCGGCTTGGAGCCGCGCCACGAGCTCGGACTTCTCGAGGCAGTCCCTGAAGTCGATGTTCCGTTCGGAGAGGAGCCGCTTGAGCTCGCTCGTCGTGAAGTCCGAGACGCTCCGACTCGTGGCTCGCGCGGAGGAGAGGAGCGCCCGCGAACGATTGTGGAGCGACCCGAAGCCGGGCGCCGCGAAGCCCTGCGGCCGCTGGGCCAGCGACGCGGCGAAAACGGCTGTTAGGGTGAAGCGCATGGTGCTGCTGCTTTGTGTCAGTCCGTCGGCGGGTGCCAAATGAGTCGTGGAGCAAGCTTCTTTGCTCTAGAGCTGCTCTCTTTTTCTCGTCCTCCGCTTTCCGTCGGTGGCGTTTGTTGCTGAATTATGGCCTCAATTCGCTCGTCTGCCGCCTCAGTTGTACGCAGACCAAGCTAGTGAGCAGGTGCGCTCAAAATCGACAGGAGAAAGAAAAACCCGTGCCTTAAAACCCGCATCGGCCAAGCAAGAACCACACCCATCGGATGGCTCGTTCAGTGCCGCCACTCTACGCGCGTGGACCTGTCGCCCTCCAGAGCTAGGAATAGCTGCTAGGAATCGTTGGCACTCACCGGCTCGGCTGTGTCGCAAAAGCACAGGCAACCGCCAGGCAGCCCAACTAAGTATCGCGAGCGTAGGCGCCGTAGTGTGGTACCGGTTGCTGCGGCACGCGTACGCCCGGCTTGGCAGCACAGCTTGGCAGCACAGCTAGGCTTGCCCAACAGTACCACAAGACAACCCAGTTTAAAGGAGCAGAACACACCACGATGGCCGGCATCATCCGCGGCCGGCGCGACGCCCTCGCAAAGTTGGAGCTCGACTTCAAGGTGATGGGGACGGGGAACTTCGAACCGCACCCCGACATCGAGTCGAAGTGGGCCGACCTCCACGTGCACATGTGGATGTCGGACGAGGAGCGCCAGAGCTACATCCGGGAGATTCGCGAGCGCAAGGCGGCGCGAACAATGCAACGGGCGGCCGAGCGGGGCGACGGCCAGGCCGAAGCGGTCCTGGAGGCGCAAAAGGCGCAGGAGCGGGCCGCGTTAGCCGAAGCGCGGGAGAAGGAGAAAGCGACCGTTGACGTATGTTTGCGGGGCCTGCGGAAACGCCTCTACGCCTACGACGAGAAGGGGGAGGGCTGGGTCGAGTGCGCGCCGGCGCGGAACGCGTGCCGGGCCGAGGGTTTAAGTATTGCGGTGGACGGCGACGCGCGCGACCGATGCCGCCTTCTAGATATCGTGAAGACGGCGGAGCGCGCGGCTCACCGCCGGGAGCAGCCGCGGGACGTCGAGTGCACGCGGGTCCCGCAGGAAACGCCGCTCCCGTCCATCTCTGATTTAAGGCGCGCCTTCTACGCCGCGGACGGAACGGGACATGGGGCCGTTTTAATAGAGACGGTCCAGCGGCGGTGGCGGGAGCGGTGCGGCGCCGCGGCGGACCCCGCGGTCCTCGCCGCGGCGTCGAACAAGCACAATAAAATAACGCTGGCGGCCCTCGAGGAGGCCATCGCGGCGCGGGGGCGCCGGCCGGCGGCGTCGGCCGCGTCGCGGTCGGTCACGGCGGCACTGCTCAACTCGGCGCGTCGGCCCCCGAAAGGAGGCTCCTCCGAGGCGTCCTCCGCGCCAAAGGCGGCCGACATTATTACCGAGGAGGTGCCGCCGCCGCGCCGGCGCCGCGAGATCATTGTAATAAGGGACGAGGAGCGGGAAGCCGAGGCGACGCGGCTACGGCTACTCGGCGACGACGCGCCCGCGGAGCCGCCGGCGATGCCCGAGGCGCCCCCGTTCCGCGAAATGCGAGGCGGGCTGCGGCCGGGGCCGGCCCGCTACTTCTCGACCGGCGTCGTCGCGGGCGCGACGAGCGCCTTCGTCGACCTCACGGCCGAGGACGATGCCGCGACGTTTGACCTGCGCATGGGTGTCGCGTTCGATGACGTCGACCCGGCAGACGCGTCCCTGTCCTGCACGCTCCGCTACCGCGGCGCGGCCCACGAAGTGCGGGCGCCGGTCCTTGGTACCGAAGGCGGCCCGTGCCGCGCGCCCGTCGTCCGCGTCGCGCGGTCGTCCTCGCCCTTGCGGATAGCGGTCTTCGGCGGCGACGGCGCGCCACTCGCGACGGCCGCGCTCGACCTGTCCGCGCTTACCTCCGGAGCGCGGGTCGTCCTGCGCGCGGCGCCGGCGTGGCGCGGGGCGCGGGTGCTGGGATTGGTGTTCGAGGCGGAGGCGATAAGGAGTACACAATAGTCTTACTTCACACGGCAGCTCCCAGCGTGGACCAGTGCCATGCTTTTTCCCATGCTTGACCCGTGGGTGGTGCGGGTTCCTTCATGATCAAATATGCAATTGTACGGGTTTTCTTTGCTCAGCTCTGACGCTACGTTCTCGCTTAGCAGTTGTTTGCTATCGTCATCGAAGAGGTCTAAGCGCTGCTGACCAACGCTGCGAGAAACAGAGACTTCAGCGGTACAGTATACCCTGTCACAACACTGACTGCAACACACCTCTGCTCAGCGCCCAGTCATAGGACTGCACAATAAACATGCGACGACACCTACTCATCGCACTGCTCGCGTCCACAGCGGTAGCGCTGCAGCCCTTTGCCCCGGCGCACCGACGACACCGGGTCGCGCGGCCGTCGAGCCCCGACGACGACGATATCGGCGTGTCCCTTGAGTCTATGAACGCGCCTAGCGTCGAGCTAGCCAAGCTCCAGGAGGAAATGGACGAGGCCCAGGCTGCCGGCGACACTATGGCTGTCATCGAGATAATGGGCACGATGCTCTCAATGTCGGGCGGGAACGAGAGCGAAGCCGGCGAGGACGTGGAGGGGACCTTTGAGAGCAGGGGGAGCTTGTAAGGGTACTTTTCTTATCATACCGGACACCCTCTCCCGAGCTCGGACGCCGGACGGGCAGCGAAACCCGTTTTGGACCCTCAAATTTTGCCGAAGACACCCGCACGCAAGACGCGCCAGCCACGTAATAGGCGCGCACAGGCGACAGAAGTTGATTCTGCGAGTCCTGAATTGCTTGAATACAGCCCGCTTAAAAGCTGCAGAAATCTGCGACGCAGGAACGCAGTTTGGCAGGGAGAGCACAGCCCATTTGAATCTACGCTGCGACAGAGATGGCGACCCTCGCCCCGCGCGCGCCCTTCGACGCCGCGGCGGCGGCCAAGGCCATGGACGCCAAGCTGCTCCCGTTCCAACGGGAAGGCGTGGCCTTCGGCAAGAAGGTGAACGGCCGCGTGCTCATCGCCGACGAGATGGGCTGCGGCAAGTCGGCGCAGGCTATTCGATTATGCTTGGAGTACGCGACTGAAGGCCCCGTGCTCGTCGTCTGCCCCGCGTCGCTGCGGTACACGTGGGCGCATGAAATAGAAAAGTGGCTGCCGTCGCTCGCGCCGTCCGAGGTCAGCATCGCCAAGGGGCGGAGCGACCGGGAGGCCGTGGCCCGAAGAGGTGTGAGATTCGTGATCGTGACGTATTCGCTCTTCACGGAGAGTTCGGCCGTGGCGGGCGCCGTGCGCAATCGACAATTCAAGGTTATTATCGTGGACGAGTCGCACTCGTTACGGACGAGAGACTCGCAGCGCACGAAGTTATTACTACCGATCATGAAAGCGGCCCCGCGCTTGATGCTCCTCTCCGGAACCCCGGCTCTGGCGCGGCCGTGCGAGCTCTACGCCCAGGTGCACGCCCTGGACGAAGATACTTTCGGCACGTACGCGGCCTACACGAAGCGCTACTGCGCCGCGCGGCGGGGCCGCTTCGGCTGGGACGTCACGGGCTCGTCCAACGCGAGCGAGCTCCACGTGAAGCTCGAGACGGTCATGGTCCGGCGGCTGAAGCGGGACGTGCTCAAGCAGCTCCCGCGCAAGCGGCGCCAGCTCGTGGCCGTGGAAGCTCATGGCAACGCCCTGGACGAGTCCAAAAAAGCGTGCGCCCTCCTCAAGGACGCGTCCCGGGCCATCGCCTCCGCAACTAACGAGGAGGCCTGGGACGCGCGCGGGGAGAAGCAGGTGGCGCTCGGCGACGCCTGGCAGAAAAGCGGGTTGGCGAAGGCGCCCGCGGTCGCCGCGTACGCCTTGGATGTGCTCCAGAACGCGGGCACCAAGATCCTCGTCTTCGCGCACCACATCGCCGTCATGGACGCGTTGGAGCGAGATTTGGTCAGGGGCTTGAAAGGGGCGAAAGCGTTGATGCGCATCGACGGCAAGACGCCGCCCAAGGAGCGCCAAAGGCAGGTGGAGAGCTTCCAGAACAACCCCGGGTGTCGGTGTGCCTTATTAAGCGTGACGGCGGCCGGCACCGGGCTCACACTCACGGCGGCCTCGGCCGTGCTCTTCGCGGAGCTCCACTGGACGCCCGGCGTCCTCGTGCAGGCGGAGGACCGGGCGCATCGCATCGGCCAGCACGCCTCCGTGAACGTGCACTATTTAGTGCTCAAGGACGAGGCCCAGTCCGTGGACATGGCGCTGTGGAAGGCCATCGGCAATAAAGTGAAAGTCGTCGGCAAGACCATCGACGGCGACGCCACGGCGACGCTCGGCGCGACGGCCACAACCGCGCCGCGGTCCGAGCACGACGCGTTGGTTTCCTTCTTCGGGGCGGAGGGCGCGCGGGCGCAGCAGGTGGCCAAGGCGGACATCCGCTCCTTCTTCGCGCCGCGCGGCGCCAAAAAGAAGGCCGCGCCACCGTCCAACACACTGACAGACGAACAGCGGGCGCGCGCCGAGAGAAATAAGCAAGCGGCGCTCACAAGAAAAAAGCCGGCGGCATCGAACTTGGACGACGCCGCGTTAATCCGAGCGACGGAGGAAGCCGAGCGCGCCGCGGCGGCGGGCGGCGCGGCACAACCGCCTGCCGCGGCGCCGCCGGCGCCGCGGCCGGCCGCGCGCCGCTACGACCCACGCACGCTCCTGGCCGTGCCGGCGCCCGCGCCCAAGAAGACGCGGCGGTCGTCCGAGGGGTCCGGCTCCTGCGAGGACCCTCTGGACCTCTGCCTCTCGTCGGACGACGAGAAGCCGGCGCGGTGGCCCTGCGGCTCCTGCACCTTTGCGAACGCCGCGTCCCGGACGACCTGCGAGGTCTGCGCCACGCCGCGGACAAGCAGATCGTCGACGGCGCCCGTCGCGCGCCGGTCCTCCGCCGCGTCGGGCTCGACGGCGTCCGTGGCGCGCCGCTCCTCCGCCTCCTCCGCGGGCTCCTCGACCATACGCTACGCCTTTAGCGTCTCGGCGAACACGGGCCGCGTCTCGGCGTTCTCGTCACGCGAGGGCGCGCCCTTTGCGCGGCTGATGGACGCCTTCGACCCCGCGGCGCTGGTCGACGGCGAGGGCCGCTTGTTGCCGCTGTCCGCGGACGACCTGGGGTTGGACGATGACGAGGCGGCGCGCGGTGTCAAGCGGTTCATCGCGGCGTGGCGGTCGCTGCGGGCCGTGGACCGCCAGACTTTGTGTGGCGACGAGCTGCTCGTCGAGTCGCTGGACGCGGAGCTCAGCAAGCGGCGGCGGTCCGCGGGCGGCGAGTGCTTCGATCGGGGCGTGGCGCGGCCTCGCAAGCGGGCCCGCGCGGAGGGCGACGAGGACGACGATAATACGCGTGAGTGCCCCTGGTGCGAAAAGCCGCTACCGGCCGACGCGCCGGACGGCTCATTCTGCGACTGGGCCTGCGCGTCCGAGCACAAGTTAAGGAGGCCCAACAACTCCCAGGCGAGCCGGTCGCAGCTCTTCGCGTTGGAGCACGGCGTTTGTGTTGCTTGTGGTTTGGACGCGCACGCGTTGTATAGGCGCGTGCGCGCCTTAACGCCGCCGGAGCGCTACCAGGTTCTTCTGGCGACGCCGGGCTTTGCCCCGCGAGGAAAGAAGGATCGACGCACCGAGACCTGTTTGGAATGCGACTACTGGCAGGCGGACCATATGATCCCGGTGGCGGAGGGCGGCGGCTGCTGTTCGTTGGATAACTTCCGCACGCTCTGCACGCCGTGCCACCAGAAGGAGACGAACGCGCTGCGCCAGCGCCTCGTCGCGCGGAAGAACGCGGCGGCGGCGGCGGGGACGCGGGACCTCCGGACGTTCTTCCCCGCGAAGGCGAAGTAGAGGGCGTGTGTTGTGTAAGTGTGTCTGAAATACCGTGCACTCTAGGATTCTTGAAGCCTGGGGGGAGAAACCGCGCCGCGTGACCTTTTCTCAACTTTTTTGCGTTCGAGTAGCCCTGGAGCTGTACGGGACGCATGCTTCCGCGTCGACGAGCCATCGAAGCAGCCTCGGGGGATATCTTGCCGGAGCCGGAGCAGGGGGTCCGAGAATCAGCGCGGGCTTTGCTCTCAGCCACGCCGCAACAGATACGCCGGGTCGCGCACCTTCGTCAGTGGGGCAGCCTCGCACCAAGCTCCACCGGCATGTCCGGCCTCGCGAACTCGCCCCGGAGCGGCGGCTCCTCGCCGCGCAGTCCCCGGAGCATCAACTCGAGGAGCGTGACCCTCAGTTTGGACAGCCCCAAGGCCAGCCACACCATGAAGCTGAGCTTGCCGGCGAGCATGGCCGGCGAGCCCGTCGCGCGCGTCGCGGAGCACTTCGCCAAGAGCTACAATGAAGCCCACCCGGACTCGCAAATCAAGCCCAATCGATTACGGCTGTCCTCGGACGCGGACCGGCGATTAGTGGACCTGAAGACGCCCGTCGGGTCGGCGGTGCACGACGGGCGGGCCTACACTTTTTCGGAACTCGAAGTGCAGCAGCAGCCGACTCCGGAGCTGGAAACCGTGCCGCCGTCGCCACCTAGACCCTTCCCGCGGCGGTGCAAGGTCGTGGGCCGCGGTTTATTGTTGAGAGCCTCGCCGGAGACCATCGCCGACCGGTTGGCGGAGTTCCCGTTTGGCGCGGAAGTGACCGTCCGGGAGGCGCGATTACTCAGCGACGGCTCGGTGCGCGTCCGCTGCGCCCCCGACGCGCGCCTGCCGGGCGGCGCGGCGCCGGTGGTCTTCGACGAGACGGGCCGGTGGCCCTGCGACGGCTGGGCGCCGGGGCGCGTGCTCGCGGAGCTCTCGGGCGAGCCGTTCCGGTCGTAGCCCGCGCCGCGCGGTGCAGCCGTAAAGTAATTTTCTTTTGCACGCGCTGTGGTAGGGGCGACCACTCAGGAGAATATCGGTGCGGGTTATCGTAAAACTCGTGTAGCAAATAAAAAAAGTTGAACTTCGCTGTGCCAGACGCAGACTTGAGCATTTGTGCTAGTACAGCACGGACGCCATCTCCGTACAGCAGTGCGTGCGTGGTAGCAGCAGCTCGCGCGGCCGTTGCCAACAGAAGGCGTACGGATGCACTTGCTCTCAGTCATGCTTTTGCTGCGCGGCGCGTCGTCGCTGCAGCGGTGCACGCCACTGCGCAGCATACGCGGCCAGATACAAATGTCCACCAAGAAGAGCGTCACCATCAAGCGCGGCAAGGCGCGCCTCTTCCGCGACGGCAATCCCCTCGTGTACGGCGGCGCCGTCGCGGAGACGAGCGGTGGCCTCCGCCGCGGCGACGCCGTGAATGTCGTGGACGGCGCTGATAATAAGATCGGCTGGGGCTTCTACAACCCGGACTCCATGTACCGGGTGCGGCTGCTGCCCGGGGAGGCAGACGTCGACGATAACGATGCGGTCCTGGGCGCCGTTCGCGTATTGATCGAGGCCGCGTGCGCGCGGCGCGGCGCCCTGAATCTCCCAAACGACGCCACGACGGCGTTCCGCCTCATCAACTCCGAGGGTGACGGCCTCTCGGGCCTGACGGTGGATGCCTACGGCCCGCACCTCGTGTGCAGCATTAGTGCGGCCTGGGTCGAGGCGCGGCGGGCCGAGATCACCGCCATGCTGGAAGCGAGCTACGGCGGAGCGAAAGTAATTTGGCGCCCCGCCGTGTCGCGCCTCAAGAGCGAGGGCTTAACGGTAGAAGTCGCGGAGGACGCGGGCGCCGCCGTCGAGGCGACCGAGGCAAACCTCGCGTACGAGGTCGATGTTCTGGGCCAGAAGACGGGGTTCTACTGCGACCAGCGGGACAACCGGGCGTACCTCGCGCCCCTGTGCCGCGGCAAGCGCGTGCTCGACCTGTACTGCTACTCGGGGGGCTTTGCGCTCGCCGCGGCGAAGCACGGCGCCTTGTCTTGCGTCGGCGTCGACTCGTCGCGGCGCGCCGTGGAGCTGGCGACGCGCAACGCGGCGCGGAACCGGTTGGAGGGGACGTGCACGTTCACGACGAGCGACGTCTCCGCCTTCCTCAAGGCGTCCGACACGTTGTACGACGTGGTCGTCTGCGACCCGCCCAAGCTCGCGCCCTCGGCCCGGGATCTGCCCAAGGCCAAGCGGAAGTACCAGAAGATCAACGCGCTGGCGATGAATGCCGTGAAGCCGGGCGGCCTCCTCCTGACGTGCTCGTGCTCCTCGGCCGTGACCACGACCCCGGGCGCGTTCCTGGGGATTTTGCAGGAAGCCGCACGCGACGCTGGAAAGCGCCTCACGGTCCTGCGGACGGCCGGCGCGGCGGCGGACCATGTTATCCAGTCCGCGTTCCCGGAGGGCGCCTACCTGACGGCGGTGCTGGTGCAGGTGGTGGACGGGCGATAGCGATGGCGTTTAAGACTTAAACTTACCCTCGCTCCGCTATATTATATATATAGCGCGCCGTCACCGCGCATATTGCTGGCCAAATCGGGTTTTGAAAATGCAACAAACCAAGCTGTCTGCTTGCTACCCCAGTCATCTTGCTCGACACACACGCCGCGTGGTTGACGCTCAACTTAACTGGGAGACGACTCCGCCGTCTGACAAGTGCTTAGAACCAGTGGTACTTGACAAATGTCTAGCTTCACTGGAGAAAGCCTACCAGTCGGCACAGATGTGGTGCTCACCGGTCTCTCCAATGCGGAATGCAACGGCCGCCGTGGCCGCATCGCGGTAACGGCGCATGCCACCGCGAGAGGCCGCGCCGCGGTCATCGTCGATGGCCAGACGCTCTCGTTCAAACTCGCAAACATCCGGCGCCACATTCCGTCCGACGACTCGGACGAGTCGGACGAGGACGAGGACGACGAGGCCGCGCCACCGCCGCCGAAGCGGGCCAAGGCGTCGTCCGCCGAGGGCGTCTTCGCGCTGTCGATCCTCACGGGTTGGAGCAGCATCGAAACGTCGACGATCGTTGGCGTCTACGCAACATGGCGCGAGGTGGTGACGAAGGCCAAGGAGATTCTCGAGAAGGGCTACAAAGGCAAGTGTTGCAGCTTCTGGTGTAGCGAGGAGAATGGGGGCTACCGCGCGGAGGATTCAGAAGATAATGAAGGAGGGTTATTAGAGGACAAGACCGCCAAGGCCAAGGCGCCGACCGGCGACGAGACGTGCGAGCTCGCGACGGCGGAGTACTGCGAGGGGGGCAAGGGCCAGATGATCCTGGTCGCGCAGCGGCTGAGCGGCGTCGCGCTGGCGTAAGCGGCCGCGACGACGGCGCTAGTAACTTGAATCAGTCCGGCGGACTTGTAACATTAATCAAAAGAGCAAACAGGAGACGCTTCTGTGGGCTTGCGTGCGGGTTTCTTCTCGACTCGATCTTTCACTCTTTTTTGCGCTGCGAGCACGCTGTCGCATCGATACGAAAAGCACAGGACAGCATGCGTGTCCTCGTCTGCCTCGCGCTCACGACAACAACGGCATTCGTGCCGCCAGCCACACGGCAGCACACCCTCCTGCACGCCACTACCGCCTCGGGCATCGTCTACGAGGACATCACGGTGGGCGAGGGTAAGACCGTGAACGAGGGCGACTACGTGAGCGTCATCTACGAGACGCGCTTGAACGGCAAGGTCATCGACGCGACGGGCGGCGGCGAGGGCAAGACGGTCATGAGCACGGGCGTCGTGGGCGCGGGCGACCGGCCCTGGGCCCAGTTCGGCGTGGGCAAGGGCAAGGTCATCAAGGGCTGGGACGAGATCGTGCAGACCATGCGCGTCGGGGGCAAGCGCACCATGACGCTGCCGGCCGAGCTCGCCTACGGCGACGCGGGCAGCCCGGACGGCGTCATCCCCCCCGGCGCGGCCGTGGACTTCACCATCGAGCTCGAGTCCATCGACACGGACTCGGGCAGCATCGGCGCCATCGGCTACTCCTTCGCGGCGCTCGCCGGCACGATCGCGCTGAACGGCGTCGTGATCCAGCTCACGGGCCACGAGCTGCGGGAGTACGCTCTGGGCCTCGTTTGAGCGCTCCGATTGTGCGCGTGGTCGTGTCGGTGGCGTAGTCCCAGGTGGCGACAACGTCCACGCCATCGGCGTGCGGGGACGCTATAGTTTGATAAGTATATTACAACCAGCCGTGTTCCGTGCAGTACTGCGTGAGGACGTCGTACAGCGCCAGCGTCACGCCGAACTGGGGCGCGCTCCGCAGGACCCGCTCGAAGCTTCCGGAGAACAGCGTGTCGACGCCCTCCTCGTGCAGGGTCCGGGTGACCTCCCCGACGGACGGCATATCCCTGTCCGCGAACGCGTGCTCGAGCTGCCGCGTCTTGATCACGTCCAAGGGCGTCGTCAAGAACGCCGCCGGCGCGGCGCTCAACACACCCGCAAGAAACAACGAAGCGGCGCCTGGCAGGTGTGCAGCTTGTAGGAGCTCCGGTAATAGGATTTTGGCGTGGGCGTACGTCGGGAACAGAATCGCGGAGAAAGACGCGTCCCGCATGGCGCAGGCGACCGCGCCCGTCGAGAGCCCCTCAAACCCTAACGAGCGCACCACGTTGTGAGCGGTCTCCGTCCCCTTCGTCGTCTGGAGGCGCACCTTGACGCATTCGAGGGGATTCGTGACGACGACCTGACACGCGCCGGCGCAGACCCCGGCCGCGAGCTCGCACGCGAACGATAAAGAGCCGAAGTACGCGCGCAACGCCGAGCGCGCGGCGTCGTTGACCGTGAGCTTGATGGCCTTCTCCGGCACCACGCCGGCCACCTGCACGCCGAGGCCGCGAAAGACGCTCAGCGGGCCGTCGCGATTGACCATGTGGATGAGCGTTGCTGGTAAAGAGAGTCCGGCAAACTCGCGCTTCCCGCTTGCGGTCTGGCGCTGCGTCTTGACAAAATCGACGGGGTAGACCGCAGCGGCGCCGGACGCGCCGGCCGTGAATCCGATTGCAGTGTGTGTCGCCCAGAGCGGCGCGACGAGGGCCACAGCGGTTGCCGGGACGAGCAGCGCGCCGAGTGTGCGGCGTGTCATGCTGTCACGAAGACGTGCCATCGAATTGGAGCTGTGCGTCGCGGCGATGGCGAGGAGGTACTGACTGCGCGACTTGGCGTGCTGTGCTGCTGCTCCTGCACTCAGCTGGTTGTAGTCCCTGATAAATGTGTCGTGGGCTGAACGAACGGATGCTACGGGATTGTGGGTCCCCGCACCGTCGTCTTACACCGATATGACAGTGATATGGTCTGGTTTCGAAGCTCAGAGCGCTCTTGACGTGTGCGTTTTGCTCAGAGCAAACCCGTCCAACAGCGCGCGCCGGACTCCCGCGACAATCAAGGATAGGACACGGCGCTATCCAGTTGCGCACCCGAACTGCCCTCGGAAGCTGACTGCGCAGGCTTCTAGTAGACTCACACACGCCGTGGCGACGCGCCGTCCGATGGTCCGAGTCCGAGCCACGGGCCACTGCTCTAGACCACTGCCACACGGAAAGCTCACGCTCGAAAAGAGAACAACGGACAAATACCAGGCGCATTATCTATATCCTCAGCGTGAACCCCCGCTCGAGCGCCTGGATGTCGCGCGCCCTTCGCCGCGCGGGCTTCTTCAGTTTGAGCAGGACGCCGTTCATCAGGTGACCGGGGGGCATGGGCGCCGGCCGCCGCTCCGGCGACCGCTGGCGTGGCGGCGCCGGGGCGGGCGCGGGCGCGAGCGCGCCCGCGACGAGCGTCGGCGGCGGCCGCGCCTCCAGGACGCGATTCGTGGGCGAGGACCGCGGCCGCCCGGCCCCGGCCGAGCGCGGCCGCCGGCGCCGCGCGGGGGGCGGCGGCGGCGCGGCGTCCTCGGCCTTCCGCTGCAAGATCTGCTCGAGCTCGCGCTCGTCGATCCACCGCTTCACGCCGTCCCAGAGCCGCGAGCCGTAGCCCAGCTGCGACGGCGTCGACGCCACGAGGCCCTCGATGAACGACGCGTCCGAGCCGCGGCCGCCCGGGCCCTTGCGCCGCGCGGCGGCCGACCGCGGCCGCCGCTTCTTCTTCTTTAGTTTGGGCGCGGGCGTGCGCGCCGCGCCGGCCGAGGCGGGCCGCGGGCGCGGCTTTGACGGGACCTCCCCAGCGTTCTTCGGCTCGAGCCGCCGCCGCCGCAGCGGCTTCTCGCCCGCGCCGGCGTTGGCGTTCATGTCCAGCCGCCGCGGCGCGGGCAGCTCCTTGCGCTCGTGGATGGCCGTCAGGTTGAAGACGCCGTCGGTCGGTTCCGCGTCGTCAGCCGGCTCCGGTTCGGGCGCGGCGGGCGCGGCGGGTGCGGCGGCCACGCCAGTCGCGGCAGCCGGTTTGGGGGCGGCGCCTGCGCCGGCCGCGGCGCCCGTGCCATCCACATCGGCCGCGGCGTCGGGCGCGGTGGGCTCCGCGACGGCCCGCACGAGCGCCGGGGCCACGTTTTCCTCGCGGTCGCCGTCGTCGTATGCGATTGCGTACGTGCCGTCCTCGTGCACCGCTTCAACAATGCCGGGGAACCACTCGTCGTCGCCGCCGAAGCGCGCCTCGACTAAGGTGCCGACCATCAGGGCCAGCGTCCACTCCTGTGCCGCTTTCCTCGCCGAATGTTGGCGAAAAGCCCCCTGCAGCACGCCGGCGGCGGTACTTCGCGGGTCCAGCGCGTCATCCAGCGCGACGTCCTGTTCCAGGCTAACGTCCGCGTCCTTGGTGGCGGCGATCGCGGCAGTAATCTCGCCCGGCGCGGCCACGAGCTCGTCGCCGGGCGCCGGCCGCGCCGGCTCGCCAGTAACGGCGTCCCCCTCGTCGATGATGTCGTCCAAGAGGTCCCCTAAACCATCATCTAATTCCGCGTCGAGGTGGGCCATGTCGGCGCTCACTTCGATCGCCTTTTCCGGTTCCGGGTCCGGGGCGTCAATAATGTCGTTCAGCCAGTCGTCGTCCTCCGCGACGTCCTTGACCCGGATATCCGCCTCGGTCGCGTCCGCGCGGAAGTCCCCGTCCTCGTAGTCCAGTTCGATGCCCGTGGTCGTGACGGCCCGTACCACAGCGTTGTACCACTCGCCGTCCTCGGGCCACAGCGCCTCGACGGCCTGGCCGGCCACGAGCGGCATCTTGTCGACAGCGTTTGCTGTGCACAGGTGCAGCCTGGGCAGCGTTTTCGGCTATGCGCGGGCTGCAGCGCGATCTATGCGGCGCTCACGTGCCTTCAGATAGCCGGGATGCGCTTCGTGCCGGTTTTGCGATGCGTTTATGCACAGTGCGCCGCAAACGGGTGCCTAGTGCTACTAGCTCGAGGCCCAGGAGGGTGATCTACTCGTAGTCTAAGTCAAAGACAGGCGCGTAACACTAGGGCAGGAGCGCGCAATGCTATGGAACTCGCCTCGAGATCAGCGGTTGCGCTCGCCGCCGAGGACGCGGCGCGTCATTGTCTTAGTACAGGGAGACGATGGAAGCATGGGGATGGGGGGCTTCAAACATTTTTCATTCGGTCGATGTCGCCGCACTCGTGCTCGGCGAGGCAAGTGCGGCAGAGGTCGACCACCCTTTCGTCGTTCGACGACTCTTCGCGACACGTGTGCTTCGTCAGATGCGATCTGCAGTAGTGTTTGGTATAGAAGGGGGCCACCCCATGTTCCGCTATGTCTGCGCTTATAATTGCGGCACACCGGGTGCAGGGTTGAAGGGCGGTTAACCAGGGTCGAAGGCGATGTCTAAAGTGTTCCGCACAGTAGGTCCGATCACAACCCTCCTAATGCTGGCACGACAGGGTTTCAAACTCGAACTTCCCATAATAATCCTCGTTGTAGCGGCCCGCGCCGTTGCCGTGCGCGCCGCAGATCCGCCGCTGGCATCGATCCACGGAGCACGTCATAATCCGGCACTGCACTGCCCAAGCGTGGCAGACGGTGGTCACAGCGTCGTCATGCGTTGCGAGGACCTCGGTCTGCTCAAGCGTGCCCCCGCCCACAATCTCCACGTTCTGAGGACCGCGGCGGGGCCTCTCCGCTCTCACAGCGTTCCTCCAGCTTCTGCTGATGCACGCAGCACGAGGTAGGAGGCTATCGACGACGAAACTGGCGGTAGAGGCCACGTTGTCTCGGCTGTGTATGAGGGCGGCGGCGGCGGCCGCGGTGCCCGAGCCGGCCGGCGCCAAATCGTCCCAATGCCGCAGCTCACGACTCTCTCCAGTCCGCTTGTTCCTGAAGTAGATACCCGCTGCGTCCGTAAAGCTCTGCCACACGTCGGTCCGGCTAGGTAAGGTGGCCATGTGCTCTCTGATGTATGTGTGCGCGATTGATGTTCGTTCTGCTTGGCGCGCAACGCGGCTGCTGGTACTACGCTCGCGATCGAGAGCTGGCGTCGCGCAGGGCAGCTAGCGACCGCACGCTCGTACTCCAAGACGCCCCTTCCGTCTCGGAACCCTCGTACCCTCACGATTTGTGATCGCGGTGTCCCCCCCCGGGCCCCGCCCACTAGTCCTAGCACCGTACCAACAAAACGGAATCACACATACACTTACTTACTCTTGTACGGCCGCAGCCGCCCGGCCAGGTCCCAGGGCACCGCGGCCACGAGGTCCGTCCCTTCGTCCCCGTGCATCTCTTCAAACACGCGGCCCCGGCTGAGGACCTCGTCCAACACGCGCCCATAGGACGCGTCGGCATAAGGTAGGGTCACCCGCACGTCCAGCAGCGACTCGGCCAGGACCCCGGCCAATGTCGAGGGCAACGTGCCCAGGTCGCCCGCCGCGGCACTGCCGACCGCGACGTTCCTGGCCACCGCCGCCTTCGCCCGCAAGGACGCCGCGTCGGCCATCAGATCCACTTTGTTGAAGAACGTGACCTTTGGCGTGTCCCGACACCCGAGGGCCGCCAGCTCCGCGTCCACCACGCCCGAGCGCGCCCGGATGACGTGCCGGGGCGCCGACGCGTCCACGACGTGCACGATCACGTCCGCCGACGAGACCTCCTCCAGCGTCGCGCGGAACGCGGCCACGACCTGCGCGGGCAGCTTGGACACGAAGCCGACCGTATCCGTCACCAATGCCACCTGGTCCTCCACCCGGACCCTTCGTGTCAGCGGATCTAACGTAGCGAAGACCTTGTCGTCGACCGAAAATGTGTTGTCTTCATCATCAGCATCCAAAGCCTCGACGGCGCCGCCCACCAGCGCCGCCAGGAGACTGGACTTAC
>Ga0302122_10000936_pt1 | contig 18281 bp, 6 predicted proteins | sample CB21_SCM_MG_FD_203115 | JGI IMG/M metagenome (GOLD analysis project Ga0302122, IMG submission 203115) | Marine microbial communities from Western Arctic Ocean, Canada - CB21_SCM | ecosystem: Environmental > Aquatic > Marine > Oceanic | place: Canada: Western Arctic Ocean | collected 2017-09-28
TGCGCGCAGGCCGCGAGCGCCGCCGCCGGCGTCGTCAGCGCGTAGCCGTGCGTCGCCGCGAAGGCTCGCGCGAGGGCCGGGCCGTGCATGAGCGGCGGCGCCACCAGCATGACGTCCCGCGCCAGGCCCCGCTGGCGCAGCGACGGCTCGTCCTCGTCGCTCACGAGGGGCCCCCGGAGCGCCGCGTCGTCGGCCTCGAGGCCATCGAAGGCGTCGACCTCCGGTTCCCGGACCGAGGCCTCTTCGCCCTCTTCCTCCGCCGCTTGTACTTCGTCGCGCGCGGCACTTATTGCCTCCTCGTCCGCCGCCTCGTCGGCCTCAAGCTCCTCGAGGCGCGCCCGGGCCTCGATGAGCCGTGCGCTTGCTTCCGCCTCGGGCTCGGGCACGGGCAAGGCCGGCAGCTCCAGGCCGCTCCCCGGCTCGCGCACCGGCAAGCGAAGTAACCCGTCCTCCCACGCGATGTCGTCGCGCTCCCGCAAGTCACTCTCTTCCGGCCCAAAGTCCGCGTCGAAATCGAGGGAGAAGACCTCGACGGGGCGGTCCGAGGCGTTGCGCAGCGTCACGACCGACGACACGACGTCGCTGAACGGCAGGACCGGCCCGACTTCGACCACGGCGGGCTCGAAGCGCAGGGACGCACTAATACCTTGGCCCGTGAAGTGGACGGGGACCGCCTTATGTGAATTAGCGACCTTCAACGGCAACTTCAAAGAACAGGGCCGACCGTCGACCGGCGCGAACTCCACTTGGACATTCACCTTTTGATTGGGTTGCAAGGACCCGTTGCGCGGCGTTAGGGTGAAGCGCTGCGCGTCGCGCGCCGAACCGCTTGGTTTCCCAAAGGCCCACGCCGCGGGGACTTCACCCGAATTGTGCAGCTGCACGTACATGCATCGGCCGCAGCCCGTCCAGACCTCGCCAAAGTCCAGCGCGTCGTGGCAGACACAGACTTCAGGCACGCAGATCGAAGCGCGTAGGACGACCGCGGTGACCGGTCCGGACTTCTGCACGATGTTCAGGCGCAGTTCTCTATCACCTAACGGCAGGTTCTTCTGCGCCTTAAAGGTGACCTCGATCTTGACCGAGTCGCCCTCCGGGAGCTTGCCCACCTTTTCCGGGTCGACGGAGAAGCCGGTGTTTCTCAATAACTTCTTGTCGAAGGACCAGGAGAGGGGTCCCGTCTCCGAGTTATTGGTAATAATGAACTTGCGCTTCTTCGTCGCGCCCTGCACCACATGTCCAAAATTGCAGAGGTGCCAGGCCAGAACAAAATCACTACCAGGAACCTTTCCGGAGGTCTTCTCGAGGACTAACCCGGGCGCCTCCTTATTTATGATTCGTAAGTGGTCCAGGAAGATCCGCCGATTGGCCTCGGCCTCCACCTCGGCCATGGTGATCCGTATGGTTTTCTCGGGTAGAGGTGATGGCGGCGGCGTCTCCTCCTTATCCTTGATGTCCACGGGCATGGCGAAAGGCAATAGGCTTCTAGAAGGTGGTGGCGGCGGTTGATCAGGATGACGCTTTTCCGCTAGTACTAACTCGCGCGTCGTCGCCAAGCACTGCTGCCACGTGCCGCCCACATCTTTGACCGTGGCGCTCATCTTTTGTTGATCTCTCGGTAAGCTGACGGAGACGGTGGAGTAGATACCGGAACCGGTCACGGGGAAGTAGATGGGGTTGAAGTGCGCGCACTCGACGATCAGGTTCTCCGCGAACAACCGAGGCAGGCCCGGCCGCATCCGCACGACCACTTTCACGCTGTGCTCCGGGGCCACGAGCCCCTTGGTCGGGGTGATCTCGAAGACGTTTGACTCGTCACCGCGCTTCGCTAGTGACACGTTGAAGGGGAACGCCACTTTCCCCGTGTTCTGAATGGAAAACTCCAGGTCTCTCGTTTGCGTATACAACACACTCCCGAAGTCCAGCCGATTGCGGTCGAGTTTAAAGCCGACCGTGCTCCCTTCCCCGTTTAATTGTAATTGATATTCCGGGCCCCCAGCCACTTCCGCTAAACAAGTTCCGCGAAACTTCCGGCCTGCATGGGCGTAGTACACGAAGTCCACGTCCTCCACCTCGCCCGGTTCTAGATGAGAACGAATAGGCAGGATATCAAACACCTGGTTCACCGGTATATAGGGCCGCTTCTCCGTCGCTCGTTCCCGCTCCCGCGCCTCGTCCTCCAGAAAGGCCCAGTGGAAGTCCACGGGCACCTTTGAGCTATTCGTGATGCGCATTGTACTGGTCATCTGCGTATCGTTAAGGATGCAGCCGAAGTTCACCGTCTGAGCTTCAAAATGTAAATTGGGGAAATTGACTTCTCCTATTAACTGGACTGAATCTTTTTGGGGGTGGTGGTGGTATTGCACAACGAGCTTGGGCTCGAGGAGTTGCGATTGCGAGTCGCCCTTGAAGCCGGGGTCGAACCTTACATGTATGGAAGCGGCTTCTCCACTTTCCAACGCTAACGCCGCCGGCTCGACGCGGAACGGCAACGGACACTTCAGCGAAAAGGACACGGGTAATGCACTCGCATTCTTCAGCCCGAGCTCCCGGGTCATGGGCACCGCCAGGTTGTCGGGAGCCCAGTCGTAGCGGAAGTGCACTCGTGATGAGGAGAACTCCAACAAGGGGTTGGCCACATTCGCTTTGAAGGACGTGTTGAACACAATCCGCGCGTTCTTCTCTTTTTGGACTTTCGTTTCACACACGAGTAACTCCTCCACCTGGCCCACTTTCGCACTTAACCCGCGAAACGTGAAGATGGCCGCGGTTCGAGGTCGTAACTCAATCTCAGCAGGAGACACCGTAAAAACAGGCTCCGGGTCCTTGTCGCTGACCTTGGTGCCGTCTTTTTGCGCCTTCTTCCTTTTAGCCATGACATTGAGAAGAACGTTCTTATGCGTTTCGTTCGTCCATTTGATGGTCTGGGGCCGTCGGCCCTTGTTTTCTAGCGTGACCCTTCTCTCAACGGTAGTAGCAGAAAACTGGGACCCGAAGTCCATCTCCTCCAACTTTTCATGACAAAATATGGTCGTCCCAGTACCTCTAGCGGAGACCGGCACCACCACCGTCTCTCCTTCCGCCACAGCAATGTGCACTTCATCTTTATGATTTGTAGTGTCATCTAAACAAGCAATGGCGTTGAGCTCCATGGACTGCATCGGGGCCAACACGCTTTCTCTCACGTCCACTCTGAACTTGCTTCGCGCGTTCTTCACAAACGTTCGGAACGGCGCCGGGATGCACGAGTTGTTCGTCAGTGTCAAAACACGCGGCGCATCATGCAAACACGGCGTCGGGCCCCAGGCGAGTGATGCGGGCTCCACCTCCAGTTTAGGCCCTTTGACAACGGCACAAAGGTTGGCTTGGAGAGGGGGTAACGGGCTGCCGGCGATCTTCGTGAAGACCGGCAAGCGGAAGGTCCCCAATCTATTGCACCGCACCGTAACGCGCACGGACATGCGGCTGTTGGGCGGCACTATAGAGGACATGCGATCACAGCTGTAGTCGCCCAAGCCTTTCGTCGTCTCTTCCTGCGGTACGATGTCAAACCGCGCTTGGAGTTCCGTACTCGAATTCACGAGGACAAGGTCCGTTTCATAGGGGTACCGCAGGAAGCAGTCGCCGAGGTCGAGATCCCCGGCTACTAGTGTGACGTCCGCGACTTTACATTCGGCCTGGATCGGGAGGCTCAGCAAGGCGTCGCCGACCCCGGGCACGTCCACCACGATATAATAATCGTACACCTTTATTAAACTGGGCGTGAAGGTCACTCGTATCGTCACGCTTGCTCCGGGCGCCAGCGAACCGTTTGAGGGCTCCACGACGAACTCCGGCGCGCCGCACTGGCCGTCCTGCGGCATCTTTAAGATATAGTCCATCCCGATGTCCGCCGTGTTCGTGAGCTCCAGCGTTCGTTCGTGCGCGAACGCGAAGCTACACAAGCCATACTCGACGACGTCCACGTCGAAGTGGAAGGTCGGGCCGATCACGTGGCCCTTGAACTGGCACGTGAGCTTCTCGTTCGAACCGTCCAATTCGACCTCGACCAACTCGCAGAACTCGCCCAGGGTGCTTCCCAAAAACTCGACGCTCAGGTCCTGCGTCCCTTGTACGGCTAGGGTACCATGCGTCGGTTGCACCGCGAAAGAATCATCTTCAGGCCCATTCAGGCGCCACACCGCGGGGATGTCGCCCTTGTTGTCGATGGACAGCGTGTAGGCGTAGGGGTGGCCGACGAAGACGTCCCCTAAATCCAAAACGTCGTACGACAGCGCGCCTTTCGGCCCGATGCCGATGCCCGTCAGCCAGACCGGCAATCTTTCTTCTCGACCGACCACGTCCAAGTACGCGGTGCAGGCGTAGTCCGCGGCCGTGTCCGGGCGAAAGGTCACGTGCACGTCCACTTCGCTCAGCGCGCGCACCTCCCCGCTCAAGGGCTTGATCTCGAACACGTCGTCCGAGAAGACCATGTTGTCCTTCTCCAACGCCTGGCGGAGGTGCCGGTACTTCGTGGCGAGCGCTGAACGAGCCGCGCGCGCCTCGGCGCTCACGTGGCCCTCGTCGCCACTCAGGTCGCCGTCGCTCTCCTCTTCTTCGCTCGGTGGCAAACGCGCCAAAGCCTCCTCTAAATGGGCTTCTTCCAATTGCTGCATGCGCTCGAGGTCGACGCGTAAGCGTTGTCGTTCGGCCTCCTGTTCGCCGCTATCCGAAAACTGCTTCCAGCTGAACATAACGGGGATCTCGCTGGCGTTCCGCACCTTGAACGAGCGCTGGGACTGGAGGGACACGTAGGCCGGTTCGAGTTGTAATGAATTTGCGGATAAGTGCACATCCACGTCCTCCGCCATGCCCCTTAAAAGTACCGTAGCTACCGTTTTTTTGCCTCCTAAATACTCCACGAGTAGTCGCCCTTCATACGGTTCGACGCGTTGAGGACTAAAAGACAGTTCCAGCGTCGCCATCTGCCCGGGGTGCACCACGCCTTCCGAGGGAGACGCGCTGAACTCGGGCACGTCGCAGGACAAGCGGAAGCGCGCTATACAAGCTCCCGTGTTCTGCACGAGCATGGACTTGGCTAACGTGCTCTTGACCGCGGCCGCGCCGAAGTTCAGCTCCCGCGGCAAGGAGAGGCGCGGCCTAAACCCCGCCGCTTTTACGGGTACGATGAACTTCTCCCGTTCCGTGCAGCAGACGAGATCGACCGCATACTCGCGGACCTCTTGCGGCTTGAAGGTAATGACAAACGAGACCTCCATGCCCGTGGCCACCTTGGACGCACTTCGCTTCGGGCCGCTGATGGAAAAGTAGGGGCTCTTGGGCGCATTTACCTTGATCCGCCGCGCGACGTAGTCGCTGTTCCGGAAGCGTAACGTTTTCTCGACCGTGCTGAAGGGCTCGTAGTTGGCGAAGTGCAAGACGGACACCGACGGCTTAAACAACGGCTCGTCGATGGGCACCGTGGAGTTGATCTGCGACGTGTTGTCCTCCAGACACAACAACTCCACCGGCCGCGCGACGCGCTGCTTCTTCGGCCCATCCTGGCTCGGCACCAAGGCCATGTCCAGCGAACGCATGGTGACGCTGCGAGGAGCTATCAACGCCCCCAAGGCGTCGACGGCTGGGCTGCCGCTCCTGGGCCGCTGCGGCGGTAGCTACCTATGCGCTGCGAAAAAGCGGTCACGCCCCCAAGGCGTGGATCGCTCGTCGCGTGCGCGGTGCTGCCGATGCGTTCGGGCGCACTGAGGCAGCCGTTCAGGCCTGCTTTTCCCAAGCGCTAATCGTTTCAGGCTAAAATGGACAAGACAACCTAGTTAGCCTAGACTCCCTAGATTCCCCCTCGTGTGACCCCTCACAGGTGTCTCGCGGTCGCCCCATAGTCTCCGTGCCATTCGTCTCGGGCGGGCGGTGCGGATCAAGACTGGCGAACGCGCGGGTACAGGTTTATGCGCGCAAGACTGAGACAAAAACTGGCGTATAGATGCTGCAGCACGCTTTGCATGCTATACGGAGCGTTAGGGTATCGCAGTGATACGTGACTATACGTTCTGCATCGCTGTGGCTGCGGTACGCATCGCACGGCACCCCCCTAGACACAGACCGCAGCGATGGCCACGACGCCGCAGAAACCCCAGCTTCTAACGAACAGTCAGATGACCTGGTGCTCCGGCACGGTCGCCGGCTTCTGCGCAACCTTCGCGAAGCAGCCGATCCAACGGGTCAAGTGGATCCGCCAGACGTCGTCGGAGCAGATCTCGTACGGCGCCATCGCGCGGCGCACGCTAGCGACGCAGGGCGCCATGGGCTTCATGAGCGGCTCGGCGGCGGCGGTTTATAGGAACGTGCCGCACTCGGTGCTGGTGTACTCGCTCTACCCGCACGCCGCCTCGTTGACAAAAAAGTGGAGCGGCCTTGACGAGCAATCCTTCGGCACGCGCTTCTTTGCCGGCTACGTCACGATGGTCGGCGCGACCATGGTCACGCACCCCCTCGACACGCTGCGCGTGCGCGTGAGCGTGCAGAGCGACCGCGCGACGTTTTTGCAGACCGCGCGCCGGGTCCACGCGACCGACGGCGTCAGAGGATTGTACGGCGGCTTCGGCGCGACGCTCATTGGTGCGGGCCCGCGCGGCGCCATCGGGTTCGGGGTCTTCGAGACGCTGAAGCCTTATCTAAGGCGGTACGACTACTTCCGGGAGAATCCTTCAATATCAAAAGTTGTGTGCGGCTACCTCGCCGGCCTGCTGAGCGAGTCCTTCATCTACCCCCTGGACACGGTGCGACGGCGGCAGCAGGCGCTGGGCGCGGCGTCGCCTTTGTCTCGGTTGGGCGTGCTGGCCGCTGTGACGACAATTTATCGGGCGGAGGGCTTCCTGGGCCTCTTCAAGGGCATCTCCCTGAACCTCGTGAAGAACCCCATCGCCACGGCCATCTCCTTCTCCGTGAACGACGCCGTGAAGGACTGGCTCGGCTACCGGCACGACGAGGCCGAGGAGCCGCCGCACCGGAAGCCCACGTCCAAAACCGGGAACATTAGCTATTGATTGTGTAATTAATTCGTTTTTAGTCGTTTCTTCTGATCTCGATTTCGAGCGGGTTTCTTGGAACTCAATCGACTCTGGATCTCAGGCGTGCGGCCCATTGACCGGGAATGCTGCTTGGGGAGCGAGCAGAGTGAGCGTCGTCGGAGCCTTGAACCAAGGGCAACGCATGCTGCCGGCGGAGAGGGAGCAGTACCGACGCCGTCGCAGCAGCGAGGGCCGCGGGGCAGCGCCGGGCAGCGACATGAGCGACCCGTCCACCCAGTGGGCCCACGAGCAGATGGCCCGGTTGCGGAGCCGGGTGGAGGCCCAGCGCCGCGACGCCGCCGGGGCGTCGCCGCCGCGGGCCGACGACCGCCTGTCGAAGTTGCTGGACCGAGCCCTGCAGGGGCCGGCCGAAGCCCGACGGCCCGAGGCGCCCGAGCAATTGCAGACCAAGTGCGCGACGCTGCGCGCTGCGCTGGAGCGGGAGAAGGACGCGGCAGAGGAGTTACGGCGGACGCTCGCCCACGAGGCAGAGGCCTCGGACGGCGTGCGCCGGCAGCTCAGCCGCGAGCGGGACGTTGTGCGGAGAGAACGGGACGCCGCGGACGCCGCGCGGGCCGACTCCAAGAGGGCCAAGGACGCGAACGCCGTGCTGCGCTCGGAACTCGCGACGGCCCACTGCGAACTGCAGCGCGCGGCCGACGACTTGTCGAGGATGGCCGACCTTCCTACGACCGTGGCGGCGAATGACCACGATGGAGTGGTCGAGGCTGTGTGCGAGGCGATTCGGGCCGAGGCGCGGCGCAAAATCGACGCGGCCGTCGCGCGGGAGCGCCGATCGGCGGACGCCGCTTTAGCCAATGCGACGGACTTGGCCGCCGCGGACCTCGCGATGGCGCTCGCGGAGCGGGACGTCGCCCACAGCGAGGCGATTCACACCACTCCTGGAGGGCGAGACGACGGCGAGGTCGAGCAGCTGCGCTCGGAGCGGGACGATGCGCGGAAAGAGCGCGACGCGTTTCGCGATGCCCTAGGCGAGGCGTCGGCGCAGGCGCAGGGGCTGGAAGCGTCGCGGGAGAAGAAGCTACGGGTCGCCTCTAAACGAGCGGACGAGTCGAAAAACTTGGGCGAGTCGGCACAGGGCGCTCTCGATAAGGAGCGGCGAGACCGTGCCGAAACGGACGCCGAGCGCGACGCGGCGCTACGTGCGGCGCGGGTAGCGCAGCAGGCCACGCGGCAGCGGCTGCTCGCCATGGTCGTCGCCGAACGTTCTCGAGCCGACCGCGCCAAAAAGCGGTACAAGGCAATGGAGGGCGACCTCAAGAAGGAGACGGAGCGGTGTAGGCGCTTACGGGCCGAGGTCGAATCGTGTAACCGTCTGCCGCCACGGCCGCCGCCGACACCCCCGCCCGCCGCGCCTTGTCCGCACACGGGCCTCACCCCAGACGTCGCGCACAAGGACGTCGACGACGTGTTTGCCGATGCGGCCGAATCCATTCTCTCGTCGCGCGCGTCCTCCGTGCGGGCGACACCCACTGGTTCGAGGGACTACGACGACGAGGCGCTGTCGCGGTTGGGTGCTGTGAGCGAGGCGCTGAGGGCGTCGCCGCCAGCTTCTTCTTCGGTGCGGAAGGTGTATCGTGGGTAAATTAACAGGTTCATTAGTCATGTTTGCGGCGAGGTCAAAACCCGAACTAACTCAAAATTCAAAATTTCATAAAGAGCTCTCATCAGGCACAGCACTCATCTACGCCAGAGAGATTGGATAACAGCGTCCGCTGCGCTCATCTACACCAGAGAGATTGGATAACAGCGCTAGCTGCGGCTCTGACATCTCTAGACATGGCTAAGAAGCGTCAGGCCGCGCCGGCTGCCGCACCGGCGCGCAAGAAACCCAGTGGTAGGAAGGCGCCGGCGGCCGCCCCGGCGCCTACGCGCCAGAAGAAACCGGCTGCGGCTCCAGCGCGCTCGAAGAAGACCTCGGTGCCCAAGAAGCCGGCCGCCGCGCCCAAGAAGAAGCCGAGCCGCAAAGCGCCGGCCGCAGAGAAGAAAGCCCCTCCGAAGCGGCGCCGCCAGGCGGAGCCGGCGCCGGCCGCAGCACCAGCACCGGCCGCGAAGCCGCCGACGGCCCGGCGCTCCTCGCGGCTGCGGCCCGAGGCGCTCGCCGCGGTCGCCAAGGCCCAAGAGAACACTAGACGCGACTTCAAGCCCGCGCGGCAGGGCCCGAACGCGATCGGCGCCGACGGCCTGCCGTACCCGCTGCTGCGCGACGCGGAGAACCGATTAGACGGGACGCGGCTGCGCCCGGACGAGGCCTGGCCCGTCCGCGTCGTCCCGCGCAAGACCGAATCTTACGGCCGTCCGCTGGAGGAGGACGAAGTCGGTCGCCCGATCGAGGGAGAGATCCCGCTCGCGACCATGGTTGTGCCGAATTTGGAGTGGACGAACCGCCAGCCGTCGGAGCCGCTATCGGCGCGGCTATCGACCTACCCTCCGTACGGCAGCCCGGGTTATTCTTATGCTACCAGCTTCCGAGCCTTTTGCGTGTATGACAGCGAGGACCGAGTCTATGCGTTCAGGAGGACGTCCGAGGACTACACGTTTGGCAGCCTTTACACGAAGCTCCGAGAGCTAGGGGCGTGCAGCAGCGACTACCGAAGAGACAAAAAAATGCTACGCAAGGGCCGCGTGACCCGGCGCGGCAGCGGGGTCGCCATGGAGATATTTATTACCGACAAGGGCTGGAACGGAAATTTTGTCTTCGACCAGGATCTGGATAGGCAGCATGCGTGGGGCACCGATGAACACCACGACGAGGCCCTGCGCGGCGACGCCGTCAGGTCATCGCCCGAGAAGGACTTTTCTAAATTTGTGAAGTCGATCGTGTTCCGCTACCCCGAGGCCTTCCCCGAACACGACGACGCCAACCAGCGCACCGCGTGGCAAGCGCCCGAGTACCGCATGGGGGCGTTGTGCCGCCCGGGGCCCGACGACTGCAACCTGTCGCTCAACCGCTTCCTCGGCGTCGTGCCGCGCGAGAAGTCTACGGAGTTCAAGGACTCGATCGAGGCGTTCCTCGCGGCCGCGACCACCGACGACGACGGCTCGCCGTGCGCCGACGGCCAGGGCGCGTCGCGGGCGTGCCACGGCGCCATGCAGTCGCTGCTGTTGCCGTACCAGGACCGCGGCGTCGGCTGGATGATGCGCCGCGAGACGGCGCCCGACCACCTCTCGCTGCACCCGGCCTGGACACAACAGGTGTCTGACGACGGCTCGGTCTGGTACCTGCACCGGCTATCGGGCACGGTGTCGCGCTCTTTCTTCCCCGCGCCCGTGGCGGCAACCTGCGGCGGCATGCTCTGCGACGACGTCAGGCTCGGCAAGTCGATCCAGGTCTTAGGGCTCGTGCTCTCGAACCCGGCGCTCGAGGGCTGGGCCGTCGAGAAGCTACCCGCGCGGACCGACGAGCCGGTGCCCTGCAAGGCCACGCTCTTGGTGTGTCCCGCTGCCCTCTTGCCGCAGTGGGAGCAGGAGATCGAAAAGCACACGCGGCCGGGCGCGCTCACGTTCTCCACCTATTTAGGGCTCTCCGCCTCGGCAAAGAAGGACCGCGGCAGCGACGACGACCTGGTCGACGACGACTCTACTGGAGACCACGAGGTCATGGCGCGCGTGCCCAGTTTATTTGCCGACGGCGACGCGGACCTCGCGTCGTGCGACATCGTGCTCTGCTCCTTTGAGACGCTCCGCGATGAGTTGCGGAAAGTGCGCTGGGACGAAAGCCACGACGGCCTGCCCATGTCCACGCCACTGGGCGCGCTCGGCTTCTGGCGCGTCGTGCTGGACGAGGCGCAGATCGTCGCGCAGACGACGTCCAAGGCGGCGATGATGTGCAGTTCTTTAATGCGCCGCCACGCCTGGGTCGTCACGGGCACACCTATTACTAAGAGCGCCGACGAGATCCAGGGTCTGCTCGCGTTCCTGGGCGTCGCGCCCTTCACGGACAAGTACGTGTTTGATCAGCTCTACCGCAACCCGCTCAAGTGGCGCAACACGTTCGCGGTCGGCTGCGAGCGCATGCCCAATTTATTGAGGGGTCTCATGCTGCGCAGAGGCAAGGAGAAGCCTGGCATCAAGGCGCAGACCAAGTTACCGCCCCTGATCTGGGAGACGGAGACGCTCGTCGCGGCGCCCGCAGAGCGTGCCGCCGTGCGCGTCGCGCTGGACCAGTTGCGGAAGTCGTACCGGGCCTTCGAGCGCTCGCGCGGCGGCAACGACGACCAGGGGAACCGGCGGCGCGCGGGCCGCGGTGCGGCAAAAGCCATCGGGCGGCTGAACGGCGACCTGACGCGACTGCGCCAGACGGTCTGCCACCCCGCGACCGTCAACACGCAGCGGACGGCCGCCGCGTCGGACGGCGTGCTCGACGACGAGGGCAATGCTTTAAGTATGGACCAAGTGCTCCAGAAGCTCGCGACAAAAAGCGAAAAGGAGCTGGCCACCGCGGCCACCGTCTTCTTGCGCGCCAAGGCTATTAATATGATCACGTTCGGTGATGGCAAGGAGGCGACGTTCCGCGCCGACGCGGTCGAGCTCCGCGCGAGCCTCGACGACGCCGCAGCCACGAAGGCGATCGACGCGATGCTCCAAAAACTCAAGGCTAACTGGAGCAAGGTGAGCAAGGCCCTCCGCGCCGCGAAGGACGCCGGCAGCGACGACGACGATAGTGATGACGACGAGGAGAGCGAAGCTAGTGACGAGGAGACGGCGCCCGGGGCAAAGCGCGATCAGCACTACGCCCAAAGATTAGAGGCCACGGCGCGGAAACTTTTCTCTCGCTGCGGCAAGGCCGGGGCCCAAGAAGCGGGGCGCAAGCTCGAGGACAAGAAGAAAAGTGAGTTGAGGGATCGGCAGTCGTCGTTGAACTACTTAACACGCGAAATGGCCAACGCCGAGAAGGAGAAGGACAAGGCGGCCGCCGACGCGGTGGAAGAGGACGATGACGACGACAACGACGCCGAGGTCCACCAGTGCCCCATTTGTCTGGACGAGCGTACGGTCGACTCGCAGTGGTGCGTGGCGCCGTGCGGCCACTGGGGCTGCTACGAGTGCGTCGGCGAGTGGGTGCGCCGCGAGCACTCGTGCCCCATCTGCAAGAAGTCCATGTCGAACGAGCTCTTACTGGCGTGCTCGGTGCGGCCCGTCGACGACAAGGACAAGAAGGCCGCCGAGGACGCGCCGAGCTCGGACGTCGCGGAGGCGGCCGCGGCAGGCGAGTGGGGCACGAAATTATCGGCGCTCGTGACGCGCTGCGCCGCCGCAAAGAAGAAGAAGGAGAAGGTCGTCGTGTTCTCGGCTTGGACCCGTCTGCTCAAGTTAGCGGCAAGTGCCCTCGAGGCGCACGACATTGATGCGGTGTCCTTAGGTGGCTCGGCGGACGCCAAGCGCGAGGCCTTGAAGCGCTTCAAGGACGCAACGGTGTTGCTGATCCCTTTCTACGGCGGCGCGTCGGGCCAGGGCGGCGGCGGCGCGGCGGGCCTCACGTTAACGAGCGCGTCGACGGCGGTCTTATTAGAACCCGCGCTCCAGCCGGGCATCGAACGTCAGGCCGCGGGCCGCATCTCGCGCATCGGTCAGAAGAAGACGTGCAAGGTCGTGAGGCTCATCGTGAAAGACACGATCGAGGAGAAGATCCTCGAGTGGTCGGCGCGCCGCGTCGAGGTGGACTCGCGCGGCGGCGCCGCGCTCAAGCTGAACGACTTCGTGCAACTGGGGGTTGTGTAGTTCCCCGGCGTGCAGCTGTGTAGATAATGACTAACGGTACTTACTAGAGCGCACTACCCGCCCGCCTGGTCGTCCTGGTCCCCGACGTCCGAGTCGTCCGAGTCGTCCGAAATCAGCGCGCTCACGTTGCCGCCGCGTGCGATGGCGATCTCCTTCGGCGTGGTCGGACGATGCACGATGCGTGGCGTGAGCTGGCCCGAGGCCGACTGGAGCGCCTTCAGCCGCGTCGCCGCGACGCGGGCGCGGACCGCCTCGACCTCGGCATCGCGCGACTTCCCGCGATCTCCCGCGCCACGCGCCGATGCAAGTGCGATGTCCTCGGCCGTCGGCAGCGCATAGTCACCCGCGGGGCCTGGCGGTACGTTGGATTGGTGGGAGAGCGAGGCCGTAGGTAGCGCCAGCGCGGACACGGTCCCGCCGCCCCGCAACGGTTTTCGCCGCGGGCCCCGCTGGAAGCTCGGGCCCGCGGAGCTCGTGGCGCCCTTGATCTCCTCGCCCCGCACGGTCGCTGCTCTGGTCGCCGGCGCGGCCTTCGACGCCGCGCCCTTGGCCATCTGGACCCGTCCCCGGTCGACCTTCGCTGGTTTGTATTCCGCGGCGGCCGGCGTCGGCAGGACGCCGGGGCCGGGCAGCCCCCGGTTGACCACAACGGCCGGCTTCGCCTCGTCGGCCGGCGGCGCCGGCGGCTTGTCCGCGGCGATCGGTCGCACCGGCGACACGGGTAGGCCTTTGATCACCTCGAACTCGACGACGCGTGCCATCGTGCTCGTAGGACTTGAGAGTGAGTCGCGGCTTGCTGGTGAGCCAAGCTCTAGCAGAGGCAGCCCGAACACTCGCGCCGAGGCTGTACGCACGGCAGCCGATGCGAATTCCGTGCGAGGTTGGCCTTTGGCTGCCCTAACGTGGACGCAGCTGTGCAAAAGTACAAAATCACCGGTCGAAAAACCCGTGACTTGTACGGGTTTTGTCGACTTCCAGCCGACGTCCAACACCACCGCTCTTCGCACGCCCACGCGGCAGATTAACGTGTATACAGTGGGTGACCGCACCGCTGAGACAGGTCGCAACAGCACGCCTGCAGCCGCGCCTCGTCGTCGGGTCGGACGCTCTCAGTCCCTGGAGCTCAAAAGAACGCCATCATGGCCGCCGAGGTGGGCGCCGCCCACCAGCGCGCCCGGGAGTTCCTGGCGCGCGCGGCCGGCGACGCCACGTACGGCCGGCTCGTGGACGAGGGCTTCGACGCCGGCGCCTTCGCGGACGAGATCATCCAGCGGGACAAGCAGCGGTCGCTGGACGACACCTCGCCGTCCGCAGCCGTTGGCGCGGTCGACGCCATCAAGGCCTACAAGGTCCAGCTGCAGACGCACATCGAGGACCACGTCGAGGAGTCGCGTGAGGCGTTGCTGCGCTCGAGCCGGGGTCTACGGGCCCTGCGCGGCGACGTCGAGGCCGTGGCCCTGGCCGCGCGGGACGCGAAGCGGAAGACGCGGGCCATGACGCGCAAGCTGACGAAGCCCTACGATTCCTGTGAAAGAAAGACGCGGCGCTTGCGGCTCGTGTTCGAGGCCAACGAGATCCTGAGGCGGGCCCAGCGCTGCCGCTTTGCCCTGCGCCGCCTGGAGGAGAAGCGCGGTTTATCGGGCCCCGAGGACCTGGCCGCGCGCGCGGCGCTCGTGAACGAGATCGAGACGCTAGTGGACCCGCCCGCGCGCGACGGCCAAAATGCGGCCTCGCTCGACGTGATTGACGTGTGCCGCGGGGCCCGGGACGCAGCATTACAGGCGCGGGAGGAGCTCGAGGGGAGCGCGGACGTCGCGCTCGACGAGGCGCTGACAACTTTAAACATGTCCCGGGCCGGGGCCGCGCTGGCCGTGGCCGCGGAGCTCGGACGTTTGGAAGAGGCCGTCGACCGCGCGCTGAAACGCTTAGCCGACGCAGCGCAGACGTGCACGGCTGCGGCCCTCGCCGGCCGCGACCCGCGCGAGGACGCGGACGCAGAGCCATTAACGGCCCCGTTTGCAAAAGATGCGGCCCAGGTCCACGCGCGCCACTGGGCCGCGGCGCTCCGCTCGAGCTCGCAGCGCGTCGCGCTGTTGGAGACGGCCCTCCGGAAGCGGCGCGTCGACGTCGCGGCCGGCGCCGAGACGTTGCACGACGCGGCCGTCAAGGCTGGGGCTTTTAAGGGAAAGACCTCACTCCGAGCGCGATACGCCAGTGAAGTGGCCGAGGCCGTGCGCGGGGCGCTCGTCGAGGCCCTTCGCAAGGACGAAGAGGTTCCGGTGGAGGAGGAAGAGGACGAGAGTTCTTCCGACGAAGAGGACGCTAAACCTGAAGCGGAGGCGACCGAGGACACGCTGCTCGGCCGCACGAAGTCCATCATCAACAAGGCCACGGAGCGCACGACGGACCTCATCGACAAGACCCAGGAACATCTGGACCGACTGGACGAGCGGACCGAAGCTCTGGCGGCGGCCGCCACCAAAGCTCTGAAGAAGACGGGCAGCACCATCAAGGATAGTGTAGTAGGGCTCTCCGCGAAGCGGGCCGCGGACGCCGTCGCCGGGGCCCTGGCGGACCACTACCCCGTTGTGAGAAGGGCTTTTCTAGCTGCGGCCGCGGAGCCCTTCGCCGCCATTACGGACCACGATGAGTCTCAGGCGGCCCACCAACGATTATTTGATGAGTACCCCTCGTTGACCATCGATCCTTTGAACGACGAGGGCATGCTGCCCCTGGCCCTACTACCGCCCGACGGCGACTATTTGGGAGGTGCCGCTACGGCGGCCCCGCCGAAGTCCTTCGTGGCGCTCTTCGAGGCGCAATTTGCAGTCGTGGCGGACCACCACGCGGCCTCGGCCTTCGGCGTCGAGGACACGGGCGTCGACGCCGCGATGACGGACGCGCTGGCCGCGGCTGCGTCCTTAGAACCGGGGCCGGTGGACGACGTGACCGTGGGCAACCGGCTCGAGATGGGCCTCACGCGCACGCACTGTCGGGCGAGTGTCGGTCGGACGTACGGCCCCTCCCCCGAGTTCGCCGAGTCCTGGGAGACGGAGAACGCTGCCCAGGCGCTATGTGGCCGCGACTTCGAGCCCGGCGCCGTATCAAGGGCGAAGCGCGCCGCGCGCGGGCCCAACCGCGAACCCTTGAACGTCGAGCTCCCGACAGATGCGGCCGTCGAAGCGGTGTCTTCCGTGGAGAGCCTGGGCGAGGCGCTCGGGCCGCTCGAGGCCCAGTACCTAGCCCAGTGCCGCGCGCGGCTGCTGGGGCCCGTCCACTTCATATATCCCGAACAGGCGGGCTACGACGCGGCCGTGCCCACGCACACGGACGTGGACAAGCTCTTGGCCATCGGCCGAGACGAGTTAAGGCGCGTGGACGACAGTGCGCTGGAGGACGCGGTGTGCCGCGAGATCGCCGGCGCGTGTACGGACTTCGCCGAGCGCGCGACGCGCGCGCTGCGGAACGTGCCGGCGGGGCGCGACGCCAAGGCCTTCGGGAAATTATCGAGAGCTGTGACCGAGGCCTACGCGTCCACGGCGCCCACGGAGGCTTTGACGGTGCCGCGGGCCGAGTGGCGCGCGTCAGTGCGCGAGGAGTTCGACGCGCGAACGGCCGGAGCGTGCGCCGTGCTAAGGAAGGGCGTCGCCACGTTGAGAACAACGGACGCTTTATTACCGGGCCTCGACGCCCTGGACGCGGTCTGCGAGCGCGTCGCGTTCCGCGGCGTCGACGCGGCGGCCTACGCGTGCTGCGCCCACCTGGCGAACGCCGACGTCGAGGAGGACTACTCGGAAGCGAGGGATGCGTCAAAGGGCGCGCCGCTCGGCGCGTCGCCCTGCGTCGTGCGGCTGCTGTCGTCGCTAAATGCGATCCGGGCGGGTTATTTGGCCTTTCTCCCGGCCTGGCCCAAGCTCCAGCCGAACCAGGACTCGCCCGCGGCGCGCGCGGCGGTCCCGGCGCTCGCTGCCCGCGTCGCGCGGCAGACCTGCGCCCACGTCTGCCTGCGCCGGCCGCTGGCCGGCGGCGGGCGGCTCGTCGTGGCGCGCGACATCGACGCTCTGTGTGATGCGCTCGCGGACTACGCGCCGGAGACTGGTGTCACATTGCCGAGAAAGCGCCCCGGCGCGCAGCTCCTGGCCGACGAGGCGACCGCGGCGGCCGAACTCAAGGACGCGCTCGACGAGCTCCGCGCCCTGAAGCGCCTGCTCTTCGTTGAGCCGCGCCTGGCCGAGGGCGAGACGCGCGCGGGCGCGGTGCTGCGGGCGGGCCTGGAACTGGCGCCGGTCCTCCGGCCGTCCTGCGCCTGGCACCATTGTTTGGCGGCGTGCGGCCACGCGCGGCTGCCCCTACCCGACGCGCTCGACGTCGGGGAGGACGTGGAAGCGTCGCCCGCTCTACGGGCGGCGTACGTCGCGCAGCTCTGCGACGGCGACTACGGGGGCGATTCCCTCGACACCCGGCGCGCGCGGGAGCAGCGCGCCTGGTTAGACGTGCTACGCTGCCTCGGCGCCTGGGCGACGCGCGCGTCGGCCACGGGCGTGTCGGCGCTGGGGGACGTGCACGAGGCCGTGCAGCGGGACGGGGCGGCGTTGCGGATTGCTTCTTCTCCTGGCTAAGTAGGTATGGGTAGTAGTATATCTCCACTTAGTAGTTTGACCGCGACCGCGGCCACTCATCGGGGGACGTCCGCACGCCGTCGCGCGCAAACGGCTGGGCGGGATTCGTCGGCGTCGTGCGCGGCGCAGGCGGCGCGTGGATTTCTTAGATGAAAGTGTAACTTTTTTGCCAGAGCCTCGGAATTGAGACGGGTTTTCACCCGCACGCCGACGCACGCAACGTACTTGATATTCGCCCACCGGATTTCTAACAAGATAGCTATCCGCAATGGATCGCTTCCGAATTCCCGCGGCTGCCGAAGCCCGAAGGCGCCCGATAGACGCAGGTTCACGGGGAGGCATAGTGACAGCGAGCTCCACAATCCAGTTGGCACCATAGTCGTTCACCGAGACCAACTGTTCACTCAAAACGGCCGGAGAACACATTCTCGCGGCTCCCAGACTCCGCCGGGCCGCGGGGCGATATACAAAGCCGAGCAAATAAGTTGACCCAGAGAGTATCAGCGACGTCACTATCCTGATGGACCATGACGCCGTTGTTCTATTCACGATCGACCGACTTGCGCGTTCCCCAGCATTGACGGTGCGTAGACGGAGCGCGGGAAAGGCCCCAGTCCCGTGTTTTATAAAATAAACTTGCGTTTGAGGCGCTTCGGTTCTGGGACGGTCCATCCGAACCACCCGAACGACTCCTACATTAGATTTATGGAACCGTTAGCTCCGCGCGGTTCGTTGACTCCGCGACCCCTCTATCTCTTTAATTCGGGCACAAGACCTAGACCTGGGACTACCAGGGCCGGTACCATCACCATGGACCTTGGCGCGATCGTTTGTTTCATCGTCGACCGACCTG
>Ga0302122_10000938_pt1 | contig 18261 bp, 12 predicted proteins | sample CB21_SCM_MG_FD_203115 | JGI IMG/M metagenome (GOLD analysis project Ga0302122, IMG submission 203115) | Marine microbial communities from Western Arctic Ocean, Canada - CB21_SCM | ecosystem: Environmental > Aquatic > Marine > Oceanic | place: Canada: Western Arctic Ocean | collected 2017-09-28
AGTTCCATTGTTGATAGGACGCCTACACCGCACGCGCAAGAGCTTGGGGCAATCCATAGCTCTCAAAGAGAGCTGTGGCCAAACTCTAGACTATAATTGCTAAGGCTTGAAGGACGCGAAGCTCGAGGGGAAACACAAGGGAAACCCAGTGGATGCGAACGGGCAGTTAGTCGTGGATCCGGCGCGGGTCGCGTCGTGGAAGCGCCGCCGCGACGAGTCGGACGCCGGCGGGACGCGCCGGTCGGCGCGCCACTCCCGGCAGGACTGGACGCATCTACCCCGACAAAGATGATCCTTCCCCGAGGTACGCTTCGTAAATGATCCTACCCCGAGGTATGCTTCGTAAAACGTACGTATTAGTTAGTCCGAGCAGTGTCCGGGTCACTGTTAGGGTCCATTGGTGAAACCCGTTTATTCATGCAAAATCCGTGACCGTCAAAACTATGTGATCGATGCTACGGTACAGTGAAGATAAGCCATCACTGCTGCGGCTGTGGCTGCACCAGGCATGGCAGCCCCCGCGGACCGACCGCTGCGCATCTGCGAGTTCTACAGCGGCATCGGTGGCTGGCGCTACGCCTTGGACCGCGCGACCGCCCAAACCACGGACGTCATGCTCGCGGTCGACGCGTCGACGACCTGCAACGCCATCTACGAACACAATTTTGGCCAGCGCCCGTCCCAAAAGCGCGTCGAGACCCTGACCGCCGAGGACGTGGGAGGCGCCGACGGCTGGCTCCTGAGCCCACCCTGCCAGCCCTACACGCGGCAGCACGCCATGACGGACACCGAGGACCCGCGCGCGGCGTCGTTGCTGCATCTATGCGAATTACTCGAGGCGGCGCCGCCTTCATTTATTTGTTTAGAAAACGTGGTGGGTTTTGAAATGTCGCGGAGTCGGGACCGCTGGCACGATGCGTTACGGCGCGCGGGCTTTTCGCGGCCGAAGTGCTGGCACCTGACACCAACAGCTTTAGGAGTGCCGCACGAGCGGCCGCGCTACTACGAGAGCGCCGTTCGTAGAGGCGGCGACTGGGCGTCGCCGGCACCCCTTAATGAGTGGCCCGGTCTCCCCGAAGCGCCGCCGATGCGCCCCATTGCGGAGTTCCTCGAGGCGCCCTACGCCCTGGACCAGGGCGCGGACGCCTCTACGCTCATCGAGCCCTACCGGATACCGGCCAAAGTCCTCGCGCGGGACGCGGCCTGGTGTTTTGATGTGGTCGATGCTGTGGACGCGGTGCCCACGGCTTGTTTTACGAGGTCCTACGGCCGCTTTAACCGGGGCACGGGGTCCGTGCTGCGCGTCCGCACGACGAGGCACGATCCCGACCTGGCGTCTTTGGGCTTTTCGCGGACGGCGCCGGAGGCGCGGCCGTTCGGGGACACCTGGCGCGCCGCTTTGCAGCTGCGCTACTTCGCGCCCAAGGAGGTGGCGAACCTGCTGGGCTTTCCCCCAGCCTTCCGCTTCCCCGCTTCCACTTCATTGAAGGGGCGGTGGGCGGCCGCGGGCAACTCGCTCCACGTCGACGCGGCCGCGGCCGTGCTTCGCGTCGCGCTCGAGGACCTCGGGGGGCCCAGGGGCTAATGTGATGTATCAAACACAGTACATACTTACGCGGCGTCCGTCGAGTAGAGGGCGATGTCCGCGGGCCGGTCCCGCGAGACGACGTTCTTGAGCCGCGCGAGGAAGCCGCCCCGCGCGGGGTCCTCCCGCAGCTCGCGCTTCGCGGCCTCGGCGTCCTTCTGGGCCGCGGCCAGTTCCTTCCGGAGGCGCTTCAAATCGACCTGCAGCCTCAATTTCTCGTAGGCGGCCTCGGCGCCCTCTAAGCGACTGCCGACCACGGCCTTGGTGACCGTGTCGTGCTCTATTGAAAGGACATCCAAGCCCTTGTTCAGGTCGTCGGCCCGGCCCTCCGCCGCGGCCAGCTGCCGCGCCAACCCGGCCGCCGCGACCTCGTGGGCCCGCATGGACGCCTCAGCCGCGTTCGCGCGGGTCGACGCGGCCTCCACGGCCTCCATGGCGGCGTCTGTCTCCTCCTGGCACCGCTCGTCTCTATCTAGGAGCTCCCGGCGCTGCTTCTCTTCCAGAGACGCTATTATAACAGAGTGCGCCTTGGCCTTGGCCTCCAGCGCCTCGGCGTACGTCGTGGACGCCGCCTCCGCAATAAGAGCCTCCTTCTTCTGGTGCGCCAGGTGCTCCTGGGTCCGCCGCTCCAGCGCCTTGGCGTGGTCGTCGCACAGCTGCGAGAGCCGCTTCGCGTGGTCGCGCGCCAGCTTCATCTCCTTGGCCTCCACGGCCTTCTGCACGTCGGCGCGCCGCTTCGCCTCGGCGTCCAGGAGCTTAGTGTGGGCGTCCTGCGCGGCGACGACCTCGGCGGCCTTGGCAGCGACGGCGTCCGCCATCTCCCTGCGCGCGTTAGCCAACTCCCGCGCGTGCGTCTCGCGCGCCCAGGTCAGGGACCGGTCGAGCTCCTGGTCCTTGGTCGTGCGCTCCCGGGCCTCGGCGTGCTTCACGCGGTCGAGGGCCGCCTGCACGGCGGTCGCCCTGGCTGCGTCGTGCGCCTGGGTCAACGCGTCCTGCTCGGCGGCGTGCTGGGCCCGCTGCGCGAAGAGCGAGTCGTCGTACAGCTTCTGGCGCGTCGCCATGTCGGCGTCGTGCTGCGCTTCTAGAGCTTCGGTCGCGGCCGCGTGCTGCTTTTCCAGAGCCTCCGCGGCCGTCGCCTCCGCCGCCTTTGAGTCCTGGCGCGCGATATCGACCGCGGCCTTCGTTGCGGCCGCAAGCTCTTCCGCGTGCGCCGCCCGGAGGGCCTCCACTTCCGCCGCCGCCCCCTCGGTGGCCGCGGCGAGCGCGCATTCATGTCCTACCTTGAGGGTCTCCACGTCCTCGGCCCCGGCCGTGGCGGTGTGGCGCGCCTTGGCGAGCGCCTCGCGCAGGGTCCCGAGCTCCGCCTCGTGGGCGTCGGTCGCCGCGGCGGCCGCGGCGAGCTGCGTCGCGTGCGCCTCGCGGAGCGTCGCGAGCGCGGAGGCATGAACTTCCCGCAGCTCAGCGAGCTGCGCGTCCGCGGCCGTCGCCTTTCGCCGCGCCGCTTCGAGCTCGGATGCTTCGCCTGCGTGCTTCTCCCGCAGCGCCGCGAGGACCTTCTCCCAGGCCGCGGCCTCGCGCGCGTGCGCTTCGCGCAGCGCCGCGAGGGCCGCGCCGCCCGCGGCGGCCGCCGCGCGCTGCGTTTCGGCCTCCACGTTGAGCGCCACGAGCGCGCCCGCCGCCTCGGTGCGCGCGGTCTCGAGCTCGCGCGCGTGCGCGTCGCGCTGCGCGGCCAGGGCCGCCTCGTGCGCGGCCGACGCGTTCTCCGCCGCCGTCGCCTGGGCGTCGCCGCGCTGCTGCAGCTTCGCCGCGGCCTCGGCCAGCGCCTTGGCGTGGGCGCGCCGCAGCTCCGCCACCGCGGCCGCGTGCTCCTGCTGGAGCGTCGCCGTGTCGGCCGCGGCCTCGCCCCTGGCCGCCTCGACCTCGTGCGCCCGCGCGGACCGGAGGGCGGCGATCTTCGCGTCTCTCGTGCCCAGGGCGTCGGCGAGGCGGTCCCGGTCCGCGGTCAGCGCGTCCAGGTCCGACGCGCCCCGCGCGAGGTCCGCCTGGAGCGACGCGCGGCCCGCGTCGTGCCGCTGCCGCGCTACGGCGTGCCGCTCCGCGAGGGACGCGAGCTCGTTCCTCGCGGCCCGGGCTACGCTCTCGGCCGTCGTCTTGGAGTCAGCGAGGAGCAGGAGCCGCTGCGCCGCCAGCGCCGAGGCCAGATCGGCGGCGTGCGCATCCGAAATGACATCCAGATCCGGCGGCGGCGGCGCGCTGGCCGCCTTCACGGAGTCCTCCATGGCCCGCAGCGCCGCGGCGGCCCGGCGCGCCGCCTCGGACCGCTCCAAGGCGCCGACCTTGTCCCTTATTTGAGCACCCGCGGCGCGCTCGCGCACGAGGAGCGCCTCGCGGTCCGCCGCTTGCAATTGCGCCGCGTCCCGGTCCCGTAGCGCGTCGTCCCGCTCGGCCCGCAGCGCCGCGAGCTCCAGGCGCGCCGCGAGCAGGTCGTCGTCCACGTCCACGTTCACCTTGGCCGCGTTCCGCACGCGCTTCGCGCGGACGCCGAATCGCAAGGTCGAGACGGTCTCCTCGGCGTGCAGCGAGGACGCCGAGACGCACACGAGCAAAGCGGTCTTGGCGTTGCCGCCCAGCGAGGACTGCAGGAGGCGGGTCAGTTTCGAGTCGCGATACGGCACGTGCGTCGCCGTCGAGGACGTGAGGGCGGCGATGACGTTCCCTAATGCCGATAGGGACGAGTTGATCCTCTTAGCTTCATTTAACGTGCCGCCCGTCGCCTTGGTCTTCGCGACGCGTTCACTCCCCGCCAGGTCCACGAGCCGCATCGTCGCCGTCGCGTTGATCGAGGGCCGCGACACGCGGAACGACGCGACGAAGTGCGACCGCGACGAGTCTGCGTTCATCTCGTGCGAGGCCACCACGCGCCGCACTAACGCGCTTTCTAGTAACTTTAGCGTGGAGGGCACGTCCGCCACGATCATGTCCACGGCGCCGTCCACCACGACGGACCCGTCTTTTCTATTTTCCCGGAGCTTCAAAGGCCGGTGCTCCTCGGCGAGCAAATCCCGTAGATCGTCGTACAGTTCTAAACACGACACGCGCACCTCGTCGCCGGTCGTGAGTCCGGCGAACAAGTCCTTCAATAACCGCGGGACCACGCCCGCGTCCACACTTTGCAGGGAGCACCCGGGCGGCCCGAACATGCTGTGGGTCTTCCCGCTGCCCGTCTGGCCGTAGGCGAAGACCGTGGCGTGGAAGCCCCGTAAGACATCCTGCGTGATGGGCTGGATGCTCTCGTACACTTGGGCTTGCGTAGCAGCGGTGTCGTAGCACGCGTCAAACGCCCAGGCCGCCTCGTGCTCCCCGATGTACTCCGAGGCGTCCTGGAGCTGGATCCGCTGCCCCTTGGGCGCCACGACGTTAATGCCGCGGGCCTGCTCCTCGGGGGTGCTCGGCCGCACGCGGCACAGCACGCGCACGCGGTCCATCTATGTGGCTCCCCACGAGTCGCGCGCGGGCGTCACGACGAGGCGACGGGCAGCGTCTGCCCTAAACACGCAGTTCCTGCTCGCACCCCTCGCGCTCGGCGGCGACAGGTGCGTCGACGAAACGAGGACCGTTCGACGGAGCGCGCTGCGTCGGCGACCCGAGAGTCCCCACGCGCTGCGGGATTCGGCCTCTCAAAGCGCCGCCATCGTGGCTCTCTTCGTGCGGGGTCTAGGGCGCGTTTTCCGCGCACGCGTCGGCCCAACCCCCGGGCCGCCCCCACGGCCTCGGCGCCCCGACGAGGATTCAAAAAATTCCGCCCCCTAGCGAGACGCTGCGCCGGACCTCTGGCGCCGTCGACATCGCCACGCGTTGGCAAAGCCGGCTGTGTGGCGCAGCACTGCCATGGGTCGACCGCACGCCACACCACACATGCGGCGATGAGGCGGTGGTTGCATGCGGCCCTCTGGGCCGCGGCCTTCCTGCCGGAGGCAGCCTCGGACGCCAGCCCGCAGTGCCTGCCAGGCGACGCCAAGACCTGCGCGCCCCAAGTGGACGAGGACGCGCACGGCGCGACAAGACACGCCGCGGCGGCGCTGTGGACGCAGGACGTTGACATAAGACGGCTCGACCGCGGCGAGGCCTTGCCCAATTTCTACCTCGATTACGTGAACGAGACCGTGCGCATCGCGCCGCCGCGGGCCCAGGCGCCCTGTCTAGGCTTGCAGGTCGTGCTGGCTCTTTGTAGAGGAGGCGCCGCGACGGTGGGGGCCTTCCAGCGCGACGTCTTGGCGCCCGCATTACAGCGCGGCGCGCCGGCCAAGGCCTGCTCTTTAAGTGATGCGCCACCCCCACCTTTAAAAAGCGGCCCGGCCATCGCCGGTTCCAGCATTCTAAAAGCGGCCACGCTCGACGCCTTCAAGCGGAAACAGAAACCGGACCGGCGCGTCTACGTGGCCATGGGCGAGCCCAACACGCGGCGGGAGCTCGCCCTGGCCGCGGCGGAGCACGTCACGCTAGTGACCCAGGCGGAGCTGAGCTGGGGCATCCACGCGGAGCCCGAATTGGAACACCGGCCGACGTCCTACTTTTTATTGCTGCGGGACCCCATCTCGCGCTTGCTCAGTGATTACGTGGCCTGGCGCGACGAGCCGCCGACATCTTTAAGGGCGCGGCACCCGCTGGCCGTGAAAGCGAAGAAGGGCATTCGCGCGTTCGCCGCCGCCACCTCAAACTACCACCTGCGCTTCCTGGGCAACGACACGCGGTGCATGCCGCGGCGGTCTGCTTGTGCGTCGTTACCGTCCTTCGACCAGTCGCTGAAAAGAGCGAACACGGAGCGGTCGCCCTTGTCCGCGGTGTCGACGCAACCGTGTCACTTAGATTACGGGGCCGAGGACGCGCGCGTGTTCTCGTGTGCCTTGGCGACGCCCGAGACCATTCTCAGGGAGCACCTGGCCTACGTCAAAAGCAATATAGGGAGCCTCTACTTCGCGGTCGGCCTCCACGAGCGGCTGGGGGAGTCCATGGTCCTCTGGCACCACGCCGCGCGGCACCACGACCATGCGAACTGGCCCGCGCCGGCGTGCCTGCCGCAGATTTCTCCTCAAAAACCGGCGAAGCTGCGGCTGGAGGAGGGCGACTACGAGGCCATCCGCGCCATGAATGCCCTGGACGTGGAGTTGTATGACGCGGTGCGCGCGGCCTTCCAGCTGCAGCTCCTGTCCGCGGCGCGGCACGCGGGGCCGCACGTGGCGGCGTTGCTGGCCGCGGCGCGGAACGGGTCGCTGCCCCCGTGCACGCCGCCGGAGCCGCCACCGGAGACCGACATAACGTAGTTTTAGTTTACCCGGTGGCGGTCGGTACCAATATTGTGAATGTGGTGTGCTTTGGATGAACAGTGTTTGTAGAAACCCGCACGTTAGGGCGTTTTTTTGCACTAAATTTTGGCAACCTTCAAAGGCGCAAGGTCAAACCGCAGCGATCGATTTCCGATACGTATTCATCGCTTACAACCTGTGCTGGGGCGAACTGCTTGCATAAGTTGGCTTGTGTGGGCCCGAGCACCATCTTGCCAGCTGTGTGCTGCACACAAGCTGGCTGCTCGTGCACGGCACGCCGTCGATGCGCCGCATACTCATCGTTGCGATGGCGGCCGTCAGTCGGGCCGGCCGCGTCGTCGTCGTCGGCGGCGGCGCGAGCGGCTACTTGGCGGCCATCACGGCCGCACGGCGCGGCGCGGAGACCGTATTAATCGAAGCGACGCGCAAGCCGCTGAAGAAAGTCCTAGCGAGCGGGGGGGGGCGCTGCAACGTGATCCACGACCCGACCATGGCGGTGGAGGACGTCGTCGAGCGCTACCCGCGCGGCCGCCGCGAAATCAGGGGCCCCTTCACGGCGCTCTTCGGCCCGGACGACATGCGGCGGTGGTTCGAGGCCGAGGGCGTAGAACTCAAGACGGAGGCGGACGGGCGCGTCTTCCCCGTCACGGACGACGCGCGGACCGTCGCCGAAGCGCTGCGTAACGCCGCGGAGGAGGCCGGCGTCGCTTTTCGCGGCGGCGCGGCCGCCACGACCATTCGCGTCGCGGACGCCGGCTTCACTATTACAACGGACGAGGTGTTCGAGGCCAGGGCCGTGGTCCTCGCCACGGGCTCGGCGCCGGGCGGCTACGCTTTGGCCGAGGCGCTGGGCCACGCGCCCGTGCGGCCCTGCCCGTCCCTCTTCTCGTTCCGCGTCGCGTCCGACGTGCTGGAGGGTCTCGCCGGCCTCAGTGTGCCGGATGCGCGCATCCAGGTCAAGGGCGCGAAGAAGGCGCGGGGCCCGCCTCCGCCGACGCGGGGCCCCCTGCTCGTGACGCACCGCGGCGTGTCGGGCCCCGCGGCGCTGCGGCTCTCGGCCTTTGCCGCGCGCGAGCTGCAGGAGTGTGATTATCAAGGCACGCTCGTGGTGGACTTGTTGCCGGACGAGGCCGTACGCTCGGCGTTGGACGCACACAAGAAGCAGCACGCCGGCGCGACGGTGGCCGGCGCCCAGCGGCCCTTCGCCCAGATCCCGAAGCGGCTCTGGGCGCGCCTCGTGGGCCACGCCGCCGTGCGGGACGGGTGCAAGTGGGGCGACGCGTCCACGAAGGAGCTCGATGCTCTAGCAACGGCGTGTTCTGCCCTGGAGCTGCCCTTCGCGGGCAAGGACACCAATAAGGAGGAGTTCGTCACGGCCGGCGGTATCAAGCTCAAGGAGCTCAACTTCAAGACTTATGAATCGAAGCTCGTGCCGGGCCTGCACTTCGCCGGCGAGCTCGTGGACGTGGACGGCGTGACGGGGGGCTTCAACTTCATGCACTGCTGGTGCTCCGGCTTCGCGGCCGGAACGCACGCGGCAGATATCGCGGAGGGGGTGTCCTAAGTATTAATACCTCCAGAGACGACGAGAACTTACAATCGGGCAGTAGGAGGGGGGCAAACCTATGCCGCCGCGCCCACATATAGCGCGGCCACGAATGCGTGATCCGTGGGCCACGACGCCCGAGGCAGCGTGACCGGGTGCGTCTCGTCGGCTAGATCGGGAACCGTCGGCAGGAGTTCGAGCGTGTCGCCAGCCGCGACGACGAACTTGTCCTTGGGGCCCTTGACTGTCTTGTGGCACTTGGCGTCGTCGTAGCACTGGCCGTGGAGGCGAGACCGCCGTTTCGAGGTCGTTGGGACCGACCGCGACACACACAGGCCGTTTTCCTCGACCGCCGCGTGAAAAGCCTCGTCGAGCTTTTCTTTTGCGATGTTGCTGTCCAGGAGCCAGACGAACGGCCCTGCGCCACAGGCCTTGGCGTGCGTGATCAAAAATTTAACGAGCAGTTTCACGGCCGCCGGTGTCTTCGGCTCCTTCGCATGCAGCGCGTGGTAAACAACGCCGCCGAGTCGCACGGACAGGATCTTGAGCGCGGTCGTGCACTCGAACCCGACCGTGATCTTCTTGTCGTACTTGGGCTCGCCGTCCGCGTCGCGCGTCAGCGTCCTCATGACCGCCGCGCTGTTTACGGTCCCCCTCTCCGGGTCGCCGCCGACGGCCAGCACCTCGCCCGGGCCGTCAAAGCCGCGGTGGGCCAGGGCGGCCGACCGCGCCGTGCGAATGACCTCGAAGCCGGCGCTTCGAAACGCCGCCTCGAACACCACCGCCCGCGGAGTCTCGGCCTGGGGAAACTCCTGCAGCCCGAGCACGCACTGCGCGGCCCCCGCGCGACTCGCCGCGGTCGTCGCCGTCTCGACGAAGAGCTTCGCCTGGGCCTCGGTGTTGTCCGGGTTTAAGTAGCTCGTGCGGCACGCCTCCGTGAACGAGTCGGCGCTCTCCGCGGCGATGACGCAGCAGAGCAGGTCCCAGGCCATCAAGTGCGGCGATTTCGAGTACGATTCGCCGACCGCGCAGCACCGCTCGAGCAGGCGCCACCACGCCGGTCGCGGGCCGGTGCCCGGCGCCGTCGCGTCGGCGGAGGCGTACGTCCAGACGAGGGTGCCGTTCTCGGTGCAGGTCGCCAGGTCGACGTCGAAGCGCCGCATCGCAAACACGATGAGATTCATGCGGTGGTCGAAGTACTTGTTGTCGTACTCGAGCGATGGCTCATCCATTGCGGCCCAGGCCTCGCGGTTCTGCTCCTTCGCCGTCCGCTCCCACGCCGCGAGGGTCTCCGGCGCGGACGCGTCGCACGCGGCGGCGAGCTCGTAGAGGCCGTGCGCCCTAAGATCCGCAAAAGTCACCGCCATGGCTTTCGCCTCGAAGTCCGAGTAGGTGGCCATGAACTTGGCGTCGTCGACGGCTAGAAACTCGAAGGGGTTGTACCTGCGGCGGCGCGCGTGAAATCCACTGTTGTTGTCTTCGCTGCTCAGGCGGCGCGCAAGTCACCCAGCATGTTCATCGTGCCGATCAACGTCTTGTCCGCCATGCTGAAGCAGGGCCCACGCACACAGTTGCGATGCGCACTCCTTGGCCACGGGCAGCCGAACACGCGCCGTCCAACAAGCAGTGCCAGTGTGCCATACGCGGTACCCCCCCCTCCACTCCGTCCCCCTCGCCCCCTTCGTCCGCGCTTGTTCTAGAGCCGTAACCGCTTGAAAGCGAGGGGCCGATTCTATGTACTTCTAGTAGGCTGTAATTACTGTGACAGGAAGGGTAGATGGACAATCCACCTCTTTGTAACCCGGGCCAGAACAGATGGGGTCACGCGCACGGTTAAGGCATACGTTAGTAAGAGCACGCCTGGCCCGACGCCAATAGACAGCGGAGCCACGCCTCGCGCGCAGCGGATGAAGACAAGGCAGCCAGCGGCGGCGCTGGGTTGAGCTCGGTTGCGGCAGCGGCGAACGCGTCGCTGTCGGCTGCGCCGGCTGTCGGGAGCGCGAGTGTGTAGCCGCCGTCGTCGCGGCGCATGAGGCGCGCGAACCGCGCGCCCGCCGGCGGTGGAAGCAGCGGGATCTCGAGTGGACGGCCATCGTCGCCGAGGACGTCCGCGCGGAGGGCGAGCTTCGGCAGAACGGCTTCGCGGTCGCTTGGCGACAACTCCGCGCCAAAACGGTCGACCAGCCCCGCCCACCAGCCACTGCCGCCAAATACGACGAGATTATGCGTGTCTCTTGCCGCACACTCGGCGAACGCCCAATCCGCAAACGCAGCCTGCGGCGACGTGGGCACGTCGGCGGCAGGTGCGCAGCGTTCGAAGAAGCCCGCATTCGCGGCGTCGAGATACGCCCCTACGGCCGCCAGTACCTCGCGGACGAGCGCCACAGCCGCTTTTCGTTCGTCTGCCGTGTGCACGGAAACGGGCCCGAGCACAGGAGCGATATCGTCCCGGCATCGATGCTCATCATCACTTTCATCGTCCGCCAAGAGCGTCTCAAGCGCTTCGATCGCGGCGTCCTTGAGCGCTTGGACATCTTCCAGCGCATGGAGAGGACTCGGCCGCGGCAGCAGGCTAGGGGACACCAAGCAGCACGTCGGCAGCCGGTTTGCCACGAGCGCGGCGGTAGTCATACACCGAAGCAACGGCGGGGCCGCCACGGCGAATTGCAGGGGCGCGAGCGTGTCAAACGTCTTGGCGAGCCGCGGCTCGTGCGTTTTCGCTAGCAGCTCTGACGGCAGTAGCGGCGTATCGGCCTTGGTGAGGACGGCGTAGAGCGTATCGGCCGCGGTCATCTTCCAAAGGCCGTGTGCGGCGCGAAGCGGATCGTTGTCGAACTTTTGGACAAGAGGCGCGACCGCGTCGCGCGTCGCGGAGTCAAAATATTTGCCCATGATCGCCGAGGGTAGCCCTTGGGCCGACGTGTGCATGCACTCAGCGTGGCGCACGAACACGATGTTGATGTACGGGGGGGGGGTGCGCGCTGTAAGACGGGCGGCCCAGCGCTGCAGCGGCTTTGGAAGCCACTGGATCAGTCCGTACGCGATTTGACGCACGGTACGGAAGAATGCCCCCATCATGTGATGTTGTGTCCTACCCCCAAGGATGCGTGCGTCCTTACCTGTTCTCTGCCCCCATGCATGCGCGCGTCGCAAAAGCTGCCCGTACGGGTTCGAGTCGAGATGTCTGAGCCGTCGAAAGGGCTTCATGGTTAGGCGCTAGGCTCTCCGGTCACCACCGCTACTAGTACGAGGGCCACCGTCGGGGAGGGCATCCGGGTGAGCTGGGGAATTGCTGGGGTGGTGTTCGTATGGTGGTGTGGTCCCGTGTCGATGGCTGCCCTTTAAGCCAGCAATAATGCCATAACGTGTCCAGATCCCCCATGCAAGCACGCCAGGCGATGGGTGCTGCCTGATTGTGCACGCATAAGCCATTGGACTAAAAAGTGCGGATGCACGACCCAGCGGCGGACTACATACCGGACAATGCAGCGCCGGCAATCGTCGCGAGCTGCGTGGGCGCGTCATGTATCCGGGGCCCGGCGCACGCTATATCGACGTTCGCATCGCTTGTCGAATCGCCAGCGTCGTGCAACTGAGCGGCGGTCGCGCGAGCAATGATAGCCCCTCCCCCTCGCAGTCAGGCGGCGAAGATACGTGCATACGACTGGATCAGAGGTGTTGGCTCGAAGTTGCGGATACACGGCACCGCTACGGCGAGAACCTTCGGCGCTACCACTATGAGTGGGCGCGCCGGGGCCGGCCGGGCGGAGACTTCTTCGAATGGCTTGACGGCGATGATTGCACCGCGCCAGCTTCATGCTCGCGCGAGCGGCTCGACCGCGAGGCCGTACGCTTCTGCGCGCCAGGCGCCGTACACGAGTATGCGCTTCGCTGCTTCGGCGGGCGCATCTATTGCGTCGCCGCTGCGTCGACCGCGTCCGCTGCGTCAACCGCGTCCGGGTTGCCTACGCTACCAGCAACGCCACGATCAACATCGGCGCCCTCGAGCGTGCCCCCGGGCCTCGTGCCGCTGACGACTGGCCCCGACGGCTGGATCTCGGTGCTCCGTGACGCCGTGATCTACGCCGGCCGCAAAGAGACCGGCCGATTTCACCACTCGTCGTTCTTTGGCGGCATGTGCGTCGATGCCGCCGGGATGATCGTGGCGACCGACGGCGTCATCTCGCGAGTGCTGCCGTACTCGGGCCACTACCGGCCGGGCGAGGCGCAAATCGCGCGGCTGCTGGTCTACCTCCGCGACCATTGGGGCCTGAACCTCGCGTCCTTTGTCATCGACGTCCAGCTCGTGCTCCGCGTCGCGCGGCCGGCCGGCCGGAAGATGGACTCACCGCACCTCTGGAGTGCCGAAACCGCGCTCGCGTTCCTTTCGCATAAGGCGCACGCCGCCCAGAGGGCGCGGCTCTTTGACACCATCGAGCACCGGCGAGGTAGCGCAGGGTCGGGAGATTCCCGAGGACCTTAAATCTATTTTTAACCGTGACCACCCTCCACTGGGGGGAGGTGGGGCCATAGTGCACTGAAGACTCCCCGTGGGTCCCGCGGGCGTATACGCCGGGGGGGATTCTTACGCTCAGAGCCCCCCCGCCGCCAGTCGCCCGGAGCCGCCCTGGCGCAGAACCTGGCTCGGCATAGGTGCCTCCACGGGGACCCCTACGAGGTATAGAACGCGCTTCCCTTGAGCTCCATTACAGCTTGTACAAGCTGGTAGGCGTTCCCTTGGATCCCTTAGCGCTGCATTGGCAGCACATGGGCGCTGCTAAGGCAGCCCGGCGCATGCATTTGGGGTGCAGTAGCGGTCGAATGTAAAGTCCGCCCGGATGTCGCAAGCCAAGCGTAGTGTGGTGTCCGACGTGGCGGCTGGTCATAGCCAGGCCTCACCCATTACTGAGCCCATGGACATATACAATGCGCTGTTCCGCTCGATTTCGGACGCGACGCGTGCGGCTTACGACGAGTTTGGCGACGGTGCGAGCCTCGCCGAGTTGCAGCGCGCAGTCGCGCGGCGCCTCGAGGCCGCCGGCGCGGCGTCGGCGGAGCCACAGCCCTTCGCCGACCTGGAAGCGCGGTGGAGGAAAGACCTCCGAGTCAACGCGCTAGATGCGAAGACGCAGCTGGACCTCGTCACGGCCGTGCTGGGCCAAATGGCCCCACTGTCCATCGAGAAGTCGCAGTTGCTCGCACAGGCCAACCAGCTCCGGACATCGCTGGCCAGCGCGACGGCGGCGACGGACGTCAAGGACACCACGAAGCAGCTGCTCCTTCTTTCGACAAAAACCGTACAGACGGCAAGAACGGAGCGGGGGCTCGCAGAGACCATCGAGCGGCTCTACCAGACGCGCAACGAGGTCTCGCGTAGCATCTCACAGGGACTTGCCGACGACGGCGACAAATACCAAAATACCATGGACGCGGTCGATCCTGCCGGGGCCGTGGATTTGCACGAGCGCGTGCGCGAGCTCGCGAACAAGGGAGCACTTAAAGCCAACGAGGTGGTGGAGGTGATCGAAAACGGCCGGCTCACGAAGGCGCAGGTGCGCGGTGGCCCTATAGATGGCACATACAAGCTTTCACTCTGGACCGAGGTCGTCAAACCCGGTCACTGCTTCGAGCAGGGGTTCCTGACCTCGGAGCCGAGACTCCTTGATTTGCCTCGCAAGGACATTTATGCCAAGTCAAAGCAGTATCCGCGGCTTTCAGATAATGCGATCGCCGCTTGGAAAGACCGCGCAGCACTCAGGGGCGACACGTCCCCCGCGCCGCCGGATTCGAAGACGCCCGAGTTCCTACTGCTCGTCCTAGCCGACGCCGACCGAACGCGCCCGGCGCTCGCCGAGCTCTGTCGTCGTATCGAAGCGGCCGCGCCCGGTACCGAGGCGACGCTCGGCCCCGTCAAGTCGATCTCTCGCGCGGCGGTTAAGGCGCTCACCAAGTACGGGGGCGACTACTCGGGGCTCACAGATCTTATGCGCATGAAGGTCGTCTGTGAAGAGCTCGCGCACGTGGGCAGCGCCCTCGAAGAAGTGGCGGCGGCGGCGGACTGGGAGCTTGTGCTCATCAAGGACCGCATGCAGTATGCCTACGACCCGCAGATGAGCGGCGGCTACCGTGACATACTCATGAACCTCCGCTGGACCAACGGCCACGTCGTCGAGGTGCAATTTCACCTGCACAAACTCATCGCGATCAAGTCCGGCGGCGGCCACGTGCGCTACGAGCTCGCGCGGCTCCTGGGCCTCTTCGAGCCCGAGACGATGTCCCACGTTGGCATCCTGACCGAGTCCGTGCTCGAGAACATTAGCGCCGGCATCTTCCGCCAGGTCGAGTGCCGCGGCCCCGCGTGCCGCGTGACCGCGCATTTCGGAGGACTTCTCGGCGCGATCAGGTCGCCGGCGTGCACGCTCGTCCAGCTCAGACTGCCGAACGTCGACTGGCCGCCGGGCAAACCCGTCTCCGAGTTGCTCGACGCGCTCAAGCTGAGAGGCCGCGCGCTCCGCAGCGTCGGCCTCGCGAACGAGGGGGCGGCGGCGGCGTGCGAGATTCCCGCTGACTTCTTCGAGGCGTGCCCAAACATCGAGTTCTTCAACGTGTCCGGCTCGAACATCACCGGCGCGATCCCGGGGACGATCGAAGCATGCTCGCGCCTGAGAATGTTTTTTGTGCAAAATAACCAGCTCTCGGGCGAGGTTCCCGCGGCCGCCCTCGCCTCGATCAATACGCTCAAGATTATGGATATCGAGGGAACCCGGAGCTCACGCTTAGCGACGAGGGCCGAGAACTGCTCATCGGGGCTCGAATCAAGGGCGACTGGCGACGAGACGCCAATACGGCGAGGCCAATCGTCCAGCGCTGCATCTCCGGGGGGATCCAAAGCAAGAGACTACGCAAAGTGAAGGACACGGACTCCGAGAAGGAGATCCTCGAGGCGTTCAAGGCATTCGACAAGGACGACAGCGGCACCATCTCCGCCGCCGAGCTGCGCGATATCATGAGCAGCAATGGAGAAAAGTTCACGGAAGAGGAGGCCGAGGAGATCTTCCGCGAGGCGGACACCGACGGCGACGGCCAGGTCAACTACGAGGAATTCGTCAAGATGATGACGTAATAAATAACAAGCCTACGTACCCGCCCGCGGGAGTAGCCCCCCCTCCCCCCTACGCTTTCCGGGGCGCCCGCCTCCCAAACCCGAATTGACTGTAGTCCGCGACGGAAGACCGCCGTGCAGCCTGACAGGGTACGCGGTCACCTGGCCGCGAGGCCCGGGCCGTCTTCGCCGGCGGATTGTTAACAACATACATATCAAGTTTACAGTCTCGCACCAACGAAGCTGACCCGTACCGTTAACGGTACGGGTCAAAGCACGCCGCGGCGTAGGCCTGCCCCACGTAGCGCTCAAAGTCCGCCGCCGCGCAGCCCTCGAAGTCGTGGGACGCAAGGGGCCGGAAGTAGTTGCCTCCGGCCGCCTTGTCTCTTCCGATGGCGTGGATCGACGCGCCGGCGAAGACGACGGCACCCCGGCAAGTTTCAAACGCCTCGGTCAGCGCCGAGTTCGTGGGCCGCGCCATGAACGCCAGGAAAAGTTCCTTCGCGGACGACGTGGCCCCCTTGCGTAAGCAGTGCACCGCTGCCCCGTACCGTTTATGCAGGCTTTAGGGCCGCAGCGTGCAGGGTGCGAAGGCGAGGCTGCGGCTGCATCTCTGCACTGTGGAGCAAAGCGGCTGTGATTGAGCATTGGTGCGCCACCTTGCCATAAGTGCACTCTGAGTGAGCATTGTGAGTATTTGTGGGGCTGGGACGCGCTGCGTGAATACGTAGCCGTGCGATAGCTCTGCATAGATCAATGCCGACCGCATTCGAGTCCAAAGTCCACGCAGTGGTCCGCGCCGTGCCGGCAGGCAAGGTAACGACATATGGCGCCGTGGCAACGGTAGCGGGCGGCTGCGCGCGCTCCGTCGGTGGGGTAATGCGCACGAACTGCCCCGCCGAGACGCGTGTCCCGTGACAGCGCGTGATCGCGTCGGACCGGCGCCTCGGTGGATTTAGCGGCGAGTGGGGCGCAGCCGCGCCAGCGGTGCGGCGCAAGCACGCGCTGCTCGAGAGCGAAGGTGTTGTGTTCGAAGCGGACGGCCGGGTCTCGGAAAATTGCGTGCTCCGAGAGCTGCCCGCGCTGGCGAAGAAGCGCTCGAGGGACGACTCGGCGCCGCCGGCGAAGCGTTCTCGCAAGGCGCCGACTAAGGCTGAACTCGCGACGGAGACGCTCGGAATCCTCGAGACGCGTGACGCGGGCAAGAACTGCTGACCGTCGGAGGCGCCGCGGCGGCTCGCGGCCGCGCGTACCGCCGTCGACGCCTGGCGGTCGTGGATGCCGGCTTCGCACGCCGCGGTGAGCGACCTAGCGGCGCGCGGCCGCGTTGTAATGACGCAACGCGGCGACGTCGTCGACGCGGCGACGGTCCGCGGGCCCTACCGCGTCCGACTCGTGTAGTGAATATGACGGCGCGCGAGCGCCTGACCCCCACAAACACGCTGGCTCTACAAATACGCGCTGGCTCTGGTTGTCGGGTGTGGCGGCACACCGGCGGCGTTAACTATGTTGTTGAATAATGGGCCTGCAGGCCAGTAATTAACTTGAATTGCCTGCCAGTGATTGTTCAAGTTTGGACAGAGGCCCGGCGATTCAAGTATAGGGGTGGTCAAATTAATATCCCCTGGCGGATGTCGCCTCCGGGCCGAATCAGGATATCTTGGCGAGCTGACTTTGGCAAATCATTGTATGAGGATGGTCGGTGCCGTACGCGCGCGTAAATATCGGGAGAACGCGTTCTAGGAGCCCGCGTTTCTTGGATTTATCGCCGAGGCTGCCATGGACGACGCCAAGATTGTACAGCGTGATGGCTACTTCCGTTTGGTCGCGGCCGTACGCCCGCTCCTTGATCGCGAGCGCGCGCTCCAGCATATCTCGTTGCTTCGCGGGGTCACCTAAGTCGCCGTACGCGTTCCCGAGGTTCCCCAGCGTGAGAGCCACTTTCGTGTGGTCCCGGCCGTACGCCCGCTCCTCGATCGCGAGCGCGCGCTCCAGCATGTCTCGTTGCTTCGCGGGGTCGCCTAAGTCGCCGTACGCGTTCCCGAGGTTCGCCAGGGTGCTGGCCACTTCCGCACCATCGCTACCGTGCTCCTGCTCGTAGATCGGGAGCGCGCGCTGCAGTAAGTCACGCGTCTTGGCGTAGTCCCCGAGGCCGTCGTACGCGAGCCCAAGATCAAACAGCGCCACGCCCGTCTCCTTGCTTTCCGCCCCAAACACGCGCTCCTTCTCCGCTGAGATGGCTTCCCGGACCTTTACGACGCCCGCGGACACAGAGATCGACTCCAGCAACTCGCAGAGGCTCTCGAGCAAATTCGCGTCCGCGCCAGACCCGAGCACGTGGTCCACCAGCTCGACGACGTCCTCCGCCTCGTCGACGGGCAGCTTGCACAGCATCTCGAGCCGCTGCGCGACAGCGTCCGAATTCCCCAGGAAAAACGACCGGAAGTACTCGTAGACCTGCGTACGAACTCTGAAGCGACGCGACTCTCCCGGGCGACCCGACACTCTTAACTCAGCGACGTCGATGACGTGGAGGGATACAAGACTCGCCCGGAGACGACGCGAGCTCAAGGACACCGGATCGGCACCGTGTGGCTCATGTACAGCGCTTCCGAATCTTTGATCGGCATGAGATGGATCTGGAGCTCGCACAAGTGCGAAGCATTCTCGCCGACTTTCACGGCGACGTTCATCAAGATCTCCT
>Ga0302122_10000939_pt1 | contig 18258 bp, 12 predicted proteins | sample CB21_SCM_MG_FD_203115 | JGI IMG/M metagenome (GOLD analysis project Ga0302122, IMG submission 203115) | Marine microbial communities from Western Arctic Ocean, Canada - CB21_SCM | ecosystem: Environmental > Aquatic > Marine > Oceanic | place: Canada: Western Arctic Ocean | collected 2017-09-28
AAGCGTTCGAACCGAGCTCCTTTTGCTCTAGTCCGGTTCACAGAATCTTCAGCTTCGACCCGGAACCATATTCGCGTGAGTTCAATCAATTCCTCAATAGAGGGCGTTGCGGCGAGGGCGGGCGCGGGTGCGGCGAGCGCGGGCGCTGCGGGCAGCTCAGATGCTGGGGGTAGCGTCGCGCCGGTTTCACCTCGTCCTCGTCCTCCGCCTCGTCCTCGGCCTCGGCCTCGTCCTTGTCCTCCGCCACGACCTTCACGTCCACCACCACTTTTATAAACTGTGCATGAACCTATGGTTTCTTGACCGGCTTTCGCAGTAAATTTGTACCCCGTCTCATTCACAGGATCAAGGTCCGTTACACAAAGCCCGACCCATTCTTGATCTTGTGGTAATCCAGTGAAATCTCTAGTGAGCGTGACTCTACCGCCGACCGTGGGCACACAAGTTAGCGTTACCGCGGCTACGCCATCGGAGAGCTTGGCCTTTAGCCAACGGGTCTTGCCATCGCTCGGCCCGGTTTGACCAGGAAACAATTTCCGCTTCTCCTTTATTCTTGTGACAACCTGGAGCCGATCATTCCCCTGTTTTGCTCTTTTTGCTGGCGGCTGCCCAACCTGCTCTGCCATTTGTTCGAGCGTGGGGCGCTTCCAAACGTCTCAGCGCTGCAACCAACCAGGTCCCACTGCGTGCTTCAAGTCCACCGGGAACCAACGGCTAAGCTCTAGTAGGCGCCCGCGACGCACGCGCTCGACTCAATGGAGCTGATCTCGATGCGAGCAAAAGCGTGCGGGGCGCGCCGCGCGCAGGTCTGCGACTATCAATATAAGTACGAAGTTAGACGGCAGTAGGGATATGAGGAGAAGGACAGGAGTAGCGAGAGCACGGGAAACCAAATCACCCGCCCACCGCGCGGACCGAGCACACGTGCCCCTTCTTCGGCTGCCCGCACTTGCCACAGCAATACGTCTTCCGAGTCTTCGCACGCTTCGGCGCCGCTACCCACTCGACGGGCACAACGTCGTCCGCGTCGAGCCACTCGTCGGACTCCGTCCGGTCCCGCTTCGTCGGCGACGGCACGTCTTCGAGTGTCTCGTCGTCGCTGTCGGGCGTCGTGACGTGACCATCGTCCAGGCTCAAGGCCTGGCTGAGATCAACGAGCTCCTCGTCAGCCGGTGCGGCGGGCGGCGGCGCGGGTGGCGGAGGAGGCAGCGCGGGCGCGGGCACCACCGGCGCCACAAAAATGGGCGCCGCAAGCGCCCGATTAACAACGGACCCGCGACTATCAGCGTACGCCCGCACGCCGAGCAACAACCGATACGTCTCGCGGCGCGCCGGCGTGTCGAAGACGTGCATCGACGGGTCGAAGAGGCGCGCCGTCCCTAGCACCACGCATTTCTTTTTGGCCCGGGTCAGCGCAACCACAATCCTACACGCGTCGTACACAAAATCTAATTCCACGCCGTCCTCGTCGCCGTTAAGATCCAGACCCACTAAGCAAACGATGACCAGATCCCGCTCCCGGCCCTGCATGCAATCCACCGTATCGACGGTGCAATGCGCCGCGAGCGGGCCGAGCGCCGCGCTGACCGCCAACCGCTGCGCGTGGTGCGGCGTCACTAGAAAGGCCCCGCGCGCTCGACTCGTTCCGGTCGCGGCGGCGTCGTAGGCGCAGACGAGGCTCGCGCAGTGGAACGCCTCGGCCGCCCGCAGGTCCGCGAGTGGAGCACCATTCCCCGCGAGTTCGACGATCACGAGCGGTAAAGCTTCGTCCAGGACAGTCGCGTCGGCACCCGTAAAACTAAGAGGCGAAGTAGGTCGTGCCACGCGCCGGCAGGTACAACCGCCCGCGCTGCAGATGCGATAGCCCGGGTAGCCCAGCGCCGTCTCCGTAAAATTACATAGGTGCGGACACATCCGGTGGTTCTCGTCGAGCCGGCCCAGGCACGAAGAATTGTGCAGCTGGCGCACCGCGAGGTCCAAGATCGAAGCCCCCACGTCCGTTTCCTCCGGCAACTGCGTTCGGATCGTGGGCCGCATCTGCTTCGAGTCCCGCAAGATCACCAGCCGCCCGCGCTCGGGGTCCAGCGCCTTGATGGCGAGCGCGGCCACCGAGGGTAACATCTGCGACGCCTCGTCGATAAGTAAAACGTTGAACCTTCCCTGCACCGTCTCGGCGGCCAACACCTTCCCGGCGCGGTGCGTCGTCGCGCCGACGACGACGCAGCCCTCCACGCCAAAAATCTCGGTGTCGACCTTTTCGGCCGTGCCCGCGAAGACGTCGAACGCGTGGCGGTGGCGGAAGCAGTTCTTTGGCCGCGGCGCCGGCCGCGAACGCTTTCAGCTCGACGGCATCGTCCGGGCGCAGACCCGGTAGCGCGCACAATCGACCGCGGCTCGCGGCCTGCTTCTCGCACGACGCCCGGAAGTTGCACGTTCCGCAGGAGGTTCGTAGGACCCAGTCGTCCGTGTCCTCCTCGAAGGACCGCGCGTGCGCGTCCGCCGTCAGCAGCGCGCTCACCTCGTTCGCCAGCATATCGCGCACCTTCTTCTGCAAACCGGCGACCTCGAAGATTTGCGGCGCGGCCCGCGCGGGCAGCCAGACGCCGCCGACGACGCACACGCCCGGCACCGCCGCCATAAAATCAATGCGGCCAAAGGCCACGTCGATAAGCATCGTGTACAATGTGACCTGGATCTGGTGTTCGAGCTTGACGCGCTTCGACGCCTTCGCGTCGATGACCACGAGGGAGCGCCGTCCCAAGGCGTCCGGGACGACGAGCACGTAGTCTACGAGCGCCCGCGACAGCGAGACGTCGCCGCGGTCAAAGGCGTCCAAGAGGCCGAGCGCTGCGTAGACGCGCCGCTCACCGGATAAGCCCCCACTCGGCCCGATGCGCTCCCCAATCAACTTTACGTTCAGCGCCGGCTGAAAGAGCGCCGTCCCGACCGGCGCCTCGCGGAGGTGATGGAGCGAGAGCGCGTCGTAGGCCTCCTCGAACCGCACGCCGTTGCGCGGTAGGGTGCGCGCCTTCTGCTCGACGTCGACCAAATGAAACGTGCGCGGCACCTCCGCGGCGACCTCGGATCTAAACCAGCTCTCGCATGCAACGCCGACGGTCTCGAGCTGTCCGTTCAGCCACATCTCGTGGTCCGACCCACGGCCGCTGACCAGCGACACCATGGAGAGCGCTGCCGCCGCCTCGGAGACGTCGCGGTCCGTGGGACCGCCCGGGACGATCGCGGCGCCGCTGTCGAAGGCTTTCGTGGCCGTCGACCCGCGAGACGCTTCCGTCGCCCGGACGCGGTAGTCCAGGCCCGCGTTGCGCTTCGCGAGGCGCAGCAAGACGCGCGGGCACCGGTAGTGGATGTAGACGCCGAGCGTCGAGGGCGATAGAACAAACCGCGCCAGGCGCCGCGTCGACGGCGTCGCAGGAACTTGCTTCAGGTCCGCGACGGTCTGGCGCCTCGCTCTCTCGAGGCCGTCGACGAGCTGGGTCGCGCGCGCCACGAGCGCCGGCACGGTCGTCGTCTCGCGGACGACCCGGACGATCAATCCAAAACTCTCGTCGCGCGCCACCAGCGGCCGGTCGCGCAGCGCCTCGAGCGCGGCTACTTGTTTTGCGTCGGCCGCGCCCTTGACGTTCGCGAGCCAGGCCTCGTCCGAGGCCGCGGCGGCGGTGGGTGGCAGCGACGGGACCGGCGGCGGTGTGATCACGGCGCGGCGCGGTGCGGGCCGCGGCTGCGGCGTCGTCGGAGGCACTGCTGGTCGCGGCTGCGCCGGCGCCGGGGCCCTGGCATGGACGCGCGCCGACTTAACGCACGCCATGTAGCCCCAGTCTTTGTTAAAGTTGGCCGACGTCTTGTCCATGGCCGCATAGCATCGCAGGGCGTTTCGCTGCACATGCGGAGGGTCGCCCGCGATTCCGCGCGCATCGAGGAAGCAGCTCTCGCTCGGCCTCACGGCTGCCTCCAAAGCATCGTACGTCGCGCGCGCGCCGGCGCAGATTGTAGCCATGGGGCTGCGCTGGCCGTGGTGCGTTCTGCGGCAGCGATGGAGCTTGCGCGCTCTCGCTTCACGGGGTGCTGCGGTGAGAGCGTCCCCCGCGGACGATTCCGCAAGCGTGCGCGTACCCTATTTGAATTTGAAAAGGAAGCGCTTTTCTTAGAGGGAGTGCACGGGGGGCTGTCCAGGGCTGGGGGGAGGCAGCTTTCCGGCAGCCAAAAAAAATTTAAGCTCTCGATTTTGGACGCGAGCTACCCGCCGCCACTTTGAAAGCTCGCACGCCTCCAAAACGACAGGCGTTCGCCAATGCGTGCGCTGCCCACGCCACCCGATCTCATCGCGCCGGGCTGCCGCGTGACCGCCGTGAGCTGCAACGCTGAGCAATGCGCCGCGGCCTTCAGCCTGCCGCGCTCGCGGCCAGAAGTGGTAGTCTGGTCGCGTGATGGGGAGTCCACGTCCTACGTCGCGCCGGAGTCGCGGACGGTGACGGCGCTGGCGCTGCCACCGGACGCGTGTGAGACGATTGTTGTTGGTGGCGGCGACGATGGGCTTTTTGCCGTCATCGACGGGCGCGCAAGGCGCCTCAGCATCAAGTGTAGTGACGCGGGCTGCTGCGCCTGCGACGAGAGCGGCACGGCCGTCGCCGCGGGATGCGGGAAGGTGCTGGAGGTCGCAAATACGTTAGATGGCCGCCGGATCGCGAGCTTCGAGGGGCACCGGGCGCGCATCACCGGCTGCGCCTTCCGCGCGGGCGGCGGGCCCTTCGTCGCGACCTGCAGCGAGGACCGAAGTTTCCGGGTCTGGGACCTCGGGCAGAAAAGCTGCGCCGTCGAGTCGAGCGTGCTCTGCGCGCCGGCGCTGACCTGTATCGCGTACGCGGACGACGGCCGCGTCGCCGTGGGGGCGGCCGACGGCCGGGCCTGGGTCTGGCGCACGCGCGACGGGTGTCGCGAGGACGTGGCCGTGGACCTCTCGCGCGCCTCGAAGCCGCCGGTCGAACCGCGGAAACGGCGGAGTTTCCTACCGGCCGAGGCGAAAGAAACCGACGACGAGGTGGTCTACCCGCTCGCGCTCTGCCTCGACGGCGCGTCACTGCACGTGGCGGCGGCGGCGGCGACGTACCTCGTCGACCTCGTCTCGCGGGAGGTCTCGGCCACGAGGGGCCTCGACGCGGCCGCGGCCGCAGCTTTATCGTCAAGTGAAGCAGGTGTGCGGTGCTGCCGCGCCCTCGCCTTCGAGGCGACAGTAATGAATGGCGCCCTCGGAGAAAGCGCGGCCGAAGTCGAAAATGGGCCCCTCTCCTTCTTCGCCACAAGCGCCATCCCCGACGCCTCGCCCTTACGCAAGGACCTCGCCCTCAAAAAGGCGGAGAAGAAGGTGCTGGCGGCCTTTGATAACCGGAAAAAACAACCGAAGCAGAAGGGTACGATGCTCCATAAAGTCGACATGCCCATCACGTTTCATTCCCGAATAAAGTCGTCGGGCTACGGCCCGGGCAAGGGCAAGAAGCAGCCGCGGGCGCCTTCCACGCCGCGCCGCGAACCTGCTGTCTTGACTGGCCCGCCGGACGTGCACCAGCCGCAGCACGACGGGCCCGTGGATTTAGATAAGCGGTCCGTGGTCCACGCCGCCTTCGCGCCGGACGCGAAATCCATCGCCGTCGCGACGGTCGGCGGCCCTCCTGTTGTCGTCCGGACTCCGGTTGCCAAATACCAAAATACGGACTTTGCGCGCTGTGCGTTAGGTGTTGACGACGCGACGCACGTCGACGTGTCGCGGTGTGGCGGCTATATTATCGCCTCGGGTGGTACCGTGTCCCCGCAGATCTTCCCGTCACCGAGTCCGACGACGCGCCACGTCGACGCGCCCGCCTGCCGATTACAGAGCGGTGCCTCGGGCTTCCGCTTCTACTACCTAGACCGCTTCGTCGTGGGGCCGGACGGCGGCGACGTGGTGCTGGACGCGGTCGCCCTGGATTCGAACCCGGACCGCTGCCGTTCAAAACGCGTCCACCGCTTCACGAGTGGCGTGAAGCGTATCGAGTGCGTGGCGTGCCTCAACGACCGCTACTCGCCATTGATCGTCGCGGCGGCCTCGGACAAAACTTTGAGGATCCTCGACGCGGCCTCGGGACGGTGCGCGCGCGACATCGTCGAGGCGCATTTGCGGCCGCCGCACGCCCTGGCGGCGCCCCGGTCATCCGACCACGACATATTTGCATCAAGTGCCGTCGATGGCGTCGTGGCGCTCTGGGACGTGCGCTCGCAAAGCGCCGTGGCGCGCTTCACCGCGCACGCGTGCCGGCGGGACCCCGTCGACGTCGCCTTCTCGCCGTGCATGCGCTACCTGGCCACGGGCTCCGAGGACGCGGCGGCCTACGTCTACGACGTGCGGCGCGCCGGCGCCGAGGACGCGGTCTGGAAGTGCCGCGGGGCGCGGGAAACGATCGCGTGCGTCGCCTTTTCTCCGCTGCACCCGCAGTTGGCGACGGCTGGCTTCGACGGGTGCTTGCGGTTCTATACTTGTGGTGGTGGGGACTAAGGACATTCTTTGTACTGACAATTAGAGAACAAGAGGGGTGTTGGAGGAGAATGAGGTGGATGCGGCATGACTCCTGACTGGTGCCCGGATGCAGGTTGTGTCCGCTTTGTGGGTCTAGTAGTGTGGAAGGTACTCCCGGCGGTGGGCATCCATGTGCTGCTTGAACTCGCGGCGAATGTGGAGCATGCTTGACATCTCGTCAATGAAGAGGTCGCGACAGGCATCCGCCGTCGGGAAGGGGAGCAAGTCGCGCAAGATCTGTAGGCGTGATTCCCGGTTTCGCTCCAAAGTGTGGCGCAGCTGGGGCTCCTGAACAACAAAGGGCCTCGCCAGACGCGTAACCAGCGCGCGTGTACCGTTCGCACTCGAGAAGTCTCCCGCGTACACGGCGCGCGCCAACGGCGCCACGACTGAAACGTAGTAACGTCTCCAAGGCATTGTAGGCCACCCTCCGGCATGCCCGAGGACGCGACATTCTCGCAGCCAGGTCTCCTCGGGCTGCTCCTCCACGCTAGCTTTTAGGGTTCGGTTCAGCCGCAGCAGGTCAGGCTGCACATAGCGGGCGACTTGCTGCAACAAGACGCCATCAATTGCGAGCAAATCCATTGCAGTGCTGTGATCAAGAACGCTTCCAAGTCTGCGCTCTGTGCTGAACAAGAATGCTCTCGATAACTCCGGCTCATTACGCAAAACCCGCACGCGGTCCCAGGGCCCGGCATGGGCGACACGACCGAATCAAGTCCCAGAACACTGATGCCTACGGCACTACGCTTCAAAGGGGGCGTTCACGACCCGGAGGCTTCAATCATAAATCACGGGTTTTTTTGGCCGACGATTTGCTGCTGCTTGCGTGCTGCGAATATGGCTGCATACGTGCCCCCGCACAAGCGTGGTGCCGCAAAGGTCGACACGGCTGCAAACAGCAATGAATGCACTCCCTTCGACGAGTGCTATTGCATCAATCTAGCAAGGCGTAGCGACCGGCTCCGAAAGTACGAGGCGTCAGCAAGGCGTGCAGGCCTGCGCTGGACCCGCATCGAGGCCGTCGACGGCGCAGCGATCGATGACTCGACCAGTGACTTTGATGCGCGCTGGGACGCCACCAGAAACGCGGAGCACGACCGACACGTCGCGCCGGGCCCCCGGCGCGCGACGGCCGGCGAACGCGGGTGCGCCTTATCACACGTCGCGTTATGGCGGAAAGCCATCGAAACGGAGGGCTGGCTATTGATCACGGAGGACGACTGCCGCTTCGACAAGCGGTGGTCTCCGGGGCCGCTGGCGTACCTCTGGCGCGAACACGTGCCGAGCGACGCTGAGCTTGTTTATCTTGGTTTCTCGGACCGCGGCGACCGCGAGTACGTCACGGGCACCGAGGATCGCGTGTTCCGGCCCGCGTACGGCTTCTGCACGCACTGCTACGCTATTCGAGGCGAGGCAGCCCAAAGGTTCCTGGACGCGCTGCCGGTCGCGGGCCCCGTAGACGTGTGGCTTGCCGACAACAATTGGTTCGGCGCCAAAGTGTATTGCGCCATTGAGCCGGGCGGCGGCTGGAAAAACACGGGTCGCTGGCTCGCGACCCAGGAGACCAAGCCCGGCGAGGCAGACATTCGCCAGAGCTCGCGCGACGCCGTTGACGAAGACTTGGTCGATGCGCTCGCCGCCGCCACGGAGGCGCTCCACGTTGCGGATGGCACGCCTACGGGTGGCACGCCGCCGCCCGCTATGGCCCCGGGCGAGACGCTGCTCGTCAACGGCGAGCAGATGTCCTACGAGCGACTGCTCGAGGAATTTGGCGACCCCGCCCGGACCATCGGGCGGGAAGTGCTCTCCGCATGCCCCCAAAACCAGAGCCACCCCTGGGTCGCGGGTTGCAAAAATTGCGGGTGTATGTCGAAGGACACGAGGTACGCGATGCGGGTCGACGAGCGGTGGGACTGCGTCGGGTGCTTCGTGAATGGGTTCGTGAAGATGAAGAAAAGCCTGAAGCCCGGCGAGACCATTAAACCCGCGCGCTAAACTACTTACCGTGGGCGCGGGTAGGACCCTCCACGCCACCAAACGCGCCATGTTAATCAAAATTATGTGTCCCTCCTACCGCGGGACTCAGGCCTCGTCCGCCGCGGGCTCGTCCCGGTGCCCGAATGCCCCGCAGTTCCATACGCTCACCCACGACGCCGAGGGGGTCCCGTTCGGCGGCCGCCGCGTCGGCGTCGCGCGCCGCACTGAACCGCGCCGGCTGCTCATGTCCTCCAATCGGCCATAAGCGGCGTCGAGCTGCTCGCGGAGTTGCAGAGGCGTCCACGGCGCCACTTCAATCGCGGCCAGCGCCCGCAAGCACCCCGAGGCGCGCTCCATCTTCAGTAAAGTTTCGGCGAGCGCGGCGGCATATGGTGCTGTTTCACCGTCGGCCGCATTACCGGCGAGCTGCGCCGTCGCGGCGTCTAGCGCAGAGATGTCCGCGGCGAAGCGACCGGCCAGCGCGGCCGGGTCGACGCGCGGCCCGCCCCCTTCAATCACGTCGAAGGAGTCCTCCTCGTCTAGACCGCCGCGGCCGCTCGGCGTCGCGGGGCCCTCCTCCTCGACTTGCGGCACCGGATCTTCGCCGAGCTCGCAGAGCATGCGCCACTGGGCCATCCAGCCGCAGCACACAAGGCGGCGGAGCGCGCCGATTTCGTCGCGCAGGCGCAGGACGCGCCGCCGGGCCCGTCGCAGCCCGGGCGAGGCCGCGTCCGCTTCCTCGGGAAACTCCCCGTCCGAGTCGTCGACGGGCTGCGCCATGCCCAGGTCGAAGGGCGGCGGCGGCGGGTCGTCCGCTTGTAATTGCCGCGCGTCGTCCGCCAGGCGTCTCGCGGCGCGCGCGCGCAACGCCCGACAGTCGCGCGTCGCGCGCGCCGCCTGCGACGCTTCTCTCGCGAGTCGTGAGGCGTCTCGCGCTGCGTCCAGGGCCCGCCGGTCGTCCGACGCCAAGGGCGTCATGACCGTGCCATCTTCCGAGAAGGTTTCGCTCTGCGCCTGCCTCCCGCTCCGCTCCGCAAACCGAGCGGCCGCTCTATTGGCCTTCTTCTCCACGTCGGCGCACCGTCTCGCGGCCTCCGTGGCGGCCACGGCGGCCCGTCCGGCCTCCGCATCCAGCGCACTTTTGGCGGCTTGCGACGTCGAGGCCCGCGCCGCCGCATCCCTAGAATCCTGGGCGCACGCGTCCATGACCGCGCGCGCGGTGCCCTGCGCATGTGCCGCGTCCCGCGCCACGGTCTTGAGCTGGGGGTCGTTCGCCGAGGTTCTCAGGTCCCGCTCCGCCTGCAGCGCTTTTAGGGCCGCATCTCTCTCCGCTCGCACGGCCGCCACCTCCGCCCGCGCCGCGACCCGCGCCGTTGCCTGCCGCCGCAACTCCAGATCTAAGGACTGGCACTTCTCGTCGTGCGTCGCCTTCGCGAGCTTGGCCGCCGCGACGGCCGCCGCCGTCTCGGCCCGGACATTTTCCGCGCGGACCTCGGCCTTCCGCAAGTCCACCAAGACCAGGGAAGCGTCCCTCCGGAGCCGGTGTTCGTGGCGCTTCGCTTCTTTCGCGCGCTGGATGCGCGCGAGACATTGTAAAGTGATGCAAGCGCTTCGCAAGCGATGGAACGAGCCCCTAGCTTCCCCGCGCTGCGCCACGCGCTGCAGCTTGCGCACGGCCTTGGCGTCCCGCAGCCAGCCCAGCTTCCGCCGCGCCTGCGTCCCCCGGGCGCCCGTCTGCGCATATAAAGCAATTTTTCGAGCCGCGCGGAACCTCCGCGCCGCCCCGACGACGCGCACGGCGCCCATAATACGTAAGACCGCCCGGCGCCGCACCCTTAACTTGCGGCGCGCGTGTCTCTGCGCAAAAAGAGCGACCCTGAGGGCACTCCGCAAGTATCTGCGAGCGTGCCGGCCCCGAAACGTCTTCTGGACGCGCACGGCCGCCTGCGTCGTGCGCCGCGCGAGCAACGCTTCCAAGGCTTCAAAGGCGTCTTTCCGCAGGAAGACTTTGGTCTTCCCGACGGCGACACCTTTTCGCCGGTCGCCGGTCGTGGCGGGCTCGACCCTTAACCCGGCGCCCGGCGCCAGGGCGCGGACCAAGGCATTGGCGGCACTCAACGCGGCCGTTTGAACCAGGGCGTCCTCTAAGTTAGGTGGCGCGTAGCCCGAAGGCGCCGCGGACCGGTAGCGCCGCGCGAACTCCGCGTGCAGTAACCGCACGGGATAGCCCGCTCTCGCGACCCGAACGGCCTCCAGCACGCCACAATATCTTAACTGTTCGACTAAGCGCGGCGCCTCCAACACATCCGGGACGTTCGCGTCGTTCGGCTTCAGGCAGCGAATGAAGTGGGGGCACGTGGCCCGAATCTCCAACAGGAGCGCGCCCAGGGACGTCCGGAAGCGCTGGGCCACCGTGGTCGTCGCCAGGGACGAGGCCCGCCGGCCCGTCACGCGCCGCCCGGCGCCCCACTTCCGGTCCGGGGAGACCGCGGTGGCCGTCGCGACTTCAAACGCGTTCGCAAAGGCCGACGTGGCCAACAACTGCTGCGCGTCGGGCGGCAGCGCGTCCATATTCTTCGCCACGAAGCCGCGCACCGAGTACTCGACTGGACCCGCGTAGTGGTGTACACTAAAGAGAGCCCCCCGTTCCTGCTTGGCGTCGCACGCGTACCTAGCTTCGCTGTTAAAGGTCTTTTTCAAACGTGTTCCCAGCGTTCTCGCACTCCTTTCATCCAGGTCGTCCGTGACGGCGTCCGACGTCGCGGCGTCGGCGCGACCCGCCACCAATAAACACTCGTCATCAATGGTGGCCAACAAGCCGATCGCCGCTTGTTGCTGCACACTTGGCAAGGTGCCTCGATGCGCGGGCGACTGCACTCTTTTAGAACCTTCGATCAAAGCCAGCACGGCGGCGTTGTTGGGGAAGTCGACAGAATCCCACTGCAACCCTTCCTCTTCGTAGAGCTTCTGCTCGGACTCAAACACAAAAGTGTTGAAGTGGGCTTGTAATCTTTCATTGGTGTAGTTGATGAGCAACTGTTCGAAAGAGTTCGTGGCAAAGATCTCAAAGCCGAAGATGTCCAGCAACCCGATGGAGGCCTTGGACGGCTTCTCGTTACTGAGTGCGCGGTTGCAGCTCCTTACGAGATCGTCAAACAACGCGCCGTAGATGGCCTTCAGTAAGGCGTCCCTCGACCGCGCGGCGGCGTTCGGCGCCAAGTGGAGTTCCAGCGCGTCGCCCGACGCCTTGACCGTGCGCTTACACAAGGCGTTTTCGAGCGCCGCGGAGTCCACCCGTAACGCGTCCGCGGCGTCGGTGAGGCGACGTTTCGTCGCGGGGTCCACACTGGACCCGTGGTCCTGCGACGCTTTATGCTCTTTGACGAAGCGCACGGCGCCCAGATGTAATACGGCGGCCAACGTGGCCAGGGCGCTTTTTAACCCGGCGTCGTCCAATCCTAAGGTTCGGAGCGCCCGGATGCGTTCCTGGAAGGAATCCGCATCCAATACGCCGTCGTCCCTGCCGTTGACGCCTCGCGACGAACCCGATACACAAACAGAATCTTTCTCCGACGCGGGCCAATTATCGATCTTCGAGGCCAGCGCTTCGTAGAAGACGTGGAAGCCCCGCTCGCCCTCGGTCTGGCGCACCAAGCGCACCTTCTCTAGTAAATACGTCCGTAGCCCGGCCCGCGCCAGCCGTCCCCGTTCGTCGAAGTCCAAAGAAATCCACTTCCCGAAGCGAGAAGAGTTGTCGTTCCTCAAGGTCCGCGCGTTCCCAAAGCCCTCCAGGACCGGGTTCGTCTGCAGGACCCGCGCCTCCAAGCCTTGCAAGGAATTGCCGCCCGCGCTCAAACCCGCGAGATAGCGCATGACGAACTTTGTGGTCTCCGTTTTGCCGGCGCCGGACTCGCCGGAAATGAGAATGGCCTGGTCCGCGGGCTTGTTGGACATTAAAGCGGAGCGCATCTGGCGGTAGGCCTGGTCGGCGACGGCGAAGCAGTGGGGCGGCGGCTGTGGGGCGGCCTCGGGGTCCGCGGCCCGCAACGCGCCCGCGGTCCGTTGCGTCTCTATCGCACGGTCACCATAGAGCTCGGGCAGCCGTTTGAAGGGATTCACCGCTAATAGTATAGCACCGACGTTCGTGTAGATCAGACCGTTCGCCGCGCGCCGTCTCAACACATGTAGTATGGCGGGTTCGTGCAAAAACGGGAGCTTCACGAGGTCGTCGACCGTCGCGATGTCGCCCTCGTTCCGCCTTTTGACGTCGTCCTCGAGGGACGCCGCGTCACCGAACACGAGTTCGCGCGCGCCGCCCACGGCGTGCACCTGCACCGTCAAACCGTCGACGGCGTCGACGACGGCCGGCTCCCAAACTTCGGTAGCGTGCCGGATCCATACTCTTTCGCCTGGCTGAGCGGCCATCGTTGCCGCGTGACTTATGCTGCGGCTTGCGGCTTGCTGCGTTTGCCTTCGAGCAGGGCTGCTCAACTGACCCGGTCAATACCTCGCGTCCCGTGCAAGACCAGCGACGCCCGAGCACGCCGTGTGTACTCAGGGCGTTCTTGCAGCTCGGTATCGCTTCCGCGCTTCCGCTTTGGCCGAAAGCCGACGACTGGCAACCGGTCGAAAAAAACCCGCCGTCTGTAAAACCCGTGCATATAAAACCCGGCACAGACAATTTGACGGATCGTATAGCTATTGCACGGCAGTGATACTATGCGCCTCGGCATTAATGCTCGAATGCAGCCTTATATAACCTGAGCAGTGCTGCAATGCTGCCCGATGGCTAGGTTCCTCCGCCGCCTCCCCAGCTGGGACGCGTGCTTGGCGCTGGCGGCGCCCGTGGGATGCGCATGCCTCCTCGCGGAGGGGTACGCCCGCACCGCCATCGGCGACGCCGAGCCGGCGGCGGCCTGCGCCTTCGGACCGCTGGCCCTCAGCACAGCGCACGCGGAGACGCTGACAAGGCGCGGCCTCGTGGTCGTCGACAATGTCCTGTCGTCAAAGGAGCTCGCGACGGCCCGGCGCGACGCCGCGGCCCTGTCGCGGGGCGCCCGCTTTGAATTCGCGGGCGACCACGGCGAACGCGGCGATGCGGTCTGCTGGGTGAGAAACGACGAAAACGACGTCGGCGAGGGTCTGCGCCACGCCATGCGCCTGCTCCGCGGCGTCGCGGATGCCTTGGAGCAGTGCGGCTACGTCGTCTCGACCTCTGCGGAAATCAAATTTCACGGCGCCTTTTGTGCTGAATGGCGTGGAGTCCACTTAGCAGCACCCGCGTCACCGCTTGATTTCCACTAAGGCCTCGACGGCCCACCGGGTCCCTCAGCAGTGCCAGTTGGCGCGTTACACACCACAGAAAAAGGGGTACGACCGCCACCTCGACCGGTGCGCGCTCGGTTTGGAGGAGCTGGGACTTCTGGAATGGCTCCGGCTGAGCGACTACCGCGGGCGCGCGCTGACGGCGATCCTGTATCTGAACGACAACTGGTCTGTGGCCCGCGACGGCGGCGCGTTGCGGTGTTGGATTCCCGGACAGGAGCCGTTCGACGTCGCGCCGACGGGCGGGCGCCTCGTGATTTTCGAGTCGGGGCTCGTCGAACATGCCGTGATGGCGTCGAGCGCGGACCGCGTTGCGCTGACTGTGTGGATTAATTCTGTAGACTAGCAAATTACTCTCCCCACGGGTGCGCCTTCACGTAGCGGCCCACGACGCCGAGCTTCTCGAGGTACTCGCGCCAGCTCCCCGCGTACTTGCACAGGTTCCGCTTGACGTCGCGGGCGTCGTCGATGCGCGCCCGGTTCCCCGCGTAGAAGCACGTGTTCTCGACGACAAGTTTTTGTGAACCGTACGGCACCGTCCGCAGGCCCTGGCCGTCCGGGGGGATGGCGTGATGTTATACATTATCGAGGGCGTCGGGCACCTCGTCGAACACGCACGGCTGGCCCGGCCCCTCGTTCCCGTACTTGAACGATGGGCATTTTTCATGGACAATATCGCACGTCAGCTGCAGCTCGGCTCCCGCCTTGCTCGGCTTCATGTGGCGCACGGCCTCGTAGGCGTGGTCCCGCCAGAGCTCGCCGCTGTAGTCGAGGCAGCCGTCCTCCGCGGCAAGTTCTAAAATAGTGTGCCACAGCGAGTACTGGTCCTTGAAGCTGCACCGGTTGTCCATCCAGCGCGCGAAGAATTTGCGCCCGAACGGCGTGTCGCGGGCGTAGTAGCGCGAACCCATGACCTTCCACCGCAGCGTCGCGGGCCCGAGCTTCTTGGTCCACTTGAAGACGATATCCGCATAACCTAGATGCGTACTGCGCACGCGCGTCAGGTTAAACGGGAGCTGGGCCAGGGTCCAACTTTTCAAAGGAGGAGAGTCTGACCTTGACGCTCAGGCGCCGCGATCGTGAAGAATGTTGTCAAAACGTATGCCTGCGTAGCTCACTGGTAGGCTCGCAAGCTCGCTTGTCCTGCTTTTTTGCGGCGGTGGGGCCGGGGCCGGGGGCCGGTTTGTCAAAACGGGTTTTCTACACGGGTTTTCGCTCGACATCTTATCTGGCCACTGCGCTGGCGCCACGAAGCTGCTGTAGTCGTCTCAAAGCACACCAGGCATCGCACACGTCGAGCACAACTCAACCAACAACTGCTCGCAAAGCAACCAGGCAGCCACGGAGAACACGCAGCTGGGAGCCGCCAAATTGCTGGCAAAGCAGCGCATAAATACATGCTCTTCATGCTCTTGCTGACGGCCGCCTGCCGCGCGCGCGGCCTGGCGGCGGCGAGGACGCAGCTCAAACGCACCGCGCGGCTGCGCGCCGGCTCGACCGCGACGCTCGACGCCTTGCGCGAGGAGCTCGCCCGGACTGGGGTGGACGCCTTCGTCATCCCGAGCGACGACCCCCACCTCAGCGAGTACGTGGCGCCCTGCTTTGAGCGGCGGGCCTTCGCGAGCGGCTTCACGGGCTCCGCGGGCACGGCCGTCGTCCTCAGAGACCGAGCGCTCTGCTGGACGGACGGCCGGTACTGGCTCCAGGCCTCGGCACAATTGGAGGCGGGCTGGGAGCTCGTCGAGGCGGGCGCGCCGGGCGTCGACGGCGTCGCGGCCTGGCTCGGGTCGGACGCCGCCCGGGGCGTGGCCTCGGTGGGCATCGACGCGCGCGTGACGGCCGCGGCCTTCGCCGACGCCATCGGCGAGCACGTGGAGGTGCGGCACTTAGACGAGAACCCCGTGGATGCCGTGTGGACCGAGCGACCCGCGATGCCCGCCGCGCCGCTGCGGCTCCACCCCCCGGAGTTCGCGGGTGAAGACGTTGCGTCGAAATTAGCACGGGTGCGCGCGGCGACGTCCAAGCTTGGCGCCTCGGGCCTCGTCGTGTCAGCTTTAGACGAGGTCTGCTGGCTCTTCAACGTGCGGGGCGGCGACGTGGCCTGCAATCCCGTGGCGCTCGCGTACGCCTATGTGGACCACGCCTCCGCAACTTTATTTGTCGACGCGGCCAAGGTACCAAAGGACGTGGCCGACGCGCTGGCTCAAGCGAATGTGGACTTGCGCGCCTACGAGCGAGCTTTACCGTTCATCCGGGCGGCGGCCGCGGAGGCGGACGTGTGCGTCGACCCGGCGCGCTGCTCCGCGGCCGTCGTGGACGCCGTCGCAGAACAGCACCGCGTCGCGAGGCCGTGTCCCGTCGCGGATTTCAAGTCGGTGAAGAACGCGGCCGAGTTGACAGCGATGCGCGCAGCGCACGTCCGGGACGGCGCGGCCGTCGCACGGGCGTTTTCTCGTCTCGAAAAACGCGTCCAGGGCGGCACAGAAGCGTCCGAGCTCGACGTCGACGCGTTGTTGCTCGAGGAGCGGTCCCGGGACCCCACCTTCATCGAGCCGTCCTTCCCGACCATCGCGGGCGCCGGCGCGAACGGCGCCTTGATCCACGGCGCGCCGTCGGACTCGTTAGTGACCACCTCCACTCTATTGCTCGTAGACTCGGGCGGCCAGTACCGCGACGGCACGACGGACGCCACGCGCACCATGCACTTCGGCGTACCTTCCAAAAAGGAGGTTAGGGCTTTCACTGCAGTCCTCAAAGGCCATATTGGGTTAGACGTAGCTGTGTTCCCCGAGGACACCATCGGCTTTGTATTGGACGCCTTCGCTCGCAAGGCCCTGTGGGCCTGCGGTTTGGACTACGGCCACGGCACTGGCCATGGTGTCGGCGCGGCCTTGAACGTCCACGAGGGCCCCATCTCCGTGAGCCCGCGCTTCGCCAACAAAAGCGTGCTCAAGAACGGCATGGTTCTCTCCAACGAGCCGGGCTACTACCAGGCCGGGGCCTTCGGCGTGCGCATCGAGAACTTGCTGGCCATCGAGCCGGCGCCGGTGCCGCGGGTCCCGGACGGCAAGGCCTTCCTTAGGTTTTCTTACTTGACGCTCATCCCGATCGACGCCACCTGCATCGACGTGGCCATGCTCGACGCGGCCGAGGTGGCCTGGGTCGACGCGTACCACGCCGACGTGCGGCGGCAGCTCTCGCCGTTGCTCGAGGGGGAGGCGCTGGAGTGGCTCGTGCGGAAGACGGCGCCGCTTAACTAATTGTATCTTGTCACACTTACACACTACATTTCTGCGAACGGTCGCACCTCCGCGAGGAAGTCCTGGATCGCGCTCTTCAAATTGTGGTTGGGCGTCAGGAACTGGTGCGGGAGCGTGGCTCCCGTTTTGGGCGACGTGTTGTTGCCCCGGGCGAACCAGGCCTCGATCTCGCGTTTCTCGTACGAGTGGCCGTCGGCGGCGATCACCGGTTCGGCCATTACCTCGAGCGATATCGGACAAAGGTAGCCGTCCGGCACGCCGCGATCCTTCAGTACGGACTTAAGCCGCTTGAGCTCCGTTTGGTGGGCCGTCAGGGACGTCTCGAGCGCGGCCGCGCGGGCCGCGGCGTCGTCCAGGATCTCGTCCACGAGCACCTTGCCCGGTGGCGGCGGCGCGGCGGCATTCGACGCCTTGGATTCTTCCGCGCCCTTCGAGACGATGGCCCGGCTCCCTCGAGGAGCCGCGGCAAAGGACGGGCCGAGATCCGCGAGCCCGGCCATCATCGTCTTCGCGGCCTCCGGTGGGATGCCACACGCCTCCAGATCTTCGTCGTTGAGGATCTGGAGGTCGGCGATGCAAGTGATCTGCTCCTCCCACAACTTCTTCGCATAGCGTTGGAGGTCGATGGACGCGAGGAAGGCGACGAAGTCGCGCTGCTCGCTGTCTAACGCGGGCCTTGCCCTGAGCGTGCCTTGCTTCGGGGCCGTCCCGGGCGTGCCCGGCGTCCGCACGGCCCACTGCTGTTCCAGGGCCGCTACGCGCGCAGCGCGCCGTCGCGCGTCCTCGACGACGTTCTGCGACGCCCGCAGCTCCTCCGCCGCGCGGCGCCGGGCCCGCTCGATCTCGTTGAGCTGCGCGCGCTCCGCCGCCACGCCCCGCGCAGCCTCGGCCACGTGAGGGCTAGACGGATACCGGCTCCGCCCCGCCCGGTGCCAGACATGCACGTCATCGACGTTCTCGTGGGCGCGGAGCGACGAGCGCACGCTCTTCTCGAGGCATGACCCGTACCGTTAACGGTACGGGGCACACAGGTCCTAGTAGGTTTTGCGCCACTAGCTCCTAGTGTGTTTTGCGCCGCTCGCCAGAACGCTGTTCTTCGCCGCTCGCCTCTTCGCCACACCTAAAAAC
>Ga0302122_10000940_pt1 | contig 18257 bp, 16 predicted proteins | sample CB21_SCM_MG_FD_203115 | JGI IMG/M metagenome (GOLD analysis project Ga0302122, IMG submission 203115) | Marine microbial communities from Western Arctic Ocean, Canada - CB21_SCM | ecosystem: Environmental > Aquatic > Marine > Oceanic | place: Canada: Western Arctic Ocean | collected 2017-09-28
TTTCTTGGGCTCTGAATTTCTTACCTAAGCTAACAGCGCTCGCAACGTCGTCAGTGCTAACAACTTACACTGCGGCAATTGGAATTAATTTGCTAAGGGGCCGTCGTTACATCGATTGCGGGTGCGGTTTTTCCTCCACAAAAAAACCGCTAAGCTCTCAGGACTCTCAGCAATTGTCTGGCGGATTAATTCTTAGAAATATAATTTTGATCGCATTTTCTATATTAGTAATTCTACCTTCTGCAGAACGACTGTTAGGGGTTATGGATTACTTTAGCGCAATCGCTGCGTCAGCTATTATCACCTTATTGTTTGCGGGCTATAACCAACTATTAAGCAATAGCAATCATATGTCTTTATGGCGACAAACTCGTAGTGGTGGTTCTCATGGTTGAAGCCCTAGTTATTTCCAATATCGTCTTATGGGTGATTGTTGTGGTGCTCGCCCTGCTAGTTTTTGCGTTGACACGACAAATAGGAATTCTATATGAGCGAGTAGCTCCAGCAGGAGCTTTAATGCCAACCACTGGGCCTAAAGTTGGAGAAATGACCAAAGAGCTTTCGCTAACTTCAATCAGCGGGGCACCTTTGACGATTGGCGGTGAAAGCGCATCGGGATTGGCGGTGTTCATACTATTCATCTCGCCAACTTGCCCAGTGTGTAAATCTTTAGTGCCTACTGCCCAGTCTTTGGTGAACTCTGAAGGTAAACGCATGGAATTAGTTTTCGCCAGCGATGGTGATGAGTTAGAACAACATCAAAACTATGCCCGTGATCTAAACCTGGGCGAATATCCCTACATATTATCGCAGGAATTAGGAATGACTTTTGAGGTCAGTAAGCTGCCTTTTGCAGTTTTAATTGCGAGCGATGGTACGCTCAAAGGAAAAGGCTTGGTGAATACCCGCGAACATATGGAAAGCTTGATTGAGTCTATGGATACAGGAATAACTACCGTGCAGGAATATGTGAATCATATTCAAGCTGATCAGCCCGCAGAGGCTGTAACGCCAACTACAGCTATGGAACAAACCTCATGAATATTGAAAAGATTATCAATCGTGGCTATTACTGGGTTGACGAACACGCCCGGCAATCCAGTGTGACCTTAGCGCGAAAGCTATCTAGACGAAATTTTCTTTCTCGTTTAGGGATGATGTTAGCTGGAGCTGCTGCTTTTCCATTACTGCCAGTGGCACGTTCCTTCGCGCAAGGATCGGTGGAAGAAATAGGCGATCCACAAAGCTGTGACTACTGGCGATACTGCGCCATGAGTGGAACCTTGTGCTCTTGCTGCGGTGGCTCTTATACTTCTTGTCCTCCGGGCTCCGAAGCATCTCCCATTACTTGGGTTGGTACGTGCCGAAACCCGGCGGACAATCGCGATTATCTAATGTCTTACAATGACTGCTGCGGTAAAGCTGTTTGTTCTCGCTGTAGTTGCCACAATACTGAGCGAGACAAGCCGGTTTACTTCAATAGCAATAGCAGCACAGTTCTCTGGTGTTTTGGTACTGAAAATACTAGTTATCATTGCACTGTCTCTCTTGTTCTGGGCACTGCCGACGAATAGGGCTAAGGCTATGATTTTGGCTTTCCAATCCAGTTCAAAAAGGCTGCTTTTCATTATAGGAATATTCTTGCTGGCAAGTAGCCAGGTTTTTGCAGCAAGTCCACGGACGAATTACTTACTCTTTTGCAGCGGCTGCCATCGACCTTCTGGCGAAGGGAAACATCCAAATGTACCAACACTAGTGGCAGAATTAGGCCGCATGATGAGCGTCCCAGAAATGCGCCAATACCTTGTTCGGGTTCCTGGTGCGTCTTCAGTACCAGTTTCTGACGCTGATCTCACCGAAGTTATTAACTGGTTACTTAATGAATTCAATAGCGATACTTTACCCCACAATTTTGAAAAATTAAGTGTCGATGAAGTTAGCAAAGCACGAAAAAGAATATTGGCGGACCCGCTTAAGTATCGTGAACAGCACTGGAAGTCTTATGATGACTAACTCTCAGTTTTTCACTGCTAGACTCGGTCATAGCTAGAATATTTGGTGAATCTTTTAATTCTAAAATGAGGAGTTAAAAACAGTTCGACGTAAATTTCTTAAAAATTGCTATAGTAAACTAGCGAACAAATAGGTTCATGATCGCTTAAAGAACTCCCAAATTAATTCTGTAGCAGAAATATCTTGTGTCGTATGGCTTCTGCTATTTGGGCGTGGAGTTGAGCCTGGCCAAGTATGACCCCCACCTTCAATTAAAAACCACTCAGTCAGTGCTTCGCAATTAGACCAGAAATAACGGACGACTTCAGAACTTATTCTTTCTTGGTTTGGTTCCATATCGCAATGGTTATGTTCCGACCAACGCTGCATGATTCTCTCCATCGGAAGATCAAACCATGGAGCATCGGAGCCAGATATTGGAACAATGTTATCACTATCGCCTTGAAACGAAATAATGGGTCGTGGCCCTGCATTGTTGCATTCATTAGAATAGTAATAGCGATAGGTCACGGAGGCAAAAGACTTGAAAGGTGTGACCGTCTGGCAAGCCAAGGCTGAAGAAATATCTCCACCTGCTGACATACCCGATGCATAAAGATTTTTAATGCAATGTTTGCTCTCAACATGTTCCACTAATTCCAGAACAAAATTTATATCGTGATCACGCTCGCGTAGAACTGCCTCCCAAGCTCCATCCCAGTAGCTAGCCAAATAATGACTCTGATCTATGTATTCTTTTGCCGCATCTGGATGGACGAGAATTACTTTCTCACGTTCTGCTATACCTAAGAAGCCGCTATAGGAAAACTGCCCTTCTGCTGACCCACCAGCCCCATGAAAATCAAAGATAGCATCAACACAATCTCCAACTTGATAACTTGACGGTAACGTAATCAGATACTTTCTTGAATCACCGTTCTTCGTAACTAGTGTTTTAGTTTGGTAGGGAGGATCAGCATCGACAGATACCTGCGCAGATATTTGAGTTTGAGAAACCGTAGTAAGAATTAACAAACAGTGAGATGTCAAAGCTTTCAAAGTCATTGGTCGTCCTTCTAGATCACATTATATTCAATAGTAGAGCCATGAATGCATTATCGGAAAATGTTGAATGAGATATTCAACCTCTTTAATAGCTTGTCAAAACCTCAAATCAGGTATAGAGTTTTTAATTAGTTTAGCACTCCATCGTAAAAACTCGTCCTGCAGTCGCGGAAAATATAACAGCTTAGTTAACTCGGGATAAAACACTACTATTGGGCTGCATTGACAACAATTTCGGGGCTATTGACATAGGGCTGAAGGCAAGGAACTACTATAATGCAAATTAAATCATTGAAAAACTTAGCGCTAGTGACTCTTGCTTCTGGATTGCTGTCCACTTGTACTATACCCGCAGAGGTACAAGCAAAAATGGATGAATACGCGCGAACAATCCCTATTTGTCCAGGCGACGCAGATTGTCAGGCGAAATGGTCTGTTGCGAGGACATGGGTTGCAGCAAATTCAGACTTTGCCATCCGCGGCGAAAGCGATACTCGGATCATGGCTTCGAGCAATATTGTCAGCACCAACGGCATGGGTGTGGTCGTGAATAGAGTGGCTGCTAATGGTGGTGACCAGATCACCGTCGATCTCGAATGTTTCGCTGCTTATGGTTGCCCCAATATTTGGGACTCGATGCTAGATTTTAATCAAACAATAAACGCAGTGAATAACTAAAGTAAAAGACTAGAGCTAATTCTTAAATACCCTTAGCCTTTTACTTCTTGAGCCATCTCGAAAATCGACCCAACAATTGAGCGATAACTTTAGATCCGCGAGCGGTCTAAAGTTACATCAGCATTACGCCATAGCTCTTCAAACTGACGATTTATGACAATCGCTTCTTGCTCTTTGCCCTGAGCTTCAAGCGCCTGAAAAAGCCCAAACGTTGACCACCCATTTCGCTGATTCCAGTCCAAATCTTTGCGATAAACTTCTTCTGCTTCTGCTGCTTGATCAGCTTCGAGCAGAGCAGCACCTAAATATAATCGCATTGAGTGTGACCAATCGGGTGGCTCTGTATAATTAAGATTATCTTGAAATTCTACCGCATGCCCATAGTGTAAAATCGCACCGTCAAGATTACCTTTCGCTTCTTCTATCTCGCCTAGCAACGCATGCATAGCCAAACCAAGAACATGGTCGGCAGGCGTCGGACCCACCCCTGTATCATTTACACCTTTGGCACCCATCTGCTCTTGAATAATTGCAAGTTCAGCCTCGGCCGGCGCTATATGACCCATTGCCGAGTGAGCACTACCCATTACATAAGCCCACATGCCTTTTAAGTAAGGAGTGTCCGCTTCTTCTTTGTTTTTTGCGTTGTCGGCGTGAATCTTGTCCCATTTACCAAACACTTTATCCATTACCCATTGATGCGCTATGGTCTTATCTCCACCACGCCGGGCACCTATGCCATTACCGGCATTACGAGCAGCGGCTTCACTAGAGTCTAAGTAGTTTCCTTGCAGCATATTAGCGTACCGAACAAAATCCAAAGCATGAGGCTTATGGATTTTGTGAGACAAAGGGTACGTTCCAATTAAAGGAAAATTAGTATCACCCCAGATTTCCGCAAATTGATCATCAACAATTTGCGATCGTTGATTAGAGAGAATTGCTTTCTCATATTCACCAACTCGAAGGTAGATATGTCCCGGCATGTGTACCATATGGCCAGATATAGGCAGCGTGCTTTCTAGCTTTTGCGCTGCAGGCATCGCCAGCTCAGGCTGAGCTGAGCCTTCCATCAAATGAATATACAAATGATTAGCGCCAGGGTGATCATGTTCTAAGGCCATAGCGGCCTCTAAGGCCGCCTTACCTTCGACGGTTCCTGGTTTCGCTGAGCCATCAGCTTCCCAATAATCCCAGCGCGTTGTATTCATATATGCTTCGCCAAAAACAGTGGCGATGTCCGCATCATCCGGATACTTTTCATGTAATTCACGCACCGCTGCTAGAAATGCAAAATCTCTCTCTATATCATCAGGTATTGCATCCTTGTTATACAGTACAAATGTAGCATTTATGAGGTCACCCTCTAACTCAGTGCCATTGTTAGCTAATTCCATTGCCCGACGGATGGCTGCTAGTCCCGCGCCTTGAGGGTCATCAGGCAAACCCACGTAACGACTATTTGGATTTGGTCCAGCGGCATGGGCTATGCCCCAGTGTGGCATTGGGCTATTAGGATCTAAACGGGCAGCTTCTTGATAGGACGCTATAGATTCCGGGAAATAGAATCCCCACGCCATACGAATGCCTTGATCAAAAAAAGCTTGGGCTTCAGCGGAATCCGTTGAAATTGCGCGGCTATATGTACCGCTCCCTGGAACCATAATAGCCAGAGCTTCATCCGAGCTTTGCGCCAAGGCGGAAAGCTGGAACCCCAGAGATGCGGCAACTACAACTATAATATTAAGAACTTTAAGCATTATTACTTACCTCTTTTCGGAACATCTTTTAATTAATTTCGCAGCCATCGTAGATTTAGCTGCTTACATCGTTACGAATTACACAGAATTACGATAGTCACGCAGTATACCCTAACTGCGCGACTGGCAACCCGTAAAAAGACCAGATAATGCTTTTACAGGTTAATATTACCTTTCTTTGAGGAGTGTACAATATGAAAACAATTAACCTAGATATATTTACTGATTACGTCTGACCATGGTGTTATCTCAGTACCGTGAGTATTGAAAAGCTAAAAACCAATTACCCTGTCAACATCCGATGGATCCATTTCCCTTTACACCCAGAAACTCCCGCTGAAGGCAAATCTCTCGCTGAATTATTCGCAGGCCGTGATATTACTCCCATGCGTGAGCGGATGAAGTCGCTGATGGCTGAAGCAGGACTTCCCTACGGAGAAAGAACTCATACTTATAATAGCCGCTTGGCGCAAGAAATAGGGAAGTGGGCTGATACTCAAGAAGGTGGGGAGGCGATTCATGATGCCCTTTACAAAGCCTACTTCGTGGACAATTGTAATATTAGTGATATTAATGAGTTACTAAGAATTGCCGGATCTGTAAATTTAGATACTTCAGCTGCCCGTGAAATTTTAGAAGAGCGACAATTCGAAACCGCTGTTAATGAAGATTGGAGTAGGGCGCGATTAGTTGGCGTGACTGGAGTTCCTACATTTTTCAGCAATGACCTGACGGTGGTTGGATGCCAACCATATGAGACTCTGGAAAAATTTGTTCAGCACGTAATCGAACTGGAGAAAAAAGATTGAACATCGAAACGATAAAAGCAAAGAGAGAAAAAGTGGATAAAAGAAGGACAGCTTTGGTCACCTGTATTGATCGATATATGGGCATCGTCATAAAAGAGAAATTCGAGACCTTGAATATTGAGGTCATTGAAGGCCGTTACCCTATGACCAGCGAAGCAGAAGTTAAAGAATTAGTAAGCAATGCGGGCAACATAGATATTCTCGTTGCCAATCTTGCTGAACCTCCAATGACCAGCCCTGTGCAAAGTATCCGAAATAGTGATTGGAATAACTTATTTGATTCCCTTGTACATCCGCTTATGTATTTGGTAAGAGCTGTTACTCCGCAAATGCTCGAACGAGAATCTGGAAAAATAATTGCAGTAACTAGCGCCGCACCCTTAAAAGGCATTGCAAATAACGCAGCCTATTGTGCTGCACGAGGAGCACAGAATGGTTTTATTAAAGCAGTAGGTTTAGAATTAGCACGCAAAAATATTCATGCAAATGCAATAGCACAGAACTATGTTAACAATGACGTTTACTATCCGAACGATATTCTAGACAATAAAAAATTCCTAGATCATGTAAAAAGAAATGTGCCGACAAATAAAATTGGTGCTGCCAGTGAGACTGCAGAACTTGCTGCCTATTTAGCTAGCAAAAACTGCAACCACATGGTGGGACAAATTATTCCACTGTCGGGAGGTTGGGCAACATGACTGCTGTCACTGATACTTGGCGCTGCCATTAGATGTCGTCACTAGACAAGATTACTTTTACGATCCGTCCAAAAAGGTCTACGAAGCTCTGTTTTTAGAATCTTGTTAATTGGTGAAAGTGGCATTGGCTCATCACGAAAAGTAACACTCACCGGGCATTTATAACTAGCGATTTGTTCTTTGCAAAACTTAATTATCTCTGCTTCTGTTGGTTGGTCATCACCCTCAAGGGTCACAATAGCATGCACTGCTTCTCCCCAGGTGTCATGAGGAATACCGATAACAGCGACTTGATGAATCGCCGGGTGATCAGAAATAATATTTTCAATCTCAATGGGATAAACGTTCTCACCGCCGCTCACAATCATGTCCTTGACTCTACCTTCGAGAAATAAAAAGCCTTCATCGTCAAGATAACCAGCGTCACCTGTTAGGTACCAGCCATCTTGCAGCGCTTCGGCAGTCTGTTCAGGAAGGCGCCAATATCCCTTCATGATGTTATCGCCACGGACCAATATCTGACCAGTTTCTCCATTAGAAACCTCATTATTTTCGTCATCAGTAATTTTAAGCTCTACATGCTTTACGGGCCGACCAACTGAGCCGAGCCTGTTTGCCTTAGGGCCTTCTAAAACGTGAAAAGCAGAATCGAGGCTAGTTACAATGGGGCTTGCTTCAGTCATACCAAAGGTTTGAAAAATTTCTACGCCCGGGAATGCTTGAATAACTCTATTTAAGAGTGCAACCGACATAGGAGCTGCTCCATAAGCCAGCATTTTTAATGATGATAAATCGAACTTAGAAAAATCTGTATGATCTAACAGCATTTGCAGCATCGTTGGCACTAGAGTGCCCGAATTTATCTTGTACTGCTCTATAACTGATAGCACTTCTACAACATCGAATTTTGGTAATATCACACAATGGCCACCAACAGCGGTGCCGCTAAAAACTCTAGAGCCTGCCGCTAGATGAAACAGCGGCCCCATGATTATAAAATTCCAGTTTTTTTGCATGCGATAAAGTGGTATTGAGCAATCAGTATTAATTTGAAAATTCTTGTGACTAAGCATTACTCCTTTGGAACGACCAGTCGTACCGCCAGTGTAAAAAATCATAACCGTATCATCGTCACCACCCGGAGTTAATCTGCAGTAAGATTTTGATGTGATGAATTCAGTAACTTTTTCTTCATAAGAATCCATGCCTTCTGGAACATCACCCGAACCTGCAAATATCAGAGTAGTAATACTCTCGCAGGCTTTTCGCATCGCCTTTGCTTGATCAACGAAAAACGGATCCACAATTAACACAGTTGGCGTGCAATCTTCTGCGCACTCAATCATTTCCCGAAGTGATAATCGGTAGTTAACTGGTATAAAGATTGCGCCAATCAAAGCAGGAGCAAAATAACTCTCAAACAGAATATTGGAATTAAAGCCAAGAAAAGCTACTCGATCACCACTTCCAACACCAAATGATTTATAGACAGTAGCGGCAGCATGGCAACGCTGAAAAGTTTCCTTCCAACTTCGAGTTGTCTCTGCAAAAGTTAATGCAGGATAATTAGGCCACTTTTCTGCCGCATTCACTAAGAGATTGGTGATATTTATAGGGCTTTGTTTATTCATTTGTTATAGCGTTTCCTACAATTTTCTTATATCTGCCATGTTTTAGCGCGTTTTTTACTAGCTTTCTGATCCAGCGACTATTCCTGAATCGTGGAGGATTCCGATTTCTGAACTATTAAGCCCCAATAAATCAGAGAGAATTTCATCAGTATGTTCTCCCAATAAGGGTGCTGGCTTGGCAGATAATTTTCTCAATGCAGTGAAATTTAGAGGTTGTGAAGGCATTAGATAAGGTCCGATGCCTGGCTGTTCTACGAGATCGAACAGAGGATTGTCTTCTGAGCAATCAATATCAGATTCAACCAATTGTCGAATTGATTGATAGGGTCCCCAGCAAACTCCAGCTTCATTCATGACTTTAACCACTTCTTCGTAATTATGCTGAGCAAACCAGGGAATAAATAATTGCCGCAGTTGCTCTCTAGCTTCGAAGCGATCGCCTTCCTTTCTAAACGACAGACCTAGCTCTTGTTCCAAAGAGTCTACCTGATTCGTGCTTTGAGTAATCATTACAATAGCCTTCCACTGATTGGGACTGACCCCCACAATCATTACTCTGCGGCCATCCTTGCACCGAAAGTCGTGGCCAAAAGTACCAAAGAGATGATTGCCCATTCTCTCTCTTTCTTGGCCATTGACTTCAACTTCGGATAAGTAACCCAAATGGCCCATAGTTGCCAAAGCAACATCGACAAGAGTTATTTTAATAAATTGGCCTTCTCCAGTCATTCGACGATGACGCTCAGCGGCAAGCAGTCCGATCGCGATCTGCTGGCCAGCTATCACATCCCAGGCAGGAAAAGGATTATTCACTGGCAACTCTCCATCACCACTTAGATAAGGAAGCCCAACTTTACTATTCACTGTGTAGTCCAGCGCGCTGCCGCCGTGGCGATCGCCAGTCAGATTCAAATAGATTAAATCATCTCTCAATTCTCTTAGCTTTTCTGCAGCTAACCAACCTTTGGCTGGAAAATTTGTAACAAAAATCCCTGCGTCCTCACCCGGTGCAGTAATTAACTGAGTTAATAATTCTTGTCCTTCCGGCTTTCTAAAATCTATAGCAATAGAGCGCTTCCCTTTGTTCAAGCTATGCCAATAAAGGCTCTTGCCTTCTTTAGTTACTGGCCAACGACGATAGTCGATGCCGCCACCAATTTGATCGAAGCGGATAACATCAGCGCCAAGTTGCGCTAAAGTCATACCTCCTGAAGGCGCTGCAATAAATGCGCTACCTTCAATAATCCGCAATCCTTTTAGAATTTCCTGCAATGCTCAGCCCTGATTTAATTCAGTAAATACAAATTTAACTAACTTGTAGGTAACCATTGTTAATTACCACTTTATCCTGTTCCAGCGATTTGCAGCGAAAAGATAATTTATTATCGTTCTTCCAAATTTCTGTCCGGATAGTTTCGCCAGGATAAACTGGCGCCGAAAACCGGAGCCGCATGTGCTTGAATTTTGCCGGATTATAGTCGCAGCACGTTTTAACCAATGCATGCGTGGCGATTCCCAAGGTACATAAGCCATGAAGAATTGGCTTTTTGAAATCAGCATTACGAGCTACAGTCGGAGATGCATGTAGTGGATTAAAGTCACCAGACAGTCTATAAATTAAGGCTTGCTGAGGTAGTGTTGGTAAATCACAAATGATGTCTGGTTCTGAAGATGGAATCAGGTCTGTTTTAGGTGAAATTTTCCCCTCACCACCAAAACCCCCATCACCTCTAGCGAGTATGGTAGTGATCAAAGTACAAAGATCATCTCCTGTTGCAACGTCCCGCACAATTCGTTCTGAGACAATCAGAGCTCCTGCGCGCTCGCTCTTATCGGTTACTTCGGTCACCTTAGTCGTAGCTTCTACTGTACCAGATACAGGCAACTCTTTATGGAGGATTATTTCTTGTCCGGCGTGAAGAACCTTAACCCAATTTAGGCCAGTGTCTTCTTCTTTTGCCCAGAACCCTGGGTGCGCCATCATAACTGACTGACTTGGCAATACTTTTAGATTTTCTTCGTAAACAAATCGTAAACTATCTTCATCAAGAGGATCAATTCCCATGCCCACACCAAGAGCGTAGAGCATACAGTCTTTTTCTGTGTAGGTTTGGCGAATGATGGGGAATTCGCGGTTTAATAATTTTTCTGCATCGAGGGACATTGGTTGATCCTGTTTGCTATTAGCACCGTTAGTTTGTATCGATGATTCTAGCTTAGTATTCTTTTTCGAACTTTTTACTCTTTTCGAATCAAAGTAGGCAAGCTTCTTGACTGGTTTGAATTATTTAGTCCGCATTCTAAACTTTTTATATTTTTTGTTATTCATAACTCTTTGTCTCAAATTCTGAAATCGTGCGATTTAGAAAATATCTTAATCCTTTCTTTTTACACTCCGTTTCTAGTTATATTGGATCCCAGCTAAATACGTCGCCAGACCTTTCCAATGGAAAGAAGTCAGATGCGAAAGCTGGAATGACTCGATCTATCACTTTGTCTGGCGTCCATCCTTCAGCTGTGTGCGCAAATCGAATTGGACGATTGTGGTTAAACAGAAATATTTCATTGTTTCTAACGCCAAATATCTGCCCAGAAACATCCTGTGCAGCATCGCTGCATAAGGCAATTGCTAATGGCGCAATTTTCTCTGGAGTCATCTGTTGAATTTTTTCGACACGGGCTTTTTCCTCGTCGGTGTTTGTAGGGATAGTGCCAATGAGTCTGCTCCACGCAAATGGTGCTATGCAGTTGGAGCGAACTCTAAACCGACCCATATCTAAAGCGATTGATTTAGAGAGACCTACTATGCCTAGTTTAGCGGCAGCATAGTTCGCTTGGCCGAAATTTCCTATAAGCCCGGAGGTTGAAGTCATGTTAACAAAGCAACCGCTAGTTTGAGCGCGAAAATGAGTAGCTGCGGCTCGACTAACATTGAATGTTCCTTTGAGATGAACGTTAATAACTGAATCGAAATCAGCTTCGGTCATTTTGTGGAATATAGCATCACGCAAATTACCCGCATTGTTAATAACTGCATCAATACGACCGAAATACCCAACGGCAGTTTCGATTATTTCGTGAGCGGCATCCCATTCTGTGACACTCGCATAGGAGGCGACCGCTTCTCCGCCCGCAGCTTTAATTTCGTTTACTACATCGTCCGCTGGGATACTGTCACCACCAGAACCGTCCTCGGCTCCACCCAGATCGTTAACTACCACCTTAGCGCCATTAGCTGCTGCAAGCATGGCGATTCCACGGCCGATTCCGCGGCCTGCACCGGTAACGACGATAACTTTATCTTGCAATAATTCTTTAGAACTCATTGTTGACGATTAACCTCTTTATTAGCCTGTTATATTTTGATTATATTTCTTTATTAACTTAACGAGGCTTTATTTTGCATTGGCTATTAAATTTCTAGCGATTACTTTTAATGCTAAAGTTTCTTCAGCCCCTTCAAAGATTGAAAGAACTCTAGCATCGACAAAAAGCCGGCTCACAGCAGATTCCTCAGCGTAACCCATACCTCCATGGATTTGTAAAGCTTCTCGCGATATCCATTCAGCAGACCTACAGGTAAAAAGTTTAACTAGACTAGCTTCCATCTGCCCCCCACCCTGATCCATTAATTCTGCAACAGCGTACCCAAATTGTCGCGACGCCGTGAGTGTTGCCAGCATACGACTAAGCTTAACTTTTGTTAGTTGGTACTCAGCAACAGCTTTACCAAAAACTTGCCTTTCTTTGGCATAGCTTAAAGCTTTTTCAAACGCTGCTTGCATAACACCTGTCGCGCGTGCAGCAGTTTGAATACGGCCACCTGAAAAACCGGACATGGTGTAATAAAATCCTTTGCCTTCACCCTGTTCTTCACCAACTAAATTTTCAGATGGCACAAAGTAATCTTCGAAAAATAGATCAAATGAATGCATTCCACGATAACCAAGAGTAGCAATGGCTTTACCGGCAAGGGAGCCGCCAGACTCTTGTTCATGGATAAAAGAATGACCAGAATAAGCAGGCTTCTCGATTAGCAACATACTCAAACCTTTGTAACCAAGGCTAGCATCAGGATTAGTTCTGGCTAACACAAAAATTAACTCTGAGCGGCCGGCAAAAGTACACCAAGTTTTACTACCGTTCAGCAACCAACCGTTCTTTGTTTGCGTTGCTTTAAGACTTACTGCTGCTACATCAGAACCAGTGTTAGGCTCTGTAATTGATATGGCGCATAACATTTCGCCGGATGCTAATTTTGGCAGCCACTTTTGTTGTTGGGCGTCAGTGCCTCCGCTTAGCAAAGCTCTGGCTGCGATTTCCGGCCTAGTGATGAGGCTGCCAGCGGCACCAAGAGAGCCCCTTGATAGTTCTTCGGTTACGACGATCATGCCGAGACTGTCGGGTTTGTCGTCGGGCTGCAACCCACCGAAGCGCTCGGGAATACAAGTTCCGAAGCAGCCAAGCTCAGCCGCTGGCTTTAATATGGCTTCGGGAATATCCTTATCTTCACGATGGATTTCTTCTGCCAATGGTATGACAACATCATTAGCGAAGCGGAAGAAAGTTTCTCTGACCAGTTCTTTTTCTTCACTCAGTAATGATGGTAATCGCTCGATACCTTCATCGCAAATTTCACTACCAACTACAGTAAGAAATTCTGCATCAAGATATTTATCAAGTAAATTACTGACTTGCGAATTTGTGGAAAGTTGTAAAAGTTCTTGGCGGTTAATACAAAGCTCAGCTGCCCGATTGGATAATCTTTGCTGACATAACTGAAATATTTCGGCGATAAAGAATACTGCTAACCGAGTAGTAAGAGAATCATAATTAGTTTTTTTAGCGTAATCACTAAAAGCTCTGGCTGCTTCTAATTCAGCAACGCAAAAAGCTAAGTCATAACTTGAGAGCTGCCAGTTATCTAACAGATCATTATCTAAACCGGCTGACTTAGTGCAATCTGCTTTAATTCTGCTTAGAGCACTATCAATTAATTGCTGAAGAAGGCCCAAGCTCGCTATAGCTGAACCAAGATCGGCCTCCAAGCTTTTATCAACTGCTAATCTTTTCGATACCATTTTTCATTAGCCATTCTTGTCTTGAAATTTAAGTATAAAATTTCAAGTGTTATAATTGAATTATTTAGTTTATTTTATGAAATTATCTGCGCTTCAGCAAAATACTTTTTATCATCAGGATTACAATGATAATGCTGAAATACTTCGACCAGATATTTTGCACACAATTCTAATTATAAGGACCAATGACAGAAATGCTGCATATATTCTGATGAGGGAAACCACCTAAATTGTGATTCAAACCCAGCTTAGGGTCCGATAATTGTCTGGAGCCGGCCCTACCTTGAAACTGCAGATAGTTTTCATAAATCATGCGCAAGCCTGATGCTCCGATTGGATGACCAAAACATTTCAACCCACCATCGATCTGGCATGGGTTGCTACCATCGGCATCGAAGGTGCCGTCCAAAACATCCTTAACTGCCTTTCCTTCTTCTGCAAGCTGCAAATCTTCCATGGTGACCAATTCAGTGATTGAGAAACAGTCATGAACTTCAGTCATGGTAATCTCTTTTTTTGGATTTTTAACACCGGCTTCATCATAAGCTCGCTGCGCGGCGATACGTGTAGTTTTTAAATAAGAACCATCCCAACTTTCATGACTTGATTCAGTGCCGTTGGAAACAGCAAGTTGTAGTGCTTTAACTGAGACTAGATTTTCTTTACCTAAGCTTTTGGCAATTTCTGGTGTTGTTACTATTGCACAAGCAGAACCATCGCTAACGCCACAGCAATCAAACAAACCGATCGGCTCCGCTATATAAGGTGCGTTAAGCGCCTGCTCTTCGGTAATTTCTCTTTGTAAGTGGGCTTTAGGGTTCTTCACCCCATTTGCATGGCTCTTAACTGAAACATGAGCCATCGCTCGCTTAAGGTCGTCTTTATTGACTTTGTGTTTCGCTCGATAGCCGCTCGCTAACTGAGCAAAGGCACCTGGGGCTGAAAGATTGGGCCAGTACATATCATTTTCTACGCCTCGGGAACGTTGAGGCAATCCGCCGTAACCGGTGTCTTTTAGTTTTTCGACCCCTAAGGCGAGAGCAATATCGCAAGCTCCTGATGCCACGGCATAAACTGCTCCGCGAAAAGCTTCGGTGCCAGTGGCGCACATATTTTCAACTTTGGTTACTGGGATATAGTTAAGCCTAAGAGCAATAGCTAAAGGCATCGCACTGGCACCAACATTGAAGGCGTCGATTCCCGCACCAAACCATGCTGCTTCAATCTGATTTCTTTCAATACCTGCATCTTCAATACATTCTTCGAAGGCTTCCACCATCAGGTCCGCGGGGCTAGACTCCCAACGCTCACCGAACTTGCTGCAACCCATACCGAGGATAACGACTTTATCTTTTATTCCGCTGGCCATGTTTTAACCCTTTATACTCTTAATTTTAATTTCAAGAACAGTTTGTAGTTATTTTTCCGATATCCTTTGTCTGTTTATTTTTCTTATTATTCGATTGATGCCTTCCAAAAATATTTTCTGAACCCGCGCTGAGTATCAAATTGCTTAATTCGAAAATGAACACTTATTTTTGACCCTGAATCGATAGTGCCCTCTGCAATTTCTGTAAAATCCATCATTAGCTTACCGCCACCTTCAAACTCTACCATGCCAAAATAGGCAGGTGGATTCCAATCGAAAGTGAGTCTATCTGCTGTCCAAGTCGCTACCCTGCCATTCTTATCAGCGAACGGATAATCATCTTGGCTCTCCAATTTATTGCACTCCGGGTTTACACAGTACTTGTCTCGAGGAATTTGAACCGTACCACACTCTCTACATTTCCCACCTAAAAATGCGGTGAGTAAATCTTTACGGCGGTTATAGCCTGATAAGAAAGTTTGTTTGTCAGCTTCGCCCCGCTTGCCAATATCTTTCTCAACCAAATTATTGAAACTCATGAATCTATTGTAATTAGTGTCTTCACGTCGCCTAGCAATCGCGCCGCTTACTCCTAACTTAGGTTTAATTGAACTCACGAGTTCAGTTGCTCGCAATAAAATCGCGTCACAGCCTTGGCCAAAACCTGTTACCAGAATCAAGTCGCCGGGTGCAGCATTTTCCAAAGCTTTAGCGAGCAGAAGAATAGACTGGGCAGCACCAGCGACACCAACTATGGAAATCTGGTTATCAATGATAGCTTCTGCATTAATGCCTAATTTTTTTGCCAATGCAGCAGGTGTGCGGGCTTGTTCCGTTGGTAGAATAAAATGCTTCACATCTGCTGCGTTTACTGAAGCATTTTTTAGTACATCTGAAACTACCTTAGGTAAAGTTTTCATGAATCCTTCATCGCGAATCCAGCGTTCTTCCCAATCGTAGTCGAAACTAGAATCCTCACCTCGGTAGTGATCAACGAAGTCTTCGGACAAAGTTTCAGCGCCGAGAAATTCTGCAATGATATTTTCTGTGCCAATGGCAATCGCCGCTGCTGCATCACCCCATAGCATTTCGGACCTTGACCCTGCTTTCGTTCGTCTATGTTCTGACGCCACCAACATAGCAGTTCCTCGACTATTAGCTTCGAGCAAAGAAATAAGAGCTGAAGTTGCTGACCGTTGTGACGCGCCAATATCCATACTACGTAAATTGCGATCCAGATTTAGGGCCTCGCTTACTACAACTGAATTTTGTCTATCGAGAAACGGGAAAGTGGTTGATGCCATATAAAGAGTAGATAAAGATTTCTTATCTAAAGCTGATAAGCAATCAGTTGCTGCCTCAACAGCCATAGTAACCGTGTCTTCATCCCAATTGCAGATACTGCGCTCGCCTTTTGCTAGTGAATTTAAACCAGCATCAAACCAGGCATTTGCTTCAGCCATCGCTTTTTTGTTTAGTCGCGCTCGGGGGATGTAAGCGCCATGCGCGGTAATTCCTATCATACCTTTCCTCTTAAACTGTTCGTCCGATTACTAATTTCATTACTTCTGAAGTACCACCATAAATTCGCCGCACTCGGGAATCTACAAATAAACGAGAAATAGGATACTCACGCATATAACCGTACCCACCAAATAATTGTAAACAATCATCAACGATTTTATTACCAGTTTCGGTGGTCCATAGTTTAGCCATCGCACCTTCTTCTGGGGTTAACTTACCTTGATCTATTTTGGTCAGGCATTGGTCGATATACGCCCAACCTACTGCTAAGCTTGTTTTAATTTCAGCAAGCTTAAATTGGGTGTTCTGAAATTCAAAAAGCTGTTTTCCAAAGGCCTTCCGTTCTTTTACGTACTCCGTGGTAAGTTCAAATGCTCTTTGAGCTTCTGCCATTGCTCTGCAGGCAATGGTGATTCGTTCTCGAGGCAGCTCATTCATTAGCACTGCAAATCCCGCGCCTTCTTGACCTAACAAGTTAGAGATGGGAACTCGAACATCTGAGAAAAACATTTCTGACGTATCCGCTGCCTTTTGTCCAATCTTATCCAGATTTTGGCCTCTTTCGAAGCCTTCACGCTCTGTCTCGACAATAATTAAGCTAATTCCCCGGGCACCTGCATCGGGGTTAGTTGAACAAGCGAGGAGCACAAAATCACAATTCTGGCCATTGGTGATGAAGGTTTTCTGACCGTTAATCACATACTCATCGCCGTCTCTTAAAGCCGAAGTACGCAAAGACTTAAGGTCTGAGCCACAACCCGGCTCAGTCATGCCAATTGCAGCGATTGATTCGCCAGTAACCATTTTGGGTAACCAGCGGTGCTTCTGTTCTTCAGTGCCGCTGTTTAATAAGTAATAGGCGACGATGTCAGATGACACCGAAAATCCGACACTGGCGCCACCGATGGCATAGCCGACTTCTTCAGAAAGCACCATATTGTAAAAGAAATCCGCGCCAGGCCCACCGTACTCTTCTGGAATTCCACAGCAATGAAAACCGTTTGCTCCCGCCTTTAACCAAAATTCCTTGGGTAGAACCCCTTTGTCTTCCCATCTAGCGATATTTGGCTCTAACTCCTCTCTGAAGAATCGACGGGCGTTGCTTCTGAATAGCTCATGATCACTATTGAAGATTGCGCGGTTATGCATTTTCTGAGTTACCTACTGTAATGAGATTTTAATATAGACGGATTTTAACGGAAAAAGGAATTGATTGCGATGTAGAGCTAAATCGCGCTAGAGACCTAAAGATCTAGAGAACGGTCTCAAGTCGGCATCCACAACGCAATTTTTGTTAATTAATAATAGGTGCCAGATATACTATTATTTAGTCATTCAATTTTATCGCTTTAGATTATAATGCTAGAGTTTTCACTATTAATAATTGTTTCTTTACCTACATGTATGCCGTCCAATACCATAGTGACAAAGTCTAGAATCTACAAGTAATCCGTAATTTAATTCCATGATTTTCCGCTGTGGTCTAGGTAAACGAAATTGAAAGCTCAGAAAGCGGAAACAAGGACTTCATTGAACCGAGAAATGAACTATCGAATCCGATTTTCTGCGTTTTTCAGCTCATGAAGTCAGCGCTTATGCCTTAGTTCTGCATGAGAAATAACTATTGACCCCTCATAGAACAAGGAA
>Ga0302122_10000949_pt1 | contig 18215 bp, 8 predicted proteins | sample CB21_SCM_MG_FD_203115 | JGI IMG/M metagenome (GOLD analysis project Ga0302122, IMG submission 203115) | Marine microbial communities from Western Arctic Ocean, Canada - CB21_SCM | ecosystem: Environmental > Aquatic > Marine > Oceanic | place: Canada: Western Arctic Ocean | collected 2017-09-28
GCGCGGCGGCGGCGCGGCGTCATCGTCGACAACCTGAAGGACACCTACGGCTCCGTGCGTTTAGACGACGCGTGGGCCACGGAGCACGACCTCTTCGTCCACCTGACGGACTGCACGTATGAGGAGCCGCGCGCGGGCGACCGCGTCTCCTTCGCCGTGGCGCCGTATCAGAACCGCACGAAGGCCGTGGACGTGGAGCTCGTGGCCCGCCTCGCGCCGGGCCTCGAGGCCCCCAAAAACAAGCCCGCCAACGAGATGGTGCAGCACCGCTTCCCGGTGCCGCTGCGCGAGCAGGTCGCGTGCGCCCTCTTCGCGTGGGTGGCCTGGGCGCCCCGGGCCGGCGTGCCGCCGCGCGTCGAGCTGGACACGGCCGACGCGGCCGCCGTGGAGGCATTCTTCGCGGCGACGCCGTAGGTCGCGGCGGCCGTCGACGCGCGCGGGCGGTCCGCCTCGCGACGCGGACGTGCGGGGCCACGGGCTTCGGGGCCTTCCGCCTCGAGCTCCAGGGGCCCCTGGACGACGTGCTCCGGATGCCGGGGACCTTCATCCGCCTCGTGAGCCAGTCGCTCGTCTCGAGCAAGTGCCGGCGGAAGCGGCAGCGCCAGGCCGCGGCCAAGGCGACCCGCGCCGCGGCCGAGGCCGGCGCCGCGGCGCCCCCGGCGGTCGTTCCGTGGCCAGGCGACGCGCGGCCGGCCGCCGCCGAGGCGCCTCCGCCGGTCGTCGTCGACGCTTCGCAGTGGCCCGGGCTCGACGCGCGCCCGGCCGCCGTCGAGGTGTCCCCGGCGGTCGTCGCCGAGGCGTCGCAGTGGCCCGGGCTGGGCGCGCGCCCGGCCGCCGTCGAGGAGGCCGAGGCCTCGCCGCCCGCGGCGCCCAGGTTGCACACGCTGGGCCACGAGGCGCGGTTGCGACAGGCGGGCGATGCGGCAGGGGGGCGCGTGGAACCTCGCAGAGACGACGCCGCCCAAAGTCGTGACGCCGTCCGCGACGCCGGTCGCAACGCCGGTCGCAACGCCAGCCGCAATAACCAGCTGCAGGGTGGCGGCGCCGGCCCTGGCGGCGGCGCCCCCGATGCCGCCGCCGCCGGCCCCGACGGTCGTCGAGGACGACGAGACGGTCCAGTCCGAGACCGAGTCGGACCTGGACCTGGACCTCGAGTGCAGCGTCTGCGCGGAGGCGTTCGACGTCTCGACGCGGACGCCCATGGTCCTGCCCTGCTCGGGCTCCCACGAGATCTGCGCCGTGTGCGTGGTGGGGCTCTGCGAGCGGTTCGGGGGCGACGACAGGGCCTTCCAGTGCCCCAGTTGCCGGGATCCCATTTTGCCGTGTTTTCCCATCAACAAGAATCGCGGCCTCGTCGCGGCGCTCATACTCGTCTCTCACCTTGGCACCGGCGCGGTCGCGGCCTTTTAGCGGTGCGAGCTTCAACTCGACACCTTCCGGACACGCGCCGGTCAGAATCGCCTTGAACTCCACGCTCGCCAGCGCGGCGACCTCGTACAGCGCGTCGAGCGAAGCTGCCGGCTCACCGTCGAGGCCGCACTGCCGACACTCGTCTCCCAAATTCTTGCCCACCCAGGGTATCTCTCTTATCGCACCCTTTATATATACTTTCGCGATCTCATCTATCTGTCCTCGTGCATCTTTGAACGCCTTCAGGTTTTGAAACATGCATTTCCGCGGGTCGAGCGCGCGCTCGTCGTGCTGCTTTGCGTGCGCCTCGATGGCGGTCCATGCGGCCACGAGCGTGCCGTCCGGACCTTTGGTGGCAGCCGCATCAAACGCCCGCTTCGCGTTGGCGTCGTACAGTACGCCGATCTCGTTCTTGATTCCAACTTCGGTGAGCGATGCCTTACTCGACGAGACGCCTGAGCCCATCCTGCTTCTTTGCTCACTTAAGATACGGTAGCGCCGGGGGCTGCTCCCGGACGGCTTGCGAGGTGGGGGGCTCTCAAACTTGTGAGCAAAGCGTCCCCCCAAGTTATGGTATCAACGGCAGCGCGCGCGTATCAATTGCTCTGGCAATCCTTTTGCACGCTGCCCCAACCATCAATGCTCGCAATTTCATGCGCGTTGGTATAAGAGATATGTATACAGCGCGTGACCGGGGCGTAAGACCCGTGATCACCCTAAACCCGAACCCAGTACGGTTCATGCTAGAGGGAACAACGGCCAGCTCAACGTCATGGATTGCTCAGGTGCACGAATACCTTGAGCACTCTTGACGGGTCCCGGGAGAGTGAGAGCGCTAGGAGGGGCGCAAAACCCTAATTCAATTCAATTCAATTCGAACCCGAACCCTAAAAAAGCTGCAAAGCGCTGCCATAATATATCGCACACGCAAGCATGATCAAGCTCTTTTGCTGCTGCACGGTAGCAATCTATGCCTACCTCGCGCCGACGCCCATCCGCCGATCAATGGCGCGCGCGGCTGCCGGCACGGACAGTGAGCAGTGGGAGAGCTTCACGACACACCACCTTGGCGAATGGTTCGGCGCCAAGACAATGTACGACGCGGGCGGAGTCATTGGCGACGAGGACGCCGTCGCGATCACGCGCCTCCGGCGAGACGGCGACGCCGTCGAGCACGTGATCAAAGTACCCGCGGCGGCGCTCGCGGCGGCCGGCTGCGATCGATGCGCCGACACGATCGAATGGCGCGAGATCCCAGCGGGTTCCTACCGCGAGGGCGCGCTGGGCCGGTTCACGTTCGCGGGCCGCGGCGCCTGCGTCGGTCCCACGCTGCTGCGCTCCGGCGGCGTGTCCTTCGAGGTCGCGCTCGTCGACGGCATGCGGAGGTGCACGCTGACGGCCTCCTACGCGCCCAATGGCGACACCCTCGCGCTGCGGCGCTGCGTCCTTTCGCGCGAGCGGAGCGACGCGTTCCCCGACGGCGACGCCGAGTTCCACGGCGCGGCGGCGGCGTGCGCCTGGCCCGACGGCGGCCTGGTCGTCGACGCGCCCGGCGGCATCGCGTTTTGCGTCGCCGAGCGCATCGAGGCCGGGACGCCCGCAGCGGTGCGCCTGCGCTGGAACGCGCTCGCCGCGGACGCGACGCTGGCCGCGTTCCCGGGGCCGCTGGTCCTCGCGTCGTTCGACGCGTCGAGCTAGCACATGTGCCAAAAAGCCCGCGGAGCTAACACAATTATTTTTAAGGGCCGTAGGCGGGCTCGCCGTCCTCGCCGCCGCGGTCCTCCCGCCGCTCGTACGCGTTGCGGTTGATCGCGTACCGGTAGGGCTCGCCGGGCACGGTGCGCAGGAGCTTCAGGGACGCGAGGTAGCGCAGCTGGCGCTTCAGGTCGGACTTGTTCTCCAGGCGGTCACGCACCGCCCACGCGCCCTGGGCGCCCTCGACGCGGTCCCACAAATCGCCGACGGCCGCGCCGGTCTTCGCGCCCTCGTCGACGAGGCGGAGCAGGCGCTGGTTCGCGTTCGGCCGGTCATTCGTGCTGCGGCGCGCCGTCGAGAGCGGCCGCCGCAGCGCGGCCGGGCGGCCGAGGGAGCGCGCGGCGCGGAGCATCATACAGCACAGCACTGCTCGCTCAGCTCTTAGCGTCAAACGTACGGACTTAAAACGAGCGCCGAGCAGCTTGTGGCTTATCGCTAAATGTCAAGTAGCGCTTCGACGTCGACTCTCGTCGTCATCGGACGGGTTTTCCACGTAAAGAATAATATCGGGTTCCACCCGCATTGACCGTAGCCACATCCTCTGCTGTGCCCGAAGCATCCGCGCGAGCACTACAACAAGCCTCCACCCGTGCCGCCGCCCGCCGCCGCCGTAGAGCATGGCCTTCGCCGCGTCCGGCACGGCGCCGGCCCAGCGCTGCCGCGAGATTAAAATTGTTTTACTGGGCGACAGCGGCGTGGGCAAGTCCAGCATCGCCCAGCGCTACGTGACGGACACCTTCCGGCCCCACGGCGAGTCGACCATCGGCGCAAGTTTCATGTCCAAAATGATCGTGAGCGGGGGGAGCCCCTGCAAGTGCCAGATCTGGGACACGGCGGGCCAGGAGAAGTACCACTCCCTGGCGCCCATGTACTACCGGGGGGCGGCGGCGGCCATTTTAGTGTACGACATGACGAAGAAGACTTCGTTCGTCAAATTGCAAAAATGGGTCGACGAACTGAAGGAACGGGGGCCGGAGGACATCGTCCTGTGCGTGGCGGCGAACAAGTGCGACCTCGAGGATGGGAGGGAGGTCGAGGTGAGCGAGGGCGCGGCCTTCGCGGCTGCCGCCGGCGCGGCCTTCTTCGAGACCTCGGCCCTCAGTGATGAGAACGTGGGCCGCATCTTCGGGGCATTAGTGTCCAGCGTGCAGCGGGAAGGCGTAAAGGGGCCCGCCGGCGAGGCGCTCCGCGTGGACGCGCCGCCCAAGAAGGGCGGCTGCTGCTAGCCTACTGTGTTTCTAATTATCTTCCTGGTCTTGGCGTTCGCCGACGCGCGGTCCCGGGATCTCGGGGCGCCCTCTCTGAAAACCCGTGTAAAAACCCTGCGCGCTCGATCTGCCGAGCTCATTTTAAACTTGAGCCTACTAAGCAAGGAGCAAGCACCGCAGCGCGCAGCGCGAGCTCCACGGTGTCGAGGCGCTTCACACGCATTGCCAGCGGCGTAGTGCTGGCATTGCGTCGAGGGGCAAGCTTCACCGCAAGACACGCGCGCCAGAGCCACCGCCCGGCCAGCAGTATGGACGACGACTGGGCCAACTCGGCCGAGATGGACGCGTTGATGGCCCGGGCCGAGGCCTTGCCAGAACCGCCGCCGCAGCAGGTGTCGAGCGAGCGCTTACGGGAGGTGCTGCAGGACGTGTGGGGCCACGCCCAGTTTCGAGACGGGCAGGAACAGGCCGTGGAACGGGCCTGCGCCGGCTGCGACGTCGTGGTGTACTGGCCGACCGGCTCAGGGAAGAGTTTAGTCTACCAGGTGCCCGCTTTACTCCACGACACGGGCTGCGTCCTCGTTATCTCGCCGCTCGTCTCGCTGATGATAGACCAGTGCAAGGCGCTCAACGCCAAGAAAGGCACGGACGTGGCCTGCTTCCTGGGCAGCGCGCAGCACGATTATAGCGTGGAACAAAGGGCGAAGGCGGGTCAGTATCGCCTCGTCTACGCGACGCCGGAGAAGGCCTTGGGATCGGACCTCGCCCGGGCGCTGACCGGCCTGCGTTTGATAGCCGTGGACGAGGCGCACTGCGTGAGTGAGTGGGGCCACGACTTCCGGCCGGAGTTTAGGAGGCTGGGCGACTTACGGGGCGACTTGCAAGTCCCGTTAGTAGCCTTGACGGCGACGGCGCCGCCCCACGTGCGAAACGATATAGAGCGGTCGTTAAAGTTAAGACCGGGCTTCCACTTGGCGGCGAAGACGGCCGACCGGCCCAACTTGAAGCTCAGCTGCCAACCGTTGAGTTCAGGATTAGGCACGGTCTTAAGGGACGTCGCCAAGTCCCTCGGCAAGAACAACGGCGCCACTTTGGTCTACTGCTCGACGCGCAACGAGGTCGAGGCGACGGCCGCCACCCTCAAACAACAAGCGCCCGAGGCCACCATCGCGGCCTACCACGCCGGTCTAGGCGACGCTTTGAGAAAAGCGGCGCACTACGACTTCCTGGCGGGGCGCGTCGAGTGCGTCGTCGCCACGGTCGCCTTTGGCATGGGCATCGATAAACCTGATGTGAGACGCGTCGTGCACGTCTCGCCACCAAAGACCCTGGAGGAGTACTACCAGCAGGTCGGGCGGGCGGGCCGCGACGGCCTGCCCTCGTCTTGTGTTTTGTACCACAGCGCGTCGGGCTTCACGCGGTACGAGTCCGACTTCTACAAGAAGGGCTTGGAGGGTGAAGGGTTAACGCGGTACGACGACTCTATTAAGAAAATGCGGGCCTTCGCCGAGAGGGATTCGGGCTGCCGCCGGCGCCACATCCTGCAGCACTTCCAGGAAACCGTGAACGACGATTGGTGCTGCGGGGCGTGTGATCTATGCAACAAGGGCGAAGAGCGCGACTACACGGGCCCCTGCCGCTTGGTCTGCGCCGCGGCCCAAAGCGTCACATGCTCGGCGACGGATCTGACGCAATTAGCTTCTGGCAGCTTCAAGGGCAAGCGCAACTCCGGCGACGGGTCCACCTACGTGCCGCCGGACCACGCGCGGGCCCAGCAGGCGTTGGAACCGCTTTTACGAGCGCGGCCCCGGACAAAGCTCTACGCCCAGGACGCGTTGAAGGGGTTCTTGCTACCGCTCGTGCAGCGGGGCTATTTGGTGCGGGAGACGCGCAAGGGCTCCTACGCGTCGTACGACGTCTACTCGTGCTCGCTCCGGGGCCGGGCCGTTGCACAAGGCAATGCCCAGGTGCGCCTGCCGCCGCCGGCCTTCGTGGTGGACGCCGAGCGCCAGGAGCGCGCGCGCGCCGACGTGCGCCGGGAGGAGCTTGAACAAGCCGGCGCGGACGTGTCCGGCATCCCGCCGGACCAGCTCGCGTCGGGCAGCGGGCCCGTCGTCGCCGCGGAGCTGAGCTGGTACCGGCGCCTCGCGGGCTGGCGCAAGAGTGACCAGGCCGAGCGCGCAAGGAAGTACGAGGCGATGCTGGAGCGTATTCTACAATGGCGCGACCGAGCGGCGCGGGCGCACGACCTGGCGCCCGCGACCGTCCTACCCGCCCACCTCGCGAAGAACTGCGCCTACTCCATGCCGACGACAGCCGAGGCGCTGCGGGAGCTCGGCGTGCGCTTCGGCGCCGGCGCGGAGGAGCTTGCGGCGCTCATCGACGCATCGAGCCGCGAGCTCGGGCTCTCGGTGGCCGCGACGGCGACGGAGGACACCTCGGCTCCTATAGCGCTGCCCCGGGGGTTACAGACATTTAAGACGTGGCCGCTGGCCGTGGAGAAGCCGGCGAAGAAGCCCAAGGCCTGGGCCCTGTCCTGCGAGCGCCACGCGGCCGGCGAGAGCTGCGCCGCCATCGCCGCGAACCAACCGAGCGGCAAGGCCATCCAGACCGCGACGGTCGTCAGGCATTTACTAACTGCGGCGGTCCACGGGCGCGCGGTGGACCTTGCAAGGGCGGCATTCGATGGCGCCGGCGCCCGGCCGCAGCCCTGCGGCGCACCTACATTGGCAGAGTGGCGCCGCCTCGGGGAGGCGGCCCTCTCGGCGGGCGTCGATCCTCTCCAGGACGAGAAGCTCGACTATAAGGCCCTCGCGCGCGCCTACGATGACGGCGCCATCTCGGCCCAAGCGGACCTGGACTTTAAAGATCGGGCGGACGCGCAGAAGATCGCGTGGAACGCGTGGAGCAACGCCCGGACCTGGTGGGAGGCGCTTGTCCGCGTGGGGTACGAGCCCGAAACCGGCGAGCCGGCGCCGAAGCGGCCCCGCGTCTAAGGCTCTTGTGTGATTCACCTTTTGGAAACTACACACTTACCCGAACCCAGCAGCCGCGGCCCCCCGGGGCGAGGGCGTATACTCCGAGGGCGGCCGCCCGAAGCCGGCGAACGCGTCCGCGCCCGACGCGCGACTAAGCCGGTCGTCCCGGAAGATCGCGTCCAAATCTTCGCCCCCGTGCTCCTCGAGCGTGTTGCATTCTGCGATCACCGTGGCGATGGCCGCCAGCGGCCCGGCGTCTACATCCAGCGACGAGAAGTTGAGGGAGGCGAACCAGGGCGCCGCGTGGCAGTCCGCCGCTCTCAACCGCTTGTCCGGATTACGCTCCAATAACTGCTTCAAAGTGGTGATGGCCACATCCGAGACATCGTTGCCCGTCGGCCACGTCGGCTGTTTGTTCGACACGATGGACGCGAAGGTCTCCCGCGCGGTAGGGGCGTCGTGCGGCGGATTTCCCGACAGCAACTCGTAGAGCAAACACCCCAACGCCCAGCAGTCGATCTCCGCGCCGAAGGTCGTGTGCTGCTTTAAGAGCAACTCCGGAGCGGCATATTGCACGGTGCCCGCGAAGCTCCTTTTTTGTTGCTTGGCGCCCGCCGCCGGTAGTCGAGTAGCCAGCCCGAAGTCCGAGAGGCGGACGTGGCCGCGCTGGTCAACCAAAACATTTGAAGGTTTCACATCTCGATGCACCACCCTAAAAGCGTGGATCTGCGTCAGCGCCGCCGCGAGCTCCGCGCCCACTCTTTGCGCCGCTTGGCGCGCGTCGCTCCGCCGGAAACTTCTAGATGCGAGGACCGCGTCCAGTGAACCCGCAGGATAGTAGTCCATCGCCAGGTATAACCGTTCCAATGATTGAAACGCGCAGCGCAGCTTGGCCACGAAGGGGGCCCGGCGGTGCGCTAATAAGTCCAACACGTCTCGCTCGATGCGCGCGAGTGCCCGCGCGCGCGCCCCTCTTAACGAAGCCTTGTCGATCACTTTGATCGCGTACCAGACGCAATCGCGCGCGCCCCGGTCGCTCTTCCGTTCGGCGACGACCACAACACCAAACGCGCCTCGCCCCACGATACGTTTGGGCGCAAAATCCGAGGGCGAGAAGGGCTGGAGGGACAGCGTGCGGTCCGACCCGCCTCGCGGCGGCGGCGGCAGCAGGCCGGCCCGCCGCGCCGCCCGTGCTGACGGCGGCGTCGGCACCGCCGGCAAGGGGGCCTTGGACGTCAGCGTCTTTTCTCGAGCTGGTGATTTGAACATGGCGGCCAGGCGGCCGGCCAGCGACTTCCGCTTCGGGGGCGTCGGCTTTGAACCGTTGCCGTCCAGGCCGAGCGTGCCGCGCCGCCGCGGGCTCGTCTGCCGCGCGGGTGTCGCGGGCGTGAGGGGCGACAGGGGCGGCGGCGCCGGCCGCGACGACGAATGCTGGGGCGACGAGAGGCGGCGGACCGGGGCGTCCTCGGACACCTTGTGCTCCTCCGCACCATCTTCCGTGGCGACCTCACTTAACACCTCGCGCAGCTGGAGCATGACGGCGTGCGCCGCGCCGCGCGAGGTCGCGGCGGCGTCGAAGCGGGTTTGCAATGTCTTCTCCAGACTTTGTCGCGCCGCGGCCCACCACGCGTCGTCGCCGCCGGGGCCTAAACTCCGGTGGACGCCGTCGATGGCGGCACGTGAGGCGTGCGCCAATCGCTCGAGGATGGGACTCTTCGCGGGCGCCGCGGCCAGCACCCGCAGCGCCGAAGCCTCGACCGCGTCCCAGTCGACCGCCGCCACCTTTCTTGAAGACAGCCCCGCGGGCGGCCGCGCGTCCGTTGCCTCAGGCTCCGCGGGCCGCTCGAGCATCCACTCCGCCAGTAAACCGGCGTCGGCCACCCGCAGGGCGGCGTGGGCCCTTTCGATAGAAAGGTCGTCGAAGCCCATGGCCTTCAACTGCCGAACGGCCGTCTCGAAGGAGGCTTCCCTAGGCTCAACGCCGTCCAGTAACTGGTGCGGGGCCTCCGACGTCGACACGCGTCTTAGAGCGGCGTGCAACGCCCGGTCGAAGGCCCGGGCCGCCTCCGCGTCCACGAACCGCAGCCCCAGCACCGCGTCGTCCGTGGCGCTGCCCCGCGCCAACTCCGCGAAGGACGACGGGCTCCCGTCCACCTCGTGTAATGCTAACGTAGCGTCCCGCTCCAGGTCAAACGCGACCGCGAGCTCGGCGCCCTCGGGGTCCGGCGCCGCGACGCGCAACCGCTTGCTGTCCCGCTCCTCCACGAGACACAAATCGACCCACTTGCCGCCACTTAATGGTCGCCACTGCTCGCCCTCCAAATCGTAGACGCAGACCTGGGCCGCGGCGAGCGTCGTGTCGGTTGAGCGCACAGGCGCGCTCGGCGGCCCGTCGGTCGAAAACGAGCTGCGGACGGACGAGGCCGCGGCTTCCGGTGGCGGCGCGGGCGCCGCCTCCGCGGCGGGCGCCTCCGCGGGCGCGTCCCAGTTGACGTCCTCGGCCTCGGCGAGCCAGGCCTCGTCGTCGTCGATTTCCGCTTCGAGCGAGGGGCGCTCCTCCGGCATGGCTGCGTCGCTGTTTTTCTTGCTGGTCCCGCGCACTTGCCGCAGTTCCCGTGGGCGCGCGGTGTTTGGCCTGTCTGGTGCTTTGCTGACAGATTTTGCCGGAGTTGTCCGAGCAGTTCTCAGCAGCGCGAAGCTTTGGGAAGGAGCAAACCGATTACGCGGCCGCTAGCTACTCTCGCACTGCCTTATTTGCGGCTTTGCGGCTTTTGCCTGATACGTTCACCACGGGTTTTACGCGCGGTTTTTTTTTGCGGCAAAAACACGCGTGCACGCCCCCGCCGCGCTATAATACCCAAGGTTACGCGTACTTCACGGTCACGGCCGGCAGCTCGTCCGCGACGTCCCACTTGGCCGCCTCGAGCCGCGCCCAGAGGCCGGGGCCCAGCGCCGCTGCGGGCGTCAGGACGCCGCCCTCGGACTTCCCGCGTTTGGCCAACAACCCCAGGGCCGTCTCCACGAGGAATATGGACGTGGCGATGGCCGAGGGGTCCCCGTGGCCGCTCCACGTCGTCTCCGTCCTCGACCCGTCCTCACCACTGGCCACGATGACATAAGTATACGATGCCTGCCGGGCCTGCTTCAGGGTCGGCCCCGCCCCGGACTCCGGCACCAGGCCCCACTTCCGCAGAAAGTCCAGAAAACCCATTTTGAGCAACTGAGACCCCACACCGAGCGCCGCGTAATTCTGCACCGCGAGCTTGAAGGAGGACAGGGCCATGGCCTCCGAGTACACCAGCCCATCTCTATACTCCAAGATAGAATTCGACCGCCGCACGACGGGACCGTTCGCCCCGGCCATGACGAACGGGGACAGGTGCAACGTCTTCCCATGCAAAACAACGGTCTTCAAAGGATTCGCGCCGTGGGTCCAGTCGATGCGCGTCTTGGTCTTGGAGCGGATTGCCGACGGCTTGACGGGGCGGCTGGGCTCCGCCAACTCGTGCGCCAGAGTGTCGACCGTGCCCCCCTGGAACCGCGCGCCGCGCATGGACGTGACGTACACGCGGACTTCACACGGCGGCGCGCCCGTTACAGAAATGTGGTGTTTCACGGCGAGCATGGTCCCGATGTCGCTCGGGACGCTGTCGAAACCCGCTTGCGGGACGATCACCGCACCCGTCCTCCGGCAGGTCTCGTGGTGCAACGCGGCCATGTTCAGGGTCCAGCCGGACTCGCCCGTGATGTCCGCGTAGCTCGTGCCTTCCCGGGCGCAGGCCTCCACCAGCAGACTCCCGTGCTTGCGGAACGGGCCGGCCGTGCTCGCGACGACCTCCGCCGACGCCGCGAGGCGTGTGAGGGCGTCCTTGTCCTGCGCGTCCGCGACCAGGACGCGCGGCGCCGCGGCGCAGGCCGCGGCCACCTTTTCTAATTTCGCCCGGTCGCGGCCGGCCAGCGCGACCCGCAAGCCCTTGTGCGTCCGCATGAGGTAGTCGGCGCACATCCTGCCCGAGTAGCCCGTCGCGCCGAAGAGAACGAGGTCGTACTCGCGCTTCGTCGCGAGGCGCCGCGTCCCGAGGCGCGCCGTGGCCACGCGGGAGAGGAGCATGGTAGTGCCGTCGCAGGGGTTGAGAGCGCTGCGGCAGCGATTAATGTGGGTGTGCGACGAGCGCTGCGGACGCGTACGTGTGCTGGCCACGCGTGCGAGAGCGAGCTGAGCAGAGTGATGCATCGTGCGCGCGGGTATTAACGCGCGGGTTTTACACCACAATATTCAGGCGGCACGCGCTTCGCGACAGAATCAATCTCAGGCGAGGTCCGCGACCCGACCGTCCTTGCTTGCGCGTCGGAGCGTCCGTAGTGGTCGCACTCAAGATGAATAAGCTCCTGTACATAGTGTAAATAAAAATTGGCATCGGTTTTGCGTGCTGACGGTGAAGCTCGGCCTCGTTTTTACGAGCATATTCAGCTCGGAATCGGATGCTGACGCCGCTCCAGCCGCGGCCAGGAACAACAAAGGCGTAGAACGCGTCATGCTCGGCACGCCGCGCCGCCCGCGCGATGCCGCGACGCCAGGTCCTGCGGGTCCATAGCCTCGACTCTACGGAACATGGGGCACCGGACACGGAAACCGGGGACGCCCCTCAAAACGACCTGCGCGGCCTCGACGAGGGCATCGTGAGCAGCAACATCGACCCTTCGTCAGCATGGGCTCGACCCACTTATTACCGCACACTTACGACGTCTTCGCCGCGGCCGTGCTCGCCGCGGGGTTTGTGCTGGTCCTGCTCCCAATCCACCGCCACCCGCCGGGCGGGACGCAGGGTTTCTGCGCGGCCCTCGGCTCGTTGGCGTGGATCGGTTTTCGGCGGGCGTTCTTCCCCAAACCGCTACCGAGGCAGCCGAGCGGCATCCTCGTCGCGCCCGTCGAGCTCGCGCCGGCGGTCCTTGGGGCCGCGACGAGCTCGCGATTCAGTCCTCGATCCGCGAGTCCCGCGGCCCGCGCGACGAGGTAAATGATAATTTAATTAAACATCGAGGACGGAGGGCAGCCCGGCCCTGCAGCCCTCCGTTTTTGCAGTAGTTGCTAATGTCTCGCCGTCAACACTAGTTCCCATGCGTACGTCACGCGCGGGCCCCGCCGGTGGGGTCTCCGCGGCCCGGCCCGTGAGAGACCGCTACATAAAGTAAGCAGCCATCGCCCACGGCCCCGATAGTTCTCTGGTCGCCCAGCGTGTCGCCTGGCTTTCCAACGGCCCTCGGTCGCTTTCCCCCGGGCCGGCTTTAGCGCTCCCGCAACTTTGCAAAACCAAGAGCACCGCACCCGCTGCCCGAGCATCGTCCCGGGACGAGGAGTAGCAGCCGCCGCGAGCCAAGCGGCCCGGGCAGCCATGGGCGCTTCCCTCTCCCAGGACAAGGCCTACTTGCCCGAGGCGCTCCTGGTGAACTATAGGCGGTCGGACGACCGGGACAAGCGCTTTAGACTGGCCCTGGCGAGCCACCAGCGCTTCTACAAGCACTTCGACCCGGCCAAGCTCGTCCTGACCGAAGACGAGTTTACCGAAGTCTTCAGCCCGTCCTTTGTGGACGCGCGCGTCCATTTTAGGCATCTGGATGCTAAAGAGAGAGGTCGGGTGTCGTCCTTTGAAGCGTTGGCGGGGTGCTACCTGACCTCGAGGAACTGGGACGAGTCCAGCGAAAAACTGCTAGTGACGGCGTTGTTCCAGGTCTTCGATCGGAGCTGCTTGGGAACCCTGAGCAGAGTAGAGATGGAGATCATGCTACGGACGTCCTGCCAGGCCTTGACGTCCTTGTATCGCACAAAACCCGTGGCCGACTACGTACTCAGAGACGCGGTCAAGAAGATTTTTGGCGACAAGAAAAATGGCTCCGGAAGAAGGAGCGGCCACGAGCGGGCGAGCCTCGTGGAGTTATTGCGGTGGGTGCGTGGGGGCGGCGGCGAGGCCGTGCAGGGGTTCCTCAAATTATTCGATAAGGAGGCGCTGGAGGGAACTTCGAAAAGACCGCCCAGCGCCACGCCCGACGTGCGGCGGACGCGCAACCCTCATGCGGGACCCTCGCAAGAGATGCAATTAGCCGAGGCCGAGGCGAAAATCGAGCTGGTCTGGGCGCTGACGACGGCCGCGGTGAGAGGCGCGCGGGACCAGCGGGCCCAGGTCGAGGTCGCCGCGAAAGCGCGGGAGCTCGTGGAGGCGGCGGAGAACGAGGAGGCGCAGGTCGCCGCGGAGCGGCGGGTGCAGGAGGCGGAAGCAGAGGCTCGGAGGTTAGCCGAAGAAGCCGACGCGTTGGCCCAGGAGGCCTCGGCGACGCGATTATCAGCTTGTATTCGAGGGCGGAACGCGAGGAAGGAGCTCGGGGAGCAGAAAAGTGCAGCTACCACGTTCCAGGCGGCCCAGCGCGGCAGGAACGCGCGGAAAGAAATGCAGGAACAGAAGACGGCCGCCACATCTTTACAGGCCCAGATCAAAGGTAGGAATTGCAGGAAGGAGCTCACGGAGCAAAAACAGGCCGCGACGACCTTCCAGGCGGCCCAGCGCGGGTACAACGCAAGGAAGGAGGTCAAGGAGCAAAAGGAGGCGGCGACGCACTTGCAGGCCCGGATCAAGGGCCGCAACGCGCGCAAGGAGGTGACGGAGCAGAAGCACGCGGCGACGAAGTTGCAGGCTTCGATCCGCGGCAAGAACGCCCGGAAGGTCGGGCCGACGATCGGGCAAGCGCGAAAGCTCTTCGAGATGCTCGATCGCCGGGAGAAGGGCGTGTTGGCCGTTTCTGATATTGTGAAGCAGCTCGACCAGCGGCCGGAGTGCCAGTACTACCTGAAGGGGACGGAGAACCCGCTTTTACAAGAGCTCTTACAGGCGGACGACCTGGAGCTGCGCCTGAACAGAAGACCGCTCTCGACGTCGGGCGTGATCACGCGCACGGAGTGGGACGAGGCCATCGCCGAGTGGGCCGCAGCGCCGGATCTAGCGGGTCTGCCGGACGGCGACGAGGCGCCGCTCTCGCCTTTGCGAAAGCCGGTGCCACCGATGAAGCCTCCCAGAGAACTCGTGATGGACGACGACCTGCGGGCGGCCGTGAAGAGGAGGGAAGCGCTGCGGCGAGAGAAGCGCCAGAGCTCCGTGCCGCAGCAACCGCTGGACGCCGCGACAAAAGCTAATTTAGCCCAGGAGGCCAAGCAGGAGCTGGACGAGGACGCCCTCAGGCAAGCCAAAGAAGCCTTCGAGGGCGCCGACAAAGATAACTCCGGCGATCTGGATCGGGACGAGGTCGAGAAGGTTCTATTGGGCATGGGCATCACCGCGGCCAGTGAATTAGCGGACATTTTTCTCTCCTCGGACTCATCCACACAAAGGACGATGGACTTCGACGAGTTCTGCGTCATGATCGCCCCCAACACGGCGCGTAAGTGCCGCAAAGCATTAGGCGTGGCGCCGGGCCCGCCGCCGTCGCCTAATAAACGCAAGGTGCCTCGGCAAAAACTGACGGGCCGCTTCGAGACGACCGAGACGGACTTCTCGCAGACCTTTCGAAGCACGCGCACGCGCATGCCCGACGCGCCGTGCTTGTCACCGGGCGGCGTGCAGATGCCGGCCGTGCATACACCCAGAGAATCGGAGCGGCCCATGGACGACGTCGCCCAAGCGCCGGGCCCGGCGCCCGCGCGCGAGGCGCTCGCTCAGACGCCCACGACGCCCCAGACGCCGGGCGTCGCCGAGGCGGCCGCCAACGGCTTCGCGGGCTTCCGCCAGGCGAATCTGGAGGGCCGGCTCAAGGACGTGGACGAGGAGTGCGCCCAGGAGGTGGACGGCCTGCACTCGCTGAGTGCCGAATTGGCGAAGATGACCGGAAGTCTGGACGACTTATTTTCCTCCATGACGAGCTTCTCTCAAACGCGGCACGACGTCATCGACGAGAAGGAGCGAAAGACTTTTTACGCCGCCGTGTCGATCCAGAAGCTCTTCCGGCGGTTCTCCGTCTGTTCTAGGATGGCGCGCTGGGTCGCGGAAGAAGATGATGATGATCTGGCCTCCCAATTGGAGAACGTGCGCGTGGCCGTGGCCCAGTTCTGCCTGTCGAACCACGTGGACTTTGATAGGGTCGAGGCCAAGTTCGCCGACGTGAACCGGTCGCTCGAGCGGGCGACGGCGGAGCACGTCGCCGCTGACGAATTATTGGCGGGCGACACGTCCCTCACTCTGGACGAGATGGGGGGCTCGCGGGCGACGGCGTGCCGCATCCGGGAGTGGCAGCGCGAGCACGCGCGGCGCTCCTAAGGTTTTGCTAGTATATGTCCCGTTTGGTCCCGCGCGCTGGAACTAGTCATGTTGCTGTTAATCGGCGGCGGGCGCGTCGTACCGGCTAAACCGTCAAACTAGTCCCTGCCGCTGTCTAGGCAAAACCCGCAGGATAAACTACAGCGCGCGTATATTGAAACAGGCGCGCGGGCGCCACGCGGACTACTCACCGCCTTGCCTGTCGACGCCCAAGGACAGGAGCATCACGTCTCGGCCTGGGCGCTCACAGCCAAACTTACAGTGCTAAAACCCTACCTCGGAGCTTGTTTGAAATCGCCTGAAAAGTTGCCGATATTATGGAAGCCCCTCGGCACGTGCTTGTAACGCCGCCGATCAACGCCGTGGCGACCTTGAAGGCCCTCATGGAGGCCGCGGCGGCGCTGGACCCAACCCGGGCCCGCCGAGGCCGGCGCCGTGACGCCCGCGGTCACGCCGCCAGCCTCGGCGGCGGAGTCGGCGCCGACGCCGAAGCATTCGCGACCGCCAAGCGACAACGAAGACGCGGGCTACCCCCCGAAACGCGCCCGCCCGGAAGACGATGGCCTCGCGGGCCTGCTGGCGTGCTAGAACGCGCGGCGGTGGCGGGCGTACTACTCCAACGCGACCAGCACGCTGTGCCGCCTCGGCTACTACGACACCCAGGAGGCGGCCGCCTACGCCGTGAACCAGGGCTGGTTTCTATTCTTAGGACCTACGCAGCGCAGGGGCGGGTACCGCGGCCGGTTACTCCCCGTGAGGGTTTCAGGTTCCGCGGGGCGCGAGTGAGCGATCGCAACGGGGGGGGGGGCGACGGGGTTGGGCTGCTGAGCTCTTTGAGAGCTATAGCATGCCCCACGCAGCAGTGTGTGCGGTGTAGGCGTCCTACCAACAATGTATCTAACCCAGAGGGAGTCCGAGAGCCGTCCTGCACCTAAAATAAGTGCTTTATTTGGGCTTTCGCGCGCCGCTGAACGTCAAATATGACAATTTTTCGAGGGCCTCCAAAAATTATACTAGCGGTCTCGTTGGGCCCCACACTACCCCACCTATAGTGGAAATCAAGTATATGATATCTGCACTACGAGAAGGGTACTTTGGACTGCCCGTGCTCGGGTCTGAATATTATTAATCTGGACCTCGCGCAAGTCGGTCGGTGATGAAACAAACGATCGCGCCAAGGTCCATGGGTATGGTACCGGCCCTGGTAGTCCCAGGTTCAGGTATTGTGCCCGTCTTTGTATAAACGTGGGGTCGCGAAGTCGGGTAGCAGCGCGGAGCATACGGAACACTGGCAGGTAACTCAATGTGGTAGTCGCCCAGCTGGGTAGGATGGGCCGTTCTAGGACCGAACCGCCCGAGGCGCATATTTATTTCACTACTCTCATGTACGCGGGCTGGGCGGTGCTTGCGCGCGCCTACGGGACGCGCCCAGAAGACTGGCGATCCGATCTAGAACATACTTACCTCTCAGAACCCGCACCGTCCGATCCTAAGGTTAACCGTACTTCTCTTTTTCGGCGGTCCGACGGTGCGGGGTCCGATGCTGCTGAGCACCCCAGTATTACTAGTATTAGATACCGAACCCGAACCCGAACCCGAACGGAACCCGTATAGATACTCCTCTCTTAGAACACGTAACACTGCTACATAAAGGCTTCGCGCCAGCCGCACGCGTGAGCCTCATGGCCACCAACAACACCGTCCTCGTCGTCGGCAGCGGGCCGAGCGGCTGCGCGTGCGCGGCGGCCCTGCTCGACGCCTCGCGCGACGCGACACTACGAGTCGTCGTGGTCGAGCGCGGCCCAGACCTCCCCAGGGACGCGACGGCCCGCTGGGGGTTCCCTTCGTCGCTCATCGAAGAAGAGGCGTACGTGGCCTGCGGCTACGCGCCCTTCGCGGGCTGCGCATGGGCCGGGACCGGCGCGGCGCTGGGCGGCGGCTCGGCGCTGAACGCCGGCGCGTTGATCGAGGACGCACACTACTGGCAAAACGAGTGGGGCGGGCACGGGACGCGGTGGCACAAAGGCGACATGCGGCGGTGCGCCGCGACGGTGCTCGCAAAGCTCGGCGTCGACGAGGACCGGCCGCCGGACGCGCGGAGCGAAGCGTTCGTGGAGGCGTGCGGGGCCGTCGGTCTGGACGACGCCTTCCGGCCGCGGCTCGCGTTCGATCGAGCCGGTATGCGGTGCGGCGCCTGGACCCTGCTGCCGCGGACGGACACGAGACTCCGCGTGGTCCACGGTCAAGCGATGGAGATACGGATGGCGGCTGGGCGCGCGACCGGCGTGCGGCTGGCCGACGGAACGGTGATAGAGGCCCGAACGGTTGTTGTGGCGGCCGGCCCCGAGGAGACCGTCAAGCTCCTCGGGCGGTCGCGGCTCGCGGGCGGCGGCGCCGTCGGCGCGAACGTGTCGGACCACCCGTCCGCGGCCGTCCCCCTGCTCGACCTCCGCGGCGCGGCGTCCCCCGCGGGGGCGGCGGCGATTATTGCGGCGGGCGCGCTCCTCCTGGGGGGGCGGTGGGGCGCGGCAGCGGCGGCGGCGGCCGCCGCCGCCGCGCTCGCG
>Ga0302122_10000952_pt1 | contig 18197 bp, 14 predicted proteins | sample CB21_SCM_MG_FD_203115 | JGI IMG/M metagenome (GOLD analysis project Ga0302122, IMG submission 203115) | Marine microbial communities from Western Arctic Ocean, Canada - CB21_SCM | ecosystem: Environmental > Aquatic > Marine > Oceanic | place: Canada: Western Arctic Ocean | collected 2017-09-28
TGCGCGACATGCGCCAGACGGTCGCGGTCGGCGTGATCAAGTCGGTCGACAAGTCCGAGAAGGAGGGCAAGACGACCAAGTCGGCGTCCAAGGGCAAGTAGGCGCTTCCGTGGCCCGGTTCCCTTTTCTCCCCGCTCTCTCACCTGTTGTAATAACAGAGGTAGCACAAACATTTTAGCTCCTCAGACTCCCTCCGAACCGGTCCTCGAAGAACACGTCGGCCGCGTCGAGCCGCGGCGACGGCGTCGGCTCCGGCGCGTCCGCCGGCGGGTAGCCCGTCGCAACGACCAGGGGCAGCGCGTAGCGCGCCGGCACGTCGAGGTACGCGCGGAGCCGCGCAGCGTCGAAGCCCTCCATGGGCGCCGTCGCGAGGCCGTGCGCCGTGGCTGCGAGCAGGTAGGTCTGCGCCGCGAGCATGGCGGACTTGTAGGCCCAGGCCTTCCGGCCCTCCGGTTGCGGAGCGGGCGCGACGGGGCTGAGCGCGTTCGACGCGAAGCCCTTGACCAGCGACGCGAGCTTCCCGTGCGTCGCGTAGTAGCCCACGGCCAGCTCCAGGTCCTCGACCTGCTGCGCGTCGCGGCCCTGGGCCTGGGCCTCCGCCTTGACGCGCGGCAGTGAGCGCGCGGGCTCCAGGTCGGCGCAGAAGACGGCCGTCACCGGCGCGTCCAGGACCCGGCGCCGGTTGGACTCGGACAGGGCGGCCCGCCCCACCAGTTCGCGCTGGTCCGCGCTCCGCACGAGTATACAGGTCCACGGCTGGAGGTTGAAGGACGACGGCGCGCGCTGCGTCAGCTGCATGATGTCCTGGAGCATGGCTTCAGGCACGTCTCTGGTCGTGTCGAAGGCCTTGGCCGCGTGCCGTTGGTTGACCACGTGCCTGAAGGCCTCGGCGGGGGTGCTCAGCGGTCTTCTGCGCGTAGCCACACGCATGGCTGCTCGATGCATCATCATTGTGCGTTCAGCACTTATGCGTTATGCAATCGATGCGCGATTCGCGAGTGCGCTGGTCGCGTGCTGCCTGGGTCAGGGAATCAGAGGAGTCTTGCGTGCGGGGTCCGGCGTGGCGGAGGACCAGTAAGACACTATTAGTTAGTCGGCGGCGGAGGCGCCTCAGGGCGACCGGCCCTCGAAGCCGGCCGCGTCGGCCGCGGGCTTGCGGCCCCCCTTGCGCTGGCGCCGCCGCTTTTTTTTGAGCGGCTCCAGGGGCGCCGGCGACGGGAAGTCCTCGTGCGTCACAGAGGAGGCGACGGAGTCGCCGGGGTCGGCGCTCGTCGCGGCGCCGCGCGGTCGGGCAATAGGTTCGCCGCTGTACGCGGCGAACCGCGCCGACAAGTGTTCGCATCGGCCCATGAGCATGTCCAGGGCCTCGGCGTCGTCGCACGCCCAGGAGCTCGTCGACGCGGTGCCGTCCGAGCTGCTCTCGACGCTGGTGGAGAGCAGGGCGCTCATTGGGGGAAGGTCGTGTACCGGGTCCGCCATCGCTCGTCCGCGGGCGGCGTTCGCGCCGTGGGCACAGGGCAGTGAGAGAAGCCTGCTCCAACGGTCAGCGAGTTGCGCGGGGGCCCGTGTCAGGCTATTCGACGCAGCGCTATATTTTTTCGTCGATAAGATTAGGACACGGGTTTTCTTTTCACGCGGGTTTTGCGGAGCGTAGGACAAAGAACACGATCTAAGGATAGCCGGGACGCGCCGGCAAAAAATGGGTCCAGAGCACGATAGATCATGCGCGGGCGCGCCACACCGCACCGTTGCGCGTGACGGACACTTGACCCCCAGTGCGCCATCGACGCGACGCAGCAAACGCACCAATGTGCCATACTCTTACGCGGACGCCTGGTTCCCGGCGAAGACGTAGTAGAGCACGATGTAGCCGCCGATCATGAGGTACAGGTTCGTGTTCGACTTCTTTTTGGGGAAGCCGTCGTCGAAGATGTTCACCTCGGAGGGGTGCTTGATGTCCTTGCCCTCCAACTCCGCCTCGAGGTTGCGCATGGCGTCGCCGACGGACATGGGCGTCTGCGCACCCGTGTGTCCTCCTCGATTCACGCTCTGCTGGATATCTCTCAGGGCCCTCAGGATCTCCTTGTTCTGGGCGTGCAAGGCACCCAACAACGCGCGCTGGTGCCCATCCAAGTCCACGAAGACGTACGCCCCTAAACATCTACACCCGTTCAGGAACGCCGGAAACAGGTTGTGGCCCAGTTGAATAAGTTCGTGCTCCGTCATCGAAGGTAAGCACCATCCTGGTAAAGCTAACTCCTTCAATAGTAACATGACCTCCACCACGAGCATCGCGATCATCCCCGTAAACACCCACTGCCGCGCGTTGCCGTTGTGCTTGCCCAGCGTGAGCATCCAGGTCATGATGCCCCACGCGGCATAGAAGATCGCGCACTCGATCAGCACCTTGTACTCGTCGATCACGGCGATGTTTTGTTTCAGCTTCTCAGGGCCGAAGCGGTCGTAGACCTCGCGCGCGTCCATGTCCATGAGCACGTCATACGCGTTTTTTAAAGCAGCAAAATCGTCGATGGCCGTGGCACTGGGGTTCTTATCCGGGTGGAGCTCTAAGGATTGCCTCTTATAGCTGCGCTTGATCTCGATCGCGCTGCTCGTGCGCGACACCTTGAGCTGCTGGTAGAAGTTCGGGCCCTGCTCCCGCAACTCCAAGCCCGTCTTGACCGCGGCGATGGCCACCAATAGGGAGATGGCGTAGGTGAGGCCCTTCGTCCGCGAGAACCGTCCGGGCTTGAGGATCCAGTTTGTCGCCGGGTAGACGAAGAGGACGTAGAAGAAGAAGGAGAACAGCGAGGACTCGGAGTCGCCCATCGCTGCGGTTGGTGCCGCGCGGCGTGCGTTGCTGTCTTGTTGTGCCCTGCTATGCGGCGGAGGCGCTAGTCCTGCAACGAGGCAAGGCCACGAGTGCGGTGCGTGTCTGAGCGCTGCTCTAGATGAGTTGTTCGTGCGCGGATGCCCGTTCACGAGTGTGTTGCAGTGGACGCGCGGCACTGCCCGCGGCGATTTGATGCGTGCGGGTTTCAGTTTTCGCCTCATACGCGAAGCTGATCGCTCGCCTCTGGCCGAGGCCTGGGCAACACCAGACCGACGCGTGCAAAGCACTTTCCTTGTCCGCGCCCCGACGCCGGCGCACCGCGCGCGACGGTCCCTGGGCAACGAACGAGAGCTCGCACATCAGTCTATAGCTTACCTCCGGCCGCCCGTCCATCGTGCCATGCGGCCCCGGTCACCCTGGCTTGGGAGGGCCCGTGGGCTGGGTTGTGCCACCGTTGTGGCGGGTCTGAGGGTGCTCAAAAATAGGTCAAAGGTCAGTTGGAAGGAGCGGCACTTCGTATGGGTTTCTTTGCTCGGGAGTTCGGACTTCTGGCGTCCTTTGGACCAGATCTGGTCGTCGCGCCCAAAATTTTTAACTCCACTAGAAAAAGCTAGTGCGAATCGATGAGCGCGCCGCGTGGTAATTTATTGCCGACCATCCACCGCACATGCCTGCGCACTGCAATTCACACGTCTTTCCAAAGCTTCGACAATAGCCCGCGATGGTACGCAGCTTTTTTTTGGCGACAGCGCCGACAACGCTGGCCACCAAAAAAAAAGCGCAGCGATTTCTCTAGACCGGAGATCTAATATCTGCGCGGGAGCGGCCATCTGTCTCAGCAGCGCGCGGGGAGCCTAACATGGCCGCGGCAACAAAGGCCCTCCGCGATTCCTTTGGCATTGGCGCTGCTGCAGGACGCGCCGACCTTCGGTCAACCAGGCTGTTTAGCCACTGCGTGCCCAGCGGCGGCGACAGCGCGCCGTCAAGGCGGTCGCCCAGGCCATAGACGCCGTGGGTGGGACAGAGACGCCCTCTCGTGCCACACACAAACGCACCCGCCCGCCGAAACCACGAGACCGCCCGCTTCACCGCCAATCCCCCCGCAGGTAGTAGAAAATACTGATCAACCATGGGTCTCGCTTTCTCCCGCATCTGGGAGCGGATGTTCGGCAAGAAGGAGATGCGCATCCTCATGGTCGGCCTCGACGCCGCCGGCAAGACGACGATCTTGTACAAGCTCAAGCTCGGCGAGGTCGTCACGACGATCCCCACGATCGGCTTCAACGTCGAGACGGTCGAGTACAAGAACATTAGTTTCACGGTGTGGGACGTCGGAGGTCAGGACAAGATCCGGCCGCTCTGGCGCCACTACTACCAGAACACGCAGGGCCTCATCTTTGTCGTCGACTCGAACGACCGGGACCGCGTGGACAACGCGCGGGACGAGCTGCACCGCATGCTCAACGAGGACGAGCTGCGGGAGTCCATCTTATTAGTGTTCGCGAACAAGCAGGATCTGCCGAACGCGATGAGCGCCGCCGAGATGACGGACAAGCTGGGCCTGAACGGTCTGCGCCACCGCCAGTGGTACATCCAGGCGTGCTGCGCGACGACGGGCGACGGCCTCTACGAGGGCCTCGACTGGCTGTCGGCCACGCTCACGAAGCGGAAGGGATAACCGGATTGCTGTGCTGTGGTCGTCCGTCCCCCTCCCCCCCCTTAAATTCACATACTGAACTCATTTGCACTCTCCGCGTCTACACTGTCGTCCAAGTGATCCGATGGGTCTTATGCACGGGTTTCTTTCGACAACGTGCACAGCCCAAAGCCAAGGCTGACGACCACTGCTACGCTACTCACAGTCGGGCAGGAGCACATTTTCACTCGTCCGGCTCGGACGAATCTGCGGCCAGCAGATATTAGACGGACTAGGCCGAAGACCTCCCGGTCGGCGCCGGCAGTCCAGCCATTCGCAGCGCACCAAGTGCGCCCGCACCGATCAGGGCGCCAACTAAAACACAGCCTGATGGACTCGTTCTTCGACGACGAGATGGGGGACGTCCTCGGCCTCCTCGCCTCGCCGGACGGCGGCTCGGGCCTGGAGATCGATTGGCTCCTCGACGGCGGCGCGTCGTCGGGTGGGGAATCCAGCCCGCCGCACCGCCGCCAGCGGCTCGTGAGCCCCGAGCGCGCGCCACCGCCGCTGCCCAACGTGTCCGCCGCCACGCGGAGCCTGGCGGGGTCGCACCACGCCGACCGGCTTGTGGACGTCTCGCGCGTGTCCGGGTCCATGGCGTCGGCCGGCCACAGGCCGCGCGATTGCGCGCGGCTGGGCGACATGTCGACGATCTCGACCTCGCTCGCGCACCTCGGCATGCTCCGCCAGTGCAACCAGGCGGCGCCCCCGGCGGACCCGCCCCAGCCGCAGGCGCCCCGGTCGCCGCGCCTTGCGAACGCCTCGTCCGTCTCGCGCAACCTCGCCTCGGTTGGCGCGGTGCCGCAGTGTAACCAGAGCCGCGCCGTTGTGCCGGAGCCCGCGGACTTCGCGCGTGCTGACGCCGTCGGCGGCGGCGACGTCGTGGCCGAGGCCGTGCCGCTCGCGTCGGCGCGCGTCGTGGCGCTGCCGCCGGACCAATCCGAGGCGCACGCCGCGGCGATGGGCGAGGTCGCCGCGACGCTCGGCGCGGGCCGGCCGCCGCCGCCGCGACGACGACACCGTGGCGTCGACGAGGACGAGTTTCTGCGCCTGCGCCGCGCGCGGAACCGTAAGGCCGCCGAGCGCCTGCGGAACCGCAAACGCGACGAGCGCGACGAGCTCCAGCGCACCGTCCGGGACCTGACAGCACGGCTCGCGGCGTCGGAGGCGGACAACGCTGCGCGCGTGGCCGACCTCGAGGCGCGGCTCGCAGCGTCGGAGGCGGACAACGCACGGCTCCGGGGCGGCGTCGGCGCCGCCGCGCTGGGCGCCTGGGCTGTCGAGGGGAGCGCGCCGTCGCCCGGCGATCTGAAGCTGCGGCGCCGCGCGCGCGGATAAATCAATGTACTAAGTATCTTACCCAAGACCCCCACAACCTAGGCCGGTGCCCGCTCCTCGCTGAGCGTCCGGATGAGCGACTCCAACCTTGAGCCCTCGAACGAGGTTAAAGCGAGGTCGCCCGACGCCATCGGCGCGAGCGGCCTCCCTTCCAAGCGCCGGGCCTGCTGGGCCGGCGTGGACTCCGCCGGCGCCGGCCCGGGCACCGGGTCCGCGCCAAACCGCCGCAGGGGCTGGCCCTCCAGCCCCCGCGCGTCCGCCAATCGAGGTGAGATCGCGCTGCCGTCCAGCGAGTGCGGCGCGAAGTCGAGCGGCGCCACGCCGCGAACGGAGGACGGCAGCCGCTCCAGGAACATCTGCTCCGAGTCCTGGCGATCGTACCGCGGCCGCTTCAGAGGCCGGTCGTCCTCGATACTCAAACCTTGCGAAGCTAAAACGCCGACGACCTTGTCCAGGGTCTCCGTCAAAGTCATCACTTTGCTCCGCAGATCCGAGACCTCCCTTTCTAGCTCCGCCTGCCGTGCTCTTTGGGCAGCCGCATCGGGCCCGCCGTGGTCATAGTGCTCCGCGCGTCGAATCAACACTAATAAATCGTGCCTCCCTCTCCTAAAGTTGGGATGCTTGAACTCCCACCGCGCCGCGGCCGCGGGCCCCGCGTTCGCGTCCGCCCGTAGCTTGCGGAAGCCGTAGAAGTTCAATTGCCGGACAAAACTTCTAAAATTGTTGTGCTTGAAGTACTGCGGGATGACTTCGGACGCGAATTTTTCACTATCAAAAATCACCATGGTGTCGCCGTTCTTGCTCCAGCCTCCTACTACTCCATCTAATGCGCTGATCATGGCATACGTCTTGGAGAGGAAGGCGCTGGCTTCGCTTTGCTCCCTCCGTCGCCTCGGCCGCGCCGGCGGCTGCGCCTGCTCCTCGGGCGTCGGGCTCGGCGCCGGCGCGGGCGCGGGCGGCGGCTCGGGCGGCGTGGTGACCTTGGCCGCCGACGCGCGCGTGCGGCGCGACATCGTAACGGTCCTTTTTGGCTGCAGCGGCGGCGTGCGAGGCTCCGCTATTGGCCGAACGCTAGGTGTGCGGACTACCTGAGGCGGCACTTGCGCACAAATCCTGGAGCCTCGAGTAATGTTAAATTGACGCGTTGAGGCAGCGCAACGCGTTCTTGGGGGCACAGCCGCGGTGACAGGCCGTATTTGCTCTCTCTGCAGCCAAAAAAATTGGCCGTGAAGCTCCCTGGTGCTCTCGCGTGCGAGGGATCGAGAACCTTCAATCGGCTTAGCCAGGAGACGAAATCCGTTGGGACGAATGCAAGGCAAAACCCGCGCCATAAAAACGAATGGCTGGACGCAGAGAGCACTGCCGACCACGCCGTTTCGCGTCGTCTAGCACCGTGCAAGACCGTCACACTGTCAACATAAACCAACGCTGCCGTCGCATCGCTGCCGCAGAATCACCTGGCGCGCGAAAAACAGCATCATAAAAAAAGCACAAAAGCAGCAGTGCAAGCACTCACAAAGCAGCAGCAGTCAGATGGGCCAGTGCTTCGGACTCATGGATTCAAAAAAAGTCCCCGCGCGCATCGTGGACCCGCACCACCACTTCTACACGCCGTCCGTGGAAGCGGGCGCCGGATCGCACTCGGGCTTCCTGAGGAAGCTCGGCGCGCCCGACTATCCGCCCGAAGAATATATCAAAGACAAAGGCTCCCTGAACATCGTCAAGTCCGTGCACGTGGAAGCCTTACCGGACGACGGCGCGGCCGAGGTTGAGTGGGTGGCGTCCCTCGTCAAAGCGAAAAGAGCGCCAACTATCAAGGCCATCGTGGGCAAGGTCGACCTGGCAGCTCCCGACGCCGGAGAACGGCTCGACGCGTTGGTGAAGGCGGCCCCGGACTTAGTGAAAGGCGTGCGGTACATTATTGATTATGACGGGCCCTTCGGCGGGGACAACGGCACGCACCCGGAGGTCTCGCGCCACGGCGAGGACTATCTACGGGGGGGCAAAGCCGAGGATTTTGAAATGGGCTTCTCGTTACTAGCGGCGCGCGGTCTATCGTACGATTTGCAGTGCGCGCCGGCCCAACTACAAGCCGCCGCGGCGTTAGTAGCGCGCCATCCACAGGTGCCCGTCGTCTTGGACCACGCCGGCAAGGTGCGGAAGCTGGACGGGTCTCATGAAGATGGAGAGAAGCTCCGGGTGTGGCAGGAGGGCGTCACAGAATTGGCCAAGCTCGATCATGTCTATGTGAAGCTGTCCATGCTCGGGTTCCTGGTCCCGGGCTGGACGGAGGACGCGGCGAAGGAGGAACTTGTGATTGGCCTGGTGAAGGAGCTCCTCGATTTGTTCGGTCCTTCTCGGTGCATGTTCGCGTCGAACTGGCACGGCTCGGGCGCGTCCAGCAACGCGGACTACTGCGACGCGTGCGAGCCCACGATGACGGAGCTTTATGCAAAGTTCCAGGCCTGGTGCGACGGGCCGCTCGGGTTAAATGAGGCGGAGCAGGCGCTCGTCTTCGCGGGGACTGCCGAGGCGTTCTACCGGATCTAGGGTCGTAATGTGCTCGTGAGTATTCTGTGTTGTGACCTCCTCGTCCACCACTCGCCGAGCGCGGCGGCGGTCGGCCGCCGCCGCGGCAAATCCCATGGGCAATTCTCTGGGCTGTAATAACATGCGTCCTCAGGATATCCGCAGACTTAGGATCGATCGGCGCCGCCGGCGAGAACAAAACGGGTTCTAAGTGGTAATTTTTTCCCGGCGAGCCCTGGCCACCTATTGCGCGGTCCGTGCCTAGCGAGACGAGGCGAGGTATTGCAATCTCGGTCATCAGCACTCTCACACGCCACATAACACTCACGCCGAGCCCACAGGTGCTGGAAACCTGGTAGTGCTTCAACCCTGACCATTTGTCTGTATAAAACAACTACGAGGCGCAACCACACCGATGAGGTCAAAACCGCGGACGCCGCGGGCCGCCGCCGGCATCACGCCGTCGCCGCGAAGCCCGGACGGCTCCATCGCTGGCCTTGGACCGACGCTTTCAGACGTCTTGGCGCAGAGACCGGCTTCGATGCCGCCGATCATGCTAGAAATTCGCAGCGCCCGCGACCGGGACGACGCTGGCGCCCATCAAGTTCACCTACGCGTCGAGCGACACCCTGGCGCTGCCGCCGCCGGCGCCGATCGAGCTCCGCGCCGCCGGCTCGAGCCGCGCCGTGGCGTCGCCGCCGGAGCCCGCGCAGCGCGAGCTCCCTCCCCCTCCCCTCCCCCGTGTCGTCCTATGAGCAGAAGCACAGTGATCTCACCCTAGTTGTTAATAATAATCGCCATCAAAGTGTATTCCAAGGGCCGCATGCAGATGTATGCGCGCAACCTTGCGTGCATACTCACAAACCGTAATACACGGGTTTTTTACCAGCCAAAAATGACACAAAAGAGTCTACCGAGCCCGCTTGCGTACAGCAGGCTGATATACATCGCAAGCTTGTTCGCCGTGTGATTTCATCCATCGGAACTGCACCGCACTTCGGCCGCGAACCCGCGGGAGGACAAGGAGAGCACACACACAGTCATGAGTGACAGTGAATCAACGGAGGACGAAGCGCCGCCGCAAAAGACGTCAAATTTCGGCGCGCTGCTCAGCGAGGATGACTCAGAGAGCAGCAGCAGCAGCAGCGAAGAAGACGAGCCCGCGGCGGAAGAGCCCGCACCACCGCCGCCACCGCCAAAAGCGCAAAAGCGCAAAAAGAAGAAGTCGAAGAAGCCCCCGGCACCGCCGCCGGTCGACGACGACGACGACGACGATACCGCAGCCCTCGACGCGGCCGTCGCCGCGGCGCGGCAGGAAGGCGGCGGAGCCACCGTCGCGGCGCCGACGAACGCGCCGCCCTACTTAAGGTTTGAGTTCGGGCGCGTCGACACGCAAAAAGAGGTCGCGGTGGCGCTCGGGGCCGGCGGCGCGCGGCGGCGCGGCCTCGGGACCCGCAGGAGCCTGCTCGGCGCGCCGCCCGACGGCTTCGGCGCCGCCCCGACCTACGGCCGGGGCGGCCTACGCTGCGTCAAGCGCGTGCCCGGCCGCGCGCGGCCGGGCGAGCAGTGGCACGTGTTCGAGGCGTCGGACGCGTATGCCCAGGCGACGGTCGAGAGCATGGCTGGCGACCCTAATTATCTGGCGGCGCGCGTCGCAGAAAAACCTTACCTCGCGCCGCCGTTGGTGGCCCTGGCGACCTTTTCCTTGCGGGTCGGGCGGAAGGAGTTGGCGGAGCCGTTGCTGCGACGGGCCACGACGGCCTACGAGGTCGCGCTGAACGCGGGCTCGGAGCGCACGCGGGACCTGGTGAAGCGAGCGGTACTCCGCGTCGACGCGGCGCAGGGCGAATCGGCCCTGTTCTTCAAAGCTATTCATGTCAGAGCGCGCGTCGCGGCGGCGTCGGGCGCGCCGGAGACGGCCGCGAACCTCCTCCGCTTCCTGCTGGCCCTGGACCCGCTCGGCGACCCGTGCGGCGTCCTCTTGCGCCTGGACGCGGACTTATTGCAAGCAGGTGACAATGAAGCCGTGCTCGCTTTATTTGACCAACCTATGACGGTGGCCAAGCTGCCCGCGTGTGACGTCTTCGACGACGCGCCGCGGCGGCACACGAAGCCGCACACAACGCACGACTCGTCCAGTCGGTTACTACCCGGGCTGGCGCTCAACCGGGCGTTAGCGTTGTTACGAGTACCGGGCGACCGGAAGGAAAAGAGAATAAGTGCCACAAACGCCGTCGCCGACGCGTTGGCCGCCCATCCGCACTTGTTAACAAATATGCTCGGCGCCTGCGGCATCAACCCGAACGCGGACTTTACCACGAGCTACGACTTCCGGGAAGTTGTGGTGCACGAGCACTTCCGCAAGCAGACGCGCCGCGCGTGCCTGGCGAACGCCTACAGTGTCGGGGCCTACGAGCTCGCGCTGGACGCCGCTTGTGTAAGGGGCCGGAAGCTCTGGACCGAGCCGGACGCATTGAAGTTACTGCACGACGGCGCCCAACTCCTAAGTAGGCGCCTGGGGCCCGGCAAGGCCTCTTTCCAAACGCTGGCCATTGTCGACGCCGCCTGGTCGCGCACCAGTCTCGTCAAGTACGCGCGCGTGCCCATCGAAGTCTTTGCCGACGACCTGCCGGTGTTGGGGCCGGACGCCGCGGAGGGCTTCGACGATTCGTTCCTCACGGCCGCGGCGCACCAGCGCGCTCAACAACAGCAGCAGCAGCGCATCGTCTTCAACCGGCGACCCGGTGGTGTGGATATGGGCGAGATCCTGGCGCAGCTGCCGCCGGACCTCCGGGCGGACTTCCAGCGGCAGCTGGACGCGGGGGTCCCGCCGGAGCAGCTCGAGGAGGCCCTGCTGCGGCTGGTGATGTGACTTGCGCGTCGCGGCGATGGCGTCCTGCTGTGTAAATGTATTTAACAGTCTTACTTACGCGCCGAACCGCGTGTGCGTCCCGCTCGGGCTCGCCGGCGCGAAACTTCGGTTCACGAAGGCCCGCATGTCGTCGGCGCGCGACGGCGATTGGAGCGTGGGCCGCCCCCGCTGGCGCGCCGGCGAGGGCGCCTCGGCCACGACGTCGTGCACCGCGAAGGCCGCGCCGCGGCCGTTCAGCGTCGTGTACAACGCCAAAGTGGCCCAGGCGTCCGCGGCCGCGTATTTGCGCTGGGCCGTGCTCAGCCAGTGCCGGGAATGGCGCAGGCTCTGGTCCGCTCTTTGTCTATAGAAGCCGAAGGACTTCTGGAGGCGTTTTCTTTTGGCGTACGGCGCTCCTTGGAGTAATCGGCCACAAACATCAGCTAAACCGCGCTGGGGCGCATCTTGTTCGATCTGCGATATTAATCGCTCCGCGACTTGCGTGTCGACGCCGTTTCTGATAACGCAGCCGATGCGCTCCCTCCGCGGGTCCCCAAAAAAGACTTTCCGGATCGACGCGTCGCCCATCAGCCTTGCGAGATCCGCGGTCAGGGCGTTCCCCGGCGCGCACAGCAGCACGCGGCCCCTCATTGAATCTGCCGCGATCTGCACCAATAGCGGGGGCGAGAAGTGCGTGCCCTCGGCGTCAACACCTACCACAGTAGGTGACGACGCCCAGAACTCGGCCCACCGCTCCGTGCTCTCGTCGAAGTACTCGCCGCCGCTTTGTACAAAAGCGTCCTCGAGGTACGTGGGCGCGGTGCCTTCCTCGTCGTCGTCAACGGCCATCGACGCGCCCTCCAGCATGGCCATCGTCGTGGCCTCGTCCCGGGTCGTGCGCAGGCTCTCGTCGATCATGCCTTCTAAACCCCGGCCCACAAAGGGCGCCAGCGCCGCCGCCGCGCCCCGCGGGTCGTCACTCCGGTCCGAGTCAGATTCATCGTCCTGCTCCAGGTTCCCGGGGTGTATATCAGTAGTAGTCTCGTGCGACCGGCGCCGCCGCCCCTCCACGTCCTCCGCGACGGCGGCCTCGACGAGGCGCGCGGTCGCGGCGGCCGCGCGCCGGATGGACTTCTTCTTGCGCCGCAGCAGCGCCTCCGCGTCCGCGCCGGCGGCGCGCGGCTGGCCGTCCGCCAGCGCGCTGTCGATGAGCTTCTTGACCGCGTACGTGGCGCTGCGGAGCGCGTGCTTCTTGGACTTGGCGCGGCTGCGCTTCTTGGCCTCCTTCGTGGACCGGCCGCCCTGGCTGGGGCCGGCGGCGGATTTGCGCTTCTTCGCCATCCTCGCAGTGCTTTTGAGTGCGCGGTGTCCTTGTGCAGTTGAGCCTCACACGCGAACTGTGGTGCTTTTGAAGCGCGCGGGTTCTCAGGCCTTGCTGTCTGGTTTTATGCGAAGCTGTGGCACGCGTTGATGGCCTCAGGTGCTGCCAGGTGTCGAGGCAGGCTGGGCGGGCACTTTTTGGTGTAAACCCGCGCATAAAACCCGTGGAATAGCGCAGCCTGCGCAGCTGCGCAAGGCAGACACGCTACGACGTCGCTGCCGGTCTCTCTGTGTCGTCGAGAGAAACGCTCCAACACAGCGCAAGCACCGCTGCGACACTGCAAGCAGCGCCACACCTCAGCGATCAGCATGATGCTGCTACGGGCACGCGTGGTCGCGCGCTCCTTAGCGGTGGCGCGACGAAGCACGGCCCTGCACCCGCGTTTGCTCTCGGCGGCGCCGAGCAACCTGACGCTCGCCGAGGCGCCGCCGCCCCCTTTGCCCCCCGCGCGCAAAAACTGGGAACTCAATGGCGACAGCATCCAGGTCTGGGTCGAGGCGGACTTCCTCGCGGGCGACGGGAGCGCCCCCGGCACATGCGCGCTGCCCGCGAGCGTGTTTGGGGAGCCCTTCCGCTCGGACGTCGTCCACGACTGCGTGCGCTGGCAGCGCAACAACCGGCGGCAGGTCCACCGGGCCTCGAAGCGGCGCGGCGAGGTCCGGGGCTCCACGCGCAAGCTCTACAAGCAGAAGGGCACGGGCTCCGCGCGGGTCGGCTCCGCGCGGGCGCCGATCCGCCGGGGCGGCGGCAAGGCGCACGGCCCGACGGCGCGGGACTTCGCCACGGGCCTGAACCGGCGCCAGCGCAAGATGGCCATGCGCGTGGTCCTGTCGCAGAAGCTGCGGGAGGGCCGGCTGACGGTGGTCCCTTCGTTGGACGTGGCGCCGCGGACGCGCGTCATCGCGTCCGCTTTGCAGCGGCGCGAGATGGGCTCGGCCCTATTGGTGGACGACGTCGTCCAGGAGGGCCTGAAGCGGGCCGTGGCGAACGCGCCGCGCGTGGACGCGCTGCCGCACATCGGCGTGAACGTCTACGACATCCTGCGGCGGGACCACCTCGTGCTGTCCGAGGCCGCCGTCGCGTGCCTGGCGGCGCGGCTGGTGGGGCGCTAGGCTTTATCTAGGACTGTCCTATGAATGTCCTCGTGCGCGTGAGTCGCGACCCGCGGCAGCATCCGCACAGAGCCGGTCCAGGACTGTGCTATGCCTCCAGATTGCTGCGCGCTTAGCGGTTGGGGTCCGCGCGCGCGGCTTCACCCGATCAACTTTTTTGTTCAAGATTTGCGGACTACAAAGAGGTGAAGCGCAGCGCAAATTCGACAAAAGAGGCGCCTTCCGTGCTGTACAATCTGTACAGTCTCCGTACTGAACTCCAGAGCCGCTGGATGCGCAGCAAACGTCCCAGCAGCAGAGATCTACGGCTTTCTGGCGCCCAAGCGCGCTAAACTGCTGCCAAACGCCGTTCTGCGGGACCCACGCGCGGACCAAAAGGACGCAGTGCTACGCTAGAGCCCACCGGACGCAGAATTGTCGAAATCTGACTTGAACAGCCCCACCAACGCCCCGGCGCGCGCAGGCCGACCACGAAAACATGCGCTCCTTCCTCGCCCTCGCCCTCGCCCTCGCCGCCCCGGCCGCGGCCTTCACGCCGACCATTGCGCCGGCGACGCTCGTGCGCGGCGGCCGCCCCCTCGGCCCCAACTTCCTCAAGGACCTCGGCTTCGAGAAGCCGTCGTGGCTGCCCGACTTCGGCGGCGACGACACGCCCGCCGAGGAGCCCAAGGCCGAGGAGGAGACCGCCGACGAGGAGGAGCCCGCCGAGGCCGCGTCGGAGTAGAGGCCGTCGAGCCGCCGCGCCCGCCCAAGACGAGGGCGCGCCGCTAACCTAGCTTTCTCCAACTAGCCCTTCAATAGCTCCCCGCAGCCGTGCGCCTGCCACCGCCTTCATCTAGGTCTTAGGCGATAGCTTCCCGCAGCCGCGCGCCTGCAACCGCCTTCATCTAGGTCTTAGGCGATAGCTTCCCGCAGCCGCGCCAACAGCGCCGCCTTGAGGCCCGTCGTGTCGAGGCCGCGCGCGGTCAAGGCCGCTCTCAGCTTGGGCACGGTCATCTTCTTGATGGCGGCCTCGTCGAGCGGCTCTGCGGCGGCGGCGGCGGGCGCCTCGTCGTGCTCCCGAACGCCGCCAAGCTCTCCAAAGGAGTGCACGACGCGCGCACGCTTCGGCGGCGGCGCGGCGGCGGCGGGCTCCGGCGAGGCGGGGCGCTTCGGCGCGGCGGCCGGCGCGGGCACTTCAGCGGGAGGCGCGGAGGGAGGCTCCGCCTCCGGCTCGGCAGGCATGCTCGGCGGCGCAGGCACCGACTCGACAGGCGCAACGTCCGCGAGCGCCGGCCGCGGCCCCGGCCCCCAGGGCCCGTCCGTGCCCGCGCGCCACTTCTCGTAGTGCGCCCGCCACGCTTTGAGCGCCGCGTCCGTCGTCAGCGCATCTAGTTCGTCCATGGCGTCCATGTCCAGGCCCCAAAACGCGTCCACGTCCACATTCTCGGCCATGCGCGTCGGCGACGACGACTTGACGCAGACGCACAGCCCCTTCTGGAGGCCCCACTTAATTAAAACTTGGGCCGGCGTCACTCCGTTTTTAAGTGCGAGGGCCGTCACCACCGGATTGTCGAGCGCAGCGCCGCGTTGCAGCGGCTTGAAGGCCTGCACGACGACGTGCTTTTCCTGGAAGTAGTCCACGCACGCCTTCCGGTACAGCAAGGGCGAGACCTCGAGCTGGTTGACGACCGGCGGGCACCGCTTCGTGAGGCCGCTCCGCTCCAGCTCCTCGTAGTCCTCTTGGGTGTAGTTCGAGAGGCCGACGCGCTTCACGATCTTGAGCTCCTCCTTGCAGTGCACTAAAGCGCGGTAGATTTCGACGTGCTTGTCGGGCACGGGCCAGTGCACGAGCGCTAAATCTAAGTCGCGGCCGAGTTCGGCCCGGGACCTTTTAACGGACGCGACGGCGTCGTCGAAGGAGCTGTCCGTCGTCCAGACTTTGGTCGTGTACCACGCGTCGTCCGGTAATGCTCGGCCGGCCTCCTTCTCGTTGGCGTAGAAGGCGGCGCCGTCGAAGTGGGTGTAGCTCGCCTTCACCGCGTCCGCGACGCAGCGCGCCGCGTCGTCTTTTTGCACCAAGTAGAGCCCATAGGCGATCGACGGCATCTCCGTGCCGTCGTTTAAGAGCATGGGTGGCGGCATTTTTGATCGCTGCGGCCCGATAGTGTGCTGTGCAGCACTGATGCTACGTCGTAGCCTAGCACTGTCGACTTGTCATGGAAAAAAATGAGTAAAACCCGTTTTGTGGAGATTAATTCTCCCCTGGAGAAGGGCGTCTTATCACTAGCCGCACGATTAGTGGCACTTAGCCATGGGACTGATGCATCCGCAGATCGTGCGGGGTCCGACTTTGGCAGCAAAACGCCGCCGCGCCCGCCCACGCGTGCACGCTTGACCAACAAAGACAAAGACAGTTTATCCGGGACGCCGCCGCGCGGATAAGAGGCTGCCCCACAGCATCCAAGAAGGTCTGTTACCCAATTGGCCAAGGGGTAAGCTCTGGGCCATTTTGGGTGGACGCCGGCCGCTGCCAGCGAAGAGCACGTACCCATGGCGGCCCACGTGCACTGCATCGGCAACCTGGAGACGGGCGCCGACTTCCCTAGTGAAGCCTATGGACTCCAGTTGCGGTGGTCCCTCGAGCATTCCGACGAGTGGCAACTCTTGGAGGGCCACGGCGAGGGCACGAGCCAGATCCACATGAACAGAGGCGCCGACCCGCTGTGCACGTTCGACCACCCGCTCGACGTGCGCCTCCACGTGGATTCGGTGGCCAAGGCCGCCGCCCCGCGCATCAAGGTGGAGGTGTACCAGCTCGACGAATTAGATAGGTTAGACATCGCGGGGTACGGCATGGTCCAAGTGCCCCTGCAGACGGGCGCGCACCTGCTGGAAATCGCGTGCTGGCGGCCCGCGGGCTCCTGGCACGAGAACCTTTCTGCCCAGTTCATCGGAGGGTACCCGCGCTTGGTCCGGCCACAGCTGGTGGTCAGCGCCGCGGACCGCTTCGGCATGGCCACGGAGACGACGGGCACGATCTACTGCACGCTCAACGTCTTCGTGGTGGATTTGCAACCCGAGGTCGTGGAGGACCCAGGCGTCGAGGAGCGTAAGGAATAATCACATAGTAGTTACCACCCCGCGTAGCCGAAGAGGGCACTAGAAGAGGCCCCAGCCGCTCACGCGGTCCAGAAAGGCGCCTTGGGTCATGTCGTGCATGATGTTCAGGAACTCGTCCCACTCGATCGCCCCACTGCCGTCCGCGTCATAAATGGTCACGCACCGTGCTACGTTCTTCTTCGTCATGGCCCGGCGCGCCTTCCAGTCCTTGAACTCCGCGCAGCACCGCCTTAACAAGTCTCGGATGGTTTTGGTGTCCACGAAGCGCTCCTGCCCGTAGCCCTGGGAGTAGGCGTTGAAGAGGCGCTTGTACGCTTTAAGTTGGTGTTTTTCAAACATGTGCTCCTCTTCAGGTCTCACTTCGTAGGCGACCTGGGCTTTTCGATCCCTAATGAGCTTTTCGTACTCTTTTATTTCTTTCCGAAAGTCCTTGTCCTTGCCGGCGCACGCTAACGCCGTCCCCTCGTTGAAGAAGGCCTCCTCGCCCATCGTGAACATAATTCTCACGGCCAGGCCTCGGTTCATGACCGAATTACTGGGATCCTCCGCGACATCGGTAATGACGTCGGCGAGGCCGTGGCGTTTTAACTCGGCCTGGGCCGCCGGGTACTTTGCTAATACTAATACTAATCGTAGGACCGTGCCTCTCAGAGTATATTGTTCTAAACCATCCTCCATGGCCTCTAGCAACCCCGTGTCGCCATTCACCAGATACGACGGCTCCTCCGTGTGCTGCGCGATGAACAAAAGAGATCTGAATGCCGCGTTCCGTGTCACCACTTCCCTTGCACTACATAAGGACATGACTCCAGGCGCCATGCACACGTCGAGGGCGTGGCCTTCGGTGAAGGTCATACAAGACGCTAAGAACCGTAAAGCGTCCCGCTTCCCTATTCTCACGGTGGCCGATTTGGCGTCGACGTCCCGCGCGACCAGTCGCTTGCAGCCCTCCACGGCGCCCGCGTCCATGGCCCGCTTTCTTGCTTTCTGATCTTCGGTAAGGAAGCACAGGGCCTTCAACGCGTAGCGCGGGATCAAGCGCGACGCGCACGACGCGTCCCCACCTAGGTCCTTGGCATCATTCAAGGCGTCGAGGATCGCCCTCACAAGGTTCTCGACGGCGCCCGCCTTAATGAGGGCGGGCCGCGTCATCGCGTGGTCCCTACTGGCGAGCTCCCCGACGGCGGCGCACGCTAAAAGGGGCCCGAGGTCGCCCGCGCTCACCGGACTGCGCTTCATGCGGCGCGCCGCGGGCGCCGGCGACGGGATCAGGGGCGCCACGAAGACGGCCAAAGCGGGGCCCAGACTGCGCGCGCCGTCGGCGTAGCGCGCGCAGTCCGCCAGTGCGGCGCACG
>Ga0302122_10000953_pt1 | contig 18195 bp, 17 predicted proteins | sample CB21_SCM_MG_FD_203115 | JGI IMG/M metagenome (GOLD analysis project Ga0302122, IMG submission 203115) | Marine microbial communities from Western Arctic Ocean, Canada - CB21_SCM | ecosystem: Environmental > Aquatic > Marine > Oceanic | place: Canada: Western Arctic Ocean | collected 2017-09-28
GGGCGTCGAACGCTTCATGAAGCATTATTTCCTGGTGGCGAAGGATATAGGAGATCTGACCCGTGTGCTCTGTGCTGTCCTTGAGGAGCGCCATAAGAAACGCCAAGGCTTCTTTGTTTGGCGCGGGATGGCGCGGGGAACCCACAAGGTAGCGGGCTTTCAGGTCGATAACGGCCGGCTGACCCTCGATAACAGCGAGGTCTTTAAAAAGGCTCCGATCAGGTTGTTGACCCTGTTTCATGCCGCCCAAATCCACGATTTAGACATTCACCCCAATGCGTTGCGTCTAGTAGGGCAAAATCTTAAGCTTATCGACAAGAAACTGCGTGCCAATCCAGAGGCAAATCAGCTTTTTGTTGATATGATGACGTCGCCAATCGGTCCGCGGATAACGCTGACGCGGCTGAACGAGGCAGGCGTGTTAGGTCGCTTTGTGCCTGATTTTGGGCGCATCGTGGCACAGATGCAGTTCGACATGTACCACGTCTATACGGTCGATGAGCATACCATACGTGCCCTTGATATTCTGCACGGCATCGAGTTTGGCAGGCTTGCCGATGAGCACCCAGTTTCTTCTCACGTCATCCATGAAGTCCAGTCGCGGCGCGTGCTTTATGTGGCGCTATTTCTGCACGATATAGCCAAGGGCCGCGGCGGTAATCACTCGATTCTGGGAGAGGGAATTGCCAATCGCATTGGCCCGCGGTTCGGGCTCGAGCCCTGGGAGACAGAGACCGTCGCCTGGCTTGTCCGCAATCACCTGGTCATGAGCGATATCGCCTTTAAGCGGGACCTTGACGATCCCAAGGCGATCAATGATTTCATCGAGATTGTGCAATCGCCAGAACGATTGCGCCTGCTGCTCGTACTTACGGTTGCGGATATTCGGGCCGTCGGTCCTGGCGTGTGGAACGGCTGGAAAGCGGCTTTGCTGCGCGAACTTTATTATCGGGCAACGGAAGCGATGACGGGCGGTGCCCCTTCCGGCCGGGTTAGCGCGCGCGTTGATGCCGCCCGCGATAAGTTACGCGAGCGCCTCAGCGACTGGACGGTGGATGACATCGATGCCCATTTGGCACGCGGATACAATGCCTATTGGCTGACATTCAACACGAAAACCCATGAGCGTCATGCACGCGCCGTGCAAGAAGCAGAACAGCGCGGACTCGATCTTCATATAGAAACGTTAGTTGACCCTGATCGGGACGTCACAGAGATCCTGGTTTATACGCCAGATCACCCTGGCCTTTTTTCTCGTATAGCCGGGGCTATGGCGTTGAGCGGCGCTAGCATTGTCGATGCGAAGATCACGACGTTGGCCAATGGAATGGCGCTTGATAGCTTTTCAACACAGGATGCCGAAGGAGGGCCCTTTGACGGTAAAGAGCGCTTGAGCAGGCTCTGGGCGCGCATCGAAGCAGCTCTGTCGGAGCGTCTTCACATTCGCTGGGAGCTTGCAGATATGGGCGGCCGGCTTCCCGGCGCTGCGCGCTCGAAGGCCTTCCGGATTGCGCCGCGGGTGCTCATCGACAACAAGGCAAGTGGTCAGCATACGGTTATTGAGGTTAACGGACGTGACCGACCTGGATTTCTCTATGATGTTACGGCGGCACTTACCCAGTTTGGCTTACAAATTTCTAGCGCCCATATTGCTACCTATGGAGAGCGCGCCGTCGACGTATTTTATGTGAAGGACGTTTTCGGATTGCGTATCGAACGGCCGGAAGAGATCGAACGCATCCGTGCTACTCTGTTGGCGGCCGTTGCTGAGCAAGGCCCGCAAGCCCCTGATCCCCATAGCTGTTCGCGTTCAACCGCCACGGCAGTGGAATAGCTTGCCACTGCTGGCGCTGTCGCCGCGAATCCGTTATAATTAAAGATATTGCCGGGTAACCGGATCAGCCTCCGTATTTATTCCGTGGATTGGCCCATGGCCCTTTTGCGCCACATCGTCACCGTCGGCGGCATGACGATGGTCAGCCGCATCCTTGGCTTCGTTCGCGACATCTTGATCGCGGCGGTCCTCGGTGCGGGGCCACTTGCCGACGTCTTCTTCGTAGCCTTCAAGCTGCCTAATCTGTTCCGCCGTTTGTTTGCCGAGGGAGCATTCAGTCTCGCGTTCGTGCCGCTATTCGCCGGTCGGCTGGAGGTTGAGGGTAGCGTTTCTGCCCGCGGCTTTGCGGAACGGTGCCTCTCGGTCTTGTTATTCTCCTTGTTCGCCTTCGTAGTGGTCGTGGAAATTTCGATGCCTGTTATCATGCGTGGCTTTGCGCCTGGATTTGTCGGTGATCCTGAACGGTTTGATCTGGTGGTATTGCTGACCCGGATCACTTTTCCCTATCTTCTCTTTATATCCCTGGTGTCGTTGCTCGCTGGTGTGCTCAATTCCTTGCAAAGGTTCGCGGCCGCTGCGGCAACGCCGATTCTTCTCAACCTTTGCTTGATCGGCGCCATCCTGGGCTTGGCGCGATTCACGGAATCGGCGGCGCATGCTCTTGCCTGGGGCGTGGCGTTGGCAGGCGCCTTGCAATTTGCCTGGCTTGCCTACCGGGCGGCGCGCGCCGGTATGGCGCTGCGCTTGCCATGGCCACGGTTTACTCCGGATGTTTGCGTGATGATGCGGCGTATCGTGCCTGTAGCCGTCGGCGCCGGCATCTACCAGATTAATCTTGTTATTGACATGGTGATTGCAACGCTGCTGCCGGCGGGCTCGATCTCGTACCTTTTCTTTGCCGACCGGGTAATCCAACTGCCGCTCGGGGTCATCGGCGTGGCGGTGGGGACGGCCCTTCTGCCGACACTTAGCCGCGAGATCCGTGGTGGTAGGCCTGATGCTGCAATGGCGGGTCAAAATCGTGCGTTGGAGGCAGCATTGCTTCTGATCATTCCAGCGGCGGCTGCCCTCGTGGTGATAGCGGGGCCAGTGACGGCGGTGCTGTTCGAACGCGGACAATATGGGGCGATGGAATCGTCGGCAACGGCGATGGCCCTGATGGTCTTTGCCCTCGGGCTCCCGGCCTTTGTTCTCGTCAAGGTATTGGCGCCTGGCTTCTACGCCCGCGAGGATACCGCGACGCCGGTCAAGATTGCCGTCCTGTGCATGCTTCTCAATCTTGTGCTCAACCTATTCCTGATGGGGCCGTTCTTGCATGTGGGCATTGCTATAGCTACCACCGTATCGTCCTGGCTAAACGCATTGCTGCTGTTGTGTATCCTGTGGCGCCGGGGCCATTTTGTGCCTGATCCGCGTTTGATCAAACACCTGCCGCGCATGGTGATCGCTGGCGCCTGTATGGCCGCGGGCTTGGCCATGGTTTCTGAACACGCTGAAGGATATCTTGGTGCTAGCGAACTGGTGCGCGCCGGTGCGCTCGCGGGAATGATTGCTGGCGGGGTCCTATGTTACGGCGTGCTTACCCAGATCGCCGGCGTGGTGAATGTGGGGGAGCTGCGCGCACTCTTTAGTCGGCGGGCAACTTGACCCACTGGCACCAAATCGCCATAACTTGCCCTTGTTAAATCCGCATGGCGCTTTCTCATACAAGTTCAGCAAACGGCCAGATGATGAACCGCATTTTCTCGGGCGTACAACCAACGGGCAATCTGCACCTTGGGAATTATCTTGGAGCTATCCGGAATTGGGTGCGCCTGCAGAACGATTATGAATGCCTTTACTGTGTCGTGGACTTGCACGCCATTACGGTCTGGCAGGAACCATCGGAGCTACGCGCAAACACCCGAGAAGTTGCCGCCGGACTGATCGCTGCGGGCATCGATCCTAAGAAGCATATTCTTTTCAACCAAAGCCAGGTTCCTGGGCATGCCGAATTGGCGTGGATCTTTAACTGCGTTGCCCGCCTCGGCTGGCTTTCCCGCATGACCCAGTTCAAGGAAAAGGCGGGTAAGCACAAGGAGAATGCTTCGGTCGGACTTTACGCTTATCCAAACCTGATGGCGGCGGACATCTTGCTCTACAAGGCAACTCATGTGCCTGTCGGCGAGGATCAGAAGCAGCATCTGGAGCTGGCGCGTGACATCGCGCAGAAATTCAACAGCGATTTTGGCGTCGAGTTCTTTCCTGTCGTCGAGCCGCTCATTCTCGGCGGGGCGACGCGTGTGATGTCTCTGCGTGATGGGTCACGAAAAATGAGCAAATCCGAGCCGTCGGACTATTCTCGGATCAATATGACGGATACTGCCGATGACATCGCACAAAAGATTCGCAAGGCGAAAACTGACCCTGAACCGCTGCCATCTGAGCTCGAAGGCCTTAAGGGTCGGCCGGAGGCCGCTAATCTTATGGGGCTATTCGCGGCACTTGATGACCAGAGCCTGGAAACTGTATGCCAGCGTTACGGTGGTGCCAGCTTCTCGGGGTTCAAATCTGACTTGGCTGACCTCGCCATTGCCAGTTTGGCGCCGATACAGGAGGAGATGCGGCGCCTAATGGCCGACCCTCAGCACGTTGACTCGGTCCTGGCTGAAGGAGTCCAAAGGGCGCGGGCGTTGTCAGAGCCGATCCTTGCAGATGTTCAGTCTATTGTGGGGTTTTTACGGGCCTGACCCAGATATTGTGCTCGCGGTTCAGATTGCGAAAATAAGGGTAGCTAGAATCAATAAGATTTGATTTATATATAAATATAAATATAAAAAGTGGATAAAGCTTAGTGCTCCTAAGGGAGTAGAGTTTACAATTGTCGCGCCGCTTGAACCCCCATTAGATGGCAAACGGGACACAACAGTTTCGGGAGTAGACATTGATGCCTACGCGGTGTCTGGGTTCCGCCCCATGGAGCCTGTGATATGTCTGAAATTAGTATGCATGATAATTTCTGATCGTTTCACGGCGGGCTTGCTTTCGGCTTTCGTCGTTGCTGCAGCAGCAACTATGTGGCTGCATCCACCTCGTATGGCGACCGCCGCACCGCGCGCCGTGCTCGCCGACGTGCGGACCCATTCCAAGGTTCTTGCGGTTGCGAGGGCGGTAGAGACGGATGGCACATCGGCGAATAAGCTGTTGGTCATCGCAAGCGTGGTCGATAGCGACAGTGCCAGTGCAGGTACGGTATCGGATGCCTTTGCAAGTATTGGCTATGACCTTAACTCGATACGCGCGGGTGACGAGCTGGTGCCGCGTTTGTTTTTAACATCACTCCCAAGGGATATCGGCGATGTTCGCGAACCCGCGATCCGCAAGAGTATCTTCCTTAAAACGGTACTGCCCCTCGTTCTGCAGGTAAATGAAGAGATTTTGGCTCAGCGCGGGCGTTTGTGGCAGCTGCGCTTCAAATTGCGTATGGGTCAGCTGCTGCGGGAGGCGGACCGGTTGTGGCTTATGGTGATGGCGGAGCGCTATAAAACTCAGAGCAACGACATCGATACCCTGATACGTCGGGTCGATGTTATCCCGCCATCGCTTGCTCTCGCGCAGGCGGCTGAAGAATCAGGATGGGGGACTTCACGCTTTGTTAGAGAAGGCAATGCATTATTCGGACAGTGGGTATTCTCAGACAAGAAACACCTGAAACCTGAACAGCGGGATGGCGATAAGCGCCATCAGGTTATGGCATTCGAAAGCCTGACCTCTGCCACTATGGCATATATGAAAAATCTGAATACCCACCCGGCATATGCCAGCTTACGCCAGGAACGCTGGAATATGCGGCGCGTTGGCGTTGCTGTTGATGGCTACCAACTGGCAGGCACGCTGCAACACTATTCGGAGCGTGGCGATAAATACATTAAATCCCTTCGTATTATTATTTTGGCGAACGGTCTTGAAGCGCTTGATCAGGCGCGCCTAAATGAAGATGGCTCCGAAAATAAGCCGTCTATCTAGCGAATATAAAACTGGCGCCCGTACCAAAAAAAGCGGCCGTTGGCCGCTGGGGCGGTGCAGTTGATGCGCCCCCGCCCCCGTGAGAATGGCGTGGTAAGGCGGACTTCCACCCGTACGCCGCCAAGCTCTTCGACGGTTTCACTGCCGCCATGGGGGGTGTAGCACGCCAACTGTTCTATATTGATTAGCGGCTCTTGGAGGGTAAAGCCAATGGGCGGTGGGTTTACCGTCAATAGTGGGTCAGGTGGCGTCACGCTAGACACCTCCATGGGTAAGGAATTTATCGCCAAGCGGAATCTCTTCATGTTACCATAGGCTTCGTTCATAGAAAATCGGGGCAGATAGAAGCGCTCCCCTGACATTCCGATAGCCCCGGAATGCTGGCCGAAGGCAACAAGGAAGTTCGCACTGCGAACCACTTCCATGACTTTCAGGCTAGCCTCGCCATATGGGTAAGCAAAAAGTGACGGCTTTTTCCCTAGTTGTGCGATAAATTGTTCGTTGGAGTGCTGCAACTCGGCGACATTTTTATCCGACGAATTATCGGCCATGTGTGGGTGGCTTTTAGTTTGGCTGCCAATGGTAACCCCCGAACGTTCTAGCTCTCTGATCTGCTCCCAGGTCATGTAACCGGAGAGGCCGCGATCCGCTGGATCGGTTGCGACAAACAAAGTCCAAGGCAGCCCTGCTGCCTTGAGGCGTGGCGCCGCTTCGCTGTAAGCGGAGAGGTAGGCGTCGTCAACGCTGATGCCTACGGTGAAATCGGGAAGAGCTTTGCCACGGACAAAAGCAGCAGCGATGGTGTCGAGCGGTACGACGTTGTAGGCCCCATCGCGGAGGGCGCGAATATGGGCCTCGAACTGATCTAGCTGAATGCTGGTCGATGGGTGAGCAGACTCACCGAAGCGGTGGTACATAATGACCGCCGCGGCCGTCGCGGGGCTGCAGAGACCCGCGATGGAGACGAAGATCAATAGCGCGACGGCAACTGCTTGCAACGCCCTGGCGGCACGACAAAAATGCCCCACGTGGTATGAATTCAGCTTCTTAACCATATTAGGAACTTATTGTTCATCCTTCAGGCCAATGACACAAGCCCCGCGAAGCTTCAATTTCTACTGACATTAACATTGGCCCGAAATCTACACCGCGGCTAACCCACTTTGATTGAATGGAAAAATTGTGTGAAGGTTCTTGCAATGGATACCGCGGCGGTAGCCTGTTCCGTGGCCGCCTGGGAAGATGGCGAGGTGCTCGCGTGGCGACAGAAAACCATGGCGCGCGGTCACGCGGAAGCTCTCCTGCCGATGGTGCAGGCTGTACTTCGCGATGCCGCCCAGCCGATAGATGCTTTTGATGTCATTGCGGTGACCGTTGGGCCCGGTGCATTTACTGGTATTCGCATTGGTCTCGCCGCGGCCCGCGGTATAGCGCTGGCGGCAGGCTTGCCTTGTATTGGCGTTACGACACTTGAAGCCATTGCCATGGGTGCATTGATGGAGGAACACCTTGCCGTTAAATCATTATTGGTTGCGATCGATACCAAGCGGGATGATATTTATGCACAAGTATTCGATCCTGACGGCGGCATGCTCGGCACGGCTATGGCCTGCTCGTATGAAGCGCTAGCGGATCAGATGGGGGCTGGCCCCACCTTGGTCGCCGGCGACGCCGCGGGCAAGGTGGTATCATATTTGTGTAAACAGGGGGTCGAGGTCATCTCAAGTCACGTTTCCGGCGCGGTCGATCCACGTGCTGTTGCTGCCATCGCTGCTCGCCGAATGTCTACGCAAACAGGACTTTTCCCACCCGAACCTCTCTATTTACGGCTGCCTAGAACGACACTTCCTAGAGCGTAATGTCGGAAATTCGAAAAATTAGAAATTCACTAGTTCTTGCGGAAGATTAGCCGGTGAATACCTTTTTCTTTACACTCACCATGTTCTGGCGCCAGCAAAATTATTTTGTGGCCATGCTCCTGAAGCGAGCGGGGGACGTTCAGCAATGGTTCTGCGCCACACAATCGAATGACGGCTGTCTGGCCTTTATCCATACGCTCTGACAAAAGCTTGGTCTTGACGAAGGTCAGGGGGCAAACATCTGTGGTTATATCCAGGATAAAGTCTTCTTTAAAATGAATATTTATACTGTCTATATTTTTCATGGGAAGTTCTTGCCAGGGTAAAGTTCAATAGTTATATAGCTTTATATTAATATAAAGCAGAGGTTATTTTTAGATGCTCGAGAAGCCGAACTTAAGTGAACTGCTTGAACTTACAACTGAGATAGTCTCTGCGCATGTGGGCAACAACTCAGTTTCGTTAGCGGATTTGCCTCAATTAATTCAGGAAGTTTATAAAGCCTTGGAATCCGTGGGTGCGGCACCAGTGCTGGAACGGCCGCAGCCGGCAGTCCCCATTAAGAAATCCGTATTTCCAGATTATATTATTTGCCTAGAAGACGGCAAGAAACTGAAGATGCTCAAGCGCCACCTTAAGACGGCCTATAACCTAGCCCCAGAAGAATATCGCGAGCGTTGGGGCTTGGCATCCGACTATCCGATGGTCGCGCCAACCTATGCCAAGCACCGCAGTAATCTTGCCAAGAAGATTGGTTTGGGAACTAAGCCTCGCGAGCGCCAGAATAAGGAAGGTTGAGGGGATGAGTGTCTCCTTGATATAGTTTTAGGGTCTTGCGAAAGGCTACTGGTCTTGAAGCCTAAGACATGGAGCAATCTTATGCGCCTGCCGTCACGCATAGAAGCATCGTGCATCGACAATGGTATGAAGATGACGGAACAGCGCCGGCTCATAGCGCGTGTTATGTCAGAATCTTCGGACCATCCCGATGTCGAGCAGGTATATCAGCGCGCGTGTGAGTTAGACCCGCGAATTAGCATAGCGACGGTCTATCGCACTGTTCGTCTCTTCGAAGAATCCAATATCATTGAGCGGCATGATTTCGGTGACGGCCGAGCACGTTATGAGGAGCTCACGGATGATCACCACGATCACCTGATTGATCTGCAGTCGGGGAGGGTCATAGAGTTCCAGAATGAAGAAATCGAACGCCTGCAGGAACGGATTGCACACGAGCATGGTTTCGAACTAATAGGCCATAAGCTGGAACTTTACGGCGTTCCCGTCGGTAGCCGCCGACCCAAGACGGGTAATTGAAGATCCGATCAAATATTAGTTGCGCGTGGTGTGCAAGTAGAGGGCGGTAAAAAACTTCGCTGGCTGAAGGTCTGCGTGGTGATGATGTGCCGAAATTCGATCAGTGATGCAGCCCTTAACTTTGGGGTGCTTAGCCGACGGTTAGCGGAATTTGGCGACATACTGACGAGGCGCGGGTGTAGTTCGCTGAAATAGACCCCAAATGCGGTGGTCTTTCCAACCTGCGTCAGCCCGCTAACGGTCCGCTCGAAATTCCGGACCGGCAATTTGCTGCTGACGCCCTTGCTGCCCGTTCGGCGGTTGGTGCACCTTAGATTAAGAGATGGACTCTTTCAGGCGCGCTGTTATCCATGCGAAAAGGGGGCGAGATTTATGGACAAGGAACGGCCATGACGGATAGTCTCCAGGTTGCTGTTGTTGTTGGGGCTGCGCGCGGTATAGGCCGCGCCGCGGCCGAACGCCTTGCTGCTCGGGGCATCGTCATCGCTGCCATCGACCGGCTTACGGACACCCTTGCTAATACAGCGGCGAATTTTGCGGAGAACGGTTGGCATTTGGACGTCCATGCCGCCGACGTTACCGAACGTGACGCGGTCAACGGGGCAATTGAAAAAATCATTGCGGCGCATGGCAGGATCGACATTTTGGTTAATTGTGCCGGGATTACCGGCGTAACCGGGATTAAAGCTCATCAGGTCGATCCCGATGATTTTGATGTTGTCTATCAGATTAATCTAAAGGCGGCCCTCTTGCTCAGCCAGGCCGTCCTGCCGTCCATGTTGGAGCGGAATTATGGCCGCATTCTTCATGTTTCCTCTATCGCTGGTAAAGACGGCAATGCCGGTATGTTGGCTTATTCGGCGACCAAGGCGGGATTGATTGGCTTGGTCAAAAGCGCTGCCAAAGATTATGCAGAATCGGGGATAACCATTAACGCGCTTGCCCCGGCTGTCATTCAAACCGATTTGGTTGCCGCCATGCCGGATCATCAGGTTCGTTATATGATCGATAAAATCCCCATGAAACGGACTGGCACTCTGGCGGAAGCAGCGGCGATGATCGACTGGATTGTTTCTCCTGAATGCAGTTTTACGACGGGCTTCACCTTTGACTTGTCTGGCGGTCGAGCCGTCTTCTAAATATTGATCATTTGGTTATGTCGGAAAGCGGGATTTAAGATTGGCCACCTGTTCCGGCGTCAGAAATTTGGTCTTCTGGCCCCGTAGCATGAGAAATAGCTTCGCCGTTTCTTCAAGCTCCTCAATGGCATCTGCCGCCGCGTATAAACTGCCGCCGGCGACAACCGGCCCGTGGTTGGCCAGCAGAATCGCGTGGTGCCTGGGCGCCGCTTTGGCGATGGCATCGGCTAGTTTTATATCACCCGGAGGATAATAAGGGATCAGCGCCAGTTTGCCGATCCGCATGGCGTAGTATGCGGTTATCGGCGGTAGGGGGTTCTGCGGGTCGATTTCAGCGAGACAGGAGACTGCTACTGAATGGGTGGAATGCAGGTGGATCACAGCGCCAGTCTTCGTCCGTTCACGATACATGGCGATATGCAGAAAGGCTTCCTTGGTCGGCTTGTCTCCACAAACATGATTGCCATCATTATCCAACTTGGACAGGCGCGCGGGGTCGAGATTTCCGATACGCGAGCCCGTCGGCGTCATCAACCAGCCGTTATCGATGCGAGTGCTAATATTGCCGGAACTACCAAAGGTCAGTCCCCGGTCGAATATGGACTTGCCAACAGCACATATCTCCTCGCGTAGGGTACTCTCATTGCTCATGCTCGGGTTCCTTACTGTTCGAGCTGGTCTAATGCCTTAAGAAAGAAGTTCGGTGTTCCAAAATTTCCCGACTTTAAGGCCAGGTGAAGCCGCGGCTCATCTATGCTCATGGTCCACGGGACGCCAGGATCTATTTCCGCACCAATCTGCAACCGCTTGATGCCAAGGGCTTGTATAACTGCGCCCGACGTCTCTCCGCCGGCGATGACCAACCGTCCGACGCCTGCCGCGACAAGCCCCCGGGCCACATCCGCCATTACGTGCTCGATAGCCTCCCCTGCTTTGGCGAGGCCGAGTTTCTGTTGGGCGTCATGCACGGCGTCGGGGCTGGCTGTGGCGTAGATCAGAATCGGTCCGTCCTTCATCCGCTGGCGTGCCCAGTCCAGCGTCCGTGCGGTGACATATTCTCTGTCGCTCGCCGCCTCGATCGGATCGATTTTCAGGGCTGGACGCCGCTCGCTCATATGGGCAACCTGGGCACTTGTCGCTTGTGAACAGCTTCCGGCGAGAACTGCGGCCATGCCATGAGCGGCTGGAAGGGCTGTATAGGGCGGTTCTGGCCGTAGTATGCCGGCGCGAAAAAAATTGTCTGGCAGTCCGAGGGCAATGCCAGACCCACCAGTCACCAGCGGCATATCGGCAACCGCCTCGCCGATAATCATTAGGTGGCGGTCGGTAATGGCATCGACAATTGCTTGACGGATACCTCGGGCCCGTAGATTGGCAAACGCCGTCCGAATGGCGTTGGGGCCAGCATCGACCGTAGGGAAGGGCACGAGACCGATATCCTTCTGGCTTTGACGGCTCAAAATCGAAACAAGGTTGGAATCCGTCATCGGCGTCAGCGGGTGATCCCGCATGGAAGAGTCCGATAACAGTACGTCACCAGCGAATAAATGGCCGTTGTAAATGGTGCGACCAGCCGTTGGGAAAGCTGGGCAGGCGACCGTAAAATTGCTGCCCAGTGCACCAAGCAGGGCTTCGGAAACAGGCCCGATATTGCCCTTGTCGGTGGAATCAAAAGTTGAGCAATATTTGAACAGAATCTGTCGCGCGCCACCTTTGCGCAGCAGCTCCAGAGCTTCTAGGGATAGGCGAACCGCATCTGCTGTGACAGTTGTCCGCGATTTTAGGGCGATTACCACGGCCGATACGCCGCCCAAGTCTATCAGGCCGTCGCTTGGTAGGCCGATCGTCAGCGTCGTTTTCATGCCCTGTTTTACTAGGGTGTTGGCAAGGTCCGTAGCGCCCGTCAGATCGTCGGCAATGCATCCCAGGATTAATGGCACTATTTTTCCTCGTTATCGTTCGCTACTCACATCGAAAGAGTTCGTTAACTTTATACAGAAGCAAGCTGACGAAGCTACTTTTCCCCGGAATTAGAAGACAGGCGCCACTGCAAAATGACTGATGGGCCACCGCGTCCGGCACCATCAGAAGGATTTTTTTAATGTAATAATTTTTAAGCTGTCCTCCCATTTGCGGCAAGGTCCTTACCTTTCCTTTTTGGATTCCGTATGGTGAAACCCGGCACCTTGACAGGGGAAGGCGGAATGCTAACCTCGAGAAAGGATTGATATTCGTCGTAGCTTGGAACAGACCTCATGAACTCTATGTCGCCCCGCCACCGCGTTGGCGATAGATAGGCGCAGACCGGCCTTGACGAAAAAACTCCACATCAAGACCTATGGTTGTCAGATGAATGTCTACGATTCGGCCCGTATGGCGGATGTCCTGGCGCCTATTGGGTATTCTACAGTCGATGACCCTAGTGGGGCCGACATGGTAATCCTCAACACTTGCCATATCCGCGAAAAGGCAGCCGAGAAAGTCTTTTCCGACCTTGGCCGGCTGCGTCGCATAAAAGATAGGCGACGCGAGGAAGGCAGTGACATGATTATCGCCGTTGCCGGCTGTGTCGCCCAGGCGGAAGGCGTGGAAATTCGCCGACGCGCACCGTACGTTGATATTGTGCTCGGCCCGCAGACCTACCACCGTCTTCCGGAAATGGTGGCCCGCGTCAGCCGGGCCGGCGGTGTTATTTTAGATACGGATTTCCCGCAGGAATCCAAATTCGATTATCTGCCGGCGCCAAACCGGGTAGAAGGATTTTCCGCGTTTCTGACCGTACAGGAAGGCTGCGACAAATTTTGTACCTTCTGTGTCGTGCCGTACACGCGCGGCGGTGAATTCTCACGTCCTGGGGCCGAGGTTCTCGCCGAAGCCCGGCATCTTGCGGTTGCGGGCGCCCGCGAAATCACGCTCCTTGGCCAAAACGTCAACAACTATCATGGTGCGGGGCATGCTGGTGACGAATGGCCGCTCGGCCGCCTGGTGGCTGAAATTGCTGAGATCGATGGTATAGAGCGTATTCGTTACACCACCTCGTATCCTGCCGATGTTGATGATACGCTGATTGCCGCTCACCGTGATGTGCCAAAATTGATGCCGTTTCTTCATCTGCCGGTTCAGGCTGGTTCGGATCGGGTGCTTGCGGCCATGAATCGACGCCATAACGTCGATGACTATCGTTGCCTCGTTGAACGCCTGCGTGCCGCGCGGCCGGATCTGGCGCTGTCCACGGACTTGATTGTAGGCTTTCCTGGCGAGACCGATGAGGATTTTGAGGCGACGCTTGCGCTTGTTGCAGAAGTGCAGTTTGTTCAGGCTTATTCGTTTAAATATAGCCCACGACCGGGAACGCCGGCGGCGGCCATGCCCAATCAAGTAGCCGATGGCATAAAGGTCGAGCGTCTGGCGCGGCTTCAGACATTGCTCAATAATCTGCAACAGGCCTTCAACGAAAGTTGCATTGGCCGGTTAATGCCAGTCCTTCTCGACAGACCCGGTCGCGCGCCGGGGCAGCTTGTTGGTCGCAGTCCCTATATGCAGCCGGTGCACGTTTCCGCGGCCGCCGACTTGCTCGGCCAGATCGTTGATCTTCGGATCGAAAATGCCCGCCCTAATAGCCTAGAGGGCGCTTCTCTCTTGGCGCCTGTCATCCCCGTTGCGGACGTTCAAGGGATCCAAGCTTGAAGACGGATACAGAATTATATTCACCAACCCTAGAAATGCCCCGCCGGCTGGAGCTTGAGTTTGATAACAATGCGCTTCTGCCTGACCTATTTGGGCCGCATCATGAGAATCTTGCGCGCGTCGAACAGGCGCTGGATGTAACCATCAATGCCCGCGGCAACCACCTAACCATTAGCGGTGAGCCCCAGGCCGTATCGGTGGCGCGCCGGGTTCTCGATGAACTCTATATACGGCTCAAGCGTGGCCAGCCCGTCGGGCCAGAGGAAGTCGATGCGGATCTGCGCATGATTCCGCATGACGGGCTAATCTTGGATGCAGCCCGGCAGGTTATCCAAACCCATAAACGCCATATCACGCCACGAACTCCGACCCAGGCCAAATACATCCAGGCCGTCGAAGATAATGTTCTCGTCATGGGCCTCGGTCCAGCCGGGACGGGCAAGACCTACCTGGCCGTCGCCAAGGCAGTTGAACAGCTGGTTCGTGGCGAGGTCGACCGGATCATCTTATCTCGACCGGCCGTCGAGGCGGGAGAGCAGCTCGGCTTCCTGCCTGGCACCATGCAGGAAAAGGTGGATCCATACCTTCGCCCTCTTTACGATGCGCTCTTCGACATGCTGCCCGCCAATCAGGTCACCCGACGGCTGGAAAACGGTGAGATCGAGATTGCTCCGCTAGCGTTCATGCGCGGCCGTACCCTCGCTAATGCCTTTGTCATCCTTGACGAGGCTCAAAATACGACGGCTGTGCAGATGAAGATGTTTCTGACTCGCCTTGGAGAGAACGCCCGCATGGTCGTTACGGGCGACCTCAGCCAAGTTGATTTGCCGCGCGGAACCCGCTCCGGCCTTCGCGACGCACTGGATGTCCTGAGCGATGTCGAAGGTGTAGGTATCGTAACTTTTACAGAACGTGACGTTGTGCGTCACCCGCTCGTGCGGAGAATTGTCTGCGCTTATGATGCCGCTGAGAGCCGGCGGCGGCAGTCAGCGCCCTATGAAAGGGAAGACGGTGACGAGCTTCTAGACGATGACAGAGACTAATACCGTATGGGTTATCGTCGAGAATCCAGCCTGGGAGGAAGCAGTGCCCCGCGCGATCGGACTTTGCCGCCAGGCGGCTTTGGGCGCACTTGCCGCTTCGGACAACGCTACCGATAATGGAGTGTGGGAGGCGGTCATACTCCTTGCTGATGACGCGACCTTGCGGGCCCTTAACATGCGTTTTCGCGGCGAGGATAAGATAACAAATGTCCTGTCTTTCCCAAACGTAAACGACGGCCTGCTACCGAAAGGAACCGCGGAGCCGCTAGGAGATATGGCAATCGCTTTTGAAATAGCTTGCCGCGAGGCTGCGGTGGAGGGGAAGTCGCTAGCCGACCACTTATCGCATTTGGTAGTGCATGGTATGCTTCACCTGCTTGGCTACGATCATCAGTGTGATGAGGACGCGGAGCGCATGGAGAGCTTGGAGGCTGAAATATTAGCGTTATTGGGGGTAGAATCGCCCTATGCTGACGGATGGCAATGAACGACGACGATAGAATGCGCCCCACCGGAAACGGAGACGTGTCGCCTCAGGGATCAATTTGGGGAGTCGTGCGCACTTGGTTTCGCTCAGTCTCGCGTCTGCGCAATGGCGAAAACTCGGTCCGCGAGGCGCTAGAGGAGCTTATCGAGGAAGGTGACGACCAGGAACTTCCCTTCGAAGGGGACGAACGGCAGCTTCTTTTCAATATCCTCGGGCTACGCGACCGCACCGTTCACGACGTGATGGTGCCACGCGTTGATATCGAAGCGGTGGAGGCATCATCCAACCTTGCCCAAACCCTTGATATTATGACCGGGGGCGGCCACTCGCGCTTACCGATATACCGTGGGACCCTGGACGATGTCATTGGCATGGTCCACATCAAGGATGTTGTGGCTTGGCGGGGGTCCGATGAACAATTCTCGTTGGCGCGAGTTCTCCGCAAGCTGTTATTCGTCTCGCCATCGATGCGGGTGCTGGAATTGCTACTGGAGATGCGGATCAAGCGTTCTCATATGGCGCTGGTGGTCGATGAATTCGGCGGCATTGATGGTCTTGTGAGCATCGAGGACCTGGTCGAGGAAATCGTTGGTGAAATTGAAGATGAGCACGACCGCAGCGAAGGCCCTTCTTTGGTGCGACGAAGTGACGGCGCTCTTGATGCCGCCGCCCGTGCAACGATCAATGAACTCGAGGCGATTGCCGGACCTGTTGTTAGCGAGGAGGAGCGCGAGGACATTGATACCTTGGGCGGCCTGGTATTTTCTATCACCGGCAGAGTTCCTATTCGTGGAGAACTTGTCCGTCACAGTTCTGGTCTCGAGTTCGAGGTTATCGATGCCGACCTCCGGCGGGTAAAGCGGTTACGCATCCGCAATCTCCCGGCGCCGGAAGAATCCTGACCTCACCGGGGCAATTGCTGGCAGTTGGAACGGCTTGGGGCCGCATTCAGCAATGTATCTCAGGCCTGTCCGGCTGGCGCCGCAATGCGGTGGCTCTGCTTCTTGGGGCCGCTGCGGCAGCGGCCATGCCGCCATTATTCCTGATTTTTCTTTTGCTGCCGGCGTTCACAGGGTTAGCGTGGATGGTGGATGGCGCCCGGAATGGGCGTGCGGCGGCTTGGGTTGGTTGGTGGTTTGGAGCTGGCCATTTCGCAGCAGGAACCTGCTGGATTGCGTCTGCTTTCCTTGTTGATGCTTCAACTTTTGGCTGGATGATTCCGATCGCCATCGGCGGGCTATCGGCGCTGCTCGCCTGCTTTTTTGCGGCGGCTACCGGCCTTTGCCGAATGGTCGGCGGCCATGGGCCGGGAAGGTCATTGGTTCTTGCGGCGTGCTGGGCGACTTTGGAGTGGGTGCGGTCTTGGATATTTACGGGCTTTCCTTGGAATTTGACCGCTACCGTCTGGACGGGCTGGGATGAAACAATCCAGGCAGTATCGCTACTCGGCCCCTATGGGCTTGGACTGTTGACTGTATGGGCGGCTTCGGCGCCTGCTTATTTGAGTGATGGCAAACGAGGAAAGCTCATGTTGTCGATAGCCATCGTTCTTATGGGAGCTATACCGGCCGGGGGCGCAATTCGCCTGGTATTGGCAGAAGTCGCTCCGAACGATGGCATTCGGTTGCGTCTGGTGCAGCCTAATATTTCTCAGCAGCTCAAGTGGCGCGATGATCTTCGCGCTAACCACGTAGCTCGGCAGGTAGAAATGAGTAGGATGCTTAACCGCCAAGAGGAGGCGCCCGATGTTGTTATCTGGGCAGAGACGGCGGTTCCTTATTTCTTGGCAGCTGACTCTATCCGCTTGCGGGCCGTTACTGCCGCTGTGCCGGTTGGCGGCCTGTTGATAACCGGCGCGCCGCGATACTTGTTCGCCGATGACGGTGGCCTTTCGGCATGGAACAGCTTGTATGCCTTAAACCAAGGCGGCCATATCATGGCAACCTATGACAAATTTCATCTTGTGCCATTTGGTGAGTATGTACCCTTTCGCGATATTGTCGGAGGGCTCAAGCTGACTGAGGGCCGTATTGACTTCTCTCCTGGGGCCGGCCCAAGAACATTGCACCTGCCGGGGCTACCGCCGGTCAGTCCCCTTATTTGCTATGAGGTAATATTCCCAGCGGCTGTCGTTGATGTAAAGGATAGACCAGCTTGGATCCTGAACATCACCAACGACGGTTGGTTTGGGATATCCTCCGGGCCGTACCAGCATCTTGCAGCTGCCCGTCTGCGTGCAGTTGAAGAAGGGTTGCCCGTCGTCCGTGTAGCTAATACCGGAATCAGTGCAGTCGTTGACGCCCATGGACGGGTTATTGCGCATCTTGACCTTGGGACAGCTGGAGTTATTGATGCGGTTTTGCCACGAGCGCTTGCCACCCTCCCCCTGTTTGCTCGATTTGGCAACAAAGTGACATTTTTAATCATAATTTTCTTTTTGGTCGTAGGAATTACGTTGGCTCGGCGCCATCCGGAACGGATAGCTCGCAGTAATTCCTGTGCGCATGCTGGTTAAAACTTGCCGCCGGGCCATATGTTGACGTTGTGTCGGGGCGGAGCATCGTCCATGCAACCATGGGTACCGCCACAAAACCAAACCATACTTGTGAGTTAAAATGCCTACGCCCTTGCTAGGCTGGGTAAAATGCACGTTCATGTTTTTGGCTCGGGCGTCGCGCCGCCGGGCAGTGATTATGGGATAGGTTGGAGTAGAATTGGTATGCGGCTGGCGTTCTGCTGCCACACGGGCGGCATCTATTGGCAAGCGTTGGGTTTTAGGATTTTTTCGGTCATAACTAGGCATAACTCCAAGGTTAATCAGAGA
>Ga0302122_10000954_pt1 | contig 18192 bp, 11 predicted proteins | sample CB21_SCM_MG_FD_203115 | JGI IMG/M metagenome (GOLD analysis project Ga0302122, IMG submission 203115) | Marine microbial communities from Western Arctic Ocean, Canada - CB21_SCM | ecosystem: Environmental > Aquatic > Marine > Oceanic | place: Canada: Western Arctic Ocean | collected 2017-09-28
CGCGACGACTGGACCGGCTGCACCTTCCGGGTGGAGCGGGGGCCCAGCAGCGAAGGCCGGGCCTGGGGCATGGCCGAGGTCCTGACCAACGTAAGTCGCCGCGCCGCCGCCGCGCGCCCCCCCGCGGACCGCCACACGACCGCGCGACATCAGGCCATCGACCGCCCCGCGCAGGCGTTCGCGGGCCACGCCGAGGACCACTGGATCAACGTCGTGACGAGCCGCGCCGGCGGCGCGTTCGCGGATGCGCGACCCGCCGCCGACGAGCCGCAAGCGCAAGGCGCCGCCGGCGCCGCGGCCCAAGCGGCGCCGCAAGACCAAGACCTCGCCCGTCGAGCCCGTGCTGTCGGAGTACGAGCTCGGCCGGCGCGCCAAGATCAAACGGAACAACAAGTCGGGGCTGCTCGTGTCCGTCGGGCTGCTCTTCCCGCCCAAGGACGCGCCCGCGGACGACGAGCACCCCTGGTGGTACATGACGGCGCGCTGAAGGCGCCATGCCCCCTACGTTCCCCTCTCCCCTCTCGTCTTATCCTCTCCCCAAGCGCTCATAAGGAGCTCTCACTCGACTACTCAGGCTTTTTCAGAACGGACAATTATCCACACTCACGTCAGAGCACACTTCTACACCAGTGGCTCGCCGCGCGCCGTCGACAGCGGCCTCGGGAACACTCTCTGGTGCGGCAAAGCGAACACCGACGCGGCACCGAGCGGAGTCATGGGTAGCGCGCCGCGTCGAGGAGCGCGCCCAAGTTCGTCGTCGGAGCGCCTCGTCGCGCGCAGAGGTCGAAACGGAGTCGGGCGTCGCGGCGCACGGTCGCTTCTATCATGACGCGCGCGACGTCCGCTCTTGGGACGACAGGCACTGTCAAATTGAGGAGCGAGTCGTCCTGGCCGACTAATAGATCGCTTTGTCCGGCTGGATTCAGGCTGAGGCCACAGGGCTTCATGACGACGGCTTTGACGTCCGCCGCCAGGAGACTCGCCTCCGCGTTTAACTTGAGAAACAGGATCGAGCCGCCCTGGCGCGGGTCCGGGCTAGGGAGCGTCGTGCCCATGGAGCTGCATAGGATAACTTGACCGGCGTGGCCTTTCGAGGCGTAGATGGCCCGGGCGGTGTTCTCGACGCCGTCGACCTCGATGGCTTTGGCCACGGCCGGCGGGTCAGATGGTGACGCCCCGACGGCGACCAGGATAGCGTCGACGCCCTTTGCTGCCGCGTTGAGGGCCAATTGGTTGCGCACGTCGCCCACGAATATCCCCTCGGACGGGTCGCACTTCTGGCAGCCCAGCGCGGCTCGGGCCTTGGTCGCGTTTGTCACGAAGGCGCGGACGGCACCGATGCGCGGGTCGGCTTTGGCTTGCTGGTAGAGCAGCGCGCCGAGGCGACCGGTCGCGCCGGTAATCAGCACGTCTGGTGGTTGGGTAATGGCCTGCGCAGTTGCGAGGAGGAGAACTGACCGCAGCATGGCGTGTCTGGTGATTACTGGTCCCGAAAAGAGACTGCAGGACAGGAGCTGGACGGAGCTCGGTGTCTGACTTGTTTTTGCACGCGTCCTGAGAGTCACAAAACCCGCACTCAAAATCGCCACGCCATGCGCATCTTAGAGAGTAGCTCCGCGCACTCAGTACTGCTGCGTTTGCTACCTGAAATCGTCTCCTAAACTCGCATTTTGTGGCGCAGTGGTGCAGAAATAGATCCGACATGATAGTCAGGGTGCAGAGACTGGCGGCACTGCTTGTTGCAGCGACCGCCCTGCAGGGACCACTGCGCAATGCGCGGCGACCGACGGCCCTCCGGGCCGAGGCGGACCTGGCGCAGGCCCGTACGGATGCGCTCATCGAGGAGCTCGCGGCCGTCGAGGTGTTCAACCTGCCCGCCAAGGTGCGCCAGGAAACCATACTCAGGCAGGTCGGCCGGCCGCAGTTCTTCCTGCGCATCGCGGAGCTGTGCGACGGCGCCGACGATCAGGAAAGGGAGCGGCTCGCGGCCCTGGCGGACAACCTGGCCAAGACGCTGGCTGTCGTGGTCGAGGCCGCGGAGGAGAAGATGGACGACGCCTCGGCGCTACTGCAGGAGGTCGTGACCGCGTGCGCGGAGCCCGACGGCGAGTTCCTCGTGCCCCTCAGCGACGAGCGCTTCGAGGCGCTGCAAAAGGCCGTCTGGACGCGCATGGAGGCCGGGGAGCTGGGCGAGGTCGCCCTGAGCACCGTGGACGCCTGGGCCAAGAAGGCGCAGGACGATAATTTAGAGGGCATGGTGACCATCCTCCGGAAGGTGCTGCAGCTCTACGCCAGTAGGGTCCTGCGCTTCGACGCGGGCCTGGCGGCCGCGCAGCTCGCGGAGATGATGCCGCCCGACGCCGCGGAGAAGGTCGACACGACGGGGGACACGCCGCAGCTCCACCCGGACTACGCGCGGGCCGCGGACCTCTACTCCGAACTGCTGGCGGACGACGCCGCGGCCTGGCCGGACGTCCTGCAAGCGAAATTGAACGGCGACGGCGCGGTGCGGAAGAAGAATTTATTAGCGATCGTGCAGTCGCAGATCGAGCGCATCGTGCTGCTCCAGGAGAACGGCTCCTTCTCGCAGCGCGTCTCGGCCGAGTTCCTGCGCGAGCTCGTGCAGCAGGTCGAAAAAAACGCGCCGGCGTCGGCCGACGACACCCTCGACGCCGCGGCCTACGTGAAAGAGCAGATTTTAGGGGAGGACGAGTGAGTAACATGACGGTCGGCCTACTCCCCGATACTAGCGTTGTTTTAGAGTTTTAGAGTTTTAGAGGATGACACGATTCTACAGGAAACCATGTGCAAGACAGGGGCCGGGTAAAATGTTCAAGGGGGGGCGGGTGTGAGTCTACTTCGTGCACGTCTCGAAGACCAGCGACGTCGCGACGTACGGGTCGACGTTCGAGGACGGGCGGCGGTCCTCGAGGTAGCCGCAGCCCTCGGCGGCCGTGTCGCGCGGGACGCGGATGGAGCAGCCGCGGTCGGCGACGCCCCAGGAGAAGGTGTTGATGTCGGCCGTCTCGCAGTCGCCCGTGAGGCGGCGCTCGTTGCCCTCGCCGTAGGCCGCGATGTGCTCCGCGTGCTTCTTGCCCAGCTTCTCGCACATGGCCTTGATGACCTCGAGGCCGCCCGCGGCGCGCGTCGACTCCGTGGAGAAGTTGATGTGGCAGCCCGCGCCGTTCCAGTCGCCTTCAATAGGCTTGGGGTCGATGGACACGAGGACGCCGAGATCCTCGCAGACGCGGTCCAGGATGTAGCGCGACATGGTGAGCTCGTCGGCGGCCGCGATGCCGATGGAAGGGCCGATCTGGTACTCCCACTGGCCGGGCATGACCTCGGCGTTCGTGCCCGAGACCTCTAAGCCGGCATATAAGCACGCGGCGTAGTGCGCATCACTCACGGCGCGGCCGAAGGACCGGTCCGCGCCGGCGCCGCAGTAGTAGGGGCCCTGGGGCTTGGGGAAGCCGCCGACCGGCCAGCCCAGGGGCGTCACGCCATCCAGGTTGAACAGCGTGTACTCCTGCTCGAGGCCGTACCAGGGGATCTCCGTGCCGGCGTTGCCGGCCTCGAACTTGGCGACGGCCGGCGCGCGGCTGTTGGTCTGGAGCGGGTTGCCCTCGGGGTCGTTCGTGTCGCACAGCACCAGGATGTTGTCGCCGCCGCGGAAGGGGTCCTTGTAGACCGCGCGAGGCACGATGATGACCTCGGAGTCGTCGCCGGGCGCCTGGCCCGTGGAGGAGCCGTCGTAGGTCCACTTGGGCAGCTGCTCGACGGGGCCCTTGCCCTTGGCGGCCGTGAGAGTGCGGCACTTGGAGCGCGCCGTGCGGTCGGCGTCGATGAAGACGTACTCGGCCTGGATCTTGTCGTTCGGGAGGGACATGTACTTGTCGAGGACCGACTGGTCCATGGCGAACTTGCCCGTCTGCTGCGCGAGCGGCTGGGCGCCCATGCGGACCGTGGCGCGTGTGGGGGCCGCCGGGCGCAGCGCCGCGGCGCCGCTCAGGAGGGCTAACGCGACGACGAGCTTCATCGTTGTGCTGCGCGGGAGACGCGGTTTTGCAAGCGGCGACGCGCGCGAGTGGTGCATGGCAGCGTTTCGCGTTTTGGCGGCAAGCGGCGGGTCGCGCGAGTGGTGCATGGCTGCGTTTCGCGTCCGTGCGGCCGCTGCAAGGCGGCGTCGGGTCGCGAGTGCATCATTGCTGCAGTTGCAACTGCGCAGCGTCCTGCTGCTGGGCTGCAGCTAGTTCCCGCCAAAGGTTGCAACTTTTGCTGCCACTAGCCAGCGCGCGCGGTTTCTTTCTCTCTAGTGTTGCTGTGACTCTCAAGACGTCTCGTTGAGCCCGTTTTTGTGACCTCGGACGCAGCAGCACGCGCGTTTGGAGCTGCGGCAACTATTTTGTATTTTGGAGAGGCATGACCACGCCTCCGAGCTTATGACCGTCACGTGACCCCGCATTCGTCGAAGCGAAGCCGAGCACGTCCGGCACGCTTGGGACAGCGACAGAACCTCTCCGGAAGCGGACTTTGAACGGTACGGGTTTTGAAAGGCAAATCGCTTGCTGAAGTGCACAAACGCGCGCTAGCTCGACGTCGACAGGGCGTTTTGCAAAAGGAATTTGCCTGCGGGCCACAGCACGCTCACGTTTTTCCGTGAGCGCACGCGCAAGCACTCGGCGCGCGCCGCAGAGGCTGCGAGCCAACTCGAAGATGATGGCTGCGCTCCAGCGCTGCCTCCTCGTCGCCTGCGCGGCGACGGCGCTGCAACCGGCCCGGACGCCGCTCACCGTACGCTCGGCAATCAATGCACCCGTCACGGAGGTCAAGCCCGACACGGTTTTGAACCCGACCTCGAAGGAGAAGTGCGAGGTCCCACCCTTCAACAAGGTCATGGCCGCCAACCGGGCGGAGATCGCCGTGCGCATCATGCGGGCGGGCACGGAGCTGAACATGGCCACGGTGGGCGTGTACGCTTATGAAGATAGGAAGGGCGCGCACCGCTGGTGCGCGGACCAGTCCTTTTTACTGCCCAAGAAGGACACGCCCGTGGGGGCTTATTTGGACCCCGTCTCTATTGTCGATATTGCTGAAAGAGAAGGCGTCGAGGCCGTGCACCCCGGCTACGGGTTTTTGTCCGAGTCGCCCGAATTGGCGCGCCTCTGCGGCGAGCGGGGCATCACTTTTGTCGGACCGACTGTAGAAAATTTACTCGCGTTCTCGGACAAGGTCTCGGCGCGGAAGATGGCCATCGCCGCGGACGTGCCGGTCGTGCCGGGCACGGACAAGGCCCTGGATTCGCCGGCGGACGCCAAGGCCTTCGCCCAGGAGTTCGGGCTCCCGGTCATGATCAAGGCCTTGATGGGCGGCGGCGGCAAGGGCATGCGCATCGCCCGGACCATCGACGAGGTCGAGTCGCAATTCGAGGCCGCGGCCTCGGAAGCGTTAGCGGCCTTCGGCGACGGGTCCTGCTTCTTGGAGCGGTACGTCGAGGACCCGCGCCACGTGGAAATCCAGATCGTGGGCGACGGGACGGACGTCGTGCATCTGTGGGAGCGCGACTGTAGTGTGCAGCGGCGGCACCAGAAAGTGGTGGAGATCGCGCCGGCCTGGAACTTAAATGACGCTTTACGTAAAAGGTTGCAGGACGACGCCGTGCGCCTGGGCAAGAGCGCGGGCTACAAGAACGCCGGCACGGTCGAGTTTTTGGTGGACGTCAAGAGCGACGAGCACTTCTTCATCGAGGTCAACCCGCGCATCCAGGTCGAGCACACCGTGACGGAGGAGGTGACCGGTGCGTCTTTCAGTGTATTCTATGACGAGAGAGGACTATGATGCCGGAGACATTTCATCGTCGATCGACTTATTATGTGGGGACCTTTCTAAAGCCTCCCTCTGAGTTCTTTGGTTGTACACACAAAGCAAAGGGTGCGTTATAATATCGTCTCACCGCCTATCAACACAGGCATCGACCTCGTGCAGACGCAGTTCCGCATCGCCGCCGGCGCGTCTTTAAAAGAGTTAGGCTTGATCCAAGAAAACATCAAGCCCCGCGGCGTCGCTATTCAATGTAGAATCACGACGGAGAACCCGGAGCGCGACTTCGCGCCGGACGCCGGCACGCTCGCGGTATATAGACATGCCCAAGGCGTGGGCATGCGCGTGGACGGCGTGGGGTACACGGGCATGCGCATCACGCCCTACTTCGATTCGTTACTCGTGAAGTACACGGCTAGGGCCGAGACGTGGCCCATGGCTGTAAGAAGGATGCGCCGCGCGCTGCTGGAGATGCGCATCCGGGGGGTCAAGACGAACGTGCCCTTTCTACTGAACGTGCTGGAGCACCCGGACTTCATTCGGGGCGACGTCACGACGTCGTTCATCGGGGACAACCCGAGTCTCTTATCCATCGGCAAGTCCGCCTGGGACGTGATGCACTTCCAGTCCTCTCAAGATAAGGTTTTCCGGGTCGAGCGCAACCTCAGGTACCTGGCGAACGTGGCGGTCAACGGCCACCCCTCTTCCTTGGGTGCGGACGCGGACAAGTTAGATAGAGTTAGAACGACGCAGATTCCCAAGCCCGAGGTGGCCCAAGTCGAGGCGGGCCCCTGGCGCGCCATCTTACGGGAGGACGGGCCCGAAGCGTTAGCGAAAGCGGTGCGGGCGCACTCTACCTTGCTCGTGACGGACACGACCTGGCGCGACGCGCACCAAAGTCTGTTAGCGACGCGGGTCCGCACGGCGGACATCGCGCACTGCGCGCGCGAGACGCAGGACGCCCTGGGCAGTTCGGCGTTCAGCGTCGAGATGTGGGGCGGCGCCACGTTCGACGTGTGCCTGCGGTTCCTGCACGAGTGCCCCTGGGAGCGCCTGGAAAGATTAAGGGAGCTCGCGCCGGACGTGCCCTTCCAGATGCTGTTACGCGGCGCCAACGGCGTGGGCTACACGGCCTACCCGGACAACGTCATCTACAAGTTCTGCGAGCAGGCGTACAAGAGCGGCATCGACGTCTTCCGCGTGTTCGACTCGTTGAACGACATCGACAATTTGGCGCTGGGCGTCAAGGCGGCCAAGGCCGCGGGCGGCTTCGTCGAGGGCACGCTGTGCTACACGGGCGACGTCAGTAAGTCCGCCAAGTACGACCTCGACTACTACTTGGGCTTGGCGTCACGATTGGTGGACGAGCTTGGCGTGCACGCCCTGTGCATCAAGGACATGGCCGGGTTACTTACACCAAAATCAGCGAAGATATTGGTGGGCGCCCTACGGAAGCAGTTCCCGGACACGCCGATCCACGTGCACACGCACGACAGCGCGGGCCTGGGCGTGGCCTCCATGCTCGCGGCGTCGAGCGCCGGCGCGGACATCGTGGACGGCGCCGTGGACTCCATGAGCGGCCTCACGTCCCAACCGTCCCTGGGCGCCATCGCAGAGGCCGAGGACATTGGGCTCGACGCCGATGCCTACGCCAAGATTTCGAGCTACTGGGACGCCGTTCGGGCCACGCTGTACGCGCCCTTCGAGAGCGGGCAGCTCGCCACTGCTTCTGATGTCCATAAACACGAGATCCCCGGCGGCCAGTACACGAACTTGCTTTTCCAGTCGCGGCAGCTCGGGCTCGATGGCCAGTTCGACTCCGTGAAGGTGGCCTACGCCGCCGCCAATCGCTTATTAGGCGACATTCCCAAGGTGACGCCCTCCTCGAAGGTGGTGGGCGACCTCGCGCAGTTCATGGTCGCGAACAAGCTCAGGGAGGACGAGGTGGACACTGAGGCCTGGGTGGGCAAGTTGCCGGATTCCGTAGTGGACTACCTCAAGGGCGGCCTGGGCACGCCGCCCGGTGGCTTCCCCGAGCCGCTGCGGGCGCACGTGCTGAAAGCGCGGGGCGTCGAAGCGCTGCAGGGCCGGCCCGGGCTCAGCATGGAGCCCTACGACTTCGACCAGGCCGCCAAAGATTTGGGCGAGAAGTTCGAGGGCGCCGCCTACCACATCAGCGAGAAGGATTTGCTGAGCGAAGCGCTCTATCCTTCGGTCTTCGCGGAGTACATGGAGCACCGCCTAATTTATGACGACGTCGGGCACCTGCCGACGCACGTCTTCCTCAAGCCTTTGCAGCCTTTAGACACCGTCGAGTTCGAGGACGGCCCTGGGCGGATGGAATACGTGGAATTGCGGTCCATCTCTGAATTAGATCCGAAGACGTGCTCGCGGAGGGTCGTCTTCGCGGTGAACGGCGAGGCCTGGCAGTTCCGCGTGACGGACGAGGAGGCCATGACCATCGCCAGCGGCGGCGGCGTCAGCGGCGCGCAGAAAATGCGCCGCAAGGCGAGCTCCTCCCTGGACGACGTGGGCGCGCCGATGCCGGGCGTCGTCGTCGACGTCAAGGTCGAGGAGGGCGTCATCGTGAAGAAGGGCGAGACGCTCTTCGTCCTCAGCGCGATGAAGATGGAGTCCACCATCGTCGCGCCCCGGGACGGCACGGTCACCGCGGTCCTGTGCGCCATCGGCGACAACCTCGAGGCCGAGGACCTGCTCGCGACGCTGGAGGACTGAGCGCCCGTCGCGTTACCCTTCTTAAGAATAGAAACACTATCTGATCCCTCAGAAGCCGAGGGACGCGGTGCGAAATGTGCCCTCCTGTAAGAGTCTTAGTCATATTAGTAGGGCGGGAGTTCCGGAGGATCCCCGAAGCTCATGGGCCGTTTGTTGTTTTTGCTGAAGTCCCTTTGCATGATGATCTGGCGTGGTACGTCCCCACCCGCGTCCTCGTCACACTCAAGATCGTCGACATCGTGTAGAACGACCTGTACTTTCCCCTTGAATTGGCCAGTGTCCTTGGCGAAGCCGAAGGTCCGATTGAGCATTTCTCCGAGGCTGAGGGGGAAGCACTGATGAATTTCTATAGCTCGGAGCGACGGCCAAGTCTTTAGTAACTCGAAGGCTTCGGCTTCAAAACCACACGGGCCGTCGGGTTCCGAGGGATGGCGGCCGCAACAGCATCCAAAAGGGGGGAGGCGACGGAGCCGACGGCAGTGCCGATGGAGCACCTTGAGAGTCCCGACCGCGTCGTAGCCCAAGACTCTAAAACCATCAGAGTGATCTCGCCACTTAAACTCTTCGAGATTCGGATTCAAACGAGCGATGCTGTGGACACAATCTGGGCTCATGTAGTCTCCATCAATTACGAGCCGACGCAGGTGAGTGAACCGGAGCACATCGCTCGGACAATTGCCTAGAGGTGATGACTCGAATTCACCAAAACCCACCGTCAACGATTCCAAGGAGCGGCATCTGCCAAGCAGCATCGCAAGCCGGGAGGATTTGTGTCCCCAGCGTGCGGGCCCAGAGACCGGCGCACCCCGTAGCAAACACGCATTCATCGTCGTGGCGTCGAGCTCGCGCAGTCTCGCAAAGTGGTTCGTGACCCGGACGCGCCACTGCTTCGCTATGCGAGTCGCGGCGAGCGTTGTGAGTGGAGGGAGCCATAGCAGGACCTGGCCAAAGGCGTCGTCCGGGATGTCTGAGATGTGAACCGGGCCGGCCAGGGCGTCCGCCTCCACAGGTTGCATGTCTGAGATTTGAACCGGGCCGGCCATGGTCTCCTCCTCCACAGGTTGCATCCATCCGCTCTTAAGGAGGCCCATTATACAAGTTGTTTAGACGGCGTCCGGCTCACAATGCGGCGCGCGCGCCTCGTAATTCAAATCAATGACTCGGTCAGTCGAGTACGGGTTCGGGTTTTAGCACGGGTTTTTGGACTTGGCTGCTCTGAAACCGTGCACGATTCCTAGTTTATTCAATTTTATTAAGCTGGAGCCGCCCGGGTTCCTCGGCTACACGCCCGCTGTACTTTAGGGGCTTTCCGGCCCGCCGGGCGCGTCTAGAGCGCGGCGGCGACCGCGTACGTCGCGATGGACGCGGCGGTGAGGATCGGGCGCGTCGACGCCGCGGGATACTGAGACCAGTCATCGAACGCGAGCTTGGCAACGAGCATTGCGAGGTGCAGCACACCGACCGCCCGCAGGCCGTTCCGCAATTTCACGAAAGTCGACATGTCGTGCGCCCCCGGACCTCGCCGTCGCGCACGCAGTAGGCCGCGACGCAGGCTAGTAACGTGTGCGCGCCGGCGGCCCGTGAGAGGCGGCGGCCCAGGGCGTAGGGGAGCGTGGCCGTCGGGAACGGGGCGGCCAGTGCCGCGAACGTCCAGGCGCCTAACGCCGCGGTGAGAATTGCGGGCCCGACGACCTTGGCCGCAGCGCTGTCCGGGTCGGCCAATTCGTCGCCGCCCGGGGGTACGAGCGACAACATCAAGCCCGCCACGCCCTTGACCACGCGTCCCGGCGCCTGCAGTAAGGAACCGGGCGAGGATTCGAGCCATGCGCCCGCGCAGACGCCCGCCGTCGCGAGGTGCGCCGCCGTCGCCGCGGCCTTGAGCTTGCACGCGTAGGTGACCGTCGTGGCGCCCGTGAACGCCGGGGCGAACCAGCACGCGGAGGCGAGCCAGAGCGACGACGCGCACAGGGCCAGATTGAGGCGCCTATACGTCGCACTCTGCAGGCGCGACCAGCCCACTTCCGCGGCGGCCTTGAGCGAATCACACGCCGCCCAGAGCAGCGGCAGCGGGACGAGCGCCTGGGCGATCGTGAGCCGCGTGTGGAGCGGCGGCAGCGCCAAGCGCGGGTGCGTGCCGAGCGCCTGCATGGCGCAGGCCGTCCACGCGATGGTCGTCGCCGCCGACGCCACCGGGTAGGCGGCCTTGAGGAAGGCCACCTTGCCTTGCTCCGCCTTGCCCTTGGCCACGACGTCGCCGACCGTGCTGCTGAGGGCCACCGCCGGGCGCGGCCGTGTGGGGCTGGTGAAGGCCGTGCAGGTGCTGAGGCTCGCGCAGAGGATGAATGCGGTGGAGCTACGCATGATGTACCACGTTTGAGCTTAAGTCTGAGGTCTTTGAGGGTCAGAGCGTGGGAGCGTGCAGCCCAAATCGAATCACGGGTTTTCAGAAAACCCGTGCCGCTTTTATTTGACCGCGGTCGGCAATGTTCGACAGGTACGTTCAGGTCCGCGTTCGCGCGTCGTCGAACCGAGGCAGTTGTAGCAATCACAGGAAGCCGGCAGCTGCGCTTCCGCGCGTCGACCACACCATCGACCGCCCACCAGGGCAGCCCATAAAATAACATGGAGATTGACTGTATCATTCGAGGGCGGGACCGGGACCACTTCGGCGAGTGGTGGACCATGGGCGACGACATCGTGCTGGAGGTGCCCCTGGACCAGAAGGTCTACAAAGTGATTGAGATGGTCCAAGACATATTAGCGGCGCGGTTCACCCCGGAAAATGCGGAAGAGCCGGACTACGGCGAGCACGGCAACGCCATGCACACGTCCCGCTTGGACGTGGTCATCCCCATAGAGCTTGCCGGAGGAAAGGTCGACGACCGGAACGTCACGGAGAGCGAATGGTCCATGTCCCTCCAAAGGGTAGGCCTCACGGCGAACAAATGCTTACTGGAGTTCCGGCCCAAGGAGCCGGGGCTCTGGGCCTGGCACCCGCTGCAGTACCACAAGGACCTGTTCCGGGAGCTCCTCGTGAAGACGATCGGCAAGCGCCAAGTGCAGCTCACGGAGCTCGTCGAGGAGGTGAAGCACAAGCGGCCGCCCCCGATCCGGACGTCCACCAAGGTCTTCCTGCGGTGCTACCCCGAGGTCTTCTGGGTGACGACGTCGCTCAACTCGGGCCTCTCCGACGTGCGCCTGAACAAGACGCTCGAGCCGCCCTGCTTCCTCTAGTCCCTCCCTGTGGTGTTAAGATTTCAAATTGTCGTTGGGACGCGTAGCCGGCGTTTTGACGACCCGCACGACGAAGCGGTTTGCATTGGTTGGTGGGCAAAAACGCCAAGCCGAGGCTTAGGAGACCTCCGCCTCGGAAGCACGCACGACTTCTTCGCCGGCGCTAACGCACACTGTCCCGGTCGCGGGGCTGCCCACCTGCGTCGACGCGCCCCCCGAGAGTCACAAAAGGCTGCCCAGCACGCCATCGGTGCGCGTCGCGAGCAGCATGAACGCCAAGATCGTCCCGACGAACGTGGACGCCACAATCGTCCCGACGAAGACGCCGCCCGCGGCGCTGCCCGCGTTCAAGAAAGGCAAGGTCGCCGCCCTCGCCGCCGCGAAGCTATTAGCAAAGAAGAAGCGGACGGCCCCGCGGCCGCCGCTGACCTACCAGTACCACGTGGGCAAGGGCAACAACTCGCGCCTGATCCTGCAGGCGCTGCGGAAGCGCCCCTGGTTCGTGCCTAAGAACGAGAGTAGCCACCAGCGCGTCTTCGTGTGGGAGATGTATAGGAATAGGAAGCGCTTTGAGAAGGAGAAAGGGAGGGTCGCGTGCAACCACCTCGAGCACAACACGTGCCTGGTGAACAAGGACGGCTTGTACCGGACGATGCGCGCGTACTGCGACCAAGAAGGCCGGGAACCGATGGCGCAGTTCATGCCCTTGACCTTCCACCTCAAGAGCGGGAAGGACGAGGAGCACGCCGCGTTCCGCGACGCGTTTGCGGCGCACGCGGTGCCGGTGGAGACCCAAGCGACGAACCTGTGGATTCTCAAGCCGGCTTCAATGTCGAACCGCGGCTTCGGGATCCGCGTGGCGAACGACCTGGCGGTCGGGGTCCGGCGTCCTTCTGTTCAACTTGCGAGGCGGTCGTACGCCATCGACGCCGAAACACTCACCAGCGCAGGAGATCGAGGCGATCGTGACCACGGAGGCGCGGAAGGACGCGCGGTGCGGCGGCTGGGTCGTGCAGAAGTACATCGAGCGGCCGCTGTTAATTGATGGAAGAAAATTCGACATCCGGGCCTTCTGCCTGCTCGTGACGGACAAGCGGGGCCGGGTCCACGCCTACGCGCACCGCACCGGTACCTATGTAAGGACGTCCTCGACGAAGTATTCCTTGAAGACGGGCGACCTCGCGAAGAAGGGCGTGCATCTCGTGAACGACGGTGTGCAGAACAAGGAGGCGTCCTATGGCAAGTTCGAGGCCGGCAACAAGCTCAGTCTGCCGGACTTCGCCCAGCGCATCGGTCAATCGGACGCCTGGCTCGCGTCGACCCTCAGGCCACGCATGGAAGCGATCATGCGCGCCGCGGTCGCCGCGGCGCAAACACTTTTAAATCCCAAGAAGCGCACGGCGTGCTTCGAGCTCCTGGGCTTCGACTTCATGCTCGACGCCGACTTGCGGCTGGACCTCATCGAGATCAACTCGAATCCCTGTTTGGAGACGTGGAGCTGCCCGCTCCTCGAGGGCCTGATCCCGAAGTTGGTGGACGACGTGCTGCGCGTGGGCCTGGACCAGGTCCTGCCGCCGCCGACGAAGAACACGACGAAGCGCAAGGACGAGGCGCGCGCCGCGCTCGAGGCCGCGGGCCATGACTTCGTCAAGGTCTTCGACCCGTCCGAGGAAGGGGCGGTGGAGGACGTCGTGGCCGAGGCGCCGGCGCCGGCCGGGCCGGAGTAAGTGTTGTGCCAGTGAGTCTAGACGCGGGGCGCGTTCACGCGCGTTTCGTCTCTGTGTGCTCGCATAGGTCCGGGGGTCCGTCTTAGGCGTGAGTATCATTGTGCCCCGCTGCAGATAGTTCTCGTGCTCATCGATTTTGCCCCAGGCGCCTGAAGTCGAGTGGAGCATGCCAGAGGAAATTGCTCGCTTGCTCTGCGCGGTCAGCACAAAAACGTGCGTTTCAGCGCGCCAAAGTTCAGATGCGATGATGCCTTCGCACACGTAAAAGGCGCGCCCGCTGAAACCTTCCTTGAGCAGAGTTACATGTAGCCTCAGGCCCTCGGGTTTATTGCATGTCTCAATGCGGCGCGCCCACCAACGGCGCGCCGCCATAGAACCGCTCGAGAGACACAGCCACACACAGCTGTATATTGACGATCGAGCGACGCCCCCAAAGGAACTCGCACGCGCGCGCCGACCGACTGGAGACGTCATCTCATGACGTAGGCACAAAAAAGTCGAGTCAGTCATTCCGATTAGAGTTACAATAATTCATGTTTACACAAATCCCATGACTAAGCAAAAAAATGTAAAAGCAATTTCTCGTAATAAAACTTGGGGAAGTGAAATTGTTCAATCTTCGGAAGATAATGTAAAATTCGGGTATAGAAATAGCGACAACTTGTTGCAACGCAAGTTGGATGTTTTAAAACTTGCTTGCAATCAAAAATCTGATGAAACTACAACGCTAACCTTAAATGAAATTGTTCAAGAGAAAACACAGGCCCTAGTAGGTTTTGCGCCACTAGCCCCTAGTGTGTTTTGCGCCGCTCGCCAGAACGCCGTTCTTCGCCGCTCGCCTCTTCGCCCCACTTTAAAACGTTTCTCTCGGCCCCAGTGTCCCGATGAGCACTTTTTCAAAACCACCCGAGCCCATGCTGCCGCGAAACTGCCGCCGACACTAGGATCATTTCGGACCCGCTCTAACCCGACTCTCGCCCAACCCTAACCCTAACCCTAGTCTACTCCTAACCCTAACCCTTACTCGGACCGAATTCTAACCTCAACCTCGCGACAGATAAAAAAAAGTCGAGTCAGTCATTCCGATTCTGACTTTTTCCATTTCAACGCTAAATCGCCGAATTAACGGTATGGGTCATCGCAGAGGAGTAAGTTTTTTATCAATGCTCGACGGCGCGGGCGCGGGGAGTGTCGGGCTCCCCCACAAAGAAATGGATAGCCGTTCTAGGGCTCGCGGCCGGGTGCTTCGAGTCCTGGGCAAGGCCCGAGGCCAACCCATACGCGGGGATGGTTAACGTCCGATCCTTTACGGTTCTTGACGATCGTCGCTCACGTGCGTCCTAATATACGAGTCAAACCGATCGTGGCATTACGCGCGCAAAAAGCTGCAAGAAACGAGACCACGGGCAGCTCGTCGCGCCCGCGCAGGGCGTCGCGTCGCTGGCAGCGGCTGCTCCCCGGGTCCGCGCGGCCGCGCAGCCCCGGATATTTAAAATGTCCCGCCTCGTCCCGGGCGCCATCGCGCCCAAATAAAACACTTTTTTTGGGATACAGACCGGCTCTCGGAGGTCCTCTGGGTGAGGTCTGATGGTGGGTAGACGCCTGCACCGCATGCGCATGCTCTTGTGACATTATACATCTCTCAGAGGGCTCTGGAGCTCAGACCAGCCCTGAAGCTCCTGAACTTGTCTCAGCTGCCAAGAGAATTGATAGATAACGATCCAAGCGACGGCGCATGCGCTGTAGGCGATTGCACACGACCAGTACCGACCCTATGCGATCCTAGGGAGACCTCTGGACCACGGATTGATGGGATTCCACTGGCGCTACCACTCTCAAACGCCCCGCGACCGTCAAAAATGACAACTACCCGAGGCCCCCCAGGAACCGCAATAGCGGTCTCGTTGGGTCCCGTACTACCCCACCGATAGTGGAAATCAAGTATATGCCATCTCCACCACGAGAAGAGGTGTTTTGGCTCCGGCAGTGTGGTAAAAACCCGTTTAGTCAATAAAAGAACTTTCCGGTCAAGAGGTCTCTCTCGGCTTCTTGAACCGCTGTCGAGACTCCTCGAGCTCTCTTTGCTTTTTATTTTAATATTTTTTTTCGACCACCGCTTCTGTCCTGTTCACGGAAGGCCTTTTTCAATACGCCGTCACGCCTCCGGTAGTGCACCATCTGGTACACAGCAGCGCGTCGTGGCCTATTCAATACCAACATTAACGCTGTGCAACGTTGCGCAAAATCTGGTAGTGCGTAGAAGACGTCACACGAAAGACAGACAGATCCATTTTTGGACCAGTCACGCAGCCAGGACGCAACGTTACAGCGTTCTGCTTTGGCCCAGAGCCCGCCAGAGCCTTGGAGACCCCACACGCAAGCGGAGAACAGCAGCGCCGCTCTCTTCGGTGAGGCATCTCCTGCTCGCGGAAACGTCGACCCGTCATCAAATCCTCTCAGCACCATAACCCAACATGAAGACCGACGCACAGACCGAGCAGCAGCGCCTCGAGCGCAGCCGCGCCGAGGACAAGAAGCGCCTCAAGCGCGCGGCCAACCGGCGCTCGGCATGTACGAGCCGCGTCCGCAAAAAACAGTTCGTTGAGGAGATGACCGCGGCCAACGCCCAGCTTCAGTTGTACTCCACGATCTTGGCGCGGGCGCCGCCGACCGTGACGGTGGACGAGCACTGCCGCCTCCGCTTCGCCAGCCAGCAAGCCAAGGATTTGCTCGGCATCACGTCCACCGAGGACGTCGACCTCTGCTCCTTGCTCGCGGACGGGCCCGATCGTAATAATCAAGCGCAGTGGTTGGCCAGAGCTGCCGGCTGCGCGCCCTGTTCCAAGCGCGCCGCGAGCCCGCCCTCGGCCTCCTCCCCATCGCAGGACGCGGCCTGGCCGCCGCGCGAGTGGTCGAGCGTGCGCCACGCCGTCTCCAACTCCTCGGGCGACTCGGGCGGCTCCAACAGCGACCGCCGCGGCGAGTCTTCGTCGAACAACGGCTCGAGCGGCGACAACTCTTCGGGTGGCTCTCACTACGGCTCGGACGACGACTCCCGCGAGAAGGTGGACACGCAAGTGCCGCGCGCGCCCGGACCGCAATGCACGGACGACGACGTCGTCATGGCGGACCGTGGAGCCTCGGCCTCGCACGAGCGGTCGTGCTCGAGCAGCTCACGGGACGGCTCCACGCTGTCCGACGACCAGAGTGAAGGGGACCTCGACGCGTGCCGGCTGGAGCTCGTGTGTCGGGACGGCCGCGTGGTTTCAGTAGACGCCGCGCGGGGCGGCGCCTTCGCCGCGTGTCGAGAGACGCCAGTCGTCGAAGACGACCGGCCCAGAAGGGCCCGGTCGCCGGTGCTGCGACCACCGTCCTCGCCGGCCGACTTCCTGACGCGAAGTGAGTCGCACGATTCCCTGGCGACGAACATGACGGCGCCGCCGCCCGGGCCGCGCGAGGCCCGCGAGACCGTCTTGTCGCTGCGCCCGGCCTACGAGTACGACGACACGAGCGCCTGGCTCGGCTCCTTGACTGTCGGGCCTCCGCATAAAACGGAGGACGCCCAACCGGGCGCGACGGTGCGCCAGGCGGTCGTGGAGGCCGTGCGCGGCGCGCGCGCTTTGCCCAAGGTCGAGGAGCTCTGCGCCGACACGGACGCCTCGCCGACGGACCTGCAGAGCGTGGTCGACGGCCTCATGCTCATCGCGGGCGCGGCGGCCCGCGCCGCCTAGGAGCAAGATACCTTCGCTCCTGGACGACGCCCCAGCATTCCCCTCCCCGCGGCATAAGCTATGCCGTCTATTCTTTTCTGGGGCTCCTCTCACGGCGATGGCGTCGAGGTGGCGCTCCTCGACGCGATAGATTCCCGCACGAGTGCTTCGTGCGGGTCTATCCGAAAGACCACTCCGAAGCCGCACAAATTCCTGCAACCGAGAGGCTGCAAAATCCTTGCCGCAGCCCTTCACGAAGCAGCCCGGACGCGTGCCCGGGCAGCCATGGCGACGAGCGCCGTCGAGGCGGCCGTCGCAACAAAAACCAGAGAGCTCCTTTGGGAAGGAGCCGTCCTCGTCGACATCTCATTCCGCCCCGGCACGGAGGCGGGCCTCGACGTGGAGCAGCGGGGGGCGTGGGCGCTGGTGGTGCACGCGCCGCCGGGCGCCAAGGTCCAAAGGGGCGACGCGCTCGCCGCAGTGGACGGTGATGACGTCCTGCTCGGTTCGTACGAGGCCATGTTCGCGCGCGTGCTCCACGCGAAGACGTCGCAACTGCCCTACACGCTCACGTTCCGGCGGGCGCCCGTGTGCCGCGGCTGGCTCCGCAAGAAGCCCCGCGAGTCGGGAACGAAGGACGGCCATAGAAGTTTAGGCGGCTGGCGGACGCGGTGGTTCGAGCTGGGTGGTGGGGAGTTGGTGTACTACGACAAGGCGGGCGGGGCGCGGAAGGGCGCCTTCGGGATGGAGGGGTGTGTTGTTACTTTGACCGAGGAATTGGAGCTTGTGTGCGGCGCGGAGCAGCTGGTCCTCGCGGCGGCGCCGGACGACCTGGTGCAGTGGGCCGCGTGGCTGCGGATCGCGGCGGCGCACGCGGCGGGCGGCGACGCGCTTCTCAGAGAGGTGGAAGGGGAGCGGCTCGCGGCCGCGGCGGCGCGGCGGCGCGGCTCGCGGCGCTACTCTAGGGC
>Ga0302122_10000956_pt1 | contig 18184 bp, 7 predicted proteins | sample CB21_SCM_MG_FD_203115 | JGI IMG/M metagenome (GOLD analysis project Ga0302122, IMG submission 203115) | Marine microbial communities from Western Arctic Ocean, Canada - CB21_SCM | ecosystem: Environmental > Aquatic > Marine > Oceanic | place: Canada: Western Arctic Ocean | collected 2017-09-28
TGAACTTAAAGCACCTAGCAACCGGCCCGCTAGACCTAATTTGGCCATCCCCTTCTCGACCGTTGCCTCCGCCGCGGCTTTCGTTCTATTAGCTCCATCTAAATCCATCATGAGCTGCTGCAGCTTCTCCTCCAAGGCTTTTACTTTAGCTTTTACTTCACCCAATTGCGTCTGGGCGGCGTCGAGTTGAGCGATGCTATCTCTGACTAATTTTTTCTTCGGTTCCACCATACTTACTACGTCGTAATAAATCACAATGTTCACGCACCAGTTGCATAACCCGCCCGCGGCCGAATTCTTGCCCGTGATGATCTCCGGTTTAAAGTGCTCCATGGCCAGGTACATGCGCACCTCCTTGAAGTTGACGGCCGGGACCTTGCCCTCTTCAAAAGCCACTTTAAAAGCTTTCAAGTTATCCAAGAACGCCTTCGGATCTTTAAGAAACGTCTTCTTGGCGCAGTCCCAGGTCCGGTCCTTGTCTTTCACCTTGCCGGACTTTTGCACCGGGACCTCCGCGACGTACGAAGCGAGGAGACATAAACACGCGTTGAACACATCATCGACCCCAGGCGGGGGCTTGGACATGGTCTTGCACATCTGCAGGTCCTTCACATCTAGCGTGTCGAGGGCGGCCATGGCCGCCTCGACGGCCGGCTCGGCCTGCGCCAAATCCGCCTCCGCGGACTCTTTTTTAGCTTTGACGTCCACGGCGATCTTCGTGACCTTCTTCTCCTCGATGTTGGCGTTCTCCGTCTCCATGTCGACGACCTCCTTTTCGGCGGCGCAGACCTTGGCGATCTTGTCGCTCTCGGCCTTCTTCTCTTCGGCGTCGGCGACGTCGCCGGCGATGGACTCCTTTAAAACTTCGACGACGGCCGTGACTTCTTCGAGCTTCTTCACGCCCCGCTGTAAGCGTAAAGAGGCCGTGTCGTTCTCGGCTCGCTTCTTTTCTAGGAGTTCACTGTATAGTTTAAGTAATTCCAAATACGATTTAGGAGTAGTGTACACGAAGCGCCCCTCCATTTGTTTAAACACATTAGCCATGACGTTGGTACTTCCAGCTAACTCGGGCATGAAAGTTTGTAATTGGTCCCGGACTTCTGGGCTTCCTAAATCTTCGATGGCTTCGAGGAATTTGCAGCCCACACTGTACAGGGCCTGCTCGGGCCAGGGCTGGAACCAGTCGATGACCGTGCAGTTCACCAGGGCCGGGAAGCGCTGGCACCTCGTACTAAAGTCCGGACCCACCGGAGAACAACAGAGGCACACGTGCAGATTCCTTCTCACTTCCCCGAGGAAGAAGTCGTAGACGGGCCCTGGCTCGGGGTTCACGCCCGCCGCTTTCGCTTTCTTCGTCACCGCGCCGATGACTTCGTCCTTTTCGTCTTGGGCGTACAGGCCTGCAATGTCCGCGGAACCAAGCAGATCATTCAAATACACCAAGAAGCGTTCGTTCGTGATCTCGGCGTCCGTGAACAAGAACATGACGCCCTCGCCCTTAATTCCCGCTTTTTTGTACATTTCCTGCAAATCCGTTTTTAGGTCGTTGATCCCGTACGTCGCGGAGATCTGAATCGTCGAGGTTTGGTAGCCGCAGATGAACGAAGCTAAGCGACTCAGGGATTTCTTGCCGGAACCGCCGACACCCACAAGTAACGCATGCCCGCTGGGATTGTTAATAATGCGCGTAATTCGACAGACGTGATTTAAAGCATCTTCAAATAAAACGAGGTCCATCTGCGCGTTACTCTCGTTGTACTCATCTAAAGCTTGGTCCAGGATCTTCTGGAGCACGGACAGTTCGTGGATCTGGTCGTAAATGGGCTCCTCTCCAATGCCTTCGAGAAAATGGCAGAAGGTCAGCGGTTGCCTGGAATCGCCAAAGAATCTTTTCGGCGTGAACTCGCCGAAGCCTTTATTGGCTTGGCTGACGAGGAGCCCTTCGAATTTCGCGAGATCTTCCGGCGAGACTAATCTATCGCCATAGACTCTATAGGCCTCGTGGACCCAGCAGTCCGCGAAGACCTGGGCTTCTCCAAACTTAGCGGGCGTGGTCATCAACAACCCCTGGAAGACGCCGGCCACGTGGCGGATGTTGAACTCGTAGTGGAAGTTCGCGGCCGTCTTCCGGAAGTTCTCCGACACGTCCTTGTGTAAGTTTAACGTGGACTTAATAACTCTCGGAACGAGTTCCATCAATGACGCATTCGAATTAAAGAGGGAGTCCAAGTGCCCGTTCAAGAACGTTTCGTAAATGATGCCCAAGGACGTGTCCGTGGGCATGGCGATGTTGAACGTCGTAAAGTGCCGTTGTAAACGGGGATTGATCTCCATGCTACCCGCGGTCGGATTTAGAGCCGCCACGTACTGGCACTTCTCCACCGTTTTCATCGCCAACTTCGAAATGTCGTACCAGTGGCCGTAGTCCAAGTGCTGCCGCACCAGAGAGATGGCGGACTGCGTGTTGTAGTTGTCCAATTTGGGTAAATTGAAGTCGTCGATGAAGTAGACCATGTGGCAGGCTCCTGGAGGCCCGTACAACGACCCCGTCTTCTTCTGCAACACGCCCTCCAAGGAGGACTGCAACACTAACCCGTCCGTGAAGAAGTTCATGTTGATGGTCGTATAGAGCGTCTCCGACGCGTCCAGTTGCTTCAGTTGGCCCATGATCGTTTGCGTTTTACCCGTGCCGCTCGGTCCGGCCAGCATGGCGCAGTGGTGGTCCCGCACCAGTTTAGCGAGCCAGAAGCTCACGGAGGCGCTTTCACCAGTAGGCACCGTGACGTCACTCATATTACTGTCTTTCGAATTAAAAACGATTTCCGCGTACGCCGGGCTCTCTGTCCACGCGGCGAATTCGAACGTTTCGGTGTTCAGCCAGTAGTCGAAAATCAGGCCCTGGCCCGGGAAGGCGATGCGTTTTTTGAAAGTTTTCTTCCACCACTCGGAGAAGACTTTCATATAGTCTCTCCCGTCGTCCGCGACACCCAGGGCGGAACCCAAAGCCCAGGCCGCGCAGAAGCTAAAGGTCATCTGGCAGTGTTCCTGCGTGGCCATCATTTCCGGCGTTAAAAAGCAATCCAGTAAGCGTAGGATGTTGTTGACTAAGGTAGTCGGTTGCTGCACGACGTTGAAGAGCAGCTTCCGTATCGCTAAGAGAGCCGGACCCACGACCTCGTCGAAGTTCGCGGTGAGCCACTCCTTGGCCTCGGAAGTGAAGCCCTTGCTCTCGTCCCTCGTGAGGACCCAGGTGTTGACCATGGACCGCCACTGGAAGCCCTCGTCCGTGGAGATGTAGAGGATACCGGCTCGCGACACGGTAGCGGGCGTGGCGTGCTTCAGATCTCGGATTTCGAAGATCATGCGCATGTGCGGCTTCAGGGGGATGCGTTCGTTCGACGCCAACGTCAACAACCGGTTGTCGTCCATGACCGAGTTCATGGACTCGATCCAGTTCGCGTCCAGATCGCCATCCAACATGAGCCACTTCGGGTCCGTGTCCGGCACTTGGCTGAGGCCTCTGAGAATCGTAGATAAGAGTCCATCCTTCCAATCTCTGGTAGCCATGTTAATGTACCCGTACAAATCTTGCGTGGGCATGGTCTTGGGGTTGATGTCCTTAATAGTAAGATAGCTATCTCTCCCAGCCACAATTCTTTTAGCTTTCGCCAAGTATTTCCAAGACGTAGATTTAAAGGCCCCGGGCGGGCCCATGACGAAGACGCAATGTCTGATCTGCAGCAACTCGTCCAGCTGAATCGTTTTTAGCTTCATGGTGTCGTCCACAAAGTCCGGCATGGCCGCCACCATGTCGTCCACGGACTTCTGGAGAGCGTCGTCCACGACGCGCGGCGGATCTCTGCCCGGAAATAGGTCATTTAAAAGTCCAAAAAAGACAACTTCGTCCACCTTCACGATCTTGGCGATGTTGAAGTCGCGTAACGCGCGCATGAGAATGTCGTCCTCCTCCCCGTTCGGATCACTTCTTAACAACATGCCCGCGACGACCAGCACGGACTTGATGGCTCGCAAGCCCCAGTCGTAGTGCTCTTGTTTCGAGAGTAAGTCCTTGAGCAGCGAGTACAAGGTATAGAACTTGGACGCTAAACTTTTGGACGTGACGAAGCCCTGGGCCATGAGCATGTTCTCGCAGATCATCACTAGGTCCGGCACCATGACCGTCATCGGTCTGAATAAAGCTTTGAGACCTTCCGGGAGGGAAGACCGTCCCAAATAGCCGGGGTTCATGGTGATGTACGCGCCGCAGGTCTCGTTGAGTTTAACGATGTCGCCTTCGATGGTCGTCATCCTGGCCTGCTCGTCCATGGGCGTGCCGTTCTTCTTGCTGTGCTTTTGGGCGGTTACTACTTTTTTGACGCCGGCGCACACGGCCTTGAACTGCACCGTGCAGACACTTAAAACTTCGGGAATCAAGCGATTAAACTCGTCGAAGCAGCCCCAGCTGCCGGAGCACGCGAGACCCTTGAAGATGTTGCCCAGCGATTTGTAGTCCATCTCCGGACTGCAGTTGAAGACGTAGCAGCACTTCCCGAGGGCGGAGGCCAAATCTTTGGTAGACTCCGTTTTACCGGTACCCGCCGGCCCGGCCGGCGCGCAGCCCATGCACAGGTTCAAGGCCTGCGTCGCCGTGACGTACACGCGGTCCGTCAAGGGCGTCACGACGAGCCGGGGCCCGTTGCCCAAATACTCGAACCCGTAGTCGAACGTAGCGTTCAGAATCAAAGCTAACCATCTATCTTGCTCCGCGTCGTACTTCATCTTGAGTTGCGACTGCCACTTGAACGACGAGATCTGGTACATCTTCATCCGCAGGGTGCCCTCGATCATGTCTCTACTATGAGCATCGTAGGTGATCATGCACATGACCTTGGTGCGCGTTGCCGAATCTAAATCAGTCATGACGCACTTGATGAGGTCTGTGAGCTGCTTCAACGTCTTGGTCTGGAAGTCGAGGAAGGGCTGCTCGCCGACGCCGGGCTCGAGCATCTGAGTCATGGCCGCTTCTGTTTCTTTCGTGTAGTAGATGGCCGCCACCAATAAGGCGATCTGCGCGGCGTCGCAGGAGTTCTTCCGCCCGTCGGACATCTTCATTGTGTCCTGGAGCCAGCCAGTGCGCGGGGAGGACGTGAGGTAGCGCTTGACGGACTTGTGGGCCTCGTCTCGTAAGGAGTCGGACTGGGCATCCAGGATGGTCTGGAAGTAGATCTCGACCTTGCCGACGAGCTTGACGGGCGTCACGAACTCCACGTACTCCTGTCCGATGCCACTCACCCAGTAGTTGGCCGCCGGGCGGCCGGACGAGTCGGGGTTGCCCAACGTCAAGTCCGCCGTGGCGAGCATGACCTTGTCCACGTGCTTCATCACCAAAGGAGGGTTCGAGCCGTTGCTGAGGATATCTAATAAATCCGACTCGGACACGAAGTAAAAACGCGCGAACTGCATCCGCTTCGAATCCAGGAACTCGTTCAGGCTCTTCTTGCACAGGTCCTGCTTGGCCGTGATGTCCTCTAGAGAAGCGATTAAGCCTTCTTTATTGGAGGCCTCCTTGACGTTACCGGTCGCCGCGGCCTCCTTCAGCAACGAACGCACCGTCGTGTCCAGCTCCTTGAACTTGGCCGCGGTCTCCGGGAGCTCGCGCTTCACCTCGTCGCTGCCGATGAAGAGCGGCTCCAGGTAGGACCACATGCGCTGCAGCTCGCTTAATATACTCATGACCTCGCCCACGTTCTGCAGGGCCAGCTGCCACGCCGTGCTTTCGACCTTAAAGAAGTCGTAGCGGCCCGCCACCATGCTCTGTAAGGTCAACAGGTCACTTTCCAACTGTTCAAAGTCCTTTTCGTCCATGCCCAGAAGTGGTACTGAAGGATCTTTATCGTAGGGCGTCGTCTTCCACACGGCCAGCTTCCAGGTGGCCTCCAGCACGCCCAACGTCTCCTCCTGCTTGGCCTCCTTGACCGCCTTATCGGTGGCCTCTTCCACGACGACGGCCACCGCCGGTGACGTGAGGTTCAGGGCAATGATTTCACTCAACTCGATGTTGGGGTTCTCGAGGGGCGTCGCGTCCAGCGTCGCATTCGCCCCGGCCAACAACTCGTCCCAGTGCCGCTTCTTCATGCAGGGCGTTTTGAGGGACGTGATGAGCGGGCACATGTTCGTGAAGTCCTTGCACCGCTTGTCCAGCGCTTTGAAGGCCGAAGACGCCTTGCAGGGCTTGGGGAGCTTCTTGCAGCGGCCCATGAGTTTCTTGGCGCTCTCCTCCAAGCCTTCCGTGTCGAGGTCGCCCCACCGCGTGTCCATGGCCACGGCGATGCCCATGTCCAGGGCATTATCTAAGTCCCACAAGAGCACATAGTCCGCAAAAATCTCGTCGATGTCCACGATGAGGCCCTCGGGCTTCTTCATTTCGCCGCCGATGTCCACCGACTCGGCCTTTTTGAGCATGGCCTTGCACCGGTTCTTGGACTGGTTCATGGTGCTTTGCTCGTCCTCCAGGGCGCTCAGCGAGGCCTCCTGCCCGAACTCCGACGTTTTCCAGTCGATATCTAGTTCGCCCAACGCTTTTCTTTTTTGTCTTAGGGTATGGTCGAAGGCCTGGATCTCGTCCCTCACCTTTCGTTGCGCTTTCTCCTTCTCCTTTCTTTTCTTCTCCTCGGCGGCGATGCGGGCCTCCTCCTCCTCCCGCGCGAGTTTCTCGGCCGCCGCTTTCGCCTTGGCGGCCTCCACGGCCTGGTGGTGCACCTTGTTCAGCGTCACCAGTTGCACATCCAGACTCTTCTGGGCCTCCTCCACGGCCGGTAAGGCTTTGATGTACAGCAACACGGGCCGGTGGCCTCTTCTTTTACACATCCACTTGGCGTCGGCGCCGCGTTCCCTTTCGAGGCGCGACGACATCATCGTGGCCAAGCCCGGCGCACATAAGGTCGGGTCGCACTGGCCCACCTCCACCAGGGCTTTGAAGAGCGTCAGATAGCCGTTGATGGCACACGCATGCAACGCGTTGACGCCCGAGAACGGACAAATTGCCGTGGCGTACTCCGACTCTGCGCCCTTTTCGGCTAAATCTTTCATGATAGCGTCGTGGTGCGCGGACCGCCTTTCGCGCATGCCGTCGATGCGCCAGGGGCCGGGCGCAAACACTTTGCCCAGAATTATTTGCTGCTCGTCCTCCATGCCCTCAAAGGGCTGGACCGGCGGCGCGTTGCACCGGTACGTCCGCAGGCCGAAGGCGTCGCTGGCTAATAGTGCGATGAGCTCCTCGGGCACCTGCTCCTCGCCCTCCTCGCCTTCCTCGTTCTCCTCCTCGTCGGCCATGGTGCTGTCTGGGCAGCCTCCGGGCAGCCTCTGCGTTGCGTCGGCGGCGGCAGCGGCGTCGGCGTCGGAACTGCGCGGTGCGTCGCTTGTGTCGACGTCGGCAGCGGCGGCGGCGGCGGCGTCGGAAGCCTGCCTACTGCGAGCAACCAGCGCCAAGCTGTTTTTTTGCCGTGCTAAACTACGGGAACTGTATCCTAGCCCCCGGCCTGAGCACCAGAGACACCGCCGGCTGACAGGGCCCGGTTGGGGCGGCCCCGGCACCAGTCGTCGCGTGGACCGATAAGTGACAGTGATCCTTATGCGTGCGGGTTTCTCAGCAAAAGCCTGCAGACATGTGTCCACAGGAGCGTGAATAGACGTCTAGTGATCACCGAGTCGTAGTCCACGCCATCGATGCGAGCAATCCTCCTCGCCGGGCTGCTGGCCGCTGCGGCCGCCCAGGAGATTTGTATCAGTAAAAAAGGAGACATCCACACGACACACTTCGTCGTAAATGAAATAGAAGCGCCGACCAAGCACCAGCGCTGCTACACCCTCGCGACGCCGCGCGTGCTCGACACATCCTTCTGGACGCGCGCGCACCTCCAGCAGTACGCGAGCGGCCGGCGCTGGTACACCTATTTACTCACGGCCTGGGTGCTGTCCGCCGCGACGACGCTCCTCAAATGAGACTGCTCCTCATCGCGGCCGCGCTCTGGCGCGGCGGTGGCGCGAAAGAATCCAGGACCTTGACGCTGGAGCGCCACCGCCGCGACCGCCACCACCCCACCAAGCAGGCCGCCTGCACAAATACCTGCCCCGCGTGCCTGAACACGAAGCGCCCGCGGCTCTACAGCCTGCTCCACGTCGACGGCGTGGGCACGACCGTCAAATACGTCCTGGAGCACGCGCGCTTCGCGCGAGACCATGGCTACGCGTACGGCGGCGCCGTCGGGGCGCTGCCGGCCACGCCGCAGGCGCACGGCGTCGTCCAACGGCGGTGCGTCGAGTGGGCGCTCGGCACGGACACCATTGTCGTGGCCATGCCATCTCATGCGACGCGCGTCGCCGCGGTCGAGGACCTGAAAAACGAAACGACCCTGTGGACGGAGAAGCATACGCCTCTACCAGTGAATGAAGATAAGAAGTGGGCAGCCGATCTGCGCCGCGGCAACGCGTGCCGCCTCAAGCGTACGAAACTGACCTACGCTCCCCAGAGCGTGCGCGTCGGCGCGCATTTGAGAAGAGGCGACGTCGACGCCTCGGTACAACCTTCCTTACGCTGGGTCTCGGACGAGTGCTTGGTCCGCGCGTTAGCCTGGGTCGCGTCCATCGTAGGAATCAAGGCCGACGTCCACGTCTTCAGCGCGTTGGAACCGCACAAGGGGCGGAATGGACAGGTGCGGGGCACGGGGGACCCGCACGCCTTCGACGCATACCGCGAACAAAACTACACGGTGCACCTCAACGCGGGCGACGCCACGAGGAGCGTCCTAGACCACTGGGCGCACCTGGCGTCCACGGACGTGTTCCTGCAGTCGCCGACGTCCGCGTTCGCGGCCGTGCCCGCGTATTTCAATTCGGGCTGCGTGTTACAGGCGCGCGCCGTGAGGAAGGGCCTCCACTGCTACGCGCTCGACGCCGATGATGAAACGTGCGTGCGGCGGGCCGTCGAGCGGCGGCTGCGCGGCCTCACCCACCTGTAGCATTCTAATTTATGACTCGTTACTTCTCCCCCCCGCCAAAGAGGCCCATGAGCTTGCCCATAAAGTCCGCGTCCTCGTCGACCTCGCCGGCCTCGAAGTAGGTCCCCTTGGAGTTGTCGAAGGAGCCGTACTCCTTCCCGTTCTTGGAGATGAACCGGTTCTCGTCGAGCTCGAAGTTCATCGTGCCCGTCTCCTCGTCGACGCCCGTGAAGGTCCCGAGGTTAGGGGCGCCCACGCCGAGCGCCATGAGGTCCCGCAGGCCCGACATGCTGATCTTCGCGGGGCGCTTCTCCTCCGCCTCTGCCTCGGCGGCGCCCTCGTCGGCGGCGCGCACGGGTGCTCGACGACGCGTCGCGGGCGCGACGAGGGCGCGCGCCGTCATGGCCGCCGTGACCAGGAGGGAGAGCCGCATGACTGGTATGATGCTGCTGCTATAGCGTCGAACTAGGCTACCGGGCGCAGGGCTCCGAAGCGCGGTGTGTATGAGAGATGCTTGCGCGTGTGACGTCAAGCACTATATATAGATGCAGACGGTGTCTGCAGTCTGTTCGCTTGTCCAGCTCGTCTTCTAGATCTTTTGGAGATGGCGTGGCACGCAAAACCCGCACTTACAATTTTAAGAAAGGTGCTCCGTTCGCTCCCAGATCTCCCAGACGTCCCTCGAGCTATAGACGCCTGCAACGAGCTCGGATTGTCCCTGCGTTGGACGCCAGTTTGCAACAACGTTGGAGAAGCCAAAGCTACCGGGTGATACACGCTGCCTGATGATAACCAACAAAGGCGGGGCAGCCCCCATGATGGACTACCTGCCCATGCGCACCTCGGCACGCCGGGCCGCCCAGCAGCACACACAGGCCGCCTACGAAGCGTCACTCAGGCAGGCGCTCCACTACGCGCCGACGCCAACGCCCGCCGCCGGCTTCCAGACGCCAATTTCCGACAAGATGCCCTTCGTGCCGCCGCCCGCCACGTACGACGCGCCGCCTATTCCGCCGCAAAGTGACCTGCGCCAGACGCTGGTGCGAGCGCAGCAGAGCGTGCAGGCGCAGCTCCAGGCCCTGGCCCTCCACCAGCGGCAGCTCGCACAATCCCTGCGGGATTTGGAGGAGGGCGCGGTGCCGCGGTGCGCGCACGCGTGCCGCGTCGCCGAGCGGCGGGGCGACCAGGCCGTCGAGGAGGCGCACAAGGTTTCCCGGTCAGCGGCGGAGCAAGCGACGCAGCACGACGCGCAGCAGCGCCACGTCCGCCAGTCCCTGAGCGCTTTGCGCCTGGCGATCGACGAGCGGCCGACGCAGCGCCAGTGCGTGGAGCTCGCCTCGCAAAATATTGCACGGTGGGTTGAGAGCGACCCGGGGGCGGAGGCCTGGGTCCGGCGCGCGGCGCGGGGGGCCGTGGGCGCGGCGCTGGGGGACGGCGGCTGCCTGAGCGCCGAGCTCGAGGACCGCGTGGCGCAGTGCGCGCGGGTCAGTGCGGCCCGGGCCGCGGAGCAAGCCGCGCGCGACGTCATTGGAAAGGGCGACTTTTTGAAGGCGGCGGTGGAGGCCGTGGCGCAGCGCGCGGGCGGCCGGGTGTGGGGCGAGAACCACACGGCGAAGCTGCGCGACAAGTGCGCCGCGGTCGCGGCGCGCGCGGCGAGCGACGCCGTGGAGAAGGTGATGCGGGACTACGGGGACCGGCCGAACACTGAAATTGCGGAATTGATAGATGAGGCGCGGGGCCACGCGGCAAGTGGCAAAGACCATCGGGACCAGGCGGCTTTACTGTTAGAGGGCGCGAGCGCGTCCATCGCGGTTTTACGAAAGCGTTTGGACGACGTGGAACAACGGCACGCCACGACCCAAAACGGCTCCACGGCGTCGATCGAAACGACGCTCAATGCGGTCCTGGTCCGTTTAGAGGGCGTGGAACGGCAACCGCCGAAGGATCCGGAACTGCTCGCGCTGGGCGCGCGCCTCGACGCGCTCGCGAAGACATCGACCACGCACGCGTCGGTCGAGGCCGTGGCCGCGAACGCGCGGGACGCTGTGGAGGCGGCCGAGGCCAAGGCGAGCGCGGCCCAGGCCGAGGCGGGCGAGGCGCGCCAGGCCGCCCTGGTCGCCTCGAGCCGCGCGGACGCCTTGGAGGCGAAGCTCGAGGAGGTGTTGGCGGCGGTGCAGCAGACCGGCCATCGGGCGGCCCAGGCCGCGCAGGACATCGGGAAGGCACTCACGCCCGTCGCGGAGAGCGTCGCGGCCCTCTCCAAGCGGATGGAGGTTGTGGAGCGGCGCCCGCGGCCCGCGGGGGCGCCGCCCGCGCGCGCGCCGCCGCCGCCCATCGAGCATGAGGAGGACCAGACGTCACAGATCTCCGCCGTCGACGACGACTCCATCACGCCGGCCGCGGCGACGACCTTCGGGCTGCCCCCCCAGTCAACACTCGGCGCGCCGACCGGTTTTGGCTTCCCCGGCTCGCCCGGCGACCAGGCCGCGACGTTCGGGCTGCCGTCGATGATGCCCGCCCTCAAGCCCCTGAAGGCGGACGTTATGAAACAACCGGACGAGGACCCGGCCGCGCAGTGCCAGTACTGCATGAAGCGCGTCCCCCGGAGCCGCATGACCGCCCATATCGCCGAGGCGTGCAAGATGGCTTTTGTGCCCTGCCCGCGCGGCTGCGGGAAGCGGGTCTTGCGCTTCGCGCTCGCGGAGCACAAGGCTTCCTGTGCTTTTGGCGAGGCGGGGTTTATCCCCGCGCACTCCTTGAGCCGGACGCCGCCCGCGCGGGCCGTGGCGTCATCAGTAACGGAGCAGGAGTCGCCCATTGGGTTGCGGGGCCTGCGGGCGCTCCGACACAAGGACGACGGGGAGCTGGCCGCGGCCCTCGCGTGGTCGCCATCGAAGGCGGAGGCGTACGTGGCCCAGACGCTGGACCTCCCCGCGGTCGGGGCCTTATTGGCCCGGCGCCACGTCAACGGCGCGACGCTGGCGGCCATGAGCCTGACCGACCTCATCGGCCCCGAACCGCAGGGCCTCGGTCTGACGGCCATGGACGCGGACAAGCTCCTCGACCTCATCAAGCGCATCCGCGCGCTCCCTAAGTAAGTAACACAAACTCTTAGTCCTCGAAGGATTGTCGCTCGACCATTCCGGCATAAGCACCGTTGAGGGCCACGAGCTCCGCGTGGTTCCCCTCCTCCACCACCAGCCCGCGCTCGAGCACGTAGATACGGTCGCAGGCCTTGATCGTCGCGAGGCGGTGCGCGACGACCAACACGGAGCAGTCTAATTGATCAAGCGCCCGCTGGACCAGCGCCTCGCTCCGCGCGTCGAGCGCCGACGAGGGCTCGTCCAAAACGATGACCGCCGGGTCCCGCAATAATGCTCGAGCGATGCTCACGCGCTGCTTCTGGCCGCCGCTTAATAACGCGCCTGAACTCCCGGCCGGCGTCTCTAACCCGAGCGGCAGGCGCGACGCGAACTCGTCGACGCCGGCCGCACGACACGCTTGTGCAATACGGTCGTCCGTGGCGCGCGGGTCGTCTTCGCTCAGGCCGAAGCGCACGTTGTCCCGGATGGTCCCGGCGAAGAGAGCTGGATCCTGCTCGACGGAGGCGATGGTCCTCGCCAGGTCGGCCTGGGGCACGTCGCGGACGTCCACCCCGTCGAGCCGCACGCAGCCGGCCGACGCGCCGTACTGCCGCAGGAGCAGCTTGGTGAGCGTGCTCTTGCCCGAGCCGGACGCGCCCACGAGCGCGACGCGCTCGCCCGGGGCCACGCGCACGTTTACGCCCCGCAGGACCTGGGACGCGTTGCGCGACGGGTAGGCGAAGCGTACCTGGTCAAACTCGACGGCGCCCCGGCCCACCGCCTGAACAGGGACCGCGTCGAGCGCCGAGGGCGGCGCCGCGCCGGCCCACGCGGGCTCGCGGCGCGCCAGCTCGAAGGCCGTCGCGCCCGCACCTAATGCCTCCTCGACCTTGGCCAGCTGGTCGCCCACGTCGAAGGCGGCGCCGTTGACGAACGCGGCATAAAAGGCGAAGCGGACCATGGCGTCCGGCGCCAGCGCGCCGCTCTGCACGCGCCGCGCCCCCAATGCCATGGTCGCCACGGCCGCCAGGCCCTTGCAACCCCCCAGCCCCACGCGACTGAGGCCGTAGACCAGCCCCGCGCGGTCCTGGACCCGCTCGAGGTCGTGGATCTTGCGCTCGTACTCCTGATACAACTGGGGCTCGGCGCCGCAGCTCCGCGCGACGCGCACGTTCCGCAGGGCCTCGTCCGCGCTGTCCGCGGTCGCCGCCAACCGATCGCTGGTCTCCCGCGAGTACTTCCGCGAGAATTTGCCGTAGGCGTCCGTGAGGACCGACGCCAACGCCATGCCCGCCACCGATAATAAAGCGAGCGGCGCATCTAACGCAAAGAGGTACGCGCAGCCCCCCAGGGCCTGCAGCGTCTGGCGCGCGATGATGTTCAAATTGAAGGACACCACGTCGCTCACCTTGGCCGCGTCCCCACTTAAACGGCTCGCGAGCTCGCCCGTGGACGTCGCGTCGAAGAACCCGATGTCCTGGCGCAGCATGGCCCCGAAGAGCGCCAGGCGCAGCCGGCTCACGACGCGCGTGCCGGCGAGCCAGAAGAGGCCCCCCCGTATGCCCGTGAACGCCGCGCTCGCGACGCTCGCGCCGGCGAGGCCCCAGAGCTGCCGGCGGACCCGCTCGCTGTCCTTGGCGACGACGGCCGTGAGCGCGCCCGACGAGTAGTGCGGCACGGCGATGTCCGCCGCCGCCGCCGCCACGAGCGCCACGGCGGCCGCGCCCAACAAAGGCCAGTCGGACTTGACGAGCGACCGCAGCTGCGCCCACTGCGCCTTCGAGGCGCGCGGCGCCGGGGCGGCGACGACCGCGGGCGCGTCGGCGGCGGGCGCGACGGCCATGGACTTGCGGAAGACGCTCGGCCGCTGCCTGACGCGCAGCGCGAGGCGCCGCGCGGGCTGCCAGGAGTAGACCGTCGCAAGGACGAGGACGCTACTCCAACGCATAGTGCAGACGAGGTGGTCAGAGTTGCAGCTATGCAGTCCAAGAGGTCGTGTCTTTAGTGCTACAGGGATTCCTCACGGATCTCAGGGGTCTGTGCCGTAGCTGCCAGGCTGTGAGGAGCGTCACGGCTGCACAAATTGCGGTTTCTTGGGCTCAAGCACAGGTAGCGTCGATTGGGAGAAAACCCGCACCATAGCCCCGATGGCGTCGGGGTGCCTGAACCCTGGAGAGCCGTCCTGGCGCGTGCAAGGACGCCTGCCGAGGCCGAGAGCCGAGAGGAGGCGCCGGAGGCAAAACGGGTTTTACCTTAAAAATATCGCCGTTTTCGCTACTAAGTGCCAAGCCCGTCGACCGTGCAACCGAAAACTGGGCGCCCACGAGTTCAGCACCAATATTGAGCTGTGCCTACTTAAATTTGTGGCGGCAAGCAGCAAGCCACCGAGTGAAATTTCATAACCATGGGTCGCGGCGGCTCGCCCCGGGGATGGCGCACGTTGCTCTGCGCCGCCGTCGTCGTCTCCCGATCGTCTTGCGCGGATACGCAGCGCCACCGCAACGCGATCGGTGAAGCGGGCCGAAAGGCGTCGACGGACGCGTACAACGCGACGGCCCGGTTCGACGGCCAGAAACCCATTCACGTCATCGAGGCGTCGACGATCGCGTATGGATATCGGTTCTGCCCACCGCTGGCCGTCGAGCAGGTATTGCGCGCCGTCGAGGCGCACGAGCTCCAAGGCTACGCCGTGGTGGTCGTGACGGACGGCTTCACGATGCCCAAGTACCGTCGGACGTACGTGTCGCTCTTGAATCTGTGTAACGCGTATTTCTGCGCGGCGAACACGACGACGCCCCAGCAGACGCCGGGACGCGGCGCCGCGGCCCCGCAAGCGACAGGCGCGTGCGATGGCGCGGTGTCCGGCGCCGCCGGCGACAACGCAGCTCCAGACCCGGCTGGGTGCAGGGCTCGTGCTGCAGACGAAGCATCGTGCTACGGCGTGTTCCTACGACTACTCGCAGTGGAAATGCAGAAAAAGTTCTCGGCCAAGTATAAGCACTTTGACGACGCTACGGTCCTGCTCCGGAACCTGGCCGAGGGCGAGCGCGGCGTCTTCCTGATGGTGTCGTAGTTCGACGCGGACACCGTGGTGTCCACCATCTCAATCGCGCATGCGTTAGTGGTTATCGCGCGGCGGCGCCACATGCCGGCGGCGGACGGCGCCGCCGCGCCGCCGCGGAAGCGGGCGCGGAAACAGTAGAAGTAGGGACCACCGACGTTCCTAGAGGTGGGATAACGGCGGGCTGAGGGTAATAATGTGTATATAATATCGGAGAATGATGTTACTACTGTGCGGGCGGCGGGGGCTTGAAGCCCGCCGTGAGCTGCACTACCTCCTCGAGGCTAATGTCATCAGAGTCGCCCGCGAAGCCGTTGCCCGCGAAGCCGTTGTCCTCGGGCAGGAAGAGCAAAAACCCGTGCCCATTCGTCGATGCTTTGGGAGAGCTAGCGGCTTGCAGGCAAGCTAGCGGCCTCCTGCTCCACTGAAGGTGCAAAAGCACGCGAAAGAGCATGAGCAGCATCGCCGCCGCCGCCGCCCAGCTGGGCGCGGCGAGCCGTGCGACCAATGAGTTGATCCACGCCCTGCGGCGCGCCATCGGCGCCGACGCCACGCACAGCGACGTGCCCGCGGCCCTCGCGACGCTCGCGCGGCAGGCCAAGCGCCTCGACGTCGAAGCGGCTTGTGTAACCCTGAAGACGGTGGACCGCCTCGCGGCGCGCGGCGTCGCGCCGGCGCCGCTGGCGAGCGTCGCAAAGGCCGTGGTGCAAGCGATGGCCGCGCACGAGCCGTTCCCCCGGAAGCTGCTGGCGGTCCTTAAGCAGGCCACGAGCGCCCCCTTGATCGCGGGCGCGGCCAAGGCCCACGACGCGCGCGTCCTCGCGGTGCTGCCGACGACGTCCTCGAAAGTCGCGCGCAAGGCCCTGGGAAACGCCTGGGTCGCCGTGCTGCGCAAGCCCATCGAGCCGCAAAAACTGCGGCTGGCGATGCTGCGAAAGTGCGGCGAGGTAGTGGGGGACCTCCCCGAGCCGCTGCGGCTCGCCGACGTGTTCATCGCTCAGCTCGATGTGGCGGACGAAATTGAGGCGTGCAGCGCGCTGCGGGGCGTGTTTATTCTGGTGACGCGGCACGGCCTGGACGCCCCGGACTTCGTGGACCGCCTCATAGCACTCGTGACGAGTCGGACGCTGCGCGACTGCTCCGCGGAACTGCTGGGCGTCGCCGCGCCCGTCCTGGGCGCGTCTCGCCTCCCGGACGCGCAGCGGGCGGCGCTGGCGACGGCGCTCCTCGGGGCGGCGGCGCGGGCGCCGCCACAAAGTGCGCGGCGCGCGCTGGCCGCCGTGTCGGACGCGGCGTACACCCAGGACGTGTGCAAAGCTGCGCTGGCGACGCCTGCTGCTATTGCTTTCGCGTCGCACTGGGCGCCGCCACTCCGCGACGTCGACGACGTCGATGAGGCCGCCTACGGCGCCCTGTCGCACCTGGCGCCGCCGCGCCGGACGGAGGCCGACGACGACACGACCTACGGCGCGCTCCTGGACGCGGCGCCGGACTTCGCGCCGCCGCCGGTCAAGCCGACCGCGGTCGCGCGGAAGCGGCCCCTCTTCGACGCGGACGACGCGCGGCCGCTGCGGCGGCGGGGGGCCGTCTTCAGCCTCGGGCGTAAATGAACGATGGACCACTCGTTGACTTACTCGTTGGGCGGCTAGCGACACCTGGTGGGGAACTGGTAGCTCGACTGGGTTTATCGTACGGGTCTTCTGCCATTTTGAAGCTGCCTAAACTCGGCAGATAGCGCTCATAGCACTCGGCACATATTTATCGCTCGCTCGCTTGATATCTCGTACATATGCTCACCACTGCTGGCGCGCGCCGACTGGGTGGTCCCCTGAGGCGCTCTCAGACCACTCTCAGCAGCCGGCCCCACAGGGTGGAATAAATAGTCCGCCGGCCGCCTAGCACAGATCACTGCAGAGTGGTGCCGGACATGACTTCCCTCGAGCGCTCGCTGGGCGAAGCTAGCGAGCACCTCGAGAAGCTCTACCGCGTCCAGCAGCGGTCGGGCGCCCGGAAGCTCGGCACCCGCTGGGAGCAGGACTGCTGCGACGTCATCGGCCGCGTGGCGGCGCTAGTTATTGAAGGCGAAGCGGAGGCGCGCGAGCAGGTCTTCGACCTCTTCGCGGAGCGGCGCATGCTGCAGGCGGTCGCGGCGCTCGGGCGCGACGGCCCCGCGTCCATCAGGCAGCGGGTGCTCCGAGCGTGCGCGCTACTCGTGCAGAACATTCGACGACAACATGCCCTGTACCTCCTCCTCTCCTCGCCGGCCATCAACGCGCTGTTGAGAGACGCGCCGCAATTCCTGGACGACGACGAGACGCGGTGCGTCTTCGTGGCCCTTTTGAAGACGCTGGCGACGCGCCTGGACGCGACGACCGTCCAATTCTTCGTGAGCGACGACCTCAGTTTCCCGCTCCACGACGCGGCCGTGGCCGCGCTCGAGGCGATCGGCGAGGAGCCCTTCGGCACGCCGGAGCGCGCGGGCTGTTTCGTGACGCTGCTATACTGCTGGAATATACCGGACGGGAACGCGGTCCAAGCGTGCGCGGGCCGGGCGCCCGACGCGGTGAATTGCGTGGGCCGCGCGCTCGCGCGGGCCTTCCACGCCATGGTCGACGCGGTCGCGGACGCCGCCCGTTTACGAGGCGGTAGTGCGGAGATCGAGGACCTCGCGACCTTTTTACGGGACGCCGCGACGTCGCGCGCGCCGGCCGCAGTGAGTGCCGCGCACGACACGGCGGCGGCCGTGGCGGCCTTCCTCGCGGCGACGGTCGCGGGCGGGCCCGCGCCCGCCGAGCGGGCCCTCGGCGCAATATCGTGGATCCGGGTCGCGGGCGCCTCGCCCGTCGCGAAGAGCGCCACGGCCGAGACCGTGCTGCGGGCGGTGCCGGGCGCCCTCGTGAGCGGCGACGCGGGCGCCGCGCTGGCAGCCGCGCTGGCCTGCCGGGACGCGGCGCGCGCGAATATACCGGCGGGCCTCGTGACGGCCCTGACGGCCCGGGCGTTCGCGGCCGACACGCCGCCGGCCCTGCGCGCGGCCTGCGCGG
>Ga0302122_10000958_pt1 | contig 18153 bp, 13 predicted proteins | sample CB21_SCM_MG_FD_203115 | JGI IMG/M metagenome (GOLD analysis project Ga0302122, IMG submission 203115) | Marine microbial communities from Western Arctic Ocean, Canada - CB21_SCM | ecosystem: Environmental > Aquatic > Marine > Oceanic | place: Canada: Western Arctic Ocean | collected 2017-09-28
CCAGGCGGCGGCTGGTCCGCCGCGGCCGAGCGCGAGGCACTGGCTGCCGCGGCCGACGCGCTTGCGGCGCCGCGGCGAGCGGCGGCTGACGCGCAGCTTGCCGCCGCCGAGGCGCAGGGCCGCGTCCTCGCGCTGTACCAGGCGCTCCAGTCCGAGGTGCAGCAGCTTCAGCAGCGGTCGTACGCAACGCCGCCACCGCTGAACGCGGGCTTCGCCTACCGCGTCCGCGACACGGACGTGAACGTGTCCGGAGGGTTCTCGCAGGGCCGTGGCCAGCTCCAGGTCTCGGCCGTCGACGACGAAACGATCATGGAGGGCGACCCGGCGCTCGTGACCGCGCCCTCCCACGGCCACGTCGGCATTTCCGTCGTCCTCTGAGTGGGGGTATTTACGAAAAAAAAGGAAAAGTAGGTGGGTGAAGCGTGGGGGCAAAGGGGGCGGCACTCAAACGAAGAAATCGAGTCACGGTCGAGCATAACCTGCCTGGATTCATAGCCTAAATCCGCAAACTTGCTACGAACGACACTAGGGGGGTGTCTAATAATAATACACTGTCTATTGCCACGCCGGAGGGACCGCAGACCGGGCGAGGAACCGAACTAAATACCCCTAATTAGGGGTATTTAGAACGTGGCGCAGCGAGCCGTAAGTGTTCCTAACCCTAATAAACCCGCACGCTACAGACCCTAACCCGCACGTACCAATCCTTACCCTAGTCGCGTGTACCCCGGTGGGGTATGGGGATTTTACACTGGGAATGCAAATTTCTAGTAGGTTTAAATTAAAAAATAGAGTTCAATGTGCGGCTGCGCCGCGCAAAAACACGCATAGCTAAATTTAGTACCGTATCGTCCGTCGGCTAGTTAGAGAAGGTAGACAGCTCTTAATTAAGTTAAACCTGCACCCCGATCACGGCTGACGTGCTCAAGTACCACGTGATCGAGGGCAAGAAGACCCTGGACGGCCTCAACGCCGACCAGAAGACGCTCAACGGCGGCACCCTCACGTCGTACCGCAAGTTCCGCAAGAACTGGCTCGACAACGCCATCATCGGCCTCCAGTCCGAGGGCCCGTCCAAGTCCGCCTCCTGGCCGGCCGACGTCGCGTGCGACAACGGCATCATCCAGGCGATCGACACGGTGCTCGTGCCCGGCGCCTACGAGGGCTCGCGGTAAATAAATGCCGCGACGCTCGCTCCGGGCAGACGGCCCGGTGAGTAGCCGCCCAGAGGTGTTAATAAGAAAGTTAGCCTCACCTACAGCTGCTTCGCCTGCGCCGCCTTCTCCGGCCTGCTTGTCTTGCAAGCGGGCATAAGCCTGAGTGGCGTTTTTGGCCCAAAATGTGCTTTGTGTCGCTGGCTAGCCGTCCGAGGAGAGGTACTCGCACCCAAGCGCCTCCTTAACAGCTCCGGCAGCGCTCCGTCTAAAACCCGCACTTTGAGCCTTGAGCACAATCCAGGCCGTAATTAGCAACTTGTAAGCCCACCGAGTCAGTTAAATCGTTGCGAGATGCTACATAGACCTTCAATTGGACCATTCACGGACGCTGGCGAAAAGCGCGGCCGCGAGACGTCCCTGCCAAAGCGCCGTGCCGGCTGCAAGCGAAGAACGGCTGCGCTCGGCCCCGGACGGACCATCTGGCTCGCACGCAACACGTGTGGTCTATGGACTGGCCGGCGGCACCATCGAGGGTTGGCGTTTCCAGCGAGGGCGGCTCGGCGGCCGCCTCGTTCGGGCTCCGGACGCCGAGCAGCCCATGTTCTTCGCCGGCCAGCCGGCGCGCAGCACTGGTTTCGCGGCTGCCGACCGCCCAACGCTCAACACTCATCGCACGGCACCGCTGATCGCGCGCCGCCCGCCCCGCGCTCACCCCTCGCGGCCCGCAGGTCTGACGATGTACCGCCTCGTCGCCCTCGCCGGCGCTACCGGCGCGCTCGTCGCGCCGCCCGCGCGGACCGCGCCGAAGACGTGCGTCCGGGCCACGGAGGGCGCCTCCGCGCCCTTTGGCTTTTGGGACCCCTTAGGGTTGAGCGAGCTCGGCAGCGAGCGGACGCAGGCCTGGTTCAAGGCCGCCGAGACGAAGCACGGCCGCGTGGCCATGGCCGCGACCACGGGCTGGATAGCGACCGAGCTGGGCCTCCGCTGGCCGGGCGCCTACGACATGGCGGGCCACAAGTTCGCGGACGTGCCCGGCGGCCTCGCCGCGGAGGGCGTCTTCCGCGACAACGGCGGCATGGTCCAGATCCTCTTCTCGGCGGGTTTGGTCGAGTTCTGGAGCGAGCTCCAGAAGCCGCACTACATGAGCGGCGGCGGCGCGCAGAAGCTGCCGATCTGGGACCCCGTCGGCTTCACGGCCGGCCTCTCGGAGGAGGAGCGCAAGACGAAGCGCCAGGCCGAGACGAACAACGGCCGCCTGGCCATGATCGGCGCCGCGGGCTTCTGGTCCGCGACCTATCTGGACGGCAGCGTGCCGGCGCTGTCGGGCACGGCCTTCTTCCAGTCCTAGGTGCTTCGGCTGGGCGTTCCGGTTGCGGGTAAGCGGGGCATAGTATTACTCGCTACTAGTAGTCAGAACACGCTGTCGCCCGCACGCCGCCGACGCGATGATATACTGCTACTTACGGCAACGACTGGAAGTGCCGCATCCACACCTTCCCCGCCGGCAGGTCGGCCCTGACCTCGATGACGCCGCGCTGCCGGTTCTTCCCGACCGTGAACGTGCAGTTTTCCGGTGTGGCCATGCGCGCGTCGTACTGGTCGCGCGTGGCGCGGATGTCCACCAGCGTGCGATCGAAGGTCGACAGCCCCGCGTAGCCCACGTAGTAGGCCGCGTCCGCGAGAATTTCGGTATCGACGATCGCGCCCACGCTCGACGCGGCGTCGGCGCCGAAGCGACGCGCAATATCGCCTTCCTTGAAGACGAGCGTCGTGTCGAACGGTCCTTTCTTCGCCAATAGCAGCGCCTTGTCCTCCATGTTGCTGACTGCGTCCAACCCGACGGCGACGTAGAGCTCCGTGGTCCGCGCCGCGCACGCCTCGAGGTCGCGCGTCCCGGCCATCAAGGCAAAGTTCGTCTGCACGCCGAAGCGGTCGCGCATGAACGCCGCGTAGCCCGCGAGATCGTCCTCCAAGCGGAAGTGGATGGCCCCGTAGGGCTTCGGCGGCATGGCCCGATTTACCGCTACAAAATCAACGGGTGCGGCCGGAGCGCTCTGTGAAAGTGCGCCACCTTCAGGCTCCCGTGGGGGTTCTGCATGGGCCCGCGGAACATGTTCAGCCACAGGCGGTTGGCGAAGCGCGGCGTCCCGACGATGGACGTGGGCTTGTCCGCGACCAAGTAGGGGAGGCCGCCGTGCTTGGCGACGTACGCGTTCCAGTGGTCGACGTCCCAGAGCGTCTCGTGCGGGATCGAGGGGAACGGCGGCGTGTTGGGCACGCGCGCGTTCCACATGAGCGTCGGGTAGGAGATGTTCCTTCCGCGCTGGCACAACGCGAAGAAGCCGTCCTTCGCGTTGTTCAGACCCGCGCCGGGCCCTCCCAACATATGGTTGCGCGGCCCGCCGCCGATGCCGAGGATCGCGCCCCCGTGCGTGTGGTGGCTCCGCGAGTCCAGGGCCTCGAGCCGCGCGGCCTGCGCCGCCCACCGCGCCTTCTCCGCCGCGGTGATGATTACACAGCCAAACTGCCTTCCTTCTTTCCGGCCGTGGTTGGGGAAGTGCGTGTGGAGCCCGTCGACGTTGCACCCCTTCCGGCAGAAGTGGTAGAAGAGGTCCGGGTAGTTTTTCGCGTAGCAGGTTGAGCTCTCGGCGTGCGTTTGCGCCCGGGCGTCGTGCGTGCGCGTGCGGTTTTCCTTCCACGCGCGCCGGCGCAGCGCGACGCGCTCGGCATGGGTGCGGGCCGCCGCCGCGCCCGCGCCGTAGACGACGGGGTTGCCCGCGGCGGCCGCCGGGCCGTCTCCCGGCCGCGGCGCGTCGAAGGGGTTGGGCGCGGCGTCCGGCCGGGACGCGTCATAATGTTTGGGAAATCCTGCCGACGTCGCGACGACGAGCGCTATCACGAGGGCTCGCATGACGACGAGGCAAAAGTTTTTACCGCAAAACGAACGACTCAGAGACAATTATGCGGGCGGCTTTTGTTCTTCAAGAAGCGGTCACAAGTAAGGAATGTTATATACTACTCGTACAGAGACGCCCTGCACCAGACCAACGAGTGGTCGCCAAAAAATCCAGGGTTCGGGTTCGGGTTAATTACGCGGGGTGCGGGTTTTTCCGTGATCGTCTTAGCTCATCTTTTTTTGGCCCGTGTATCAAAGATACCTGTGCCGCCTTACACATTTACAGAGCAGCAGCAGTATTTTTTTCACCGCTCTGCATAAGCGCAAGCTCCACCATCAGTGCACATTCCTAAGGCAGCAATACACCAATGGCCTCCCTCTTCGGCAAGCTGAAGCGCGCCCTGTCGGGGGACGACGCGCCGGAAACGGAGATGGTCGCCCTGACGGGCGCCGCGCCGGCCGCGGGGGACGACGCGCCGGCACCGCCAGCAAAAAAGCAGAAGAAGGAGCCCAAGAAGCAGGGCTGCCAGGGCCGGAGGCTCGGCGACTTGCGGCGGCTGCGGGGCCGGGCCGCGATCCTGTTCACGTGCCCGACGCGCATGGAGCGCAAGGCCTGCCACGAGGCCTGGGAGTTGCTGACCAACTACGTCGGCGACGCGGAGCCGACGTCGTCGTCCCACCAGTCGCTGGCGGCGTCGTTGCAGGACGAGGCCGCGGCGTCCAAGGCCTCGGGCATCTCAACTTATGATTTGGGCAGCTCGGGCGTGGGCTGGGCGACGCTCGACGGGCCCGACGTCGTGGACCTCGCGACGCGCATGCTAAGGGACGCGCGGGACGACCCCGCCTCGTTGGCGGCGGGCGCGCGGCTCGTGATTCGCCTCGCGCCGATGCAGCACGTCTGCTTCGCGTCGTTGCAAGACCTGGTGGAGGGGGCCGCGCCGTTGATAAGGAAGGTGTTCGGCGGGCTCCGGACGACACCATTTAAGGCGTGCGTCGAGGCGCTCGAGGCCGCGCCTAAAAAAGACGAGGCGGCGCTGAAAGAATCAAGGGAGAAGTCCGCGGCCGAGGCCCCGTGCGCGGCCGGCGATGCGCCTCGAGTCACGTACGCGGTGCGGATCCAGCGGCGCTCGGCCGCCGGCTTTCCCAAGGATATTGCCATCGGGGCGCTGGCGGCGTTGGTCCCGCCCCAGCACGCCGTGAACCTGAAAACGCCTGACGTGACGATCCTCGTCGAGGTCTTCAAGTCGCTGTGCGGCGTGGCCGTCGTGCCCGGCTACCAGTCCCTGTGCGACGGGAACCTGCACCGTGCAGCAGGGAAACAGCCGCTCCACGTCGAGCTCAATAAGAATAAGGAGTAGTTCGTGTGAATCGCGCGTAGATGATAGGCCCGTAGGCCAAATCAATACTCTGCACGCGGTTTTTTATCAGTGCCAGAACCCGCACGTTAGCCTCAATTTTGCTCAAAGGAGGCACAGCGCACGGCTTGGGACGCAGCCATCGCGAAAGGTTGACTGCGGCGACTGCAAGCCGGTGGCGCGATCAGTAGGAACGCTGCCGTGACCGGGTGGCGATCAGTAGGAACGCCGGGCAGCCATGACACAAGGCCTGTGAGAGAGAAGCGGGCAGCCCGCGACAAGGATGAGCCGGTCCGAGGAGAAGGGCCAGACGCGCGCGGAGCTGACCCTGGATTCCAACCACCAGCTGCCGGCCACGCAGGGCCTGAGCTTCCCCCTCGACCAAAAAGATGTCGAGCTCGCGGAGCTGCGGCGCCTTTGTGCCACAGCTTCGGGCGACCAAAAAGTGCACCTGGAGACGGAGATCGCCAAGCTGGAGCGGGGCGGTCCAGGGTCGCCGAAGCACGGGAAGAAGGGTGTTCGGCCCTGGTCGGCGCGGCCCGTCAGTCGATCCACGCAATTGATGAAGACGATCCCCGAGAGCCGGCAGCACGTCCGACCTCTGTCTTCGAAGATGCGGGGCGTCTCGGGCATCTCGTCCTTACTGAATGGCGAGGCGGATTTACAGGCTCTACACAAAGCGAGGCCGCGCCATTCGAGAGGAGACCTCTCGAGTTGTGCGTCGGACGCTAGTACAGAATCGGACGCGTCTTTTCTTTTTAGTGATGACCGGACCGCGGACGAGGTCACGGCGCACGACATCCACAAGCTGTACGCCACGTGTTTTGATCAGAGGCACCCGCCGCGCCACTGTGTAGATAGGAACCCGGAGACCTTCTTTTCCGCCTGCGGCTTGTATCCCCAGGTGTTCTCGCTGAAATTTAGAAGAGCAGTGGTCCTTAGAAGGGTCTCGGCGTTCTGCGCCGGGGTCAAGTCGCTGCGATTGAAGTGGCATACGCAGGAGAAGTGGTGCGCGCAAGTCCAAACCATGTCCCGCGGCGCGCCCGCCTGGTCCACCACCGAATTCGTGTTCGACACCCTGCGCGAGTCCGGGAAGGCGACGGGCGAGGTCCTCGTGGAAATCGTGGCGGCGCACGCGGACTTCTGCCGGGTGCGGCACCTCGGCTTCGTCGAGGCCTCTTCGCAAAATTCGGCGCGGCGGTCGCGGCCCTCGCTCGAGGACGACGGCTCCCCGCTCGGCTCCCCCGCCCGCGGCCCGCGGTCGCCGCCGCGGTTGTGTAACCTGTCACTTTAGTACTATTTACCCGCGACCTCTAGACAGACGACGGTCACGTCGTCGGGCATGCCGCCGCCCCACATGACGTCGTTCTCCTTCGCCAGTAAGGCGAAGGGCGAGTCCACGTCGTCGTCCAGGGACCGTTTCCGAGCCTCCACACACAAGGCCTCCGCGAGCGAGCCCCGGCGCTCGCGCTCCCAGGAGTCGCACACCTCCGCCACGCCCTCCAATGAAACGTTGTCGAACAAACCGTCCGTCGCCGCCACGATAATATCGCCGGCAAAGACGGGAAAGGTGCCCGCGTTCGCTTGTAAAGGTGTCTCGAAGGGCTTGGTGCCGCCCTCGTTCGTCCAGCCGAGCTGGTAGGGGAGGTTGAAGTCCCGGAGCTGCTGCGCCGCGACGAGCACGGGCGCGCGCGTCGTCGTGCGGTGTGCATTATGCGGCTGCGCGCGGCCCGTCTGCGTCATGGTGCCGCTCACGTCGGGCTTCCTCAGTACCACGACGCCGCAGTCGCCCAAGGAACAATAAGCTAAAGAGTTCTGCCGCAGTGCCAATAACAACGCCGTGGAACTTCCAGGCACTTCCCGGTCCGTCACGCGGCGCCAGGCCCGCTCCAAAACCTCGTCCGGCCGGAGGGAACCCTGGTCCTGTAACGCCTGCTCGCACTCCTTGCTGAGACTATGAGGGTACGCGCGCGGGTCGACGCCCAATTTGCGCCACGACCCGACGCCGTCGAAGACGCCGACGTGCGTCGCGTGGCTCGAATGCATGACGAAGGACGCGTCCTCGCTTAAATCTATGTCCGTCGTGGGTTCTCTCCCATTCAAATCCGACAAAGAGCGCGCCGAGTGGCCGTCGTTTAACTTCAAAGGGTTCGGGAGGCAGAAGCGCGTCGCCGCGACCTCCACGTCTTCCTCCTCGACGGTGGCCCCGCCTAACTCGACGACGAGCTGTGCACCGCGTTCCCGGGAGACGGTCCTCGACCCCGCAGGCAAGCCCGCGCGCCCCTCCGTCAAATTCAGGAAGGCCTCCTTGTTCTTCGACGAACTTCTTAATTCCATCAGATAGTCGCCGATGTCCTTGGCCGTCAGCATGCCGAGGATTTCTCCATCAAACGCCACGGGCAGGTTGCGCACGCCCAGCGCGCGCATCATGCCCAGTGTTTTTTCCAATGCGTCTTCCGGCGCGCACCAGGCGATTTTTGACCGAGGCGTGGCGAAGGCCGTCAGCGGTGCTGAAAGCCCGTCGCAGCCGTTCTCGTGCAGGCGCTGCAGCAAGTCGCGCGCCGTGAGGATGCCCGCGACTTTTCCATGACTGTCCCGTGTTAATGCGGACGTGAAGCGCTGCTCGACCAATGCGGCGATGGCGTCTTTGACGCTCATGGTCTCGTCCACTTCCGGTGCCGCTCGAAGTCCGCGTTCTATGATCAAGTCCCGGACCCGCAGGTCCTCGAGCGAGGAGCGGCTCCGCGAGGGGGGCGCGCGGCGCCGTACGCGCCGTGTTAGTAAAGCGGCGCGGCGCATGGTTGCGTTTGCGCGTTTCGTATTAGGGATCTAGGCCCAAACGCGTTTGGCAACAGGCGTGCGGTGGACCGTACTGGCTTCTGGAGCGCAGAGGTAACCGGTGGTTGTACGGGCGGCGCGCCGTATTCCACTTGTAAGGAGTGGACCAGGTGAATTCTCTGTCTAGGGGTTGCGCTTGTGGCGTTGCAAGCACACGCAGTGTAACAGGAGAGTAAGGCTGTCCGTTGAAGTTATTTTTTACGAATGGCCTAGCTGAGCCAGGCTGTCGCCCGTCGAACTCTGGCGCGTGGAGCTAAACCCGTGTGATAAACCCGCACGCATCACGCGGCGTTTCATTGCCGGCCGCCGCTGTACGTCGCGCAACTCCTCTGACACGCCTAAATATCCTTAGCAGTAGCGCGCAGCCGTCGCGCAAGTGCGGCCGCCGCTCCGTCGCTCCGGCACTGTCTGCCGCGGGAGAGCCAGGCAGGCGTCCCAGCCTCGCAGCGCAAAGACCCGTCAACCGCGGTGAACCATGGGCAAGGACGACGAGCCCGTGCCCATGGACGCGGCCACAAGGCGCACGGTGGCCAACATCCAGGCCGACTGGGACAACCGGGAATTGGTCGAGATCGTCCAACTGAACCTCTTAGTGATCACGAGGTTCCTGAACGACTTCGACGGCGCGACGCGCTACAAGCTGGCGCGCGTCAACGAGAAGCTCACGCGTTTGGAGCGGACTTTAGATTCGTGCGAGGCCGCCGTCCGGGCGACACTCGAGGGCGAGTGAGTTCGGGCGTCCGTGTGTAAGTGTCGTGTGATAGATAGACTCCCCGAGGAGGCTCGCGTATCGCCGTACGTGACGCCGGTCGCTTCCGCGTGACGCGTCGCGCCCGTAATTCGGGTTTTTGGCCGTGTTTTTAGCCGCAGCTCGGAGCCGCCGGCCATTCCACGCCATCGAGGCTACGGTCGTACCGCTCACGCTCGCGAACCCCGTAGTCGGACGCATCGCACGGCCACTACTCTTCACAGGCTGCCTCACAGATCGCACGGCACACACTGTTAACAGGCTGCCAAGCATGGCGCTCTACGCGTCGCGCCCGCGCGGGCCGCGCCCGAGCTACGCCCGCCGAAGGAACGTGCCGCCAGTCCCGCCGAGCCCCAGCTCCCTGAGCACGGCGACGGTAAAAACAGAGAGGTACCCGCGGCGCGACGACACGGAGCGCGTGGATGTATTGTTGCAGCGGCACCGCGCGCCGCTGCGGGCGCTGTATTGCCATCTGGAGGCGTGCTCGCGGCGGGAGGCCGAGGGCCAGGCGTCCGGTGGCGCAGAGTACTTCGGCGGCTACTTCGCAGATGCCGCGTCACCGCTGGCGTGGGCCTTATTAGAGCGGGAGCACTTGAAACCGATGAGCTCGGTCGTTGCGCGGGCGGCGGCGCGGTGGCGCGGTTCTGGAAGCGATGGCTTGGCGCGCTACCTCAGGGGCCGCTTCCGCAGTGACACGGTGCCCTTCGAGGCCTTCGAGGCCTTCTTCGCGGGCTGGGCAAGGCGTTCTGAAGGTGGGTTGGAGGTCTGCTTGCGAGCGTTGGCGGAGGAGTCGTGCGGGGTCATCGAGGCTTCATTAGCCTCTTCATTAAACCTCAAGGCGCCGGTCTGGCTCTTAGGAAGGGACGAGCACGTCGATATACATTTGGACGTTGTGTGGAGGCGGGCGTTCCGGACCTTGGGTTCGAACGGCGAGTGGTTTTGTAGTGACGCGTACCGTTTGTGTCGACGGGCGGGGTTACTAGGCGACGCGTTATCCCCGTCCTTTGTCTTAGCGGCCTTCGAGAACGCGGCGCACGTGCAGAGCACAAAGCCGGACCACATCGCGCACTCGTCGAGCGTGCTTGGGTACGTGCAACGAACAGAACCTTCTTTGACGACCGAGCGGGCCTTCGAGCAGTTCCTGCGCCAGGTCGCCAAGTGCTGGTGGCGCGGCGAGGGCGGCGCGGATTCAGAAAAGCGAGACATCTACTCGTGTTTCGTGGGCGAACGCATTTTACCTTTACTCGCGTGCACGCGCAAGGACTTCCAGCCGAGCGAGGATCTAGAAGTGGACGCGGCTACTTTAAGGGTTGTCCGGGACCACGACATGGCGCTGCGGTGTCTATTTGCCGCCTACTGCGAGGCGACGACGGAGGCCGTGCCTTTATTGGGCGTATTGCACTTCGCGCGCGACTTCCGCTTATTAACGGCGGGCCGGTTCCCGCCGGCAGTTGTGGTAGACTGCGCGCGCGCGGCGCGCCACGCGCGGCACCCGCGCGCGGCGCCAACGTCGCTGCGATGGCCCGAATTCGTGGAAAGCTTGCTGCGGCTCGCGCAGTCCAGCGAGGGCGGCGACGCCTTGGCGGACAAGACGCGGCGGTTATTAGAGGTCATGGACCCGACGGGCCGCGTGTTTGTGAGACGGAACAACGAGGAACCGGTGTCGCCGCGCGAGCGGCGCGCGGAGACCATCTCCGACTCGGACTCCATCACGACGGGGGTCGCGTCCGCACCGCCCGGGGCCAGCTACGCCCGGGTCGCGGCGGACGCCTCGCAACGCCGCTGCCTGGCGACGCGTGCCGCCGCCGCCCAGTGCCTCGCGGCGGCCACTCAGGCCACGCTGCAGCTCGCCACATTAGAGAATGAGGCCCCGGAGCTCCGGGCCATCGCGGACGGCATGGCCGTGGCGGCGCGGGCGGCCGCGCGGCGCGGCGGCCCGCCGCCCACGCTTCCCTCGATCAAGGCGCCGCCCTCGCCAGAAGTATCGGAGCGCGAGTGGCCGCCGCCTTTCACGCGGTCCGCCGACGAGCTGTGGCGGTCGCCGCGCGGCGCGGCCTCGCCGCCGCCGACGCCGCCGAGGGAAGTCGCGGCGCCCTTCGTTGCCTCGCCGACGACCATCGCCGCCGAACGGGGGGACGCGCGCGACGCCGAGGCGGTCCAGGACCCCTGGTGGTGGGTCGATACGGTCACAAGTCCCGACGGCGCGGCGCGGCACGTGAGCGCGACGTCTCTACAGAAGCTGGGTCGGGGCTTTTCGTTACGAAGGCGCCTCGCGCGGCTCGTGGCCGGGGTCGTAAATGGAGCCGCGGACGACGTCGTTGTCCCGGCGGCCGACGACGTGCCACCGCCGCCGCCGGACGACGAGGAAGCGGAAGAGGAGCCCATTCCGTCGGAGCTCGAGGTCGTGGCCCGCCAGCACGACAACGCCACCGAGGACGAGCGGGCCGTGATCCACGCCTTTGCGCTCGCGGCGCTGTTAGGGGACGGGTCGCCGCGGCGCATCGCCCGGGCCCGAGTTTTGGTAGAAACGCTGAAGAAACTACCGGACGTGGAGGACGGCGGCGAGGCCGTTGTTGCCGCTCTAGAGAGAGCCGGGGATTTGCACGTGGACTGCGTGAAGCCGACCCTGGAGAAATTAGAAGTCGCACTGCGGGATTCCTTGAGTAGAGTAGCGGTCGCGGAGAAGTTCAATCCGGCCGCGGCCCGCGACGCGCGCCAGACCGCGGAGCGGCTGGGGGCGGCGGTGCGGCGGCACCCGGGGTTCTGGGCGCGGCGTGCGGCCGCCGACGCGGCGTGGGAAGCTAGAGAACGGCCGGCTAATTTAGACGCGTTGATGGCCATGCGCAAGCTCGTGCCTCGAGACGTGAGAAACATGCGCATCGAAGAGGTCGCGGCGTTTTTGGGCGGTCGCGTGGGCCTGCACTCGGACGACGCTCGATTGAAGCCATTAGCTAAGCGAATAGTGGACCAGAAGATCCTGTGGCTCGTGCACCACGAGGCGTCGCGCACGGCCAAGACGCACGTCGCGGATTTACGAAGTAGGTACATGTACCACGATCTGGACGCCGTGGAACTCCGGGCGGTTTATGCTTGCTTACCAGTTGTTTTCGAGCAGGACCACGACGCCGCCAAGGCCATGTGGCGGCGCGACGTGCGGCGGAAGCTGGAGGAGTCCGTTAAAAGAGCGGCCACGGGCGAGTCACGGGCGGGCCATCCGGCGTATGACGTGTTGTCCGCGGCCACGAGACCGCCGACGCCGCCTCCAGCGGAGGTCGATTCCGTCGAAGGGAGTGAAGCGTCGGGGCCCACGACCAACTTGGTAAGTTGCAAGTCCGCCGCAACTTTGGAAAGCGCCCTGTCCTTCGAGGAGCTCCTCACGAAGCAGGGCCCCTTCAAGGAGGACCCGCCCCCGGCGGACCCGCCCCCGGCGGAGCCGACCTGGCGCGAGTGCTACGACGCGAACTACAAGCGCACCTACTTCTTCGACGTTGCGAGCGGGGAGTCGCGGTGGAAGGCGCCGGACGAGTCCTACGTGCCCTACGTCCAGGCGGCGCCGGCGCGCACGCAGTCCGTCGACGCGGCGGCGCTCAAGCTGGCGGCCGCGCGGCTCGGGCCGACGCGGGCCGCGCCGTCGCGCAGCTTTAGCGAGTCGGCGCTCGCGCCGGCCATATCCGAGGGGACGTAACAGTTTTTACAACATTAGTAACTAAACGGAGCCGTGGAAGGTTGTATTTTTCTAATGTACTTATTTTTTTCGAATGGGGGATAGGGAGTCTTCGGGAGTCGGCGCTCAACCAGCCGTTCAAGGTCCGCGCTCCCACGTGCGAGCTCACGCTCAGTTGCACTTCTTCCGGTGCGTGTACTTGTGGCCGCACTTGTCGGAGATGCACTCGTGGCTCGTCGTGAAGGTGGCCTGCGATGTGTTTGAGAGTGTTACCTACTGTGAAATACCCGAACTGAAGAACGTGCAGGCGCGTTCTTAATCGGCGACTTTCATTAAACGCGTTTATATTCCCAGGTTTGGTCCCTGGAGGTATGCTAGGACACCTCGCGCGTAGACGCAAGGCTCGGCGCCGGAGGAGTGGCCCGCGGGAAGTACGCGGAGGATGCAAAGTAGAGAACAACATTATTCATACTAGTCGCCGCGTCCACTCCTCCGAGGGGCGCCACCGTGCCGGGGAGCGAGGCGGCTCGACACACGCCACCGACGCGCCGCATCACCGTTTCCTCCGCCGGCCGCGCCCCTTCCCGGCCGGTCGCGCGTTCGGCGCGTCCCAGGCCCCGAAGCGCAGGGACGCGGACACCGTCGGCGTGAGGGACTCGATGTCGTGGAGCCAGCGTTGGGGGACGAAGAGCGCGTCGCCGGGCTCCAAGGCGCCCTGGAAGCGCGGGACGCGTTGGAGCGCCGGATTGCCGCCGGGGTAGACGTCCGCGTGGAGGCCGGTTTCGTGTCTTAGTGCAAGCAGCCGCCGGAGCACTTTTGGGTCGGCGTCGGAATGTGCGCTGTCGAAGAGCACAAAATTCTTCTCACCCGACACATGGAGCAGGAAGCCGTGGCGCTCGTCGCTGTGGAGGGGCGTCCGCATGTGGGCGCCCGTCACGAAGATGCACGAGGCGTCTCGATTCAACGCGTAGCCGCCCAACAGGTTCGCGGGCACCAAGGTGCGGGGGAGGCACGGCTCGAGATCAAGTCTCGCCTGCCCCAGCGCCCCGGCCTGCCACAGGTCCGCGGGCGGGTACAGGGCCTCCGTCCACGCGTTCGTCGCGTAACTCACGGTGTTCGACCCCTCATCGGGCACGAGCAGCGGCGTCGGCGCGTCCGCCCGCACCGCCGCGGCGATGGCGCCGCATGTGTCGGCGTCGAGCACGCCGCGCACGAGGAGGCCCCGGGCTCCCGTTACCGCCTCCCTTACTTTTCCTTCGGCGCCGCGCGAGGCCCAGACCACGGAGCGGAGGGCCCGCCGCATTGTCGATGGATCCGAGCCCGTCGTCACCGACCCGTGCGAGACTCCGCGAGCGCTGCGATCTGAACGACGCGATGCCGCGCCGCGAGGCTGGATCGCAGAGGACGCGTTTTTCAGCACCGTTCTTTACGCCGTTGCACCGAATTGAGCGCGCCCGCTTGCACCGTGCCAGCGCAGGGATGCCTTGAAAGGCCGTAACAGGCCCGCGCCCTTGGCTGCGGCGCGTAAAACGCGATTGGAGCAAGCTGATTGGCGCTCGTGTGTACGGGTTTTACGCCGAGGCTATCGCAGCTTCCCTAGGTGCTAGTGCCCCCAAAACCCGCGTAAGTACATCATCATCTATCGCAGCTTTAGGCCATCGTACGCATCGATTGAATATGACTCGCTGCAAGGCACTTCTCGCCTCCTGCCTCACCACGAATGCAGCGCTCCAAGCTGCGCCGCGTGGTCACGTCGCCAGCCTCCGCCGCAGCAGTGCCGGTGACGAGCTCTCCATCGACGCCCTCGAGGCGCTCGAGGCGACGCTGCGGAACGAACCCGTCGGGACGGGCCGCGAGTGCGCGCGCTACCGCTGGACGCAGGACGCGACCTGTGTGACGGTGGAGGTGCCGCTGCCGTTCCGGCCGCCGCAGAACGACGTCGCACTCGTCGTGGGCGAGACCAGCTTCGACGTGAGCGTCGTGAACGCGGGCCTCGCGATCCGCGGTGCGTTGGGCGGCGCGGCGAACCCCGCGCGCTGCGGCTGGGACCTTTTTAGTGAAGGCGACGGGATCACCATCCGCGTCGCGAAGAGGGGACGCGAGCGGTGGCCCGCGTTTCTGGCGGGCGAAGGCGCGGCGCCCACCGTGGTCTATAACGGCGTTTGTGAGGTGACAGGTGCCACCTTCGCCCAGAGTGCCGATGAGGTCAATGTCGAGGTGGCGCTGCCGGAGGGCGTCGCGGCGCGCGAGGTCACCGTCACTATAACTCGCGGCGCCTGGCGCGTGGCGGCGGGGGCGTGGGCCGTCGGTGGCGACCTGTGCGGCGCCGTGCGCGCCGACGACGCGCCGTGGGTCGTGGACAATGGGACGCTCTACCTGACGCTGACGAAGGGTAGCGCGGAGTTGTGGCCGGGGCTGACCCGGTGATGTGTTGTTAATCTTTGTTGTAGTCTCTGTTCCTGTGGTGCCGGCGGCGCGCGTCACGCAGCCTAGGAGCAGCCCCCCCTCGTGCGAAATGCTTTTCCCAGCCCTCTCGTAGGCGCTGATGGACGCGAGCGAGTTTTCTCGCGCGCTTTTTTTCGTATCAGTTTGCACCCGCACGACGATTCGGTCGCGGTCCGAAGTCGGATTAGCCCATTGCCTCCGCGTGGACGTACAAACAGGTAAGCATACAACACGCCAGCACGCGCGCGCACTTCGCTCTGACGTCGCTGGCGCGCGCGCCAAGTTTTAAGCGCTCCCGGCGCGCTCCCGCGCCTAGTCAGGAACCCTCCGAGTACCTGACCGGCGCCGCGCTTGCGTGTCGCCGCGCTGCGCGCACGCACACACACGTCACCGCGCTGGTTGCGACACTCACCCGGCCCCCGCCACCAGCGAGCTCGCCGCATCGACGCGCCGACCGCGCCCAACCTGGCCGCCGCCCGCAGGCAAAACAAAAACCATGACCGACGTCAAGCCCGAGACGAAGAAGAAGCGCAGCCCGAACCGGCTCCTGGTCGATGAGGCCACGAACGACGACAACTCCGTGATTGCCTTGAGCACGGCGAAGATGGAGGAGCTCCAGTTGTTCAGAGGCGATACCGTACTGATCAAGGGCAAGAAGGGCCACGAGACCGTGTGCATCGTCTTGACGGACGAGACCTGCGAGGGGGCCAACGTTAGGATGAACAAGGTCGTACGGAAGAATTTAAGAGTGCGGTTAGGCGACTTAGTCACGGTCAACGCGTGCGGCGACGTGCCGTACGGGAAGAGAGTACATGTGTTACCTTTAGATGACACCATCGAGGGCGTCACGGGCAACTTATTTGACGTCTACCTCAAGCCCTACTTTCTGGAGGCGTATCGGCCGGTGCGCAAGGGCGACCTGTTCCTCGTGCGCCAGGCGATGCACCCCGTCGAATTCAAAGTGGTCGAGACTGACCCGGCAGAGCAGTGCATCGTGGCGCCCGATACCGTCATTCATTGCGAGGGGGAGCCCGTCAAAAGAGAAGACGAGGAGCGGCTCGACGACGTCGGCTACGACGACATCGGCGGCTGCAGAAAACAGATGGCCCAGATCCGGGAGATGATCGAATTACCGTTGAGACACCCTACTTTATTTAAGACGCTAGGTGTGAAGCCGCCCCGCGGTGTGCTCTTGTACGGTCCCCCTGGGAGTGGCAAAACGTTGATCGCCCGCGCCGTGGCGAACGAGACCGGGGCCTTCTTCTTCCTGATCAACGGCCCGGAGATCATGTCCAAGATGGCCGGCGAGTCCGAGTCCAACCTAAGGAAGGCGTTCGAGGAGGCCGAGAAGAACTCCCCGGCCATCATTTTTATTGACGAGATCGACTCCATCGCCCCGAAACGGGACAAGACCAACGGTGAAGTGGAACGACGTATTGTGTCCCAACTCCTCACGCTGATGGACGGCCTCAAACAACGGGCTCATGTTGTAGTCATCGGCGCCACGAACCGACCGAATTCCATGGACCCCGCGCTCCGGCGCTTCGGCCGCTTCGACCGGGAGATCGACATCGGCGTGCCCGACGAAAATGGAAGATTAGAAATCTTCCGCATCCACACGCGGAACATGAAACTGGACGACGACGTGGATCCCGAGGCGGTCGCCAGGGACACGCACGGTTTTGTGGGCGCCGACATGGCGGCTTTATGTACGGAGGCGGCCATGCAGTGCATTCGCGAGAAGATGGACTTGATTGATATTGATGAGGAGACCATCGACGCGGAGGTCTTGGATTCGATGTCGGTGACGCACGACCACTTCAAGTTCGCGTTGGGCGTCTCGAACCCCTCGTCGCTCCGAGAGACGCTGGTGGAGGTCCCGAACACGACCTGGGACGACATCGGCGGTCTGTTGGACGTGAAGCGGGAGCTGAAGGAGTTGGTGCAGTACCCCGTGGAGCACCCCGAGAAGTTCGAAAAGTTCGGGATGTCTCCTTCGCGGGGCGTGCTGTTCTACGGGCCGCCCGGGTGCGGGAAGACCTTGATGGCCAAGGCCGTCGCCAATGAATGCCAGGCGAACTTTATCTCGGTCAAGGGGCCCGAGCTCCTAACGATGTGGTTCGGCGAGTCGGAAGCGAACGTGCGGGACATCTTTGAAAAGGCGCGCGGGTCGGCGCCGTGCGTGCTCTTCTTCGACGAGCTGGACTCCATTGCGTCGCAGCGCGGCGGGTCGTCGGGCGACGGCGGCGGCGCCGCCGACCGCGTGATCAACCAGATCTTGACGGAGATCGACGGCGTCGGTTCTAAGAAGAACGTCTTCGTCATCGGGGCCACGAACCGGCCGGACATCATCGATCCGGCTTTGATGCGGCCGGGCCGCTTAGATCAGCTTATCTACATTCCCATGCCCGACCTCGAGTCGCGATTGGGCATCCTGAAGGCTACTTTGCGCAAGTCGCCCATTTCTTCGGATGTGGACCTGGACTTCCTCGCGGCCAACACGGAGAAGTACACCGGTGCTGATTTAACGGAGATCTGCCAGCGCGCCGCGAAGATGGCGATCAGAGAGAACATCGAGCGCGACATGGAGCGCGAACGTTTAAAAGCGGAGAACGCAGACGAGGACGCCATGGACGACGTGGACGAGCCGGACCCCGTGCCCGAGATCACGCCCAGCCACTTCGAGGAGGCCGTGCGCTGCTCGCGCCGCTCGGTCTCGGACCGCGACCTCGCCCAGTACTCGAGCTTCGCCACGACCCTGCACCAGCAGCGCTCGAGCATCGGCAACACCTCCTTCTCCTTCCCGGGCGCGCCGCCGGCCGCGGGCGGCGCCGCGCCGGGCTTCGCGGCCGCGGCCGACGACGAGGACGACGACCTCTACTCCTAGGCGCCCGTCTCCCGTGGGTAAGTACATTTTACTTGAAAACTTACTTAAACATCTTGGTACTTCCTCAGCAACCGCCCTGCTCTAACATGCAGTCGAGCTGGTCGCCGTCCACCATTTCAATGTCCGCGGGCGTCTGGTCGCCGCGGACGCGCGAGCCGCTGAA
>Ga0302122_10000959_pt1 | contig 18138 bp, 20 predicted proteins | sample CB21_SCM_MG_FD_203115 | JGI IMG/M metagenome (GOLD analysis project Ga0302122, IMG submission 203115) | Marine microbial communities from Western Arctic Ocean, Canada - CB21_SCM | ecosystem: Environmental > Aquatic > Marine > Oceanic | place: Canada: Western Arctic Ocean | collected 2017-09-28
TGTTGATTTTTAAAGGCTTTTTATCTATCTGAATTTACTTATGAATCCTGGTGCACTCCATGTGTAGCAAAATTTAACCGTTAAGGTTTTATTTTAACACTTGGTTACACCTTGGAAACTACTACCCCTTGGATGCACGAGATCGTACGGCCCGATTGGTGTTGCACAAACCACGGTGTCTTGGGGTAGGGCGATTGGTACCTCACTGTTCTGGGGTTCGGCCAGAGGTTCCTTATGAACCGAATTTTCCCCCTCAGTTTGCACTGACTATATCGCCTACGTTTTCGAAAATATAAAAAGGGATGGTTGGTTCAACCCTGAAGTGTCAAGGGTGGTATCTCAGAGGGGGCGCTTCACTTAGGTTGCCCCGTCTAACGCCTCGGCAATCGCCTTACCCACATCGGCAGTCTTCGCGCTGCCACCCAGATCGGGGGTGCGCGGACCCTCACGCAACACCACGTCAATTGCGTTCATGATTGCATCGTGTGCCGCTCGGTACTTTTTGTCACCTTTACCGAGGTAATCGAGCATCATCGCGCCGGACCAGATCTGACCGATAGGGTTTGCGATGGCTTTGCCGAAGATATCCGGCGCAGAGCCATGCACGGGCTCGAACAACGAAGGAAACACTCGCTCTGGATTCAGATTTGCCGACGGAGCAATACCGATGGTCCCGGTAGTCGCAGGCCCTAGGTCTGACAAGATGTCGCCGAACAGATTTGAGGCGACGATTACGTCAAAGCGCCCCGGATCCAAAACGATCTGAATAGTGAGTCCGTCGATGTGATACTGGCTACGGCAAACCTGTGGATACATCTCACCGACACTGGCAAAACGTTCGTCCCAGTACGGCATAGTGATAGAGATACCGTTAGACTTGGTGGCGGACACCAGGTTCTTGTCGCGGCTCATTGCGAGCTCGAAAGCGAACTTCATAATTCGATCGACGCCCTTGCGAGTAAAGGTGGAGATCTGCTGAGCCATCTCCCGATCGGTTCCCTCGAACAGTCTTCCGCCCAGCGATGAGTACTCTCCTTCGGTGTTCTCCCGCACTACGAAATAGTCGATGTCGCCCGGCTCGCGCCCTACCAGTGGCGAGGGCACACCCGGCATTAACCGTACGGGTCGCAGATTTACGTATTGGTCAAACTCACGGCGAAACTTGATCAGCGAGTCCCAAAGCGAGACGTGATCCAGTACGCGCTCGGGCCAACCGCAAGCACCGAAAAAGATACAGGCGCAGCCGTCGATACGTTGCTTCCAGTCATCGGGCATCCACTTGCCAATCTTGTCGTACTGTTCGCACGACCAATCGAAATGCTCGAACGCGATTGTCAACCCGAAGCGGTCGGCTGCGGCCTGCACAACGCGCACGCCCTCGGGCATGACCTCTTTGCCGATGCCGTCGCCCGCGATTATAGCGATCCGGTTGGTATCTGTTTTACGGCTCATGCCTGTTTCTTTCTCCCATATTCAAGGTGAAGATGAAGAGTAACACTCAGAATGAGGTAGTGTAGGGATTCCGGTAGGCGCGAGTAATCTGTCAATGGTTATTGGACTTGAGAATGAAAATCACTACTATCCACATACGAGGCCACCCAGATATTTCGGGTCAGCTTGTTTGTGAGTGGAACGCACTTTCGGTTTCTATTGCATCGGATCTATTGCACCTGCCGCAGGATTTCCAAAGGCCTGGGGCATCCGTAGTGTTTTTAAGTATCCCCAGCAAAAAAATTTCTTGTGTTTGGGCTGAGACCGGCTCTTTGGTGTGACCATTGACACAGTTTGACCAGACAACCGGACTCACATTATGAGTCACCGATTAATCGAGAATGAGGATCACCAACGGGAACTGAGTGAGAGAAATATGAAACAACCTGCCACAACGAGAACCTTTAAGTCTTTTCGACCCCTTAAGATGGCGCTGAAGGATTGCGGCGCTTGGATAAAAGGATGGTGCAGACAGGAAGCGGATCGGGGTGCGAAGGATACTGAATGGGGCACAGCACTGGCACCTACGACCCCCAGCTGAATCAGGGTTTTCGGTCGGCGGTTGCCAAGATCATCTGCGCCGCTCGGTGAGCAACCATCAACGTTGGCGCGTTGGTATTTGCAGACGTTATATTTGGAAAAACTGACGCATCGACTACGCGTAACGCTTCAATTCCGTGAACCCGAAGCTTGGTATCGACTACGGTGCGATCGGGTTCGGGCCCCATGCGGCAGGTGCCGCAGGGGTGGTAAACCGTAGTAGCGCGTTGTTGAAAATCCCGGATGATGTCGGCATCTGTCATTGCAGACAGGTCTAACTGCGGTGGCTCAAGCAGGAGGCTGGATAAACCTTTGGTGTCCTGTATTCTGCCAAGCAGACGAGCCATCGCCACCACGTCATCTAGGTCTTTTTGCGTACTGAGATAGTCTCCGCTCATGCGTGGAGCTACTTCGGGGTCGGGTGAGGCGATATTGACCCAGCCGGTACTGGTCGGTCGACAAGGGTTAAAACCCATCATGAAACCCGAATAGGGATCGGGTTGTGTGAGTTTACGTTCGTTACCCGCGTTTGGCTGGTAGCTGACCGGGTTGAAATAAAGTTGTGTATCGATCTTACCGGAAGTGGGACTTGACCGTGCCAGGCCACCAAACTGGTTAACACTCAACGACAGTGGACCGGTGCGCCGTAACAGATACTGCAAGCCGGATCGAATCCTGCCCGGCCAGTTCCCCAGAACGTCGTTTAGTGTCGGCTGGTTGGCCCGATAATAATACGAAATCCCCAAGTGATCCTGCAGATGCCGGCCAACGTTGGGCTGATCCACAAGAACTGGAATATTGAACCGGCGCAACAACTCACCAGGACCAATACCCGAAAGTTGCAACAGTTTTGGTGAGTTAATGGCACCCGCACAAAGTATGACCTCTTGCCTGGCCACAAACATGCGCTCAAGGCCGTGTTGACGGCACTGCACACCTTTTGCCCGCTGGCCTTTAATAATGATTTTCTCAACGTTTGTGCTAGTAAGGACCTTCAGGTGGGACCGCTTTATGGCAGGGTGTAAGAACGCGGTTGCCGACGAACACCGTTTACCCTTGCGTGTGGTAATCAAGTAGGGACCAAGACCTTCTCCCTCCAGGGGTGGTGTTTCACGGTAGGGTAGGCCGGATTGGGAAAAGATTCCGTCAAGTTCAGTCTTGATGGAATGGTAATCTTTGAATGCATCAGTTATGGATAACTTTAATTTTTTGGATTTACCGGGATTGTCCGAGCCAGAACGCCGGTTGTTATTGGCTGGTGAGGAGATGTCTTCAAGGCCTTCATAGACCGAGCGTACATCCTGGTAACCCCAACCGGTGTTGCCAGCAGTTGCCCAGTCGTCGTAATCCATCGCTTGGCCGCGGTGGTAAACCAGAGCATTTATGGAACTGGATCCTCCCAGGACTTTACCTCGCGGCCAGTACATGGATCTGCCGCCAAGAGTCTTCTCAGGTTCACAAAAATAGTTCCAATTGATCGAAGCATCGGTATAGGTGATGCCATAACCGATCGGCATATTGATCCAGAAACGGTTGTCATTGGGTCCAGCTTCAAGTAATAGCACACTGTGCTTTCCGGTTACCGTCAACTTGTCCGCGAGCACACAGCCGGCTGAGCCTGCACCGATAATAATGAAATCAAATTCGTCCACTGGCTATTATCCTGTTAGGGGTATTTGAACTGTCCATTTTGTCGATCCATGTGGAACGTTAGATTTAATATACGGGTTATTGAACTGGTTGTGCATCTCTAAATCTAATGAATCGTTCTGATCCTAGTGCGCGAAACTAACAAGCGGCTTAGGAACACACAGTGTGAGTTTGGTCAAAGGTGTCTGGGTGGCCGATTTGTACTGAAGCGGATTTCTCCAGGGTCACCCATCAGATAATGTAGTCGTATTGGATAGGCGCGACAATTAGAGTTCGAACAAAAAGTCGACTAGTTTTGAATGTAGGAATCCAGCCGCACCGCCCATTTTCTACACAGTTATGGCAAGCAGCTTTGTGTTGCGCGGTCGGGGCTAGTTGTCCAAAGGAGCGTATAGGTCAAGGCGAATGTAGAATGATAGCCACGAAAGGGCGACAGTCTCTATTCCAGCGGTGATAGGGGTCGGTTCATCCAATCGCCCCACGGCAATGCTCCTGATACCATAGGGTAGGAGACGGCGATCCCTTTGGCGTTGTGCGCCATAGTGAGGTGATGTTTAGCTAGTTGGACAGCCACCCGATATACATACAGACGTTTTCAGGCCCCTCGGCCTCGATCGACCTAGCGCTGTAGCACAAGATTGAACAATCGTACATCCGGCCCGTCGAATACCGTGGCGATTTTATTTTAGGTGACACAATATGCAAAGTAGAAAAATTGGCCCTTTCGAGGTGTCTGCGATCGGCATGGGTTGTATGAATATTTCAATGGGGTACGGCCCTGCAGATGATCGCGAGTCTGAGAGGCTTATGTTGGGTGCACTGGATGCCGGCTACACTTTTTTTGATACCGCTGCCATGTATGGGATGGGGCACAGCGAAGAACTGATTGGCCGTACCCTTTCCCACCGGCGTGAGGAGTTTACGCTTGCCAGCAAGTGCGGAATCTTTAAGGGAGAGAATGGTCGTACGGAGACTGATAGTCGCCCGGACGTTTTGCGGAAAACTTGTGAAGATAGCTTGCGTCGGCTTCAAACAGACGTCATCGATTTGTACTACTTACATCGGATTGACCCTAACGTGCCGGTGGAAGAAAGTGTCGGCACACTGTCGGAACTGGTCTCAGAGGGTAAGATAAAGACCATTGGCTTGTCGGAGGTTTCGACCGCAAGCTTGCGCAAAGCACATGCCGTACATCCGATCACCGCGCTGCAATCGGAGTATTCGCTGTGGGCAAGAACGCCAGAGCGACAAATTCTCGCTGCCTGCAAGGAACTTGGCGTGACCTTCGTACCTTTCTCGCCGTTGGCCCGCTCATTTTTGACCGGGGAATCCCAAGATATCACCAGCCTACCTGATGACGATATACGAGCCACGATCGCTAGGCCCCGTTTCCAGCCTGAAAATTTCGCACGGAATATCAAGTTGTTAGCGCCGTTCAATGCTATCGCGCAGGAGCAGAACTGCAGCATGGCCCAACTCGCACTTGCCTGGATCCTCGCCCGTTCTGACGGGACGATGATTCCGATTCCCGGAACCCGAAGCATGAATCACATGAAAGACAATGCCGGAGCTGGAGACATCCAACTCGATACTGCGACCGTATCGGCTTTGGATGCTTTAATCAATGAAGACACGGTTGCTGGGGACCGTTACAGCGAACGCACCATGAACTCGGTTGATTCGGAAAAAGACTAAATCGCATCAGTTTGCAGGCGGGTTGAGAGTTTTAAACTTTCGCTGGTCCATGTGCACCATAGCGTAAAACGATACGTTACAACCGGCTGAGTTGTGGTTACATGCTTAACGTAATTCAATGCTTGGAATTCCGCTCGTTAAAAGAAAAGTAACTCGTGAACAGCTGCTGTTCGAACAGAGTCTGGGCATAGTTATATAGGTTTCGCAAAGGGGCCGGGATAGCATCCAGCCGATAACGTGCGCCAGAGTGCTCATTTTCACTCCTCAAAGCCACCGAACCCAACAGGTCTAAGTTCGTCTCGGCTCGATCGGGAAAGTGACCCTTTCACTAAGGCTGCGTTGTAGTTATCTCTTTGGCGGAGCAACCGGGCACGCTGCCCGGTTTTAATTAACACAAACGGAGCGCGTTATGCATTGATAGATGTATCAGGCCTCGTATTCAGTTGAGGCTATCAAGACACTGGTCAATAAATCACATGATCGATCGGGTGCGGCAAAAGCCGCAATTGAGGCCAATGATGGCACTATGCTTGCCGCCTGGATGGCGTTTGGTCAAAATGATATCGTAGTGATTGCCGATATGCCTGATGATGAGTCGATGGCTGGGGTCGCTTTTGCAGTAACCGCAGCTGGTGCAATTACCGGAGGCCGAACTACCAAGCTACTGGAAATGTCTACCGCAGTGGCAGGGATGGCAAAGGCGAAAACGGTGTTGGAAACCTATAAAGCACCCAGTTGAGTTTTGAACCCCTGATGAGTTGTTGTCACTCAGATGTTCCAAGAATTAGACACGACGGTTCGATGGGAGACGCAAGGAGGAGATAGTGAGAATGTTCTTCCATCGTGACGATGCCGTCGCACACCGCTTAAGACTTTCTGGGGACCGGCCCGTTGCAAAAAAATCACCGGCTCGTACTTGGTCGTTCGTCTGTGAGGGTGCGGCGCTGATGAGTGCAGCCCCGCCCGATATGAAAAACGGTGGATCGGCGAGAGGCTTGGAGGAGTGCTCCGGGGGTCGCCCTTGCCGTATCGATGCCACCGTACACCGCTAACCCATTCCCCGGAGCGATAATCCTGGTTATCTAAACAAATTAAGACGCTTAAAATTGATTGCAACTTCAAAGGGAGGACCTCAGAACCGCTTCGACAGCGGCTAGATAAGCTTGAACCTCTTTTCGCCCCTTGCCGGTACACAGGTAGGTGGTGCGGGTTTTTCGATCGACAAACGTTTTGTCGATCCGTACCAGGCCGTCGTCTTCGAGTTTTTTCATGTGTGTCGAGAGGTTGCCACGAGTCAGTTCCAGAGCGGTCAGTAGGGTGTTGAAGTCCACCGCTTTTTTTGTCAGGGATAAATGCGCCATGATTCCGAGCCGGACGCGGTCAAACAGGGACGGGTGAACATCAATGAGTTCATTTGGGGCCATGGCAACGCTAAGCTCAGGGGGCTGCGTGGTTTTGTTGACGGTGCAGCCGAATTAATCTCCCGGTTGAGACACAGGCTATGACGCTAAAAACGATCAGGGGTACCAGCAGTTGATCAAGGCCCGCAATAAATTGGAAAAATCCAGCGCAAATGCAGATCGCGCCAAGGATTACTGCCATCCGGGTCGGCAAGGTGAAAAGTCTTCCTTGGACCAGATAATCGCCGGTAAAAGCCAGCAGTAACGGGGCAATCCATTCGGGGTGGCCGGCGAGCATTACCAAGGCTATCGCGCCGAACTTCATCATAAGATCGGACAAGTAGGAAAGCAGGCGTGCGTAGCGAAAATTGCGCACGACATAAGAACTGAATTCCTCGCCGCTGTGTTGAGCCGCTCGCCAGATTACGAAGTACAAAAGGATGACCAATCCCGCTAGGATGCTGGCAATGACTCCGATGCCGGCCAGGCGCAACTCAGGAGACTGGCCGCCCACTATCAGTAAATGGGTCAGGGCGCCACCACTGAATAGTTCGATTGCTACGAGGAGAGTCGCGCTGGCCAAAGCGAGGCTTTGCAAAACAATGTTAGTGGTCAGGGTGACACCAAAAAGGTCCGCTGCCGCGGTTTTGTGGTCCGCCTGGTCAAGTACTCGACGAATCAATTCGACATCGGCGATCGCCTTCCGAACGCTCAGTTCATCTTGGGTCATGATAATTTTCGATACAAACCGGTTTGCAATACAAACATAGTAGGTCGACCAACCATTGTTGTCAACCCAGCGATATCGGATCAGGCGGTTTGAAACGTAGGGAGGCGGATCATCGATACTCTCCAATCCAACAAGCGATAGTATTAGGGTGAGGAGGTCCAATCGATGAGTTGGAATATCCAGATGTGTTCAGCGTCGCAACGTCACGCGATCGTTTTGGCGATCAACGACGCTGCCATGGCGTACTACGGAGTTATTCCGGCCGATTGCTGGAAGAGCCCTTACATGTCCGAAGCCGAACTTGAGGCCGAGGTCGCAGATGGAGTGCTTTTTTGGGGGCTTTCGGTTCAAAGCACACTGGTTGGGGTAATGGGCCTACAGCATCGCGACGGAGCAGACCTGATTCGCCATTCTTATGTTCGTCGTTCGTGGCAGGGGCAAGGCATTGGATGCGCGTTGCTGGCAGAAGTTGAACGTTACTCGTCGGGGCAGATTCTTGTTGGTACCTGGGCTCAAGCGACCTGGGCAATCGGTTTTTACCAGGCAAATGGTTATCGCTTGCTAGACAACAGCAAAAAGAGCGAACTGCTAGACCAGTACTGGCAGGTACCGGCTCGTCAGGCAAGAGCGTCTGTGGTGTTGACCAAAATCTTGCCGCGGTAAACTGAATACGCAAGGCCCGGGCACCGGTTGCGGCCATGTCTGTCACAGTCCATCAGCTTGCGTGGTGGCCATGGCGGCGTGACTTTATGGTCTTTGGATACGCTATTTATGATTCAGATAAGTCAATTCGATTATGAGTTGCCCTCGCAACTCATTGCCCAGACGCCGACCCGGCGCCGCAGCGATAGCCGTCTGCTCGTTTTACCACCCAATGATCGACCGCTTATCAGCACACGTTTTGCTAATCTTGTCGATCGCTTGTATCCGGGAGATCTTTTGGTGGTTAACGATACGCGAGTGCTTGCAGCGAGATTGTTCGCGCAAAAATCTCAAACTGGCGGGCGTGTAGAAGTTCTGATAGAGCGCCTCACTGACAAAGAAACGGCAGTGGCGCAGCTTCGAGCCAGCAAAACACCACGGGCCGGTACGCTGCTGCGAACGACTGGGGGCGCTAAGTTAAAAGTGGTCGGTCGGCAAGGGTCGTTTTTTATAATCAAGCGGGTTGACGGCGCCAGCCTGGCAGCTTTGCTGGACGATGAGGGGGCGGTACCGCTGCCACCATATGTTAGCCGCAAAGCGGACGATGAAGACGTTGAACGCTATCAGACAGTGTACGCTCGCGTACCGGGCGCGGTGGCTGCACCCACAGCCGGCCTGCACTTCGACCGAGCCTTGCTGAACGCTCTGGAGGACAAAGGCGTAGACATCGCCTATTTGACTCTGCACATTGGTGCGGGGACATTTCAGCCCGTGCAGGTTGAAACCCTCGCTGAGCATCAGATGCATTCGGAAAACTTCGTGGTTGGTCAAGAGTTAGTCGACGCCGTGAGTAAGACACAAAAACGCGCCGGACGGGTCGTCGCGGTTGGCACTACCGTGGTTCGAGCGCTGGAAAGCGCTGCGCAGCAGGGGGTCTTGAGGGCCTGTTCCGGAGAAACATCGCTTTTTATTAGGCCGGGATTTTCATTTCAAGTGGTGGACATGATAATCACTAACTTTCATCTGCCTCGCTCGACATTACTGGTGCTGGTAAGTGCTTTTGCAGGGTGTGGGAGAATCCGAACCGCTTATAAGCAGGCAATCTCGGAGCGCTATCGGTTTTTCAGCTATGGCGATGCCATGTTGCTGGAAGAAAAGGTCTCAAAATGATGAAATTCTCGATTATGGATACCGATGGCGAGGCCCGTCGTGGACGCTTGACCTTTGGTCGCGGTATTGTAGATACCCCAGCCTTTATGCCGGTCGGCACTTTGGGGTCGGTGCGAACGGTTGCGCCCGGGGAGGTTCGTGACAGCGGGGCCCAGATCATTTTGGGAAATACGTTTCATCTAATGTTGCGCCCTGGAACCGATGTGATAAAAGCCCATGGGACGTTGCACGATTTTATGGCTTGGGACGGCCCTATCCTGACAGACTCCGGTGGCTTCCAAGTATGGAGTCTGGCCGACAAGCGGCATATCTCGGAGAAGGGCGTGCGTTTTAAATCGCCGATCGATGGTTCGTCGGTATTCCTCGGGCCCGAAGAATCCATTGCTGTGCAAAGGTCCTTGGGTTCTGACGTGGTGATGTGTTTTGATGAATGTACGACCTATCCTGCTTCGGTTGCACAGGCGCGCGAATCTATGGAGTTATCAATGCGCTGGGCCAGCAGATGCAGGGATGCGCCGCTCGCCTCTGATCAAGCACTGTTCGGTATAGCGCAGGGAGGAATGTACGAAGATCTGCGTCTTGAGTCACTAGAAGCCCTTGAAACTGTCGGTTTTGATGGTTATGCCCTTGGAGGACTTTCAGTGGGTGAGCCCAAAGCAGACATGCTGCGAATACTTAAGTCAGTGGCCCCGCGTATGGCGGCACAAAAACCACGCTACCTGATGGGCGTTGGCAAGCCAGAAGATCTGCTGGCCGGGGTACTCGCAGGAATTGACATGTTCGATTGCGTGTTACCAACACGCAACGCACGCAATGGTTGGCTGTATACCCACGCAGGCATTGTGCGACTGAAAAACGCTGCCTACAGAGAAGATACCCGGCCGATCGAGGCCGGTTGTCCGTGCCCCGCATGCGAGCGTTTCAGTCGGGCTTACCTTCGGCATTTGTACGTCACCCGGGAGCTTTTGGGCGCTCGCCTTTGCACCTTGCATAATCTGGCCTTTTTTCAGAGGTTAATGGCGGATATCCGCGAGTCCATCAGCCGTGGCCGGCTCACGGCTTTTACACGCGAGTTCATGGTGAGTTACGCAGGTGAATGCCGTAATCTTGTATAATCGCGCGCTTTTCCAGGCCAATACGAGGTAAAACAATGAACTTCCTGATTTCAGACGCTTGGGCGCAAGCGGGGGGAGACGCGGGCGGCGGCTTGTTCAGCCTGTTGCCGCTGGTGGTAATCTTTATTTTGTTCTACTTCTTGCTGATACGCCCGCAGCAAAAAAGAGCCAAACAACACAAGGAAATGGTCACAGCACTCAAAAAGGGCGAAGAAATTGTGACCAATGGAGGGCTTTTGGGAAAAGTCATAGACCTCGATGACAATTTCATCACATTGGAGATCGCCAGCGGCCTGAATGCCAAAGTTCAGCGCCAGTCGGTCGCCCAAGTGATGCCGAAGGGCACCTACTAAGCCAATGCGAAACCACACTCCGTGGTGGAAGTGGCTGATCATCGCAGTGGTGATCGTGCCTGGGGCATTCTATGCTCTTCCCAACCTGTTCGGCGATGATCCGGGTGTTCAATTGCGCGGTGCACGCGGCGCACGTTTGGGAACGGCGGAGTTAGACCAGGTGCAAAAAGTCCTGGACTCATCTGAGGTCAAGTACAAGTCAGCAGTTCTGGATGATCGGGGAATACGAGTTCGGTTTGCGACTACCGACGTCCAGTTACAGGCGCGGGACTTGTTGGAGTCACGCCTTGCCAGTGGCACTACTGTTGCTTTAACGTTGTTGCCGGCTGCGCCTGACTGGTTGTCACGGGTTGGTGCATTGCCAATGTACCTCGGCCTGGACTTGCGCGGCGGTGTGCATTTCCTATTGGAAGTCGATATGCAAAGTGCCGTGCGACGGGCCGAAGATCGTTATGTCGGCGATCTTCGTTCAACGTTGCGTGAGGCCAAAATTCGCTACCAAAAGATCGGCCGAGATGGCTCTGGTGGTATCACGGTGGTACTGCGTGACCCAGCGGTGCTAGCAGATGCTGTGGACGAAATCAGAAAAACATTGCCCGGTTTAGTTATCGCGGATGCAAAGGACAATGCGGACGGCGCGCTACGTATGCGGCTGTCTGACAACGAGATAGAGGAGTTATCCGAGTTCGCACTCGAACAAAACATCACGGCGCTGCGTAACCGGGTCGACCAGTTGGGAGTTGCCGAGCCGGTTATTCAGCGCCAGGGCGATCGTCGTATCGTCGTCCAGTTGCCGGGTGTTCAGGACACAGCCCGTGCCAAACGGATTCTTGGACGCACCGCGACGCTCGAGATGATGATGGTGGATGAAGAGCATAGTCTTGATGCCGCCTTGAGCGGCAAAGTGGCCCCAGGCTCTAAGATTTTCCGCTTTCGGGACGGCCGGCCTATTTTGCTCAAAAAGCGGGTGATCTATTCTGGTGAAAATATTGTGGATGCTGCCGCGAGCATCGATACCCAAAGCGGAGGCGCGATCGTCAGCATCGCCCTGGATGCGATCGGCGCTCGAATCAATCAGAAGATAACCGGCAAGAATATCGGCAAGCGCATGGCCGTGCTTTATATTGAGAGCAAGTCCACGATCAAGACCGATGTGAATGGCATGTCGGTGAAAGATGCCGACGGTCGGGCGATACGGATCAAGCAACGTATTGAAGAAGTGATTACGGCCCCGGTAATTCGGGACCAACTCGGAAAGCGTTTCCAGATCGAAGGCCTCGATAGCGTCAATGAGGCGCGCGATCTTTCCTTGATGCTGCGAGCCGGGTCACTCGCGGCACCTGTAGAGATTATTGAAGAGCGGACTGTGGGCCCGAGCTTGGGCCAGGCTAATATTGACCAAGGATTTCAGTCTGTGATTATTGGGTTTGCTCTGGTTCTAGTATTTATGGCGATCTACTACCGGGTTTTCGGCCTCTTTGCCAACGTGGCATTAGCGCTTAATCTGGTAATGATCGTCGCCGTTCTATCTTTACTGCAGGCGACTTTAACCCTGCCAGGTGTCGCTGGCATTGTGTTGACAGTAGGTATGGCAGTGGATGCCAACGTGCTCATTTTTGAGCGTATTCGCGAAGAACTTCGCAACGGCAATACACCTCAAGCGAGCATTCACACCGGTTACGAGCGCGCACTTTCAACCATCGTTGACGCCAATCTCACGACATTGATTGCAGCAATAGTGCTCTTTAATTTTGGCACCGGGCCAATTAAGGGGTTCGCGGTCACTCTTAGCATCGGTATTCTGACGTCGATGTTTACCGCTATCGTCTTAACACGGGCTTTGGTTAACTTCTTTTTTGGTGGCCGTCGCCTGAAAGACCTGGCGATCTGAGACGGATATGCGTTTTTTTGAAAAAATCACCGATTACGATTTTCTGGGTAGGCGGCACTCAGCCATGCTTGTTTCTTTGGTGTTGCTCGCTATTAGTGCAGGCTCTCTGGGGATTCGAGGCCTGAATTTCGGAATCGATTTCACCGGTGGAACACTGGTCGAAGTCTCTTATGCTGACGCTGTTGATCCGGTCAAGGTGCGCTCTGTATTAGCCGAGGCGGGCATTGACAGTGCGATCGTCCAGTATTTTGGCACCTCAAAAGATATTCTGATTCGCCTGCCTGTTGTCGCCGGGCAAGCATCTGCCGAGCGCAGCACTGCTGTAGTACAAGCTTTGCGCACGCCAATTGATGAAGTGCTCGCTGAGAGTCCCGAAGGGGGCCTTCAACAGTGTCGCTCCATGGACGGTGAGTTGGTTGGCGACTGCACGGTCCAGATGCGCAGAGTAGAGTTTGTGGGTCCGCAGGTTGGCGGTGAGTTGACTGAAAAAGGCGGCCTGGCAATGCTGTATGCACTGATCGGCATACTGATCTATGTGGCCATACGCTTTGAGTGGCGTTTCGCCATTGGCGCTGTTGTCGCGTTGGTCCACGATGTCCTTATTACGCTAGGTGTTTTCTCAGTGCTTGCACTCGAGTTCTCGTTACCCGTGCTGGCTGCGGTGTTGGCAGTAATCGGCTACTCACTCAATGATACGATCGTTGTTTTTGATCGCGTTCGCGATAATTTCCGGAAAATGCGTAAAGGCAGTGTCGTTTCAATCATGAATCACTCAGTCAACCAGACACTCCCACGCACAGTCCTCACTTCGGTTACAACCCTGCTGGTGGTGCTGACATTATTGTTGGCCGGTGGGGAAATCATCAAAGGGTTTGCGTCCGCGTTGTTGGTAGGGGTGATTATCGGGACTTACTCTTCGATCTTTGTGGCCAGTCCTGCGGTGCTGATGCTCGGGATATCCCGGGAGGATATGCTTCCAGTACCGAAGGAAGGTGTTGAAGGCGACCCCTTACCCTAAGTAAGTCGCCGCTGCCGGCCTTTTTCTTATGCGTTGCCCTGCTTGCTCCAACGAGGATACCCGGGTAGTCGACTCGCGGATTAGTAATGCAGGCGCTACGGTCCGCCGCCGCCGGGAATGCCAGGGCTGCAGTCATCGTTTTACTACTTTTGAACGTTTTGAGCTCGAGCAACCTCGGGTTATTAAAAGCGATGGCCGTCGTGAGCCATGGGATGAGGAAAAGCTTCGCCGAGGCCTGTTACGAGCGCTCGAGAAGCGCCCTGTTGGGTCGGATAAAGTAGAGGCGTTGATTAATGCCGTCAGCCGCCAGATGCAATTGAGCGGTGAGCCGGAGGTACGGTCCGCCTTAATAGGACAGGCCATGATGGATCGACTGCAGCGCACAGATGAGATCGCCTACGTGCGTTACGCATCGGTCTATCGGAGTTTCGAGGATGTTTCTGCATTCAGTAAAGAAGTGGAGCGACTGCGCCGGGAGAAGGGGACTGCTTCCAATGTGAGCCAGTTGTCGCTGTTGGTTGAAAAGGCTTCAGAAGAAAAGTGATAACTCCTACCCAACTAACGGACCGCGACCGTGATCTGATGAATCAGGCAGTTGCGCTTGCACGCAAGGGACTTTACACAACAAAACCGAACCCTAAGGTCGGTTGCGTGATTGTTCAGGATCACACGATCGTGGGTGAGGGCTGGCATGAAAAAGCAGGTGAACCCCATGCCGAGGTTCACGCTTTACGCAACGCTGGCGCGCGGGCTCGAGGCGCGGAGGTATTTGTCAGTCTTGAGCCTTGCGCTCACCAGGGGCGAACTGGACCGTGTGCGCAGGCGCTGATTGACGCCGGGGTTCAGCGGGTGGTTTCAGCCATGGGCGACCCCAATCCCAAGGTCGCGGGGCGAGGGCATCGGATGTTGGAACAAGCGGGGATCGAGGTTATTCTGGCTGATGACGAGTTAGGTGCCCGGGAACTTAATTCCGGTTTCTGCCGACGAATGGAGACCGGGCGACCATTGGTTCGGCTCAAGGTCGCAGCAACCATGGATGGGCGCACCGCGGCCGGTGACGGCAGCAGCCAGTGGATTACCAGCGGGGAAGCGCGTAATGATGTGCAACATCTTCGTGCCCGAAGTTGCGCTCTGGTGAGCGGTATTGGAACCATTCGTGCTGACAATCCACGACTCAATGTGCGCCTTGACGAGCCTGTGGCGCAACCGTTGCGGGTAGTGCTGGTTGGTCGAAATCAGATCGACCCTACGGCACGCCTATTCTCTGTCGATGGCCCGGTACTGATCGCCGGTTCTGATGAAAATCAGATGGGAGGTGAGTTTGATCAGCGAACTGAGCGGGTTTGCCTACATGGCTCTGACGGGCAAGTAGACCTTGACCAATTGCTGGATCTGTTAGCTGCTCGCCAGTGCAACGAAGTGTTGGTCGAAGCAGGCGCGGCGGTAGCCGGCGCTTTTGTCGCAGGTGGGTTGGTTGATGAAGTGTGGGTCTACCAGTCGCCTGATGTGTTGGGCTCGACTGGTCGTGGTATGTTTGTCTTGCCCGGAATTGGATCCATGGACGATAGATTGTGTTTCGAACTTAGTACTGTTTCCCAGATCGGCCGCGACCTGCGTTTAGTCTATCGGCCCTATAGCTCTCATTAAATATGTTTACGGGAATCGTTCAAAGTGTTGCTCGTGTCTGTGCGGTATCTACCCACGATGGTGAGCTGACGATAGAGCTGGGGCTCGAAGCCTTGGTCGGTGAAAAGATTTCGCTTGGAGACAGCGTGTCCGTTAGTGGGGTCTGTTTAACTGTTGCTCGGCTTTCAGATAACTGCTTGGCTTTTGACGTATCGGAAGAGACTTTGTCGCGAACCCATCTGGGCAAGCTGTCTGAAGGGAGTCGGGTAAATCTTGAGCTTGCAATGAGTGTTGGGGATCGTTTTGGTGGGCATCTGGTGAGCGGCCACGTTGACGGTTTGGGTACGCTTGTTGCCAAAGAGCCCACAGGGCGCTCTACACGAATGCGGTTTAGGACGCCTCGCGTGCTTGCCCCGCTTATCGCCGAAAAAGGGTCGGTGACGGTTGATGGCGTGAGCCTGACCGTGAACCGGGTTGATGACAGCAATTCTGCTGTCGAGTTCGAGTTAAATTTGGTACCTCATACTCTCACAGCGACCACCTTGGGGCAATTGGAGATCGATCACTTGGTTCATATTGAGGCGGACCTTGTTGCACGTTACCTTAAACGGCTACAGGAATGTGATGAATGAGCCAGAATGAACTGCGATGTGCTTAACTAACGTCGCACATTTTAAAAACGAGGCCAGGACCATCCGATGAGTGCCGAAAAGTTGCCTGGTACAGTTAGCCCAATCGAGGATATCCTGCGCGATTACCTTCAAGGCCAGATGGTGATCCTGGTCGACGATGAGGATCGCGAGAATGAAGGTGATCTGATTGTCGCGGCGGGATTCGTTACCGCGGAGCATATCAACTTTATGGCGGGCCAAGGCCGTGGACTAATTTGCCTGACCCTGTCTGAGGATCGCTGCCGTGATTTAAAACTACCTTTAATGGTCAATGATAATAATGCTCGTTACTCGACCAATTTCACTGTCTCAATCGAAGCGGCATCCGGAGTAACTACCGGCATCTCGGCAGCGGACCGCGCGCATACGATTCGCACTGCCATCAGCGAGAATGCGTCGGCTGCCGATATCGTCAGCCCAGGGCACGTCTTTCCGATTATGGCGCAGCCAGGTGGGGTGTTGACTCGTGCTGGGCATACCGAGGCCGGAGTGGATCTGGCTCGACTTGCCGGGCTCGAACCTGCCAGTGTCATTTGCGAGATTCTGAATCCAGACGGCAGTATGGCTCGATTGCCTGACCTTCTAGAGTTTGGACAGACACATGGCCTGAAAATTGGAACCATTGCAGACCTCATCCGTTACCGGATGCGAACAGAACCAACGGTATGGAGAGTCTCTGAAAACCTGATCAATACCCGGCACGGAGACTTTCGAGCGGTGATCTACGAAGACCGTGAACTCAAGCAGGTGCATATGGCATTGACCCATGGTTCGATTAAATCTGACGAACCGACGGTGGTTCGGGTGAATGCCCACCGCGGGGCTTTCGACATGTTGGCGCAGGCGCGTGACAGTCAACGCTGGAGCGTAGATGCGGCATTAGCGCGAATCTCCAAGGAGTCGGCCGGTGTGCTCGTTCTTTTGGAGTACTCGGAAGACGCGACACAACTCGACCGGCGCTTGCGCGGGGAGGCTGGCAGTGATGGCAAGGAGCGTGAATTGCGAATGCTCGGCGCGGGAAGCCAAATTCTTGCCGATTTGGGAGTAGGAAAGGTTCGGGTACTGGGCGCTCCATTACGCACCCATGCATTGTCTGGTTTCGGACTCGAAGTGATGGAATATATTAACAATTCGGGGCCCGCCTGACATGCCCGCCTCCCCACGTCATTTGGCCCGGCGCAACGCGACCCAAGCACTGTACCAATGGCTGGTGACCGGTCAGGCCCCGGGTGACATCGAGTCAAAGTTTATCAGCGACGAGACTTTCGCTAGCGTGGATCTGGACTACTTTCGTCACCTAATTACACAAGTGCCTCATTATCAGGATGAACTGGAGCGTCGCTTGGAGGTTTTTTCGGAAAGAGCGTCCGATAAATTGGATCCGGTAGAACGGGCTATCGTGCTGGTGGGCGCGTACGAGATTCTCTTTCGCCCTGATGTGCCCAAGAAGGTCGCTATTAATGAAGCTGTGCAGGTTGCCCATGTATTCGGTGCTGAACAGGGCTATCGTTTTGTCAATAGCGTTTTGCACCAGCTTGCGAAAAGCGCCGAAAGCAATGGTGATGATGAGTCGCTGAGTTAATGGATGAATTTCAACTGGTGGCTCGGTATTTCGACCATCCACAGTCAGGGCGAAAAGGGGTCACACTTGGCATCGGCGACGATGGAGCAGTGCTCGCTCATACCCCGGGCACCGAAAGTGTTGTCGTTACCGATACGCTGGTTTGTGATACTCATTTTCATAAAGAGCACTCAGCCGCATCAATAGGGCACAGGGCGTTGGCGGTTAATCTTAGTGATATCGCAGCCATGGGCGCAAGCGCTGAATGGGCGACACTTAATCTTACTTTACCGTCGCTTGATGAATCGTGGATAGAGCAGTTTGCGGTCTCACTGCTGGCTCTGGCCCATCGCTACGATGTCGCGCTCGTGGGGGGTGACACCACCCGCGGTCCGCTGTCGATAACAATGACTGTCGGCGGTCGTGTAAACACAGGGGCAGCGCTATGCCGCAATGGGGCTCAGCCAGGAGACAGTATATATGTGAGCGGTGTCCTGGGCGGCGCGGCTGCCGCACTCGAACGCGACGATGTGCGTTCAGAAGACGCGTTACGGGACGCCTTATGGTATCCCCAACCCAGACTTG
>Ga0302122_10000960_pt1 | contig 18137 bp, 12 predicted proteins | sample CB21_SCM_MG_FD_203115 | JGI IMG/M metagenome (GOLD analysis project Ga0302122, IMG submission 203115) | Marine microbial communities from Western Arctic Ocean, Canada - CB21_SCM | ecosystem: Environmental > Aquatic > Marine > Oceanic | place: Canada: Western Arctic Ocean | collected 2017-09-28
TACCGCGGCCGCTGCGGCCGAGTCCCACGACCCCGAGCGCCTTGAAAATCGAACCGTGGGCCTCGGCGCCGACGTAGACCGCGATCGGCGGCGCGCCGACCAACCCCTTGGCCTCGACGTCCCAGCCGGCGGCAGCCAGCACGGCGTCCCGGGCCGCGGTCAGCGCGATGATGTTCGCACCGGTGGCTCCGCTGCACAGCGCGCCCTCGCCGGGCAGCCCGAGCGTCGCGAGCAAGCCGGCCACCGCCTTGCGTTCGAGACTTGCGGCACCGGGGCTGGTGGCCGCGGACCAGGCGTTCTGGTCCCACGCCGTGGTCAGCCAGTCGGCCGCGGCAGCGACCGGGAGCGAGCCACCGGTCACAAATCCGAAGTAGCGCCCGCCGCCGGAGCCGTGCATCGCCGGCCCTCCCACCTCGGCCATTTCCCGGAGCACCTCGGCGCCGTCGCGGCCGTGCTCGGGCACCGCGGACGGCAGCGCCGCCAGCGCCGCCAGCGCCGCTGGGTTTGGTGCCACCGCCCGGTCAGCGAGCCCGGCGAGGTGCTCGATCGCGGCCTCCGCCGCCTGCCGCAGCAACGCCTCGCGGGCCTCCATCATACTGCGGTGAACATCAGCACAACGCGCTTGTCAGACTCAATCAGCACTGAGAGCGCCTTGAGTGCACAGCACGCTTGTCATCTAAAACTCCTTCTCAAGAAAAAGCGGCAGTGGCCAGCGAATAATTATCACTGATGCGTTATTTATTGCCGTTTTTGAATCCACGGATGCGGCGAGCTTGGCACAGAATTGTCTGGCAGCCTATACGACGGGTGCGGGTTTTATATGCGGGTTTTCTTTATACTCATCGTGATGGATCTCTGCGGCGTGACGGCCGTCGAGGAGCATGAAAGACCGTACGTACGCACATAGCTCCATATGAGTCGTGCCTAGCGTCGCTGGGGCGCTGGCCCGCTTACATACATCGGTGCGCTAGCCTGGTGGACCTGGACAGAGGTGCGGACAGAGGTGCGGATTTGACGCGAGCCAGGACAGCCGTCGCACGAAGGACCTTAACTTTCGCCGGCCGCTCACTCGGCGTGCGGCGCGACGTCGTGCCGGGTGAGACGCGGCAACGCCGCATCACCGGGTTCATTCGGCGTAATCCGCCGCCGCCGCCGCCGGACCCAGCGCCCGCGCCGAGTCCGCCGGTCGCCGCGACTGCGCCTGCCGCGCCGGCCGGCTCCGACGGCGAGGCCGCCGCGCCCGCGCCGGTCGCTGCGCCCACGCCCACCGCACAGGCCACCGCGCCGCTCAACTCCGACACGGACGACGACGAGGCGCCGCCCTCAGACTGCTGCGTCTGCCTGCGGGCGCGGCGCGACCACGCGTTTCTGCCGTGTGGACACATGTGCGTCTGTGGACCTTGCTCAGGAATGGTATCCCGTTGCCCGGTGTGTCGGGCACGCGTCACGTCCACGCAGCGCATCTACACGTAAAGCGGACGCGATCCACCGGCGACGTAGGTGAACGATCAATTCCCATCTACGGAGTCGAAACCCCTCATGTATTGTTGTGTCCCGTTGACGAAACGTGCGTAAGAAGCCCCACGTACGACTAAAGAGACTATTACAATGGTGGTGGCACGGTCAGAACTCGTCCCCGAGGTCGTCCGTGAGGTCCAGCACGAGCTTCGTGCCCGCGTCGGCCTTGAAGGCCGGCTTGCCGAGCGAGGGGCACCCCGCGCAGCGGAAGGCGTCGCCCTTGCCGCAGTTGCCGCAGCCCGACGTGTCCTGCGGCATGGGCGGCCGCACGCCGTCGCCCTCGGCCTCGAGCCGCTCCTTCGCGCCGCAGCTGCAGTTCTCGCAGGGCTTGCGCGGCGCGCACTTGGCCGCGTCCTCGTCCACCTTAGGCGGCTCCAGGCCGTCGGCGGCCAATAACGCGTCCTCGTCGACGAGGTCGTCGTCGTCGCCGTCCAGGACGACGGGCGGCGGCGCCTTGCGCCGCCGCCGCGCCGCGACCTTCTTCGGCGCCAGCTTCATCGCGACGAGCGACGACGGCGTCTGACTGGTCAGCGCGAAGCCGCCCAGGAGCAGCGCCATCTTCGAGGCCTCGAGGTCGCCCGGGGACTGGAACTCGATGGCCACCGCGCCGCCGTCCGCCAGGCAGTCCTTGTAGCCCGTGACCTGGGCGGCGCCCAGGGGCGCCGGCGCGCGCACGCACATGGAGGCCATTTTTAGACGAGCGGCATGCGGGCGGCTGGGCCTGAGCTGTGGCGCCAGGTACGGCGTGCGGCGACGGCGGGCTGGCGGCGTGAGCGGCTGCTGAGCAGAGAGCGGTTTTTAAACTTGGCGCTCTTTGTTGGCCCCCGAGAGACCTTGTCTGGCGCGTTTTGCAACTAGTGCTGAGCTGAGAAACCCGTTTTGTTTGAATTGGATTTACGCACCGACCGAGCCATCTCGAGGCCGCGATATTCGTCTGGAGGGGTGTGTGGAGCCGTGGGCTAGCCACAGAGCCTCGCATAAGCTGGCGCTGCGGCGCTGCGACGCTGTGCAGCGCCGTGCTACAGCTTGTACTACCAGAGATGAGCACCGGCGCTCCTGGAGCGCTCAGCTGCTCAAGAAGATAGACACGCTAAGGCAACGCTCCCCAGGCTGGTGGTTCGCACTTGTGCCAGACGGAGGAGTGCCGGACGGCCGTAGATCGACGCTCCACAAGGGCTGCCCCGCAGCGACCATGCTCCTCGCGCCCCAGGAAAAGGCACACCTCCAAGCCAAGCACGCGGCCCTGCGCTCCCTCGAGGCCGACTTCTTCGGCGGCAGGACGGCGCGGCAGGTGGCCCGCGCGTGGAAAGTGGAACAGGCGCCCCCGGCTCCCGAGTCTAGGGCACCGCCGCGCGAGACGCACGAGGCCAGGGCGAGGCGCGCCAAGGCCCTCGCGCGGCTCGGCATCGCAAGCACGAGCGGTGCCCACGAGACGCGCCTGACGCTCTGGCCGGGCTACCGCGCGTTGGAGGACGGCGACGTCCTGTGCACGATCCAACGGCCTTCCTCAAATTGGCGCTCGGTGGCGCGCGCCGAATATTTTAGAAGGCGCCTCCTGCTGCGAGCCCGGGCGCTGGCGGTGTGTGGGTTGGAGCTCCGGAGCCTCCGCGTGCAGCTGGTCGAGCCCACGCATGCTCGTGGAGCGCGGGTGGAGCTGCACGAGGGCCGTGTGCACGCGACGGGGCCCGCACCGGGCGAGCCCCCCCAAGATTGTGTTGTTGTCCAGGCGGGGGGTCGCTTCGGCTCGCACCTACACGTGGACCGGCTCGACGGCCCCAATGTGAGCGACGCATTGTGCGGTTGGCTGGCGAGCCGGGGCGCGCCCCTCGACTCTATAGACGAGGCGGCCCTGGACGCCCTGGAGGTCGAGGCCGACGTGCGGACGCGGCGACGCGACGCGCGGCAAGTGCGGCGGGCCGTCCGGTGCGTGTGCACGCGCACCGAGGTGCCGCTGGCGGAAGTAGCGGCAGCGTTCGGCACGGCCGACGAAGCGCTGGACCCCTTCAAGGGCCCGTTCGCGTTGGACGTTTTCGGGGGCGCCTCGACGGTGTCGCTGGCGTGTCTGAAGCGCGGCCTGCACCGCTTGTTGAAATGCCGCGCGCGCGGCGTCGGCCTCGAGGCGCCTGTGCTTCCCGGTCCGCCGGCGGCGCCGGCCGAGGACGACGCGGACGTCGACGCCTACGCCGACGACTACGCCGACGACGCGTTCGACGAGGACCCCGCGCCGAAGGCGATCTGCGCGGCGGCCGGGGGCGGGGGCTAAGCTACCAATCTGTTCTTTTTGTCACGGTGCTAGGAATAGTGGGCGGGGCCGGGGGGGGGGGAGACACCGCGCTTCGCCGGTTCATCGGCGGCGGGCGCGGGCCGCGTCTTTTATATGTTCGAGTGGGCCAAGATGTGCTAAGTACAGCTCCTTGAAGCAGCTCTTGAAGCAGTAGCCTTTTACGCGGGTTTTGTGCGCGGGTTTCGTGCTATTAGCTAGACTTTTGGCTAAAGCTAGACATCACACCAGGGCTATAGCTGGGCACCTTAGAAATACCGCGTTCGACGCGCAGTGATCCCCTGCAGCACACCCATCGAAAGCTGCATCGCTGCGTTCCCAGCCTGCGTACAGAGCCTGCACAGCGCATCGCTTGACACCATGGGCGCCCGCTCGGCCTTCGTGGCCGCCGCGCGCCAGCACGCGCTCGACACCAACTGGCGCGGCTGCGCGCGGGCGCTGCTGCGCTGGCGGACCGCGGTGGCGCGGGGCGAGGCGGCGCGCGCGCGGCCCTGCGACGGCCGCGCCGTCGGCGCGGCGCTGGCGCGCGGCGCCTCGCCCGGGGCGCCGGACGCGGCCGCGACGGCGCGGCTCGCTTCCTTCGTCGGCGACGGGCGGGCCGCGCTGCTGGACCGCGTCCACGCGGACGCGGCGGCCTCGGCGCTAGTTCAGCGGTGCGAGGCCGCGGCGGACGCGCTGGAGCGGGGCGACGACGAAGGGCAAGGCCGGGGCGAGGAGCTCGCGAAACGGGCCGGCGACCAGGTCGCGACGAAACAGTTGGCCAGGGCGCGTGCGCGCCTGTTACTCGCGCTGGGCGACGCCGAGGCGGCCGTGGCGTGCTCCGCTTCGCGGGAGCTGTTGCGGTTCGCGGATCCGACGTCCCTGCGGATACTGGTGGAGGGCTTGCTGGCCCAACCGACGTCGAAGCGCCGCGGCGAGGACCGCGTCACGGCGTGTCTGCGGGCGTGCCGCAAATGTGCGCGGACGCACCGCGGCCGGGACGCGCGGAGCGCAGACTTGGCGATGGAGGTGGCCGACGCCGCCGTACAAGAGGCGCGCCTCACGCACCTCGGCGCGGGCGCGTTGTTGGAAACGCTCTTCGCGGCCGACCGGCGGCGGGACGCGGCGCTGGTGCTGAGCCGCATGCGGGCCCGGGACGCGGGCTGGCCGCAGCCGACGGCCGAGGTGTTTAGCATCGTGCTCCGCGACCTCGTTTTGAGGGAGGCGCCGTCCGCGACCGTGGAGGACGTCCTCATGCACATGGCGAACGACGGCATCGCGCCGACTGATAGAATTCTCGACGCGTGCCTGGCCGCGCCGCACCCGGTCCAGATCTCCCTCTGCCAGCGGCTGCACGCGCTGAGCGGCGCGCGGCCCGCGTACACGCTCTTCGTGGAGCGGTGCGTGCAGCGCAACCTGGCCGCGGGGGACGGCGACGAGGCCCGGCGCGCGGCCGCCGTGCTGGATCAGATGTGGCCGGGCGAGGACGTGGCCCAAGTCTTCGCGGAGTTCGGGGCCGAGCTGTACTAATACATGTTGTTCTTAATCTATTACAACCACGGGCAGGCTCCCCCGCAGTTCCAGTAAAGACGCCTCGTCGTCGCCGGATGCCGCGAACTCCACGAGGTAGCCCGGCGCGCCGTCCACTTTGAGAAGCGTGATGCGCGCGCCGCCCGGGTGCACGTAGCGCCGCCCGCGCAACGCGCGGGGCGGATGTCGAACAGCGTAGCCGAGGCCCGCCAGGAAGGCCGCCGCGCCCGTATGACTGGTGCCGGCGAGCTCGGACGCGCGCCGCCGCCGCGTCCGCGCGACCCGGCCCTTGGCGCGCATGGGGTTCCGCTCGCCGATCAGGACGAGGCGCCGCGGGGCCGCGGCCAGCGCCTCCAGCTCGCAGAACGGCGCGGCTGCCGCGTCGCCGCCCTTATCGTCGAGCGGCGTCTCCCGCACCTCGCGCAGCCGCCAGAGCACGTCCGTGCGCGTCGGCGCCCTCAGGTAGCTCTCGGCGTACGCGATGAGGTTTGTGCTGCTCGGGTGGCAGCGCATGCGCAGCTGCAGCAGCAAGCGCGCGAGGCCGGCCTCCGCGCACGCGGCCCGCAGCACGATCTCGCTCGTCTCGTCGTCTTTCTTGTCGACTTGGGCGGCCATGCTCGGCTTGGAGCGCGGCGCGTCGTATCACAGCTATGCGGTGACCCCTGCGCCGCTAGTTCCCGCTGCGCGTCGACGGCGTTTTGTCACAACTTTTGTGCCGTAGACTCTTACTGGAGGCTCTAACTCGATGCGGTTTCTTCTCGCGCGCTCGCTTATCTTAAAATGTGAACTCCTAAGCACGGCTAAGGTAATTTCTCCACGCAGCGCAGGTCACCGCATGGAATGTGCAGCGTGCTGAAAAACCCGAACTAACCACCTGACGTTCACGTTTCAGGTACGCTATCGGGGCGTGAGATAAACCCCCTACGTCGTTCAGCTACAACGCCAACGGAACAAACTTAGCCCCGCTAGTCGATGATGAGGTCCCGGATGGGCCAGTCCTCGTAGGACCCGTCGGGCAGGTACCGCCGCACGACCAGGGGGATCTTGCGGTCGCGCAGCTCCTTGTTCGCGATCTTGAGCGGGTCCGTCTCGCCGGCCACGTCCACCAAAACGGGCGCGTTCATCGAGATCTGGAGCGCGCGCGTGCCCAGCACGCGCGCCTTCTCGTACTTCGTCATATATCTAGTGGTCACGCGCACGGCGTTGGGCTTCGTGGGCTTCTTCTCCTCCTCGTCCGGCTCGGCCTCCTCCAGGATGTCGACGCCGTTCTCCGGGGGCGCGTCGGCCATGTCCTCATCATCGTTGATAGGCTGGCCCGCCTCGGCGAAATCGGCCATGGTCGGGGTGCGCGTTAGGCGCGGCGCGCGTCAGTACGCGGCGCGTGGCAGCGGTGCGAGCGCGGCGACGCTGGCGGCGATGCTCCGCTGTGGCGTTCGCTGCGGCGTCTCGCGGCAATTCGGCGTGGCGCGGAAGTGGTTGCTGCTGACGACGTGCTGCTTTGCGACGTTCAGCAATTGCTGTACGGGACACAAGGTTGCGATGGGGGTCAAAGCTGTCTAAAATGCGCTCGACACGGGTTTTCCCGTACGGGTTTCGCCAAGCCTGTCGATCGACGCGCCGCAAAGAGCACGCAGCCAGCCGCCAAGCAAACGGCAGACACCATGAGCACTGCCCTTGCCAAGCGGCAGACCACGGAGCTCGCCACGCGGCCCGCGGCCTACGAGCCGGAGGACGACGTCGAAAGTGCGTCGCTGCGTAGCGGCGCCCTCCTCTGCGACGCCATGGGCTACCAGGAGAAGGTAGAAGGGGCCGCGGAGCGGGCCGCGGCCCAGCTCGTCGAACGGGAGCTGCGGGACCACCCGGGCGCGCCGCCGCGCCTGCCCGCGCTCCGGCCGCCGCGCGACTCCAGGGCGATGGCGGCCGAGTTCGCGCGGTGCGAGCGGGACGAGGACTTGCAGCCGTTAGAAATCGAGCGCTACTCGTGCGCGCCGCCCACGGACCGGGACCCCGACGCCTGGTCCAAGGCGCGGCGGAACGTGCGCGCACAGCTCGAGCACCAGGCCAATCGGGTCGTGAACCTGGAGCTGGCCGAGTCCTTCTCCGAGCACGTGTGGCGGCGCCACGTGCACGATCTGGGCCGGCTGAATCAGCAGGTGACGGCGCTCGCGCAGGGGAAGGAGCGGGAGGCCGAGCAGATCAACCTGAAGCGGAAGCGGGACCAGGCCAAGCTCGGGCCCGACATCCTGCGCGCCGAGCGGGCCGTCGTGGAGCGGCTCGGGCGGCACCGAGCGCTCGAGGCGCGCGTGCGGGCGCTGCGTGGGGCGGGTAAGTGACGTAAACTCGTCGACGGCGCGACCGCAGCCGGCAACCTCTGCTTCTCTGAGCCCCGCGCATGTGATTTTTGTACGGTGCTAGGACTCCCATGGGAGGGCGGGGCCCGCGGCATCACGTGCGGGTATCGTGCCGAGTTTTGTTAGCGCTCAGTGCACGTGCGTGCCGGCCGCATCAGTGCGCGCCGAGCGTCGTCGTTACGTGTGTTCTACAGGAGGACCCCACGCAGTCTGTGGAGCGTTGTACGCGATCCAGCAATTAGCCCCGAGAGGCTGCAGAGCCCTCCGACTGCCCGCTGTTGTATACGTGCGCATTTATCGCGCTGAGAGATGCGCGCCGCGTGGCGCCTCCTGCGTACCGCGCCGCGGCTGCGCCGCACGTCGACGGCGGCCGCGCAGAAGACGGTCGCGCGCCGCGTCCTTCACCCAACTTCGGCTGACGACGACGACGCCGTCGAAGCGGTGAACCACGCAGGTCGACGACGCCTTCCTGGCCGCCCTTGAGACACTCACAACCACGAGCACGAAACCAGACGTGTGCACGTTGCACGGGGACGACGAGAGCCACCACGAAGCCGTCGCGCCGGAAGTCGTGGCGTTCCCCGAGAGCACTGAAGAAGTACGAGCCATCCTCCGGCTGTGCCACGAGCGGCGCATAAGTGTCATAGCGTACGGCGCGGGCACGTCCTTGGAAGGCCACATCCAGGCCCCAAACGGCGGCGTGTGCATCGACGTCTCAAGGCTCGACCAGATGGTGTCGGAGCACCCCGAGGACTTGGATTGTAGGGTCCAGGCGGGCATGACGCGGTCCGCGGTCAACGACGCCTTGCGGCACACTGGTTTACACTTCCCCGTGGACCCGGGCGCGGACGCGACCCTGGGGGGCATGGCGGCCTGCGGGGCGAGCGGGACGACCTCCGTGCGCTACGGCACGATGCGGGACAACGTGCTGGGTCTAAGCGTCGTGCTGGCGGACGGCACGTTGCTTGAAACGGGCTCGCGCGCGCGGAAGTCCTCGGCCGGCTACGACCTGACGAAGCTCTTCCTGGGGAGCGAAGGCACGCTCGGGGTCATCACGGAGGTCGCCTTACGCCTGCACCCCGTGCCCGTGTGCGTCGAGGCGGCGACGGCGCGCTTCGACTCGCTGGAAGCGGCGGCGGACGCGGTGCAGGCTTTATTACTCCACGGCGTGAGCGTGGCGCGCTGCGAACTGCTGGATGCCACAGCCATCGACGCCTTCAACGCCTACAGCAAACAATCGCAGGAGAGCTGCCCGAGCTTGTTTCTGGAGTTCAACGGACCGTCTTCAGAAGCCGTCGCCGCGCACACGGAGTTGGCGCTCGAATTGTGTGAAGAGTACGGCGGTAGGGACATCCAACGGAGCCAGGACGAGGCGGAACGCACCCAGCTCTGGAAGGCGCGCCACGAGCTCTACTACGCGTCGTGCGCTTTGAAGACGAACGGCAAGGCCATCGTCACGGACGCGTGCGTGCCCATTTCGAGACTGGCTGAATTAGTGAAGGCGACGGCCGCGGACGTCGAGGCGCAGGGGGTGGTGGGGCCGTGCTTCGGCCACGCGGGCGACGGGAACTTCCACTGCATCCTGGTTTATAATGACGACGACGACGCCGACTACCTCCAGAGACTAAATAAAGTGAACGCGAACCTTATTGAAAGGACGCTCGCGGCCGGCGGCACGTGCACGGGCGAGCACGGCGTTGGGAGCGGGAAGAAGGCCTACCTCCTCCGGGAGAAGGGTGAATCAGCCATTCAGACCATGCGCGCTTTGAAAAAGGCGCTCGACCCGAGCGGCATCATGAACTCCGGCAAGGTCTTCGACTAAGTATGTGATATATTAAAGGGGGAATCCAGAACCTACTTCTTGGCCTTCTTCGAGGCCCGGTCTTCAAGGCGGTGCTCCGCCGCGCGCGCATGACCCTCGAGGCCCTCGATGCGCGCGAGGCGCACGGCGTCCTCCACCGCGCCCTGGGCCCCCGCCCGGTCGTCGACGCGCATCCACGTCCGGATGCGCAGGAAGTCGTTCACGCTCAAACCGCCCGTGTAGCGCGCCGTGCCCGACGTGGGGAGCGTGTGGTTCGGGCCGATACCGTAGTCGCCCAGCACCTCCGCGGCGCTCTTGCCGATAAACAACCCGCCATAGTGGTTCATGCGCTTGGCCACGGTCTGTTCATCTCTACAAATGACCTCTAAGTGTTCTGGCGCGACGGCATCAGACACCCTGATGGCTTCCTCCACGTCCTCACAGGCCACCGCGAAGCCGCGCGCCACGGCCGGCGCCGCCACCGCCTTCGTGGGTAAGACTTCCAGCTGGCGATCCAACGCCTCATTAATAAGATGGATGTGCTTCAGAGCGGTGGCTTTGCCGAACTTGGAGAAAACGACCAAAATGGGCCGCGCGACGACGTCGTGCTCGGCCTGGGCCAGCATGTCGCTCGCGACCACTTCCGGGTCCGCCGTCTCGTCGCAGACCACCAAGACCTCCGACGGCCCCGCGAGCATGTCGATACCGACGCGAGCGTGCGTGGCGCAGCAGGCCTTGGCCGCCGTGACCCAGGCGTTGCCCGGGCCGCAGATGACGTCCGCCCGAATGGCACCTTCTTCCGCGTAGGCGCCCGTGGCTAAGGCAGCGATGGCGTGCGCGCCGCCGATCTTGAGCATGACGTCCGCGCCGCTCACGTAAGCAGCGGCCAAAGTCACCGCCAGGGGCTTGGGCGAGGCCACCACGACTGTCTTGACGCCGGCGGCGCGCGCCGTCGCGGCCGTCATGATGACACTGGAAGGTAGAGGGTACCTCCCTCCAGGCGCGTAGCACCCGGCCACGTCGACGGGCGTCACGGTGTGCCCCGCCCGCCCCCCGGGAATGTCCGTCTCCATATCCCGGATGGAGTCTCTTTGGCACGTGGCGAACTTCTTGACCCTAGCCGCCACGCGATCCAAACACTCCCGGTCTTCCCTATCTAGCGAGTCGTAGGCCGCCTTCAACTCCTTTTTCTGCACGACGGCGGACTCGCCTTCTTTTAGTTCCCCGAACCGCTGCGCGTACTCACTTACAGCAGCGGCGCCGCCCTTCTGGACCTTCCTCAGGCATTCGCCCGCAAAGGCCATGGCCTTCTCGTCCACCGTCTCCGAGTCGCCGCCCTGGATGCTGGCCGATTCTAAAATTGGGACGCCCATGCTTCCGCAAGGTGCCAGGGATAGGCTGCGTCGCGCGAGTGCTGCCAAGAGTAGCGCCGCGCGCGTCGTGGTGTTCAGTCAGGGGTGTCTGACTGTGTGCTGCTCCAACGCGAGAGCGAAGCGCGAGCCGTGGTCTGGCTGATCTAATTTAGGAATGGAGCGCTGCTGGATGCGCAACGCTGCAATTATCGCGTTTGTTTGCGCGGTTTGCTGAATCGCCACTGCAAGAGTTTGATAGGCTGAGAGTTTTCTCTGCACGGGCGTGTCGAAGGCGTCAATGGAGGCGGTGGTCGTAAGGCGACGGGTCTCTGGGTTTTGTCAGGGGAACAGCGCAAGCAAAACCCGTGCCATAAAACCCGTGCACAACCTAAATTATTTTTGCGGCGTGCGAGGACGGCATAAGTGCTGCCGTGTACTGCTCAGCTGCTGACACATGTCCAAAAGATCCATCGCTTAAGCTGTGGAGACCGCTGCGTGCGACAGGCTACACAGCCCACCGCTGAACCCACAAAAGCAGTGCCCATCGTGCTGCAGCGTGCGAGCAGGCTGGCGCACCGCTTCACGACGCTCGCGCTGCTCCTGCAGACCCGCCAGAGCCGGGGCTGGCTGCGCGCCGCGCGGCGCCCCATGTCCGCCCTCGCGGCGAAGCCGTCGCCCGACGAGATCGAGAAAAGGCGCCGGGCGAAGCAAGCCCAGAAGGCGGCGAAGCCCAAGAAGCCGCCGCCGCCGCAAGCGCTGAAGAAGCGGCGCGACCCCGCGGCCGAGGCGGCGGCCCTGCGGGAGTTTGGCATAGGTGCGTCCTTGATCGACGCGGGCGCGAACCTGCAGAGTAGGGGCTCCTACGACGACGTCGCGCGCCAGTTGCGCCGGGCGTCCCTGGCGGGCGTGGCGGGCGTTGTGCTGACGGGTTGTGATATTGAGGGCTCGGACCAAGGGCGGGCGTGCTGCGAGCGCTGGGCCGTGGAGGGCGAGGCGCTCCAGGTCGGCTTCACGGCCGGCGTGCACCCGCACGACGCCTCGACGTTTAATGAAGAGACGTTAGGGCGCTTGGAAACTTTAGCCTCGCACCCCCTCTGCGTGGCATTGGGAGAATGCGGTCTGGACTACGACCGGATGTTTTCGCCGCGAGACGTGCAACTCGAAGCGTTTCGGAAACAGTGCGCTCTGGCGAAACAACTGGACCGCTCCCTGTTCGTCCACGTGCGCGAGAAGGAGGACGCCCCGCTCGGCGCCTACGCGGACGCGATTGCGATCCTGAAGGAAGCTCATCTGCCGCCGGAAAAAATCTGCGTCCACTGCTTCACGGGCGCGACGGCGGAGCTCTCTTTATTAGTGGCGTACGGCTGCCGCGTGGGCTTCACCGGCTTCCTCGGGATCAAGAAGCGGTCGGGGGCGACGCTCGAGGCAATCACCGCCCTCAAACACGAGCTGGGGGGGCGGCTCATGATCGAGACGGACGCGCCGTTCATGCTGCCCGACAAGCAGTACCTGCCGAACGCTTTACAGAAGAAAATAGGCTTACGCGGGGGCAAGAACGAGCCCGCGGTCCTCCCCGCGGTCTGCCGCGCTTTAGCTGACGCATTAGGTCGCGACGCGGCGGACATAGCGCGCGAGACGACGATTACCTCGCGCGCGTTCTTCGGCTTCGACGACGGGTCCTCCAGTTCGGACGACGATAGCGAGGAGGACCGGCTCGACGACGCATTGGTGCTCAAGATGCAACGCCTAGCCAGTAAGGAAGCTAGCTAGTAGTAACTCACCCCCAGAAGTCCGACCCCGCGTCCGAGGCGCGCGGCGAGGCCTGGCTCGGGCGCGGCGAGTCCGCCGCGTCCAGGGCCACGTCCGAGACCGACTGGGAGTCGCTCCGCGTGTCGCTCCGCGAGTCGCTCCGCGAGGCGGACCGCGCGGGCGACGCCTGCTGCCGCGCCTGGCGCTGCTCCAGCACGCGCTGGAAGATCGCGGCGGCGTCGGTCTGGGGCGGCGGCGTGTACGCGGCCGGGTCCCGCGCCGCGAGCAGCAGGACGAGCGCGTCGGCCGACGCGACGATGGACCCGGGGGCGCCCGCGAGCGCGACGCCCGCGTCATAAGGCGGCTTCGTGCCCGTGAGCTTCGCGAGGGCGGTCAAGAGGTTGGGGATCGAGAGCCCGTGCTCGTCGCAGCACTCTTCATAAATCTTCCGGATGCGCAGGACGTCGGTCTCCCCGATGGTCGCCTCGGCCTCGGCCAATGCTTGGGCGGCCGCTTCGGCCGCGTACCGCTCGGCGTTCTCCTCACGGTCTCTCCGCCGCACCTCATTCGCCTTCAGGGCCTCGGCCGCGACCCACACGGCCTCGCGCCGGTCCTCGGCGAGGCGCGCCTTCTCGCGGCGCGCCTGCGTCCGCGGCGACGTCTCCGGGACCACATTGTCGTCGCTCGACGCGTCGTCGGCGCCCAGCATGCCGCCCCGCGTCACGGCCCTCCGGGGCGACCGCGGCGACCGCGCCTTGGGCATTGGTGATCGTGGCTGGTGCGGCGGCGACACGGGCCGCGCCTCGGCCTTGAGTGCGGCCGCGTCGTCGAGCGCGACGGGCGCCGTCAGGTTCTGGAACGCGACCGGCGGCGGCGCGGCGACCGGCTCCGCTGCGACCGGCGGCGGCGCCACCGGCGCGGCGGCGACGGGGGGCGAGACGTACACCGCCGCGGCCGGCTCCGCCGGCGGTGCGGCTACCGGCGGTGAGACGTAGACCTCCGCGGAAGCCGGCGGCGGCGCGGCGGCCGCCGCGACCGGAGGTGGCGCGGCCACCGGCGGCGCGACGTGGACGGGCGGCGGCGGCGCGGCGGCGGGGGGCGCGGCGTAGATGGCCCGCTCACGCTCGACGAGCGCCGCCTCGCGCCGCCGCAGGGCCGCGGCCGCCGCGGAGGCTTCGGCGGCCTCGGCCTCGGCCTTCGCCTTGGCGAGCGCATCGACCTTCCGCCGCCGCAGCTCCACTAACTCGTCGTCGTCCTCTTCTGGCACCCGCCGCCGCCCCCGCGACGAATAGAGCTCGCGCGTGTCCACGAGCTGGAACCGCGGCGGGCCCGCCTCCACGATGGACCGCGAGGGCGGCGGCGGCGGCGGCTTGGCCACGACGTGCACGCGCGAGAAGGTCGAGGCGGGCTCCCGGGCCAGCGCGTCCAGCGCCCCCCGCGACTGGTCCACGAGGTTCCGCAGCGCCCGCAGCTCGCTCCGCAATTCATCATTAGCCGCGACCTCGGCTTGTAACGAAGCGCAGGCCTGGGCGCGCCCCCGCTCGGCCGCGTCGCCCGCCGCGAGCGCGGCGTCCAGCGCCCGGACCGGGTCCGCCGGCGCCTCGAAGACCACGGACGAGGACACGGCCGCCCGGCTCCGCACGGATAACCGGAACGCCGCCGCGGCCCGCTTCACGGCGTCCGACGGCCCGTCGAGCCGGCCCGCGCGGCTCGGCTCTAACTCCACCGAAGGCCCGGCCAGGTCGTCGGCCAGCTCACTGGCCCGGGCGCGCTCGTCCTCGGTCTTGCGCCGTTCGCGCGCCGCGAACTCCGCCGACGCGAGCTGGACCCGGGCCCGCGACGCGGCGTCCTCCCGCTGCAGGACGAGCGCCTCCCGCAGCTGGAGCACCTCGGTCCGGGCGTGATTCGCGTCCGCGACGGCGCTCGTGAATTGGGTCTGGAGCTTCTCCGCCTGCGCTTGGTGCCTCCGCGCCTCGGCCTTGGCGTCGTCCGCGCGCGCGCGGTTGGCCGCGGCTGAAACGGCGTCCGCCCGGGACTCGTTCTCCCGGTGGAGCACGTGCTTCACGTTTCTTGAGAGCGATTCGAGCTCGTCGCGATACCGCGCGTGGAGCCGCTTCGAGGAGGCGTCCGTTGTGGCGTCCCGCTGCGCCTGGATTGTCCGGTCGGCGCTCTGGAGCGCCACGGCCTCGGCCTCGGCATTTAATGTCGCTTCGTTGGCAATATTTTCCTTCTCTCGACTTTGTGCGCGGAACTTGCGCCGCACCAACTCGAGGCGGTCGCCCAGGGACTCGCCGGCCATATACGTGGTCGTCTGGGTCTCGCCGTCCTTCTTGGGTCGGGTCGCGTGGGTGAGCAAGGAGTCCAGCGCTGTTGATGGATACGATCCAATCACGTCCTGGAGTTCCGAGGCGTCCAAACACGCCCGCTCCTCGCCCAGGGAGCTCTCGGGCACGAAGACCGCGTAGGCGTTCTCCGAGAAGTGCGTCCGCAGAGCCTCGGCGATCACGGAATCCCTTAGCCTATTGGCGCGGCTCGACGGCTTTTCTTCGACCGGCCGCCGCCCGCGGACCTCGAGCGTGAGGTCCCTTCGCAGCCGCGCCGTCAGGCCGCGCATCACGCCCCGGCGCTCGAGGTGCGCCCGCAAACTGCGCGCGAGCTCGTCGGCGCTCATGGCGCTCGGCTGGGCTACGGCGGCCATGTCTTTGCGGGCGGCGCTCAGGGAGCTCGGCTGTTGGTTGTGCTCTAATCAAGCGGTGCGCGATGTGGCGCGGCTGCCCCCGCGCCCCGTGCGAGCTATGCTGCGCGGACACAAACCCCACGTTGGTACAACGTTGGTACAATCGGTTTGGAGCGCACAATAGCACACGGTTGGCACCGGATTAATTAATTTTGATGATCAAAAGTGCCACTAGACGCCACTAGCGGCGCCGACCGGTTTTCAATCCAGGGGAGCGCGGGGCCGATGGGAGTCTGGTGAACGCGGCAGATTGAACCAATTCGGTCGTTGCGCAGCGCCGTTCCAGTACTCGATTCGCGGGTCGCGGCGACGGCGTCCGCACCACCTCCAGTGAACTTGATTACGCGCCCCCCCCTCTAGAGCTCGCGGTGCGCCTTGGGCTTGCGCCCGAAGAGCTTGGTGACCGGGTGGCGCGCCGCCATGGCCTGGCCGTAGGCCGTGTCGTCCGAGATGGCCTGGGCCTCCACGCTCAGCACCAGGATCCAGGCCGCCAGGCAGACAGCAATTAAAGCCACGCCCGCCGCAACCTGGGCCGCGCCGGCCAATTTTTGATCTATCACTTTCCAGACCAAACCGACCACGGCCGCGCCCACGAGCCCGCCGGCCCAGTAGCACACGTAGGAGGGCGACTTCGTTTCGAGGGACGGCCAAGAACCGTCCACGGCGAAGTCGTAGGCGAAGGCGAGGGCCGGGTTGACCGCCGGGCCCGTGGCCCCGAAGAACACGATGATCGTTCGAAGGGTGACGTTGATCAGACCCATCTTCACGGCGTAGACCTCGCCGACACTCGTCGTGGCGAAGGCCCAGACCGCCAGACATAAAGTAGCGCCGCCGAGACACTCCGACCAGAAGACGTAGAAAAGAGGTAAGTGCGGGTCGGGCGCGGGGCCGCCCACGTCCCCCGTCATGAACTCGCCCGCCGCGAGCAACAGGCGCCAGCCCACGACGGCGCCGCCCAACTGCCCTGCTACTTTCACGACCCACTCCTTGCACGTATCCCGGCCCGCCGCGACCATGGTCGTGCTCACGAGAGGATTGACGTTGCCGCCCGTCAAGGAGTCCGCCGCCATCATGCAAAGCCAGTGGAAGAACCACTCCACCTGGTAGCCGAGGTGGCCCACCAAAGCGCCGGGCATGCACGTCAGCGCCACCATGACGGCCGTGCCCACGAACTCCTGGAGCCACGTGTTCGCCAACGCGTCGCCGATGACCTGGTCGCCGTTCGCCAGCTCCGTGGAGAGGAGCGCGGGGAGAGCCAAGGCGAGGAGGGAGACTCCTAATTTAGCTTGCGTCGAGGCCGTCGCGCCGTACACGATGACGGCGAAGCCGAGGACGTAGCTGGCCGAGCCCACGCCGAAGAGGCGGTCGAACAGGGCTCCGGAGGCGCCCATGTTGCACGGTGCTGTTCTACTGCGGTGCAATACGCTTTGATGCGCGAGTTTTTGGGCGGTAAAAACCCGTCGAAGATATTTTTTCGGCGCCCCCACGAGTCCTCGGACCGCTCGTCGCGCAGGCAAGATTGTTCGGCGCGACGCGCGCACGAGGCTCTAGCGCCCCCAGCGCCTCGGGAGCCCGTAAAGCTGCCCGGCGCCACGAGCATCGTTCGCAACATCGTCTGCTGCCGTCCAGCAACGCAAGGGCTGCCACGGTACAAGATACGCATCCAAGGTCGTCGTGCCCAGACCGGAGGATGGCGCCCCCGAAGCGCAAGGCGGAGGCGAAGGAAGAACCCCTGCTCTACGCGCCGCCCCGGGTGGAGCGCGTCATCGCCGAGAGCCCGGGCCTGGAGGACGACGAGGACCCGCTCCTCGAGCCCGAGGCGCAGGAAATGGCCCACGGCCTCTTCGACGAGGGCGGCGCGCGGACCGTGCCGGCAGCCGACGCGCGCAAGCTCCTGGAGAAGCTGGGCTGCGCGTTCGACGACGCGCGCTACGCGCGCCTGGCGGACCCCTATGTCCGCGCATTTCAACAAAATGACGCGCTGACCCGCAGCGCGTGGATGGACGTGGCGCGCCACGTCCTCGCGCCCGCGATACGGTACGGCGCGCGGCTACGGAAGGCGGCATCAAGAGGTGAGTTAGAACGAGTGAGGGACTACGTGGCCCGGGGCTGCGACTGTAAGGGATCGGACGGCCTGGGGTTCACGGCCGTCCACTGCGCGGCGCAGCATAATCGAACAGACACGGTCAAGGCCCTGGTGACCGAGTTATGCGGCAAGGGCTTCGCCAACGCGCAGGACGCGCGGGGCTGGTCCCCGTTACACGTGTGCGCCGCCGACGGGCGGCTCGAGACGTTGCAAGTGTTATTAAGCTTGGGCAGCGACGCTTCATTAACGACGGTGCACGGCCGGAGCGCGCTCCACTGGGCGTGCGCCAAGGACCGTTTAGAATGCGTGGAGGCTTTACTGAAGGGAAAGTTCGACGTGAACGCGGGGGACGAGGCCGGCCTGACCGCTTTACATTTGGCGGCGCAGCACGGCCACCTCGCCGTGTGCAGGACACTGGTCAACGCGAAGGCTTTGGTTGACGCACAAAATACGCTCGGGCACACGCCGACGGATTTCCAGGACGAGGCGTTCTGGGCCCAGGTTAATGAATAATTACGTGCAAAATACCCCTAGATAGGGGTATTTTGGCGAGGCGCCGGCGCGCCGTTAGTGTTCTAACCCTAATAAAACCCGCACGTTACAAACCCTAACCCGCACATACCAATCCTAACCCGCACGTGCCAATCCTAACCCGCACGTGCCAATCCTAACCCGCACGTGCCAATCCTAACCCTAGTGGAGTGTACCCCGATGGGGTATGGGGTTTTTACACTAGGAATGCAAATTTCTAGT
>Ga0302122_10000961_pt1 | contig 18135 bp, 12 predicted proteins | sample CB21_SCM_MG_FD_203115 | JGI IMG/M metagenome (GOLD analysis project Ga0302122, IMG submission 203115) | Marine microbial communities from Western Arctic Ocean, Canada - CB21_SCM | ecosystem: Environmental > Aquatic > Marine > Oceanic | place: Canada: Western Arctic Ocean | collected 2017-09-28
TCGGCGAGGGAAAGATTGTACGCCCCCCCCCAGAGTCGGCGAGGGAAAGATTGTACGCCCCAATAGTCACCTCCATTGTGGTGATGTCGGTCATGTCGTTGAGCTTTCCCGTGTCGTCTTCATCCAAGCAACAGTGCGCCGCTGTCAGCACGGTGTCCGGCGCGATCAAAGATGCGCCGCACTGATGTCCGGGCTTTCCATATTTTTCTTTCTTTGTCGAAGACACACTCACCATCCACGGGAACTGGTCGTCCGGCGCGTCCTCGCCGCCGATAATGGACGACGTTCCGCCCGGCGCCGCGGCGGCCGCCGCGGCGCCGCGAGAGGTCTGCTGGACGAGCAACACGACGCCCGTGACCGCCGTCGCTGCCACCAGAGCCAAGCCTACCGCCCGGCGAGTGAGGCGCCGCGTCGACGCCGGCGAGCGCTCCTGGTGCGAGGAGGTGTCCATCGGCGTCATAGTGTGATACTTCGGGTTATCACGCTGTCTTGGCGGCGTCAGGCGTCGCTCGGTGGGATGTTCCTAGCCTGTTCTCGGTTCTCGAGATCTCGGCTCTGCACTTTTTTTTCCGGTGCGGGTTTGAGACGCTATCGAGGAGTAAGACGGCCGGCCGCCGCCCTAGGGGCTGGGGACTGGGCCTCTAGCGGGTTTGGGACGGGGCTAACCACTTTTAAATAACATTACTCAAGAATTCCGCGCCCGTTTCCGGTCGTCGTCGCTGTCCTCCAGCAGGTCGACGACCTCGGGTCGCTTCCGCCGCGCCGGCGCGGGCCGCCCGCGCACGGGCACGGGCGGCCCGCGCACGGGCACGGGCGGCCCACGCACGGGCACGGGCGGCCCGCGCCACCGCACGGCCGGCGCCTTCGGCGCCGGCTTGGCCGGTTGGAGCGCCGGGTTCCGCGCGTCGCACAGATCGCAGCACGGGCCGTTATTTCGAGACGGGCCCGGGTCCGTCCCGAAATGCTTGACAATGTGCCGCCGCCGGCACCCCGCCTTCATGCCGCAGTACCCGGCCATCTCGTCCAACCGATCTAGATCCCTTTGCAGCTTCGGGCCCCGCCTTTTAGTCCGCCCGAAACCTCTGACCAACCTTTGAATTTTCCCGACGTCCTGGTCCTTGTACATCATGACGCACTCCGCCGGCTTCCCGTCCCGACCCGCGCGGCCGGCCTCCTGGTAGTAGCCCTCCATGGACTTGGCCAGCGACGCGTGCACCACATATCTCACGTCCGCCTTGTCGATGCCCATGCCATACGCAATTGTAGCGCAAACGACGTCCACCGTGCCCTGCTGCCAGGCGGCTTGGACGACCCGCCTATTTGCACTTGAAAGCCCGGCGTGGTAGTGGTGCGCCGTGACGCCCACGTCGCTTAATTTCGCCGTCAGGTGGTCCGCGCACGCCTCGGCGTCGGCCTGGGTCATGCAGTAAACGATGCCGCACTGGCCCGCCCGTTTACGTACAAAGTCCACCACGGCATCTCGCACGTGCTCCGGCGTGCAGTCCGAGAAATCTCTCACTCCAAATCTCAAATTGGGCCGGTCCGCGCTCGTCCGGTGGGCGTGGGCCGTCGGCTTGATCTTCAACGATTTTCTCACATCTTTCTCGCAGGCAGCTGTTGCTGTTGCCGTCAGGGCCATGAACGGGACGTCCGGCAGGAAACTCCGGAGCTGGCCGAGTTTCCTATAGTCTGGCCGGAAGTCGTGGCCCCACTCACTGACACAATGCGCCTCATCCACGACGATCCTCGCTAAAAGGTTGGCTCGATGCAATTTCTCCAAAATATCCCGAAAGTTCGTGGACATGGCTAAGCGCTCCGGCGTCACGTACAACAATTTGAGAGTGGGGTGGTCGACCCTGCCCTCGGCCATGATGTGGAGTTCCCGGAGAATGGCGCGGGACGTAGCTTCTTTTGTCGCACTCGTTAAATGCGCCGCGGGCACGCCGCCGCACCGCTCCAAGGCGATGAGCGTGGACACCTGGTCCTCGATTAAAGACAATAATGGAGAGACCACGATGGTCACGCCCCGGGTGGTGACCGCCGGGAGCTGGTAACATAATGATTTGCCGCCGCCGGTCGGCAGGATCACGACGCAGTCCCGGCCCTGCGCCGCGGCCCGGCACGCCGCCCGCTGGCCGGGCCGGAAGCCCCGGTGGCCGAAGACTGCGCTCAGGGCCAGGTCGAGCTTCTTGTCGAGCGCGTCGGGTTCGTGCTGGCGCGGCGGCTGGCCGGGCGCGTGGCGCGCGCGCGGCAAGGCGTCGAACAGCGTGGTCTGGCGCATGGGCGGGGGCGGCGGCGGCGGCGTCTTCGTGCGCGCCATCTCTTACGTGGCGGAGCTGCTGCGCTCCTGATTTCCAGCCGCTGGGCTGTGGAGCTTATTATGCAGGCTGCTGTTTATGCCAGCTGTACCTCCCGCGCGCGGCTGCTTCTCGCAGCAGGCAACGCGGCGCCAGCAATGCTTGCAAAAAGTGAGACGCTTTCGATGCTCGATGCAACCGGTCTTAGCTGTACTGCGCGAGAGCGGTGGTTTTTTTATCTCATGACCGTCCTCTGAGTTCGGGTTTTTGCCGAGGGCGAGCGGTCGTCGCATCGATGTGTTAGCCAGTATCCGACCGAACGATACTTAAACGAAAGGTCCTTCGCGTTTTGAATACGTCCACTCAACGGGTTTCTTCGAGGGCACTGATGAGGCTCTGAGGGCTGCATTCAAATTGCTGACGGCCACAGATCAAAATCCACGGATTAATGAAGATCTTATTAGCATTCTACTTGGTATCTGCGTCGGCGCTGCAGCTAAAGCCGTATGCTGCGAGCACAGCCATCCCGAAGCAGCTCCGCACTGATGTGCCCATTTATCTTCAGGACGGGATCGCGAGTGGTGCGCCGGCACCAGTAGACGCGCTGGTCGGAGGCGTGCCCGTCATTGAGCAAGCCGCGGACATCTCCGAACCCGACGCGTCCATCGTGATGGACACCGCCGCGTTTGTGGAGACGGACACCGCCGCGTTATGTCGGAGAATGCTCGCGCGCTTCGAGCGCGGCCAGGAGCGCCTGCTCAACAACCACGGTTTGCCCGTGCTACACGGGCCGGCTGTCCTAGATGCCTTCGTCCGTCACCTCACGAACCGCGGCGCGCCGGCCGAAGTCACGGCGATGCTACAAAGAATGCGCCAGGGCGCCTTACAAAACGCGGCGGGTGGCACGCGGGGCGGCCGCCTCCCTATCACGGAGTCGTGTTTAAACAAGGAGGTGGCCTTCTCGCGGCACGTCGAGGAGACGTACTTCCGGAAGGGAGACAGCGTGCACTTTGAGTTGTTCCCGTCGACGACCAAATCTGTCGAGGCTTTCTGCGCGCTCCTCGCGCACGAGGCCTCGCTGCGGGAACGTCCGATCAAGATCCTCGTGCCGAAGGACGCCCACTTCTGTTGGACGAACGTGCTCGACGGCTACAGTGCCCATCCTTACCTCAAGGCGCTGCAACTCGACCCGGACGACGCCGACGACGCGTCGCTCAAGGCCGCGCGCTTCCGCCCGGGCGACCTGGTCGTGGGCGTCTTCACGTTCGCGGCGACCGTGTCGGGGCGGACGACGCCGGTGGCGTGGTTCCAAAAGTGCCTCGCGCACTGCGAAAGCGAGGGCGCGACGACGGCGTGGTTCGTAGATGCCGCGTTAGCGGGGCTCTGCGTCACGCGCGACTGCCTGGATCTCTGCGCCGACGCCGACCCGGCGGCCATGCGCGCGATCCTCGACGGCGCGATGGCCCAGGTCCAATCGGGCTTCAAAGATTTTGGCTTGAGCAGCATGCTCTTCCTAGACGACGCCGGGCTCGAAAGCTGCTCGGCGGCCGAGGACGACGGGCTGCAGTCGTACGTGAGCGGGGGCTCCCACGCGATCATCAAGCACGCGCCGATCACGAGCATCCCCGAGTCGCCGACGATTGCGTTCCTCTTGTACGCAAAAGAATACACGGCCTTCCGGAAGCAAACATTCGAAGCGTTGATGGCGAGGATCCGGGCGGCGATTCCTGATGATGTAGAGTTTGAATTGCGCCCGATGTTTCCTTTACTGCACGTAGAGTTCGCCGACGCGGCCGTCGCCGCCGCGCTGGGCGAGGCCCTTCTGGAGACCTATTCGCTCTACGACATCGACGACGAACCGCGAGTGCTACGGCTCTGGCCGACGCCTACGAACCACGACGTCGCCAACGACATCGCCGCGTTCTTCGAGTGAACGCGCGCGCATTCCTGTTGTCCCCCATGAACCCACTACTGTAAAATCCACTGTCTCACTATTATTTACATACTTACCTTAACACACAGATGGTGTCCTTCCGAAAACCCACTAGATGTTGCTGTGGTCCTCGCGGCCGGCGACGCGACTGAGCTCCGCGTGGACCTTCTTGTAGACGACCATGGAGGTGCCGTTCGCGATGGACGAGCGGATGAGGCCCGGCAGGAGGCCACGGAACAGGGCACCGCCCCGCGCCGCATTCGAGAGCAGCGCGAGGGCCGAGACCCCGGGGTGGCGCCCGCTCTGACGCTGCGTCTTGACCACATCAAGTGGCCATACCGTCAGCCAAGCCAGGTTCGAACACGTCGCGCCGTAAATGAACGAGTAGTCACCGAGATGCGGCCGCAACATGTCTAGGTAGACCACGAACCTGTGTTATTCTACGGTGAGTCGCGCGCCTCCCCCTAACGCCGTCAAGCAGACACACAGTGAAGTGCGGAGACGCCGCGTGTCACCCCGTAAATAAACCGGTGTTGCGCCCCATAGTGACGCCCAAACCACTGAACGCTTCACGGTAACTCCACTTGGCCACGAGTTGTTGCCGGATCTTGAAGAACTCCGTAGGTCCCTCGACGACCGCCCTGCCTAGCCCGCCACACATTCCCGCGAGCACTATGTGCGAGTCCACAAGTCCGCCGATCTTGATCGACGGTATGGACGAGTCCCGCAGCGCGTCCCGCGCGAGGTCGTTGCAGCCGAACTGCGCCGACCGCATAAACGTGCCACCGAGGACGAGCGGTAGCGAGCCGCGCCACAGTCCTTTGACGATGCCCGACTCGGCGACGACGCGCCGCGTGGCCGCGATTGCACCCTCGCCCTTGCCGCTCTGGACGATGGTTTTGATCGTGTCGAACGGCTGGCCCACGGCCACCGTGGTCATGCCGTACGCGGCGCCGGAGGCAAACGTGATGCCGGTGTCGACGATGTCGTGTTCCTGTGGCGCCATGACGTTTGCAGCGAGAGCGGCAGCAACTCTGGTGCCGATGCGTCGATGGCGTCTGATGTGGACGACTGCGAGCTGCCGTAGCGCTGCTGCGGACCTGGCTGTTCCAGTTAAAGCAGGTATGCTGGAGCGGTGATCTATGCGCAGGCCAAGTCAACGACGAAATATCACTATAATAATCACGTATGTGAGTTTCTGGAGCAAATAGCTAAGCACCGCGACGCAGCCGCTGCGAGAGTGTTTTTGCACGCTAAAAACCCGTGGTAGCTGGTAGCTGGTAGCTGAAAAAAGCTGAAGCGCATGAGCAACAGAGCGCATCTGGGACACCGCTCTTAAGTCGTACTGCAGCTTCGCTGGTCGACGACCGCTGGCTGAAACCGCGATCGCCGCAGCGCAGCGGCCCGCTCACAGCACACTCTCCGAGACCAAGATAAAACTCTGCGCGCAGCACAAAAAGCCACCATGCTCGACGGCCGCAATTGGGACACCGAGCGGGAGCATGCGCAGATCGCCCAGCGCCAGCGCTCCTTCCAGATGGGCGTCTTCATGTGCATGATGCTTCTGATGACGGACTACCGCGACCCGCGCGCGGAGCGGGAGGCGGCGCTCGCGCAGGCGCGGGCCGAGGCCGAGGAGGCGGCCGTAAGGCGGCAGGCGGCGCCGACGTGGCTGGACGCGGAGATTGCCGGTGCTGGTTCTAAACAGAACGTCACGGGGCTCTACCGGGGGAGCTGGATGAACGCAAACGGCACGGGCGGGCCGGGCGGCCGCGCGGGGCGCGTTGCTTTGAATATGGACATGTTCCGGGTGGCCTCCGTCGAGAAGGTCAGCGTGGTGCGCGCGCTGGTTTCGTTAACTGCGCCGGCGGGCGCCGGCCGCTCGGGCGACGTGCTCGCGTCGGCCTTCGGCGTCTACTTCCACGGGCCGCGGCGCGTGGCGTTACTCGGGAACGTGGGCGAGCCGACGGACGACGGCGTCGACCTCCGCAAGCGGAACGCGACCGACGAGGACGCGGAGGAGGACCGTCCGTTTCTGCGGCACAACCGGACGCGGCACCACCGGCCGCGGCATAATGCCCAGACCGGGCGCCGGCTGATCGCACGCCTCGCGCGGAAGCACCCCTTCGTGCGCGCGCACCTCGCCAAAGCGCCCGGCTCGGCCGCGGCGCTCGCTTCGACATTAACGGACGTGGACCACCAGACGCGGCGGCTGGCTTCAATGACGCGCGTCTCCAGTCGCTCCTTGCCCAATAGCTTGTTTGAACAGGGCAGCTACGAGTTGGTGGTGGCTCGTTTACTGGGCAAGAAGGAGAAAGGACCCGTGGACGCCCGGACCACGTCCACCGTTACTGAAGACGGGGAAGCGCGCGCCAAGTTGCGGGTCGACCCCTCGAAGCGCTTCGCCTACGACGCGTACGGTTCCACGTTATGGAAGGACGGCGCGTGCGCCTTGGAGATCGACCTCGTGGCCTCGGACGACCAAGTCACGCGGAAGCATGCGTTATCAAAGAACGCGCCGTACGTCACGGAGCTCATGGGCTCAATACGAGCGCCGTCCTGCGGCTTTTCGTTAAAAGTGAACGCGTCGGCAACTCGAGTGGACTGGCGCGCCGCGGACGACCAGGCCTCGTGGTACTCTTCATTGATGACCTTCGTTTGTGTATTACAAATCTACGTGCTCTTCAAGCAGATCCACTTTTGCAGAGAGCAGGCTGTTGCATTGAGGGTCTCGCTGGCGTCCTTAGGCATGCAGGTGCTCTGGGACGCCGTGCTGTGCGTTCTGAACTTGTTACTATGCGGCTTGGTGCAGCAGCTCTCCCCGACCTTCCTGACGGTGGCTTTTTTGGAACTCATCGTCTTCTGCGTCGTCGAGATGCGCTACCTTTTACTGGTGTGGCAGGCCCACGACCCGCAGCGGAACTGGGCCGATTCGGGGTTCGTGCAGCTGCGCCGCGAGCTTTGTAGACTGCAGGCCCACTTCTACGTGGCGCTGGTTGTGGTTTTGATGGTGCTCTACGCGACGCGAGAAGACCCCCTGTGGGCGTTATTGGCCGCGTCAAGTTACTGGGTGCCCCAGATCGTTCGGAACGCCAAGACGAACGCGCGGGAACCATTTTGCGACGCCTACCTGTACGGCATGGCCGTGTCGCGCTTGCTGTTGCCAGCCTACTTGCTGCTGGTACCAGGCGCGTTGCCGCGCGTCCTCACGGTGCCGTCCTCAGATGATTTAGCACCGGCCCAGCGGCTCCGGCTCTTTCTCGCGCTCGTGGCGTGGCAATTGGTGCAGGTCGGGCTGCTCAAAGTACAACGAATCAAGGGTGCGCGGTGCTTCGTACCCGACTATTTCATCCCGAAGCCCTACGACTACCAGCGCGACCCGGCCCACATCCTGCGGAACAGCGGCGCCGACGGGCCCGAGTGCGCCATTTGCATGGGCCCCGTCAACGCCGTGACGGGCGAGTTCGCGGTCACGCCCTGCGACCACATGTTCCACGAGATCTGCCTGCGCCAGTGGATGGACCTGAAGCTCGAGTGCCCGGTCTGCCGGGCGGCCCTACCCCCGCCACCGGCTGATGAAGACGTGGGGGACATTGAGTCTTAACAGTTGTCTAAACATCCTAGTGTGCGTGCACACTGGCACTTTTACATGGTAGTGAGCGAAAAACTAGCTCGAAACTCGGGAAACATAACATTATCACAAGCCAGCCGACCGCGACGGCGTCTTCGGCGTCCAAGAGGCGTGCCGCTCCGGCACGAAACCCAGCGAATCGCGGTGCCAGCCCGACCGCGGCCGCGGCGCCGGCGCGGCGAGGCCGAGCGCCACGTCCAGCGCCCGGTCGGCCTCGCCGTTGATCTTTTCCCGGCGCTGCCCCGCCTCGAAGGCGGCCACGGCCCGCTCCAGGCCCGCCACGGGCACGACGCCATGTTCCACGGGCAGGTGCCCGCGGGTCAGCCACTCGAACAGGTCGGGCCGCGCCGGCGCGACGTGCGTCCGCAGCGCCGTGAGCGTGACCGAGTCGTTCGCGGTATCGAGCATCGCCGCGACGGTGGGCGGCGTGCCGCAGCGGCGCTGGTATTGCAAAGCCGCCGCGTCGGCGGCCCGCGCGTCGCGGTCGGCTCTCAGCGAGTCCTCCGCCGCCACGCGCCGCCGTCGCTGGCGGCCCCGCCGGGTCCGGATCTCGGAGGGCGTCTCGATGCGCAGCAGCGGCGGCGGCGCCGCCGCCGCGCGCGTGACGGTGGCGAGCGGCCGCAGGGCCAGCCCCGGGAACGCGTCGCTCGGCGCGGACGGCGCGTCGCGCGACCGGCGCACGACCCGCGTCGTCGGCGCCGCGGGCGTCTTGGCCCGCCGGCACGCCGCGCACAGCCGCACGCCGCAGACCCCCGTGACACTGTCCGCGCGCCCGCACCAGGCGCAGCCGCGGGCCGCCGCTTCTTTCACGCGCTCGTGGGCCTCGGCGCCCGTCACGCGGTCTGCGAAGCGCACGGACTTGGGCCGCCGCGCCTTGGGCGCAGCATCCTCGTCTGAACGGCGCCACGTCGCGTCGACGCCGTCCAGGTGCGAGGGCTCCGCCCGCGGGCTCAAGTCGACGACGTCGTCGCCCCAGGACGTGACGCGCGGCCGCGCGTCGCCTAATGACGCCGCCGTACCCGGTCGATCGAAGCTGGGCCGCGGCGCGATCCGCGGTTCCTTGTCCACCGCCGTGCCCGGTCTCTCAAAGCTGCTCGGCACCGCGCCGAGGAGCGCGCGCTGCTCTGCGCGCAAGGCCGTACCCGACGTCGGCGGCCGCGTCACGTCGACGGCCGCCGGCGCGAGGAACGGCTCAAAAAAACCGCAGCCGGCCAGCTTCGCGCGCGCGGCGGCCGGCAGCCCGTTCGCGGCGTGGCGCCGGCGCTGGAGCTGGACCCAGGCGCCCAAATCGCTCTCGCGGGGCGCGGCGAAGGTGCCCCGGGCTTGGCGGTACGTGAGGAGCTCGGCGAATTTACTCAGCCACTTTGGATCGAGCTGCGCGGCGGTGCGGGCGTGGAACTTCTTCGAGGCCCGCAGCCATGCGTGTGGCTTCCGCTGCCGGAGCGGCTCCATCTATGGGCTGTGCATAGTGGGGCTGCCTAGGGCTGTGGTTTTAGCAGCAGCGGTTGGAGGCGTTTCCGCGCGTGGTTTTGGCGTGCGATCCGCGTATCCGCGTGCAACGGCCCTAGGAAGCGGCGGCGAGAGTACTGCGGTAGCGCCTGAGACGCGCCTTGGGGATGCCATGGCGCTGCACCCGCGCGAAAGGCCGTCGACGCCTGCAGTTGTCTCTGGAGACCTCCATCCGTGGCCACGGTGCTGGACCGTGGCGTTTTGACGAGTCATTTTTCTGCACGGGTTTCGGTCGACGCGAGTTGCATGAAGCAAATAAAGCGTATACGCGTCCCTCTGCAGCAGCAGCAGCGCCGCGGACTTCCTACGCCGATAGCATACGCCGCGACGCCAAAATGAAGGTCCACTTTGCCCTCGCCGCGATGGCGGCCGGCGCTAGCTCGCTGCTCGCTCCCGCGGCCATGCCGAGAGCGCTGGTCGCCCGGCCGACGCCCACCTCCGGCGCCACCGTGCTCGAGGCGTGCCGACGAAACACGAAAAAAGAGAAACGTGCCCGGAACAAGGACAACATGCGCAAGTACCAGAAGGGCGCGGCGCCCCAGGCGCGCGGCGGCGGCGGCAAGAAGAAGTCCCTGAGCCGCAAGAAGCTCACGCTCAAGGCCCAGGCCGGCGTCGAGAAGGGCCGCGAGTCCATCTTCATGTCCAAGCTCTTCCTCGCCACGGGCGGCGCCTCGGAGGAGAAGATGGACCTGGGCGTACTTTAAATAGGGGCGCGCGCGTAACGCACCATCTTAAACCTGCGCGTCTTTGACGCCGGGGAGATCTGGACGTTTATTGCATTACTTTACCCGTCCAACGCTACCGTGTCATGACGCGCGCCGACGTCTCCTTCTCTGTCTGGCGCTGGGCGAGGATCCAGTCGTAGGTGCCCATGCCCCGCCACGCGAGGTACGTGTGGAAGCCGAAGAGCGCCGCGTAGGCCAGCAGAATGCAAAACCCGCAGAGGCTGCACGCGCCGACCACGACCAAAACCGCGAGCGGAAGTCGCCGGCACGCCACGATCAAGAAGACGCACGTCACCGTGTGTAGCGCGTACTGCAGCGTGCCCGCTAAACTCAAGACGTAGAAGGGCACGTAGTTCTGCCGGCCTATTGATACATTGAGCCACGTACAGTAGTGGTCCAGGCCCTCGATGGTGGCCTTGTGCTCGCGGCAGTACCGCGTCTTCGTCCAGCGTGGCGTGGCCTTCAGCCACGTCCCGAAGCACGACGATTTCGTGGGTGGATGCGTCTCCAAAAACAACCAGCAGCCAAGGCCGACCACGACGCAGCCGGCGTGTAGTATGACGAGGATCGCCACGGTGCGCTCGGCGCACCCCTTCCGGTCCCGCAGCAGAAGCCAGGAGGCGATGCCGTAGAACCACGCCGTCGCGAGGCCGTTGCCGACCCAGCTCGCGAGTTGGTTGTTCGTGAACGGGCGGTCGAAGCCGCGCGTGCGGGTGGGGGCCATGTTTTTTATTCGGTGAGTTGTGCTCGCTCCGGCGGCGGGGTCTTGGAGATACACCGCTTTATGGGCACTTAATCCGCACAGTGCTCGTCAAATGGTGCTGCGGCACTGTTGCTGCGGCACCGCTGCGGCTCCGCTGCTATCGCGAACGGTTGACGCTTCGACAGCGTAATGTTGGAGTTCCCTGACGCCGGACACCAGTCGCTGAGCTGCTAGGCCCAAAAAAGTACTCAGATGGCTGCATAAAACCCGTGCGCTACACAGCGCGGCCGCGCGGCTGCGCGAGTTGCACGCTTCGGGCTGCGCCGCGTCTCGTGGGCGGAGTCTGAGGTCTCTGGGGCACCGCTGTCTCTCGTCCAACGCGCAGCATCTGTCGCTCGCCTGGCGCTCGTCCGCACGAGTGTACCAGCAGACTGCCTCACACAGCCTATTTACCCGTAGCAGTATGAGTCGCCTGCTCCTCGCCGTGGTCCTCTTCAGCCGCTGCCTGTATGCCTATGCCCCAAGCTGCAGGCCCAATTTGAGAGGCCTCGTCGCGGTCCGGGCAGAGTCCGAGGACCACGCGGAACAAATAAAAAAACTAAACGACGTCTTCTATGGCGACACGACCGCTGCCGGCCCGGACGGTGTCAGCGCGACCATTGCCGACCCGCTCGCCGACCTGCCGCTCTGGCGGGTCCAGTGGAACGCCCTGCCCGGCGAAAGGCAGGTTTATAATGTTCACGTGCCGCACTACACGGCCCTCTTCGAGAAACTGGTGCGGGGCCCTAAGCCCTGGTACTTCGGCCATGTACTGTTACCAGGGGGCTCGGTTAATCTGCGGGACCCGCAGTACGCGCTCCCGGACGGCCCCGCGGCCACGACGCTCGGGACCGTGATGGAGTGCCTCGCCGTGGAGCGGCGGACGGACGGATGTCTCGTCGTGGTCTCGCAGGGCGTGGGCCGGTTTCGCGTCCAGGATGTGAAGAGAACATTACCCCACGACGTCGTCGACGCGGCTTGGGTCCTGGATGCCAAAGAGGGTGACGCTCAGGCGTGGCGGGAATTCGAATATGGTCCCGGCGGCGTGAAGCTCTCGTCCACGGCGATCGAGGTCGCCGAGCTTGCGCCCCTGCGTCTCGATCGCGCGCCGGAGACTCAGAGCGTCGTCGTCGAGACGTTAGTTGACGAGCCATTGACCGACGTGGCTTCCGAGGACGTCGAACAGCGGGTCTGGGATGCGGTCGTGGTTGACTGTGGTCTGCTAGAGAAAATTCTCTTGGCCGACGGGACTCCACCCGAGCAGGCCAAGATCCGTCTTGGAGCGGGCTTGTTGGCCCTGAAGCCAGCCGCGGCGCCTGACGCCTGGCCCTCAGAGCGGCGACGACTCCGCCTGTCGTTCGCGGTGCCGGCGGCCCTAGGCCTGGTCGACGTCGCGGAGGGCCGCCAAGATCTCCTGGAAACCACGTCGACGTCCGACCGCCTCGCTCAAGTGGAGCGGGCGCTGACGCGGCGCGCAGCGCACCTGCGGGGTATCCTGTCTCAAAAGCTTCAGAAAAAGCGACAGGAGTGAGGGAAAGTGTAAATTGAAACAATGTGAATTTTAACAACTAATAAGGCGAGGCGGGATCGGCACCGTCCGGATAGAAGACGCGCTCGACGCCGAAGAGCGAGGTCCCGTGCAGGTAGATCCCGAGCAGCATGCATTGCGCGACCATCGACGTGTCTGTCGCCAGCGTGCACAGGCACGACCCCACAAAGCCCAGATAGTAGTGGTGGAAGTGCGCACTACTGCCCGGCGACAGGACTAAGGCCGCGTGCGCCGCGAGGATGACGAGCACCAACGCGGCGCAATTCGCGAGGCTCGGCGCGTTCGCGTTGAGGCTCGCGATGAACGAGATCCGGAACATAGTGTGCGCCACGAGGCCGCCGACAAGCGCCGCGGCGAAGACGGCCACGGCCACGGCATGCGTGTTCCCGACACAGTTGGCCGTGAACTCGACGTTGCCCGCCCGGAGCATCTCGAAGAGCACGCAATAGCCGAGCGTGAAGGCGACGACGTACGCCGTGAACGCCAGAGGCGCCTCGGCCAGGCGCCCGCCGATGATGCCCGAGCCGTAGGCCAACCCGCACAGCAAGGACTGCCGCAGCAGGTCCTCCTTGTGCCGCGCGGCCGTCTTCTCGTTGTACTTCCAGCGCCGCCGCCACGCGAGGGCGTACTGGAGCACGTAGAGCGCGGCGCACAGCAGCAGCCAGAACGCGAGGCCCGCCGCGCTGCAATTCTGTCGCACGTATCGAGGTTCGTCCGCGCCGACATATATGCCGTCCTGCAGCAGTGCCGCGACGAGCGGCGCCACGAAGCCCGCGAGGCTGAGCAGGAACGCGCCGTGGGGCACGCCGTCGGCTGCTGGCGTGACGAGCGCCTCGACGTCGTCTTGAAACGGCATTTCACTCGCAGCTCAGCCGGCGGTCTCGCATTTTGAAACTCGATTTGATGTCGAAACCCGTACGCATGCCATGCCCGCGGCGCGTCTGTGGTCTCTGGTCTCGTGTTGGTTTTGGGCCTTGTTTGAGGACAAGCTTTGATCATCGAGCGCGCGAACTACGCGCTTGGGCGAGCTCGTTGCCTGAATCTTCTGCACCAAAAATTTCCAAAAGACTTCACCAGTAACAGCTATAGTTAAGCGGACACGCACGCTACACGAGTCAATCGATGCTCAATAGCGTCGGAGAAATGCAAAATCCCACCAAGCCCCAAGCGGGAGAAAGCGTCGCGAGCGCCCGCGCGGCGGCGCTGAGTCCCATTCACACGCCTGATGGCTCGCGGGACGGGTCGGACGAGCCCGCAGCGGCAGTGGCGGTGCCCCCAGAACCGCCGCGCACGGGACCTCGGTGGCGACGGACCGCCGTCTGGGCGCACTGCCTCATGTTCCTGCTCGGGTGTGCGATCGCTGGCGTCATGATGTGGAGCGTCGAGAAGCCCCACGAGCGCAAGCATAGGAGGAGGGCGAAGCGCCGCGAGAAGCAGATCAACGACGATCTCGACGCCAGCATCGCGGCGTTCGACGCGCGCAACGACACCGCCATGAGTTCTCTCACGCAAGAGCTGAAGACTAGAGTCGACGCCAGCTGCGACCTGGCCGTGCCAAGCCAATTTGATTGGTCCTACGCCGGGTCGCTTTACTTCGTCGCCACGGTCGTGACGACAATTGGTTACGGCTCCTTTGCGCCGCAGACGACGGCGGGCAAAGCGCTGACGTGCTACATCGCCATCGTCGGCATCGCCTGGTTCGCGTTTATCCTCTCGATCCTCATGGACAACCTCCTAACGGTGGTGACATGGATAGACAAGAAGGTCCACTGCGACGACGCGAAGGAGACAACGCACCTTGGTATCTTCATGCAGGCATGTATGTGGAACGCGGGATACATATTATTTGTCACAGCAGTTGCGTCTTGGGGGTATGGTATCACCTTTGGCAATGCGGCGTACTTCGCCGTGATCACGTTCACGACGGTCGGACTCGGAGACGTCGCGCCTCCCTTCCTACACCACGACACGACGTACGCGGACGTTGTCGGGCAGTACCTGTTCTTCGCCGCGTCGTCCCTCTTTGGCCTCGTGTTGCTGGCACTGCTCCTGACGGCGCTGGACCAGCTCCTCCAAAAGAGATTGTCGAAGGGCATCGATCGCGTCGCGGCGGGCATGCTGTCGCTCCGGCGGCGCTACTCCTCCGACCCCTCGGGGCGGCGGCGGACAAGTGGTGGACAACGCGAGGCCGCGGCGGGCGCACCGACGACGTCGGCGTAACATTTGGTGTAAGTGCGGATGATCAGAGGAACAAGTTACTTCGTTTGTCCGTCTAGTATTCTTGTAGATCGCAGACCCGTGTGCGCGTGACTGATGTCAACTCCGCCCCGGCTCTAAACCCGTTTTGACCCGCAAAAACGCCGCTCGACGCGACGATCGCGACGCAACCACAGCCGCACGCGCGACATCGCTGTGCGTAACAATCGCTGCGACCTAGGCGCATTCCACCACTGCACCCGCTGCACCAACAGCAGCAACGATGGCCACCGACAACAAGTACGACCGCCAGCTGCGCCTCTGGGGCGCCCAGGGCCAGAGGGCCCTGAGCGAGGCGCACGTGCTCCTGCTCGGCGCGGGCCCGGCCGGGACCGAGACGCTCAAGAACCTCGTGCTGCCCGGCGTCGGCCGCTTCACCGTCGTCGACGACGCCGTGGTCGAGGCGCGCGACCTCGGCAACAACTTCTTCGTGAGGAAGAGCGACATCGGACGGCCGCGCGCGGCGGCGACCGCGGAATTACTGGAGGAGCTCAACCCGGACGCGCGGGGGGCGCATCGAGTAGCGAAGATCGCGGACCTCGTGCATAAAGAGCCGCAGTTCATCCGGCAGCACACGTTGGTGGTCGCGGCCCAGGTCGACCCGCAGACATTGCAGCAGCTGGGCGAGCTGTGCTGGGCGGCGAACCTGCCTTTGGTCGTGTGCCGGAGCTACGGGTTACTGGGCAGCGTGCGCTTGCAGATTAGGTCCTTAGATATTGTTGAAAGTAAATCCGAGAACAAGCGGTGGGACCTGAGGCTCAGGGAGCCGTTCCCCGAGTTGGAAAAGGTGATTAATGCATTGGACCTGGACGCGCTGGACGACCACGCGCACGCGCACGTGCCCTGGGTCCTGCTGCTGGCCAAGGCGGCCCAGGCCTGGCGCGCGCAGCATGACGGCGCCTCGCCCAAGACGCGCAGCGAGAAGGACGCCTTCCGGAAGGAAATCGCCAACGGCGCGCGCAAGCTCGCGTCGAACGTTCCGGAGCTCAACTTCGAGGAGGCCGCGCGCGAGGCGCACCGCGCCTGGGCCGACCCCCGCGAGCTGCCCTACGAAGCGCAGCAGGCCTTCGACCACGCATCTGAAACGGCCAAGCGCGCGCGGCGCGGCTCGGACGTGTCTTCGTCCCACGAGGGCGCGCCGCCCACAATTTCGGCGCTGGCGTTGCGAGCGGTGGCCGCCTTCCAGCAGGCGCACGCCGGCCTGCCGCCCGTGGCCGGGCCCATCCCCGACATGCACGCGGACACGACGAGCTTCGTGCACCTCCAGCGGCTCTACCGGGACCGGGCGGCCGCGGATCTGGCGAAGGTGCGGGCGCACTTCGACGCCTTGGTGAGCGACGCGCGGGGCGCCGCCCCGTCGGCCGAGGACCTTGAGGTCCTCATGCTGGTCTGCAAGCACGTCGGCGACGTGCGCCACGTGTCGACAAAGTCGCTGGCCGACGAGCTCGTGGCGCCGGACCTCGCCGAGGCGGCCTTCGAGGCGCTCATGGAGGACGACGAGCCGAAGCTCAAGCCCCAGGCGCCCATCTGCTGGTACGCGGGGCTCCGGGCCGTCGACCGCTTCTTCGTCAAGCAGGGGCGGTACCCCGGCGTCGATAGTGAAACGCTCGCCGCGGACGCCCGGGCCCTGGCCGACGAGCTGCGGGCCTTCGTGGCGGAGGCGGGCGCCGCCGAGGCGCTCGGGGCGGTGCTCGCGGACGCGCACGCGGAGGAGCTGGCCCGCTTCGGCGCGGCCGAGCTCCACACCGTCGCGTCCGTCGTGGGCGGCGTGGCGGCGCAGGAGGCCGTCAAGGTCATCGCGCGGCAGTACGAGCCCGTGGACCACACCTACGTCTTCAACGGCATCGCAGGGCTCGGGGGCGTCGTGGCGTGCTGAAGAGGTGTGTAATAACGTAGTGCTAGTTCCCGAGCGGAAGCGGCGCGGGGTGGCTCTGACAGGTCTAGCCCCCGGGCAAAGATGATATTTTTTTCTTAACGCCCTCCAAGAGGTGCGACCGATCAAACGACTATGCGTGTATCTCCTCGTCAGGAGTTGGCCGTGCCGTGAGCAGGATCTGGGAGAAAGGGAAACGCGGGCGCGCCGGCCCTGAGGACCGGCGCAAGCGGGGGATGCGTGAGGGATTGTGCAGCCGGCGTGCTGCTGACGCGGTCTTTAAGTTCGTGACCCAGGTGACGACAGTATCGCCCGAAAGATCGACGATGAACGCGGCTTTTGAGGTTGTAACGCCTTGTCCCGCAGTTACGGGTGGCAACGCGTCGGTACCGCCTTGGTGCACTTCTCTCCTACAGTGCGCGGCAGCACCCCGCCTGGATGTGCCGTGGGTCTTGCAAGGCGACCGTTGCGTCGCATCTGCCATGTTAGTGGTGGAAACGACGCGTCAGTACGGCCTTGGTCTTGCGACGCCGCCGGCCTCGGAAGAGGCACGACGACGCCGCGGATGCGACGCCGCCGGCCTCGGAAGAGGCACGACGTCGCCGCGGATGCGACGCCGCCGGCCTCGGAAGAGGCACGACGACGCCGCGGGCCCGCCAGATTTGTGAATCCGGCGGGCAGATGGACCGAGTCGAGCTCGGCGCCTGGTCGGTCATTTTGAGAGCCGACGCGATTGTGTATGATAAATTATTGCTGCCAGCGTTCGTGACAAGGGTCATACTTATAAATAAGTGCATGTTGTTCCATGCTATTGCTGATGATATTGTTGTGTGTCTCTTCGAGCGTCCGGGCGCTATCGAGCGCCGGGCCTCAGGCCAGTTATCAGGGTCCTCCTTCTCTCGCCGCGAACAAAGGGTTTGGGTGGCCGCGCGAAGCCCTCACTGTAATCTGGGAGGTCCCGATGCGGAGCGCTAGTTTTTTCTGCCGACGCTGGTGTTAACGTGGTTCTTTGCTTTTTTATAGTCTGCTCATGATATTTTGTGCCATGTGGACGTACGTTGATTTTTTTAATTAGCGCGAGTGGCTCTATATCCCTACTTCCAGACCAAGCTCGAGCGTAGAGTGACTGGGGGGCTCCGACTTTCCACCAAAAACCCGCACTCTTACCGGAAGCGCCTAGCGCCTCCTCGCGGTCCGATATTGCAAACGCAAGACCTTCTGGCGAGTGGGGGGTGAGGAGGCTACGTGTTGGGTGTTATACGGCGCTAGTCTAGGACGCCTGCCGCCGCTGCCGCCGGGGGCGGCTCCCGCGGGTCTCGGGGCGCTCGGGCGCCGGAGCTGCCTCGCGGCGCGCGCGCCTGGGCCGCGACGCCGGCGGCTCCTGCCGCTGGGAACGCGTCCGCCGCCGCGCCGGCCGCCGCTCCGGCGATGGAGATGGCGCCGGCTCGAAAGTGGCCGCGCGGCGCGGCGCCCGCCGCCGCGCGGGCCGCTCCGGCGACGGCGACGGCGACGGCGACCGCCGCCCCGTCCTGCGGCGCCGCGCGGGCGGCGCCGCTGTGTCGTCTGCATCCGCGCGGCGCCGGCGCCGCGACGGCGGCTCTTCGTCAACGTCCATAGTCC
>Ga0302122_10000962_pt1 | contig 18117 bp, 13 predicted proteins | sample CB21_SCM_MG_FD_203115 | JGI IMG/M metagenome (GOLD analysis project Ga0302122, IMG submission 203115) | Marine microbial communities from Western Arctic Ocean, Canada - CB21_SCM | ecosystem: Environmental > Aquatic > Marine > Oceanic | place: Canada: Western Arctic Ocean | collected 2017-09-28
AGCATCAAACAAGTTGTTAGGTTCCCCCTGATGGGTGGTTTTGGAAAGATTTTAGACCCGGCCGGCATCTTCGGTGGAGAGCAGGCAAAACAGGGCGGCATCGTTGATAAGATAACGAATCCTTCAGGAGAGTTCGTTCGTCGCAGCAAGATAGCCAAGAAGGCTGTCGACCCATTGGGCATCTTCGGTGAAGAGGGACCGCCCACAGCATCAAACACGTTGTTGTCCGACTGATGAGTGAAATAGCAAAAGATATCATCAAGACCCACGACAAGTGGAAGGGTGATCGCGGAACATGGGAGTCCCACTGGTCTGAGATAGACGAGCGGGTGCTGCCGCGCTACGCCATGACCATGCAGAGTTCCTCCTCTGGTTTGACCAAGGGGCAGAAGCGCACCGATAAAATGATTGACAGCACGGCCAGCATCGCGCTGGAGCGGTTTTCCGCTGCGATGGAAGCCATGTTGACGCCGCGCAACCAGCGCTGGCACCGCGTGACAGCTTCCGATGAGGCGCTCGCTGCCGACCATGATGTCAAGGTATGGTTTGAGAACGTCACGAACATGTTATTCAAGCAGCGGTATAAGCCGTCTGCGAACTTCGCCAGTCAGCAGCATGAGGTCTACATGGGTCTCGGTGCCTACGGCACGAGCATCCTACACACCGACGCGCATGACGAGGGTGGGTTCCGCTACCGCGCCACTGATCTACGTGAGATACTCATTGGTTTAAATCACCAAGGTATCCTGGACTCCAGCTCCCGTAAGTTCAACATCTCTGCGCGCCTGATGCAGCAGAAGGTAGACGCTGGACGGTGGAGTACAATTCCCGATGCGGTTAAGTCTGCGCTAAAGACAGAACCTTCAAAAGAGTTTGAGGTTATCCATTGCGTTAAACCCCGTGTCGAGGTTGATAAGAAGCGTCTTGACTATAGGGGTATGAAGTACGCGTCATACTATGTCGCAGTGGAAGGTCAGACAATATTAGGTGAGGGTGGTTTCAACACCTTCCCTTACCAGGCATCACGCTACGTTACTGGGCCGTCTGAGGTCTATGGCCGCTCTCCCGCCATGATGGCGTTGCCGGCGATCAAGGTTCTCAACGAGCAGAAGAAGACCATGTTGACGCAGGGTCACCGCGCCGTGGCGCCGGTGTTGCTAGCGAATGACGATGGTGTAGTCGACGGGTTCAGTATGAAGCCGGGTCATATCAATCCTGGTGGGGTATCGCCCGAAGGGCGCCCGCTGGTGCACGCACTGCCGGTCGGCAATTTAGCTGCGGGCCAAGAGCTGATGGACATGGAGCGGTCCACAATAAACGATATTTTCCTTGTGACGCTGTTCCAAATCCTGGTGGATACGCCGGCCATGACGGCTACAGAGGTGTTAGAGCGCGCCCGAGAAAAGGGAGCCTTGTTAAGCCCCACAATGGGCCGGCAGCAATCTGAAGGCCAAGGCCCAATGATTGAGCGTGAGATCGATCTGTTGCAGCAACAGAACCTGTTGCCGCCCATGCCCGAGGCGCTGATCGAGGCCGAGGGTGAGTTTGAGATTATCTATGACAGCCCTCTGAATCGCGCCCAGCGCGCCGAAGAGGCTGCTGGTTGGATGCGCACGCTGGAAGCAGCGGTGGCCTATGCCAACACGACACAAGACCTGTCGGTGCTGGATCACTTTAACACCGACGTGATCTACCCGGCGTTAGCTGAGATCAACGCCATGCCGCCATCCTGGATGGCCTCACCTGAGACGGTCGAGCAGAAGCGCGCACAGCGACAGGAAGCCGCTGATACGCAACAGATGGTTGAGGCCGCGCCTGCCGCTGCTGGCGTGATGAAAGCGCTGGGTAGTGCGGGCTAAAATTAAAGACTACCTTATCTCCCGCAAGCAGTCGTATGCCAAGACGTTCAAAGGCGTCTATGGTGAGCGTGTGCTGGATGATCTAGCGAAGTTCTGTCGTGCAAATAACAGCACAATCCTTTCTGATCCACGTATGGAGATGGTGCTGCAAGGTCGGCGTGAGGTGTGGCTGCGTATTGCGGCGCACCTGAACATGACCGACAAAGAAGCATGGAAACACTTTAACCCCAATAACGGAGACTTAGATGGCTGATGCCCCCGCCCCTGCACCCGCACCTGCTGCGGCCCCTGAACCGGCTGCTGCCCCCCTTGAACCTGCTGCCGCGCCTGTGGAAAATCATTGGATGGACTCATTGGAAGTGGGTGAGACCCGTGACTGGGCCGAGGCCAAGTCAATGCGCAGTGGGAGCTTTGAAGATGTCGTCAAGAGTTATCACAACCTGGAGAAAGTCGTTGGCGCCGATAAGGCTGGCCGCACGGTTACACTATTGGGCGACGATGCCACACCTGAACAGGCCGGAGACTTCTATACAAAACTCGGTCGGCCGGAAGACGCCGCTGGATATAACCTCGCTGCACCAGAAGGAGAAAACGGCGCATTCGCGCAATGGGCTGGTGATACCTTCTTTGAGGCTGGATTAACCAACAAACAGACCAACTACCTTGCCGAGAAATGGGGGGAGTTTGTCGGCTCTACCGCTCAGACTACTGCTGATTCAAACGCGCTGAACGCCACGAACGAGACTGCCGCGTTGCAGAAAGAGTGGGGCGCCGCGTTCGATGATAAGACGAAGGGTGTGGACAACACCGCCGTGGCGCTGGGTATGACCACGGAACAACTAGCCGGTCTGAAGGCCAGTATGGGGCCAGCCGGCGCTATGAAGTTTATTGATAGTCTTGGCGCCAAGATGGGCGAGGATGGTCATATTGAAGGTGACGGCGGCAGTTCTGGTGGGCCACTGACCCCGTCGTCAGCAGCCCTTGCGCTGAGTGAACTGACCGGTAATAAAGAATTTATGGACGCGTGGGTGGATAGAATGCACCCCGGCCATAAAGCAGCAGTTGAAAAGAAAGCCGCCCTCAGTCGTCTCGCGTCGGGCATCGCCGGGTAATACTAATAGGAGTTAAATCCATGTCATACGGAACGAAGAAGAAGCCCAGGAAACCACGTCCGCCAATGAAATGAGCGAATTTGGTTGTTGTATTTAAGCAACTGATGTAATATTGTCACATATTGAATGAGCGCATCGTCATGTTGGCGGTGTCGAAACGGTTCCGCCGGTAACCCGCAAGGGCCGGCTATGACGCAGCCTTAGTAGTTGGCCCCGGCTTCCGGGCAAGCCTGTAGCTTTTGTTTTAACCGACAGAAGAGGGGGCTATCCTCATGTCAAATGAAATCTTAGATTGGTCAGTAATTGACTACAAATCTACAGTCGAGTTGCTTCTTCAGCAGCAAGGCTCGCGGTTTCGCGGAATGGTCGTGGAAGATTCCTATCATGGCAAATCCGGTGCTGCCGTAAATCAAATTGGTGCCGTGACTGCGCAGAAGCGTACCACTCGCCATGCCGATACGCCACTTATTGAGACTCCCCATGATCGCCGTTGGGTTTTCCCATCCGATTATGAATGGGCCGATCTCATCGATGACGCTGATAAACTCCGTACCATTGCCGACCCGACCTCGCCATATGCTGTTAATGGCGCAATGTCGCTCGGCCGTGCGATGGATGATCTTATCATCACCGCAGCTACGGCATCCTCACTTACCGGTGAAGATGGCACTACTACTACGGCCTTTCCGGCAGGCCAAACGGCCGGCACTACTGCCGGTGGTCTGACGGTAGCTAAACTTCGTGAGGCGATGCAGTTGTTCATCGCAGCCGAGGTGAATGTGGATGTCGAGCCTATGTTCTGCGCCATTGGTGCACAACAGCATGATGATCTGCTCGGTCAAACCCAGGCGATCAGCTTGGATTTCACCACTAAACCGGTGCTGGTCGATGGCCGCATCAAATCCTTTATGGGCTTCAACTTTGTCGACAGCCAACGTCTGGCGCTTTCTGGTACAGATCGCACGGTCGTGTGTTGGGCGAAATCTGGTCTACATCTTGGTATCTGGGATGATATCGACGTGCAGATCGATAAGCGCCCTGACAAATCCAATTCAACGCAGGTTTACGTAAAAGGCACGTTTGGTGCCACCCGCCTTGAAGAGGAAAAAGTCGTCGCCATAACCTGCTCAGAAGCATAGGAGGGTATAGATAATGGCTACTACTTATAGCGCTCAAAAGACGAAGTGGGACCAAAACAGTCCCACGACCATGATCAAGCCTAGCGAGCAGGCTGGTCGAATCCGTATTGCCTACGCTTCAGCAGAAGCGGCGTCTCTGGCAGTCGGTCCGATTGAAATGTTCAATCTTCCGAATGGCGCACGGATATTGTCGGGTGAGGTCGTACATGATGCTCTCGGCAGTTCAACTACGGTTTCAGTGGGCCACGCGGCTTATGTGAACTCCGCAGGTACGGTCGTAGCTTTAGACGTTGATGAATATAAAGCTGCTGCTGCCTCTACCGCAATCGCCACCGTGGGTATTGCGGCTACTTCGGCGCTTGGTCGTAACTCGGTCGTGGATGCAAACGATGTTGGCATCCCGATCACCGTAGTTACTGCTGGTGCTGCTGCTACAGGCACGATAGAATTGACGATGATGTACGTCGTTGACTAACACTACGGGGGAGGGCTATAGCGCCCTCCCCCACTTCTATCCTGCGGTACCAACCTGGGAGTTAACCTATGGCCGACGCCGTTAGTTTATGTAATCTTGCGCTACAAGGTTTAGGCTCCAACTCAATTACAAGCCTCACCCAGAACTCCACTGCGGCGAAGGCTTGTAATCGCGTCTATGAACATGCACGGGATACTGAGCTGCGTTCACACCAATGGGGCTTTGCGCGCGCGCAAGTCCAGATTGCGGCTGATTCTACAAACCCAACTTTCGGTGCGGCCAAGCGTTATCTGAAACCTTCAGACTGCTTGCGTATTTTACCGACCGAGGGCCAGGATGGATCATCTATGCAAGATGACTTCCAAACCTTTGGCCGATACATCCACACAGATCACGCCTCCCCAATTAACCTGATCTACGTGCAGCGCGTTACCGATGTTGAGCAGATGGATCAGTGCTTTCAAGACTTGCTGGTAAAACGTATTGCCAACGATGTCTGCGAGAAAGTCACACAGTCTAATAAGAAACGTGAGCTAGCACGCGGCGAGTATATAGCTGCGCGAAATATGGCACGTAAGACCAACAGTTTTGAGAAACCGCCGACAGAGCCGCCCGAGGACGAGTGGGTAACGGCGAGGAACTGAGATGCCCCGTGCTGACCCTATTCAAAATAATTTTAACGGAGGTGAAATATCGCCTCTGCTGTACGGCCGTCCTGATGTAGACCGCTACAAGACGGGCCTGCAAACCTGTTTAAACATGGTCCCGCTAGTACAGGGGCCAATCGAGCGTCGGCCTGGTACGAAACATATTATTGGTGTCAAGACAAACAGCCTGTCCACCCTGATCAAGGAGTTCGTGTTCTCATCCTCGCAGGCTTATATTATTGAGTTTGGTAACCTGTATGCCCGCTTCATCAAAGACCGGGCGCAGATTGACACCGGCTCACCGATTGAATTGACGACTACATATCTGACTGCTGATCTGTTTAGTCTCCGCTTCGCGCAAAGCGCCGACCTGTTATACATCACACATAAATCCTACCCGCCGCGCAAGATGACCCGCACCTCCGACACGGCGTGGTCGATTACGAATGTGACGTTCATAGATGGGCCATATCTGGTCACTAACAGCACAACGACTACGTTGGTTTTGTCTGCTACTAGCGGCTCTGTGACGGTTACAGCGTCGGCCGTAACCGGTATTAATGGCGGCACTGGTTTTCAGGCTTCAGACATCGGGCGCCTGATCCGTTGGAAGGACGCAGCCGGTAACTGGACATATCTCACTATTACGGCACGCGCCAACACGACCAGCATCACAGCCACAATCGACGGCCCTGACGCATCAGCTACGACGGCTACCATAAACTGGCGCTTGGGGCTTTACTCAGGCACTACTGGTTACCCTTCGGTAGTGGGGTTTCATCAGAACCGGCTAGGTTTCGCCGGCACAACTGACTTTCCACTACGCTACGACTTGTCCGTCAGCGGTGACTTTGAGAACATGGCGCCGACCGACACTGACGGGACTGTTTTGGACGATAGCGCTGTGACCGATTCCTTGTCGGGTGACACGGTCGATCCCATCCGATGGATGATGAGTGACGAGAAAGGGTTATTGCTGGGCACTTTCGAGGCTGAGTGGGTCTCACGGCCCTCTGACACCAGCACGTTGTTGACACCCTCCAACGTCAAGAGCGCGCGCTCTACTGGCTACGGTAGCGGTGCTGTCGAACCGAAGCGCGCCGGCAAGGTAATATTGTTTGTTCAAAAGGCGTTACGGAAAATTCGAGAATTAGCCTTTATATTCGAGGATGATGGATTCAGAGCGCCTGATCTGACGCTGGTTGCGGAGCACATCTCCCGCACCGGCATCGTGCAGATGGCCTATCAACGAGAACCGCAGAGCGTGCTATGGTGCGTTCTGGGTGACGGTACGTTGATTGCTCTGACCTATGAGCGCGACCAAAAGGTCGTGGGGTGGAGCCGGCATGTTGTCGGGGGCGTCAGCGATGCCGGCACCACCCAAGCTAAAGTCGAGAGTGTTGCTGTCATCCCCAATCCCGCCGGTGACGCTGATGAGGTTTACCTCGTTGTAAACCGCTACATTAACGGCGGCACAGTGCGCTACATAGAGCACATCAAACCGTTTTGGGATGAAACCAACGACCAGGAGGACGCCTTCTACATAGACAGCGGGCTGTCGCTAGACACCCCTATTGTCATCACCGGCATCACTGCGGCCGACCCTGCTGTCGTGACCGCTGCTTCACATTCTATTGCCGATGGCGCTGAGATACGCATGACCGACATCGTCGGTATGACAGAGGCCAACAAAGTGCCATATAGGATAGGGCAGAGTGCCACCAACACTTTCGAGCTGTTTAGTAATACAAAACAGACCGTGCAGATATCCGGTGCAACGAGTGCAAACCCGGTTGTGATTACCGCCGTCGCGCATGGCTTGTCTAATACGGATGAGATTATGATCCGAAACGTCGTCGGCATGACCCAACTCAACGGTAAAGGCTTCACTGTAGCCAACAAGACCACCAATACTTTTCAGTTATCTGGTATAAATGGCACAGGCTATTCGACATATACCTCTGCTGGTGACATCCATCATGCTATTGACACATCTGACACGGACAACTTTACCGCCTACGTCTCCGACGGTAAGGTGCGCGCGCGGGTGTCCACGCTGTCGGGGCTGTCGCATCTTGAAGGACAGAGTGTTTCCATTTTGACTGAAGGCGCCGTCCATCCTAATAAGACGGTGGCGTCGGGCGCCGTTACTTTGAATTACCCTACCTCCAAGGCGCATGTTGGTTTGGGTTTCACCTCTGATTTTCAAACGCTACGCACTGAAGCTGGCTCGGCCACAGGCACGGCGCAGGGTAAGGTCAACAGGTTCCAGCAAGTCATCATGCGCTTTCACGAGACACTGGGCGGTTCCGTTGGCCCTGATGCGGATAATTTAGACGATATAGTGTTTCGGGCGGGCGGTGATTCTATGGATGCCGCAGTAGCGTTTTTTAGCGGGGACGTAGAGTTCGACTGGGACGGTGAGTACAGTAGCGATAACCATATTTTCTACCGGCAGACCCAACCTCTGCCGGTTACCATTTCGGCAGTAATGCCTCAACTGCATACACAGGACGGGTAATGTTTCACATTCTACCCTTTCAAGCGGCGCACCTGGCTCAGATAAAACTGCAAAGCTCGCAGGCGTACCTCAATGATTGGGTGACGGTCGAGCAGGCCGCTTCGTTGGCGCAGCACCCCAGTTATACTGCTATGGACGATGACACCGTGCTTGGTGCTGGCGGTTCTATCCCGATGTGGGAGAACCGCGCTATGGTGTGGTCGTTCCTCTCGGACACTGGCCCCCGCAACTTCTTAAAAATACACCGCGCCGTGCAAAAATTCCTCTCGAGCCTGCCCGAGCGGCGCGTAGAGTTGACAGTTGACTGCCATGTGCCGGAAGCGCATCGCTGGGCGCGAATGCTTGGCTTTAAGATGGAAGCGGAGCGTATGCAAGGTTACGCGCCTGACGGCCATGCCTGCGCGCTATACGCGAGGGTCTTATGACAGAGGCCCATCAGATCACCTTTAACGAGTTGTCGTCTGACCCCATGTTCCAGACACTTATCGACGGCTACGCCGATGAGTCAGCGATGGAGGGTCTACCCCCAGTCGATTGCCAATACCACACCTACGAGGCCATGTGCGCGGCTGGGATTATTTTCGTTCTCGGCGCCTATCACGACGACATTTTGTGCGGCTTTGCTGTTGTGATAACTTCGGTTGTCCCACATTATGGTGTTTGCGTAGCGGCCACGGAGAGTTTCTTCGTGGCGCCTGACAAGCGTGACACCGGCGCTGGCTTAATGTTGTTGCGCAAAGCTGAACGCGTGGCGCAGACACGCGGCGCTGTGGGTTTTCTCGTGAGCGCACCAACCGGGGGCCGGTTGGAAGATGTTATGATCAAGAGTTCCACATATAAAGAACGCAACCGCGTGTTCTTTAAGGGGTTAGTATGAGCGCCTTAATAGTATCTGAGGTTGCAATACCCACCAGTGCTGCGGCGGTGGCGAGCATCACGCAGTTGGAAACGCTACTGTCGGAGCAACCACAACAACAGGCCGAGACGCACCATCTTATACATGGCGGTATGTACTGTCGTACTATGGTGCTGTACCCCCAATATCTGATTACAGGCGCGCTGGTTAAAGTTAGCACTACCTTAATAATCAGCGGTCATGTGACGGTGTATATAGACGAGGAGCCTGTGACGTTTAACGGTTACTACGTGCTACCGGCAAGCGCTGGTCGTAAGCAGGCTATACTAGCCCATACAGAATCATATCTGACCATGCTTGTGGCGACTGACGCCACCTCTGTTGCGGAGGCCGAAGCGTATTTCACTGATGAGGTCGATAAATTGGCATCACATAAAGATGCCGCGCACAACCGTGTCATAGTGACGGGGGTTTAATATGTCATCGGCTACAATGATTGCCATGCTGGCGGGCGCCGCCATAAGCGCAGTAGGTGCTATACAGCAGGGAAAAGCCGCATCTGATGCGGCCAACTTCAATGCGCAGGTCGCCAACAACAACGCTATCGCGTCCCGCGCGTCAGCGGCTGAGTCCGCTAAGAGGCAAAGGCGTTTGGGTCGAAAGCACATGGGGACGGTACGGCTTAACGACGTGTCCGGCGATGTGATTGCAGATGAAGCCACGGAAGTGGAGTTATCGATACAAGACGTTCTGCACGAGGGCGAGTTGGCGGCGTTGGGCTTCTCTACTTCAGCTTCCCTCTCTCGCGCGAAGGCTAAGAACGCGAAAACTGCCGGCTATATTGGTGCGGCCTCAACTCTCCTTGCTGGAACTGCTAATTCAGGAGTCTTTGATGCAAAAACAACTGCTCCAAAAACGAAGCCCTTCGTGCTGTCTGCACCATGAGTAAATTTACCTCATATGATGCACCCGTCCAGGTCGGTGGCCCCGTCAACATCCCTCAAGCGTCAGCGGCTGACTTCGGCGGTCAGATAGGCGCGGCTATACAGACCAGCGGCGCGCTGCTCAGTGACGCTGTGGCGAAGCACAAGGTACGACAAGACAAGCGTGACGTGGTCTCTGCGCACGCGCAACTGTCGGATTTCAAGTTAGAACGAACTCGCGCCGCTGGTGAGGCTATGCGCAACGCAGGTACCGGCGCTCCTTACGTCTTTGATGAGCAGGTCGCGGAATTCGACGAAGCCTTTGGCACGTACACTGAAAATATGACCGATATTCAGAGGCAAGCTATCGCGGGCACCGCTGAGACGTTCCGGTACAGCACTCTAAAAACCGTCAGTGACTTCCAGGCGGCAGAGATCGTCAAGGCTGATCTCGGCAACATGCGCGCTATCTCTCTCGGTATAGGTAGTGAGTTGCACGCGGGGCAACGTGACATGGTGTCGGCCGAGGCTGACTTCCGTCGAATACTCGACGTGTCTAATCTCAGTGATCCGGGTAAGGAAGCGCTCGTGTTGGAGCAGTTGCCTATTTGGCGCGCCAACCTGGCGAATGGCTTGTTAGAAAACCCGCTGGAGGGTTCGCGCGCTCTCGCTGCCGGTGAGCTTGAGGGTGTTTTGACAGACGAGGAGATGACGAAGTTCGAGGACGATCTCTTCAAAAGACTCAATGGTATGGAAACGGAAGCGCTCAATAAACAGCTATTCGAGTTTGCTGCGTATCATCCACAAGCGTTAGATGCTGTGGTGAGTGGTGAGATCACTACGCTCGAAGGCTTAGAAGGGTTGCGCTCCAAGATATCAGATGAACTGTACAAACACTTATTTCAGATAGTGCGGGACCGGGTTATTCCAGACCGAACCGAAGCAGAGATAGCGGATAACGAGTCAAACATTCTCTCCGATTACAACGCGATGTCTATGAAACGCAAGAAAGGCAAAATGACAACCTCTGCCAGCTTGGAGGAGATACTACGCTTCCAGAATAATTTGGGTGGTCTTGTGGCTGAAGGTTACATCTCGTCCACCTCCGCTAAATACTACATGCGTCGGACTGAAGAGGCAGCGCAGATGCTAATGGATAAGGCCGGCGCAACGAGCGATGTTAAAAATAAATATGGGCGGATGTGGAATATCAGCGTGTTCGACCGTGGCGCCCAAGCGATTAACGAGAAGGCGGACGATGAGGGTTGGGACGCAGGTAAACGGTCACGCGTATTCCGTGAGTATATAGAACTGCACGAAGAGTTTGACAAGATACCCGACGCCGACCGGTCGGTCAAAGAAGCGGCCGGGAATAAACTGGTAGTCGCGGCGATAGATAACGCGCTGCGCACGCAGAACCCTGCCTTCAGTCACTTTGATGACATGCCCGATGGGATTATGACCGCCAGCGGTCAGATACTGATGGCGACCGGTAGTGGCGCTCAGAGATTGAAGCCAACCGTCAAAACCTTACCCTTCGAGCGAGTGCTACACAAGAAGGACGCCACTGGTACGGATGTCTTCTGGTACAACATACTGGACGAGTTTAATCGCCCAATACCGGGTCAGCATGTTGAAGTGTTTAAAGCAATCGGCGTCAACGATGAAGTAGATGCGTTTGTCGATAAAGACGGTTACTATCTGGTGCAGCCTAACGGTAAAACCCCAGATGAATCTACACAATCAACACCAGAGAGCAATGCGTCCAGTCTTCAATCCACAGAGCCAGAGGCAGGGTCCGCCACGGTATCCCCCTTGGGAGACGACCCTGACCCCTTGTCGGTATCCGGTGGTAAGGGTGGCAACGTCATTCCTGAAGACGCGCTGCTGCCAGGTATGCCCTCTGGTACGAAGATGTATCAGGACTCTCACGGTAACTACTACTACCGCACACCTGCTGGTGGCGCGTCTGGCCTACCTCAAGAGGCCGCTGCTGCGATACTTCAGTCTATGGAACTGGACAAGCCGCCAACACTTTCACCACACGGAAGGTCGCTGACACCAGAGAGCAATGCGTCCAGTCTTCAATCCACAGAGCCAGTGGCGGGGTCCGTAACGGTTACAAATCTAGCTGACAACCCTGAACCTATCCAAGGGGAATACGGCATAAATCCGAAGAACGTCATACCTGACGATTTGCTTTTCCCAGGTTCACCCCCTGGCACGCAATTGTTCCAAGACGCCACAGGTAGTTACTACATCCGGGAACCAGGTAACCCACAGAGAATGGGTGTGCATCAAGACCGTGCTCGTGAGGTAGAGAAGGGGATGAATCTGAACGGGCCACTGCCGCTAGACCCCAATGTATATGGCACGGATGATGCGGGGGCCGCGTTAGAGGAAAAAAACAAAGCTCAAATGGACGGCGGTAGTGGGCTGATCTCATCGGCGAACGCCGCCAGTAGTACAGCTCTTTCTCCTGATCCAGCAAAACCCGACGTTAAGCCTGTCGCGGCCACCGACGCACCCGCCGTGACAGCGGTTTTAAAACACCTATTGGCTACCGAAGGAACCGGTGACAAAAGTACTAATAAGGCGACTGGAGAAGGTGGTATAACGGATGAGCGTGAATTAGAGCTTGAGGCGCGCGAAGGCCGTGAGCTTAATGATAAAGAGGCTCGCGAGATGGCGCTCCGTGATGAGCACGACGCCCTGGAAGCCGCCCTACCTGAATACACAGACCTACCGGTTGCAGCGCAAGCAGCGGTTCTTGATTTAGCCTATAATCTCAGGGCATCCAAAGTCCTTAATATGGGTGACCTCACAACCGCTATTAAAAACGGCGTCGTATCTAAGGTGCTGTTCGAGACACTGGACACCGCAAACATTGCCGGTAAGACATCGAAAGGTGTGGCGGTGCGGCGCGCGCGCGCCTATAACCGCGCGTCTTCCATTAAGATCATATCTGTGGAGCAGCTTGCCGACGGTACGATAAAATACTTCCTTAAAGATAGGCAACTTTTGATGAGCTATAAAAAGCCCAAGCATCCTAAGAGTGATGCCGGGTCTGTGACGCTGTAGTATGGCTGACCCTACCTTCGACTTCACAGGCGGCACCCTCGTTAACCCACAACCGTTTGCGGGCGGCGGCGCGCCTGATCCAAGTGAGTTCCAATTCAATGGTGGTGTGCCTCTCGATCTGCCAAATGAGATGATCACCGATGCCGAGACGGGTGAGGTGCGTGAAATGCCTTCGGGTTCTGTGGCGCGCCTCGTGGCGTTGAGTGAAGGTGGCTTCAACCAAGCCACCGACCAGAACCATATGTCGTACTTATACTTCGACATATTGATGGGCAACGACACACCTGATAAACGCGCCAAACTTGCCGAGTTACAGGCGGGGTTCGGCCCAGAGTTCAAGCCTGATGGTATTTGGGAAGAGATGGCGCTTGCCACCTCGCGGCAGATACCCACTCTTATGGGTATGGCTCACACCGCGTGGTTGCGCGCCACGCAGGGTGCTGTGGCTGGTGGTATTGCAGGCTCCGCTATTGCTGGTATCGGTGCTATTCCCGGTATGTTTGGTGGCGCTGCCGGTGGCGCGCTGACTGGCCCTGTCGAGAACACCTTTATCCTTACGGCTGGTCAATCGTATGGTCAGCTCGAAAAGCTGAAAGACACGAATGGCAAACTGATCGACCCGAGAGCCGCCCAGGTCGGTGCCATTATTGCAGGTGCTGGCGCGGCGGGACTAGAGCTGGTGCCTATCAGCTTGATAATGAAGTTGGTTCCTGGACTCAAGAAGGTCTTAGGTAACCAGGTTGACAGTGTGCTGTCACGCTTCAAGATACCTAAAGGAAAGACCGCCTTCCAGAAATTCGTGGTCAACCTCTCGACGCTGTTTGCCGCTGAGACGTTAACCGAGGGCGCACAAGAGTTGGTCATTAGCTCGGGTGAAGACATCGCCGCGCTGATTGATAAAGATGACTTTGTCACTACACCTGTTGAGCAGCGCTTGAATGACACTGCTGAAGCGATGCGCCAATCTATGCTCGCTTTGGCGCCGTTATCGCCGGTGATGGCCACCCCCCGCTTCGTGGGTGATGTGGTCGAGCAACGCTCAGAAAAGAAGAAGGCCGCCGACACGAAACAACAACGCGCCACCGAACAACCGCGCGAGCAGATCGACTCCATCGCGGGTAAGGTCAAGGCGGCGCAGATATCCCAAGACCTGAAGACGTTCGACGTATACGACTTGTCACCTGAAGAGTTCTCCGTGCTGGAGGACATCGGTGTCGACGTGTCACCAGAGGGGCGCATGAGCGCCGCGTCGGCCGAGCTGCTGGTGGCTGAAAGCTTCCGCCGGTCGGAGTTCTTTCAAGAGCAGCAGGCGAAAGCACAGAAGAAAGCGCGCAAAGAGGAAGACGCCACGCTCAAGAAGATCAGGCGCGGGCGCATCAAGGCCATCGACAAAGAGATCGGTGACATGGACGCCCTCGCGGATCAGTTGCTCGACTCCATCAACACCAACGAGAAAGCGGGTAAACCGTTCAAGCGTCTCAGTAACCGTCTCGCCACCTTACTCAAGAAGCGTGAGAAGCTCGATGAGGAACGCGGTGGTCTACTTACACCTGAAGGTGAGGCGCAGACGCGTAACGAGGCGCGCCTCGCGGCGGAAGAGAACATCACGCTGAAAGGCACGGAGCTGCTCAAGGAACAGGCGCGCCAGCGTAAGGCGCAGACACGCGCCCTGGAGCAAGGGTTCCGTAAAGGTGTGACGATAGCCAAGCGCAACGTGAAGGCAGCACAGGAGGTTGTGATTGCAGCGCTCGATGCATCGAACTTGTCGACCGAGAACAAGGCGAAGTTCATCAAGACCATCAAGAACATCCAGACGGCCGAACAGCTCACACGCGCCATCCCGACGATTATGAACCGGATCAACAAGCTGGAGACCAAGCAGCGGCGCAAAGACGCGACCAAGCGGCTCAAAAGCGTTCTCGGTAAACAGACCCAGGTCAAGAACTTCAAAGGTAAAGTCGGTGTTGAGGTGCAGCGCATTATGGATGTGGCGCGCAAGGCGTACCACATGAAACTTGAAGCCGCCCAGGCGCGGCTCGCTGAGATGGCTAACTCCAATGCCGAAAACGTACCGTCCGCGCTGGCCGCGCTGGAGAACAATATCCTCATGGCGCGCCTCGATGAAGGGTTGAAGGACGCCGACAAGCGCCTTGACATTGACCAGTTAGAGAACCTCGTCACCGCTCTGGAGAGTGGCGTTACTCTAGGTAAGGCGATCCACGGTAAGAACTGGGCGGCTAAAGCAGCCAAGGTGGCCGCGCTGCGTGAGCGCCTATCTAAACTGGTCGGCCAACGGCCCAACGAATCACAGCGTAGTAGGCGCCGGCGCCAAATCAAGCAGAACCTCCAGGTGCGTACCATAATCGGCTTCAGCGCCGCGTGGGCAACGAAGTTGCGCTTTATTATGCAGTCGTCTGACGGCGCTGCGGTCGACACGATGGTCGATGACCTGTCACTGTTTCACGAGAGTCGCGCCCATGATCGTGGTCGCCGGCAGTCGGTACTACGGTTTACCGAGTTGGCGATGGCGGCTATCGGTACGGCCTCACAGCGTACCCTCCAGCGCTACTTGCAGAAAAGTGAGACCGAGTACCTTAATCTGCTGCCGATGCGTCACGCTGACGGTGTCACGCGCGCGATTGATGTCGAGACACGCGCCCAGGCGCGTAAGCGCGTCATGGAGTTCCGCGATCCGAAACTGCGCGAGAGCATGATGCACGAGAGTAAGGGCAACATGTACACCGAGGAGATCATCGAGGCGATTACACAATCGCTGACTGAGGAAGATCACCGCCTGGTTGACGCGCAGATACAGTTCTACGCGGAATATTACACTCGCATCGCCGAGGTGTACGAGCGGGTGTACGGCATCCCACTACCCAAGCTGGACAGCTACAGTCCCATCCGCCGCGTCATGGAGGATGGCACCACCGCCGACGAGTTCCTTCAGAGTATCCAGTATCGCGGTAGTGTGGCGCCGGGTAGCCTCAGAAGCCGTGCGCCATCCATCCGTGAGGTCAGGGTACAAAGTGACTTCCAGGTGCTGCACTCGCACATCGCGGAGATGGAATACTTCATCGCTTTCGCCGAGAAGGTCCAGCAACTCGAAGCGGTCTTCGGTGATCCTGAACTGCAAAAACAGATCAAGAATACCTCCACCGAGTTGATGTGGAAGGAGCTTAAAAAAGACCTGGACTATTTCGCGAAGCGTGGGCGCGACGTAGCTATCATCAACGAGAGTATCCTGACCACCCTGATGCGTAACTTCTCCTTTGCGCAGCTCGGCGCCAAGCCTCAGATTGGCTTGAAGCAGATGGCGTCGTTCGCGGCCTACGCGCAGAACGTGTCAAGCGTGGACTTTACCGCCGGACTGTTGGCGTTTGCAGCCAATCCGCGAAAAGCGTTGCGGGTACTCAACAAAAGTGAACTATTCCGTGATCGCGGCTACAACATCGATCAGGACTACCAGGCCATCCTATCGGATAAGAGCTTCTTCAACTTTATCGGTAAGAGACCGACGCTGGCGAAGATATTGATGCTGCCCATCAAGTATGGTGATAAGACCGCCATCGCGATTGGAGGCTACGCCTTCGTTCACGCGCGGATGAAGCATGTCTCTGAGGCGCAGGCGCTGGAGGAGTTCGGTCGCATGACCGTCGCCACGCAGCAGTCAACTGATATCGATCAAATGTCCTCACTGCAACGCACCAGCAGCCTGATGCGGGTGGCGACGCAGTTCATGTCGTCCGCTAACGCGTTGACGCGTGCTGAGTATAACGCCATCCTAGACAGGCGCGCGGGACGTATTACCCGCAAGCAGTTCGCCAAACGTATCCTCATACTTCATATCGTGATACCGACGCTGATCCAGTTCATCGCCAACGGTTTTACCTGGGACGACGAGGATCAAGGGCGCGCGGCGCTACTTGGTACGATGAATGGCCTCTTTATTATTGGGGATGTAGCTGACGGCCTCGCGCGTATGTTAACCGGCGGCTCCGATGCAATTGTTGACATAGAGGGCCGGCACCCGGCTGAGTTTACGCAAGACATCTTCGAGGCGCTCTTAGAAGTTCAAGAGAACGGCTTTGACTTTGAAGATATTATGGAAGAATCGAAAGCGCTCGACCTATTCCTGAAGGGTACAGCAGCGGTGACGGGTTTGCCGCTGCACACCCTCATGGATGAGATACGTGGACTCGCCAAGCTCACCGAGGCCAACGACTTCGAGGATTTACGAGAGGCGTTGATGATGTCGGGCGGTTACTCTGGCTTCGCAATCGACAACGCACTGGATAATTAGCCGGTATTTGTGTTAATAATAGCACAGAGGATGTAATATTATGACTTTTAGTACGACTATCACACGAGTCAGCACTGCCGGTGACGGCTCTGCCACGGCGTTCAGCTTTCCTTATTTGTTCTTCGCCGACGCTGATCTTGTAGTCACGTTGACGGTGGACAGCACCGGCGTGGAGACGGTACAGACGATCTCTACCCATTACACCGTAGTGGGCGCGGGGGTCGCTGCTGGTGGCACCGTGACGATGGGTTCGGCGCCTGCGTCGGGTGAGACGCTGCTGATCTCCCGCGTAGAGCAGTTCACGCAAGGACTTGACCTTGTCGAGAACGATAATATGCCATCCGAGTTGGTCGAAAAACAGTTCGATATCCTGACCATGTTGGCGCAGCAGACCGACACACAGGTCGGACGCTCACTCAGATTTGTTGAGAGCTACGCCGGCAGCGTCGATCCTCGTATGCCCGCGCCTGTGGCTGGCGCGTTTCTAGCGTGGAACGCCGCAGGGACCGCCATCACAACATCCACAGACACTGCTGCTCAGTGGTTGGGCGGCAACGGCACAGCGTCGCTTCCGTATTATAGTTGGACTGCCGATCCAAATTCTGGATTCTACTCCATCGGTGCAGACAATGTCGGTCTCTCCCTTGGTGGCACTAAGCGCGTTGATTTCGCTGCCGCGACTACAGGGTTCACGGGCGAAGTAACCGCCACGGGGTTTACCGGCACGCTGGACGGCACGCTGGGAGGGGGTACACCCGCCGCCGCCACCGTAACAAGCCTGACATCGGGCGGCACTATCGTCTCAGATACGGACAGCACAGACGACCTTGGCACAACCGGTGTAAGGTGGAGGAAGCTCTGGGTGGACGACATCCAGACTACGGCTGACGCCGCCATAGCGGGCGATCTCACCGTCACCGGCGATCTCACAATCAACGGCACTACGGTTACGAATGACGCCACGAACACAGTAATCAAAGACCCCTTGATCGAGTTAAACACCGGGGCCGGCAGTAACGCCAATGACCTTGGGCTGGTGATGGAGCGCGGCTCCACCGGCAATAACGCCTTCATGGGTTGGGACGAGAGCGCCGATAAGTTTGCGTTTGGCACCACTACCGCCACTGGCGCTTCGACCGGAAACATCACCTACGCTGACGCGCAAGTGTTAGCAGAAGGCGCGACCTTCTCCGGCACCTCG
>Ga0302122_10000964_pt1 | contig 18102 bp, 9 predicted proteins | sample CB21_SCM_MG_FD_203115 | JGI IMG/M metagenome (GOLD analysis project Ga0302122, IMG submission 203115) | Marine microbial communities from Western Arctic Ocean, Canada - CB21_SCM | ecosystem: Environmental > Aquatic > Marine > Oceanic | place: Canada: Western Arctic Ocean | collected 2017-09-28
GTCGGGCGCGCCCGGGCGCGCCGACGCGTACGCGAAGGAGTTGTTCCAGGGCGGCATGGTCGATGAGTGCGTCGTGTAACGCGTTCGTTTGGCTGCCTCGGCTTGGGGCTATAAGCGCTTCGTGTCACGTGTTGGCTGCCTCGCGCGTGTGGGCTGCGACGGCGGCGATTTGCGGCCTGGCTTCGCACAACGCCGCGCCTTGATGAAACCCTGGGGCTGGCTCCGGCGCTGCATGCAGAGGGGGTTTCCAAAGCGGAGGATGCTCCGAAGGCTATCGAGCATGCACTACTCAGTATAGCCCTCCGGGTAATCGTCTTAGAGTTGGCGGCTGCAAAGCCTCGAAAGACCGCCTCGATGCTCCAGCAAATTTGCAAAGCGCCGCACTTGGACAGGACGCGCACGCCATCATTCGTGGGGAGAAGCTGCCTCGCGTGGTCGGCTCCTCCTCTTCAGGGAGGGTTGCGGTGATTGCGCGCGTCTGCCTCCGCCACGAGCAAAACACAGGCACATCTGGAGAGGCTGCCCACAAAGGTGCCGCAGCGCTTGGCCGCGTCTACGCCGACAGCCATGAGCTCCCTCGCGGCGCTCCAGGCCGAGAATGCGCGCCTGAAGGCCGAAAATCAGCGCCTCCAGGCGGCGCTCGCGGCGCGCGACACGGACGCGGATTTGTTGCAGACGCTCGGGCGGAGCCCGCCGCGCGGCCGGACGCTCGCTGGCCAGATCGGCGCCAGGAGTCTCTCGCCCGGCTCTGAATTAGAACGGCGGCCGCCGACCGACGAATTAGAATTAGAACGGCGGCCGGCGGCCGACGCGCTCGACGGCGTCGACAACGACCTCGCGAAGTTGCTCGAGGAGGGCCTGCCCGATGGCCTGGACGATCCTATTCCGCCCGAGCTTCGCAAGGCGGCGGCCGAGGCGCGAAGCATGCTCGCCGACGCGGCGGCGAAGACCTTGGACGACGCGCCTCTCGGCGAGGAGGAAGCGGAAGAATTGCCCGATTGGCTCAAGGAAGGCCTCGACCCGAAAATCCCCAAGCACCTGAAGGAGGCCTTCGGCAAGGCCAAGAAGTTCAAGAAGAAGCCCCTGCCGCGGTTATCGAGCAGTTACGGGCAAGGCGCCGCGGTGATGGGCAAGATCAACCCCTTGGCCGGCGCCACCATCGCCAAGAAGGCCGCAATGCGTCTTGCGGACCGGGCCCGGCGGAAGGCGGAAAAGGCGCCCTGGGGGCGCGGCACGCTCCAGTTTCACTCGCTAAGTGCGCCGCAGACGTTGCGGGCGCTCCCGTCGATCGTGTGGGGCAGGCCCCGGACTGTAGGCCATGAGATGGATGGTACAGATTCGGCGCTCGTGTGGCCCGACCTGGCTGAGCTCGTGAATGACATCTGTCCCAAGAGCGGGGTCCTGGTGAGCGATCCGCAGGGCTTCCCGCTGTCGTTCTTAGACGAGCTCCAGAAGAGGTTTCGGAGGGATGCGACGTCCACGGACCAATTCGACGAGTTCGAGACGACAGGCAGGTCGAACGGTCATGATATGCACTTGCAATGCATGTGCCTCCCGCCAAACTTCGAGACGCGGTTACACGGCCACGTAGCCATCGAACTGTGCTATGTCCTGAGCGGGACGTTAACGGAACACAAGCTCCATTGTAATGTACCATGCCTCGGGAAAGATGAGGAGAAGGTGCCCGCCTTGGATTTGTCCGGCGTGAGCCCCGCCCCGAAGACGTCGGCGGAGACGAAGCCTCCGCGCTGCGGCGACGTCCCCGAAACTGCGTGTTGGAGGGAGACCGAGGTTGAGGTGGGCGAGTACCTCCACAATGACGTGGGATCCGTCCATCAGATCACCAGTGGGTCCGACGGCGCGTCGCTTTTGCTCCTATGGTGCGGCGTCGATGAGCCCTACACGCGCGACCGCGTCCACTGCGCCCTGGACGAGCTTCGCGTGCGCCGCGGGGCGGGCGCTGCTTACGAGACGAGCGACACCTCGCCGCTGCGGCTGCGCGAGGGGACCTGGTCGAACCGGGGCGAGCCGTACTTTTCCGTCGACGACCAGATCCTGGCCGAGATGCGGGCCGAGGGGCTGCTCGAGGAGCCGCCGGAACCGGCGGTGGACCCCTTTGCTGCTACGGCGGTGGACCCATTTGCGAGTGGGGAGGGCGAGAAGCAGGGGCTGCTCCACTCCCAGCACTGGCGGCGGCCCGCGGAGCCGGAACCAGAGGTTTCGCCCGTGCCAGTGGACGAGAGATCATGGGGGTCCCTGCACCAGGCGCGATAACGATGTGTAGTACTAGTAGTGGTTCTGGGCCTGGCACCGTCTCCGAGCCTCCGCCCTGAATTGCGTCCGAGTCCGGGCAGACTCTGTAGTACCCAAGTGGAAATTATGTTCGGTGGAACTGCACGCCCACCCCGACGCCATCGCCGCGGGGCGTCGTGAATCACATGTTAGGTCTTACTACTTAAAAAACCGCGACGCGCCTTTTTGGCCGTCGGCGTCTGCGCCGCCTGCATCGCTTTTTGTTTGACGGCCGCGGGCACGTCGAGGCGGTTGATGGCGAGGATTTTTTGTTGTTTCGTGGTCGATGCGTCGGCGAGGATGGCGTCGATCTGGGGCTTGGCGTCTTCCGCGGCGATCGCCTGGCTCTCGGCCTCGAGCCGCTTTGCGATCGCCAGCGACGCGGTCTCGGCCTCGCGGTCGGCCGCGAGGTCCTGCTCCGCGGGCGCGGGGGTCGCCACTGCGGGCGCTGACGGGGTCTTCTCCGGCGAGACGGCGCTCGTCCGCCCTTTCTCCGGCGAGACGGCGCTTGGCCGCTTGGCCGGCGAGGAGAAGAGGCGCTTGAAGAGAGAGGGCGCCGGCGGGGGTTTCCCTTTCCCGCCGCGGCTCGTCTTCGGCCGCGCGCTGTTCTTCGGCAGGCGCGATTTCGTCGTCGCGAGCGCCTCCTCGCCGGGCGAGGCCGGGAGCAGGTCCACGGCCACAGGGTCGCACCCCGTGTGCAACGATAGGGTCTGGGACTCGACTGTGGCATTATCTTCCGCCTCCCGCAGCACGCGCTCGGCCTCCTCCTTCTCCCTAATTTCCTCCTCCACGAGCCCCTTCTTCACGGCGGCGATCCACTCGTCCATGTCGATCTCGCCGCTCTTATCGGAGTCCATCTCCTCTAAACCCTTCTGCAGTTTTTCGGGGACCAACAGATCTCGGAGGGCCTTTTCCTTGCACTCCTTGAGGAAGCCCAGGACGCGCTTGTCACTTTTTACGGCCGTCAAAATCTCGTCCATGGACAGCGTCCCCGACTGGTCCGCGTCCATGATCATGAAGCACGTCGTCGCGGCGTTCAGGGCCTTCTGCTGGCGCGTCGGTCCCCTTCTCCTCGTCTCCACGGCCTTTTCCCCCAAAACCAACCGCTTCAGCCTCTTCTTGATTTTTTCAAGGAGCGTGTCCTGTTGTTTTTCGTCCACCTTCACGGACTGCCGATACCTCTCCCGTAGAGCCGCCTGGGCGTCTCTTTTTTTCTGCCGTTCGCGAATCATCTTCTGGTCCGTCCATCGAATCACGTAGTACTGCATCTCATAGGCCTCGCGGCCGACCAGGTCCTTCCCTTCGGAATGTAATCTAGACTGCTTCAGCTCCAACGATTCCATCCCGGCCGGCTTGGGGATCGACTCGTCATCGTCCGTGGCCGCTCGATTGGCGTAGGCCTCCTGCTTGGCGCGCATCTTGGCCGCGGCCTTGTCCATGGCGTCGTCCTTTTTCTGCTGGATGCTCCGCATGTGGTCGGCGTCGTCCCCAACCAGCATGGGGTCGATGCTTGGCGCGGGGATGGTGCGCGTGTAGCGCTTCCGTACGGAATTCACGCCGGCCTTGACGCCGTCGCTCTCGGTCTTGTACCGTTTTACCGTTCGTTCCCCGACGCCGTGCGTGGCCTTGACCTTGTGCCGGTCGTGCGCGTGCTTCAGCATGTGGGGCAAGATATCTTCTTCAAAGCCTTCTAGTAGGACGCCCTCCTCCGTGCGTTTTCGTATGCTTTGCAAGGACGCGAGCCGCTTCTCGCGTTCAGTGTCCATCTCCTTGTCCTTCGCACCGACTTCACAGGACACGCGCCACGGCGACTTGCCGCCCCGCTCGCTCAGGACCATGGCGCCCTGCCTATTGTCTTTGAGCCGCAGGTGCATGGGTATGGCCGCCTCCTCGCTCAGATCCACATATCCTGAATTCCCTTTTTTCTTGTTTCGCTCGCCGAACGCGTGTCCAATTGCATCTTCTTCTTCTACAACCTCCTCCCGCAAGCCCGGCATGCCGTCGTAGAAGAAGGACGACTCCCGCTTTTCCTTCGCGCTGAGCGTCCAGCTGCCGTGCTTGCTCTCGAGGGGGCCCGAGCAAAAGGTTTTGCGTTGCGGCACTAAGGGCTCCGCGGGCGCTTCGGCGTCTTCGGTGTCGGCATCATCACCGGCTTCGGCGGCTATGCGCATTGCAATGCCTTCTCGGAGGCTCCGCGGGGGCTCCTCTAGGGTCGCGGCGAAGCCCACATGCCGGCTGGGCTCCTCCGCGACCGGGGGTGTATAGCGCAGGCCCATCATGGCGCTCTAGTCCCTAGCTCTTAGCTAAGCTTCCCCCATCATGGCGCTGCGTCCGGGGCTGGTCCCATGGACTGGGGCTGCGCATATGCGTCCCGGGCTGTCTCCGGACGGATTTATTTAGATGCCGTGCGTCCCAGAGCTGCGTTCTTTAGATGTGTGGTCCCGGATTGTGTCCGCGCTATGCCATGAAATGGTTTCCCCCTGGCGCTTAAGTTTGGCGCTGATGCGCCCTGGGGGCAGACACTGCTGCGCGGGACGTCTACAGACGCGTGACAAAGCTGGCGGCGGGCTTTTTTTATGCTTCCCGTTGTAATATTCGGGTTTTCAACCCGTACTTTTAACTGTGTGCGCGACGCGCGTCCATAAGGCGCTTGTCTGTGGCTGCAGGCACGCGGCAGAGACTCTCAGTTGAGAGCTGCAGCATCGTCGCTGCGCCGTCTTCCTTGAGCAGCGGCAGCGGCACTCAAAAGCTGCTCCTCGCTCTTTTAGCTGTATAGACGCCGCGCGGCCGCAGCGTTGCCGCGACGTGACAGCTCTGAGACGCACAGTGCGCCCCCGCGTCCCCTCCTTCTTCCCACCGTCGTTCGTTCGTCGCTTGAGCCAATGACTTGAAAAATTTAGCGCACCGCCGACGACAAAAGCCGCAAGGCTTTTGTACGAGGGCGGGCCGTAACCGAGACCGCAATGCGGACCACTACTACTCCACACACCCATAGAAGCTGAGGCTCCTTTTGAGCGATGACGAACAAACACTAGTCTATACAAGCTACGTCTGAATCATGCCAAAATGGTATATGTCGATTTCATTCCTGTGGTTCCGAGCTCACAGGTTTATGATGGAGGAGCCGCCGCTAAGTGAGGCGCCCGCGCCCGCGCCCGCGCCCGCCCAGAGCTGGGTCCAGACGGAGCGCGGGCCCGTGCCGACGCCGGCGATGATGCGCGCCATCCAGGCCGACGTGGCCGCTAGAAATGCGGAGGCCGCCTGGAACGACGACCCGGCGAACCGGCCCACGCGGAACCCGCCGAAGAGGCGGGGGGCCGACAACCCCCTCAAAAAAAGAGGCCGGGACGATAGGGAAGTCGAGGAGCTCGACGCGAAGCTGCGGGACATGAAAGCGCTGCGGGAGCGGGTCGTCGAGCACATCGCCCTCTGCAAGCAGCACGGCTACTGCGGCTACGCGCGCGACGGCGAGGATCCTCCTTCTGATGCGCCGCAGTCGCTGCCCGCGCCGGACGCGCCGCAGCCGCCTCCTCGCGAGCCGCTGCCGCCGTCCCCTCCGAACGCGCCGCGCGTCGGCGACCAGTTCCAGGCAGATATGCCGGACTAGGGTCACGGCCAAGTTGATTTCTGTATTTGTTCAAGTTGATTTATAATTTATCACACTACATGTTACGACCTAGCGCGTCCAGGCCTGCCAATTCATGAACTTCTGGATGTCGGGGTCCGATAATAGTCCAACCAGGTCCGCGCGCTCGACTACTGAAGCGACGTCGCGGCTGATCTCCTCCTGCACGAAGAGGTCCGCGAGGTGCGGCGATATGCCCATCTCCGCCAACAGGGATACGGCGTCGGCACGCGGGGCCGAGGCCATTGGCGGGGGCGGCGGCGGCGCGTAAGCGGGCGCCGGTGGCGCGTAGGAGGGCGCCGGCGGCGCGTAGGCGGACGCCGCTGGTGGCGCAGAATAGTAGGCGGGCGCCGTCCGCGTTTCCGCGAGGGACGCGGCCAGAGCTCGGCGCAATTCGTCATCATCGTCTTCGTCAAGCACCGCGGCAACCGAGTGCACGTAATGCGGAGAATGGGTATCCGTGCGACTAGCGGCGAGGGCCCGCGCTAGATCGGCGTCCTCCGAAGACACGGGCGCCGGATGCGGCCGCGCGGGCGGCACGGCTTCGCACGAGGCGGCCAACGCGCGCGCCAGGTCGGCGTCCTCGGACGAGGACGGCGGCACCCACCGCGGGGCTCGTGCTACCGGCGGTGGCATTGATCTTGTCTGAACCCACGTGGGATTCGAGGGCGGCGGCACGCCGGGGACGAACGCCGGCGCCGCTGCGTCGACGCTCAAGCCCGTAGCTCCAGGCCGGTAAGGAATCATTCCCTTGATCGCCGCCACGGCTTTCGTGGGCGCATAGTCCTCGTCGACGCAGAAGATGTTGTCAAAGCCCTCGTTCTGACGGATCGGTCGGAACTCGGAAGACATCATCCTTACGATGCGCCGGCACTCGCGATTCCTTCTATCAAGTCCTCCCTCGTGGTTTTCCCGCGCCTCGCACCGCTGCGCGCACAAGTCCGCGGGCGTTCGGAATTCAAGCGCAACGACGCGGGCTCCATGCTTCTTCGCGAGCTTTACCCAGTGCGCGCGCTGCGTCTTGTCCACGTTCGTGCGATCAACGAAGGCGGCATCGCCGCGCAGAAGTGCTGCGTCGACGGCGCTGATGACGCGCTGTCGAGACTTGAGCACATCCTGGCAGTAGCGGTCGACGCCGGTAACGGATGCGAAGTGCTTCTGGAAGAAGGTGCTCTTGCCGGCGCCGGGCAGGCCCACACATACTATCACAAGGCCGCGCGTCGACGGCGCGGGCGCCGCGCCGTCTGCCGATGACGCGCTCCACGCGGACGCCGTCCGCGGCCGACCCGCACGCGCCTCACCGACGGCGGCGCCTGCCGACGACGCCTCGTCGAGCGCCGCTCGCCGCGTCGGCGCCTGGAACCAGTCTTTGGGGGCAGCTTGCGTCGCCCGCCGCGCCTTCGGCCGGGGCTTCGGTCGCGGACTCTCCCGCTTTTCCTCCTCTTTTTCGGCCACGTGCAGCGTGCACTGCTCCAGGTTCATCTCGACGGGCGGCGCCGCCGGCGCGGGCGGCTGTTCCAGCTTCTTCTTGGGCGCGGCGCGGCGCGGCGGCCGGCGCGGCGCCGCGGCCGGCGTTTTGTCCTCGAGCTCGACGAACGCGTGGCCGGCCTCGGTCCAGGCGCGCCGAATGATGACGACGCCCTTGCCGTTGCACGACCCGTCGCACTGCTTGTCCCACAGATCATGTCCATCTTTCTTAACACGACTGCGATCCTGCGTGCCGCGCCAGACCATTTTTCTCATCAGCTTCGTCGGTTTTTTGCAGTGCGGGCAGGATGCGCCGTCGGGCGCCGGCGGGACCGTGGCCCGGTGCTCTGCAGGGAGCGCGGCCCAGAACGCCGCGAAGGTCTGGACGTCGACGCCGCCGCCGATGCGCTGGTGCCACTCCCGCGCATGCACGCTCATCGCGGTATAGGTCGTCACGTGTTCTTTGCCGTTGGCGCCGCCGATCCACGTCTTCCCCTGGCCCCGGAGCGCAAGAATCGTCTTCGCCTTGACGCCGGAGACGCAGGGCCCGTTGCACTCAGCCTTGTTGCGAGTATCGATGAACACCTTGCGCCGGCATTGTTGGCAGCGCGACCCGTCCTTCGGCGGCTCGGGCAAAGAACGGGTGCCCGGCTCGAGGCGTAGGAAGTCTATGATGAACGCCTTCATCGCTTTCGGTTCGGTGATGCCGAGGCGCTGCGCCCAGGCGGTCGCGTTCTGCTCCGGGTTGTTACAAAGCTCGGCGCGTAGGTTTCCCATCTGTTTGGCGCCCCGCTTGCTCTTGCCGCGATCATCACGGGGCATGGTATTGATCGCAGGGCGAATGCACAGCTATGCGGCGAGACGCCCGTCTGAGAGGCGACCCAGCGCGCGCCTTGTATGGTGGGCTAACGCACGGCTATGCCGCGAGAAGCCTGTCTGAGAGGCCCAGCACGAGCCTTGTGTGCAACACACAATCCGCAGTGCAGCACCGCAGCAGTGTGCAGCGCGATGTGGAGGCACCCTACAACTGATAGATATTGCTCCAGCGCTCGCCGTGCTTGTGCAGCCGTCTACGCGCAGCCAAAGCTAGCTTTTACGCGGGAAAACCCGTGTACAAAACCCGTATTTTGCAGTTTTACTAACAATAAAAGCTAAGGTTACTCCTCCCCACCGCTCATCTCCCGAGCGAACTGGACGAGCCGGTGGTCGTCGTCGATGTCCTCGAAGCCCGTCGGCCACTCGCGCCACCACGCCGCGCCGCCGACGGGCTTCGAGGGCCCGACGAAGGCGTCCCGGTACTTGGGCAGGACGTAGAACGTCGAGGCCCGCAGGCCCCGGTAGCCCCGGATGCGCGTGATGTAGCCCGTGAAGGTCGACCACCAGGTCCCGAGGAAGACGGGCGCGGCCCCGCAGATCAGCTGCTCGACCATGCCGGCCCAGTTGGGGTCCTCGTCCAGGGCGGCCTTCAGGAGGGAGCCCTCCGTCGCCAGGTCGTCCAAGAAGACGAGGTCGTACTTGTCCCGCAGCGGCGCGAAGAAGGCCCGTTTCCGCTCGTCCGTGGCCACGTAGATCAGCGCGTCCTGTGCGACGCCCTCGACCGCCTTGAGCACTGCCTGAGCGTTGACCTTGGCCTCCGTGAACTGGAAGTCGCCCCGCCGCACGTGGATGCCCGTCCAGTTGCGGCCCTGCGCGCGTTCGCTTAAGACATCGATGACTTCCGCCGCGGCGCACTGGATCTCGCGTCTATATCTAAGTTCGTCCCGCGCGACGCGCCGCGCCGCCCGCCCCAAATCCGCGCGCGCCCAGCGCATGAAGGTGTAGAAGTGGGTCAGGAAGCGCAGATCTCGTTTCGAATCGGTCGCGAAGTGGATCGTGGTCGCATTACTTGAAGCATCTTTATCCACGTCCACGAGGTTCCGACCCGCGGCGTGCCGTCGAAGGGACTTCGTCGTCTCGGCATCGGGCGCGCCGAAGCGACTCCCGAGCACCAAAAAGTCCGTCCGCGGCTTCCACAGCACGGTGTGCGCGAGCGCCCGTAACTTAAGATGCAAGGCATTGCACGCCGCCAGGTGCTCGTCGCCGCACCCACTCACACTTGGAGACCCCGTCCGCTCCTTCAAATAAGCTTCGGTCGACGTCACGCCGCCCGAATTTCGGATCAGATCCAGGTCGTAAAAGTCGAAGGGCCCGTGGGCCTTCGAGGCCTTGGAGACCAGATACAGGCGAGCCTTCGCCGGTAATACTAGAATCCGGCCCGTGCTCCACGCGAACAAGGCCGCGGTCTCCATGCCCATGCGGATGTTGTTCCACCCGCCGTGGTCCGGCTCGAACGTGACGTAGCGCTTCTCCGCGGCTTCCGACGCGTGGCGCCTCCTTAACGTTCGTCTCGCTCTAGATGGTGCGCGCCAGTAGGTTGCGGAAGCGCACGCCTTCGGGGGCGCCGCGGCGGGCGCCGGCGTCGCGGCGACGGGCGCCGGCGTTATGACTGGCACACCAACGTCGACGGCTGATTCAACCGACGCGCCGCCGGCCTTGTCGTCGTCGTCCACGTACGCCTTTTCGCCTCTTTTCCGCTTCGCGAGCACGTTCGGGAACTCGCGCAGCTCCGGGGCTGGCGCACCGCCCCCCAGCATCCGCAGCGACTCCGCCACATTCGGACCCGCGTTGTCGAACACCCGCTTCGACGTCACAACGATGCCCGGCGGCGGCGTGTACGTCCGGTTCGCGAGCGGTATCTCCCCGAAGTCCAGGGGGTCGTAGTGCTTGTCGTAGAGACAGTCCGCCTCCTCGAAGAACGGGAGCGGGAGCGTGTCCAGCTCGCGGGCCACGCGCGCCCAGAGCACGGCCGTCTCCTCGAAGTGCTTGCGCAGGTCCGCGGGCCGGTGGGGGTCGTAGTCCTCCTCGCTGAAATCTTCCTTCGCGTAGCCCAGGGCCGCGGCGTGCGCGCCGGGGTCGACGAGCTTCGGCTTCGGGCGATCGGGGTTCCCCCGCTCGGCCCTTCCGTGCACCTCGACGGCGCGCCGGGCGCGAAGGACGCCGTCTTCCTCCTCGGCGAAGGCGTGCGGTTCCTCGACGGGGCGTTCGTCCGTCGCCGCGACGGCCTCGACGGGTCGCTCGTCGTCGGGCTCCGCGACGCCCTTCGCCGCGGCAATGAGCACGTCCGCGCCGTCCGTGGGCACGCGCACGAAGTGCTCACGCCGGTGCATCATGTGCCCGAGGTGTGCGAGCTCGCCCTCGGCGGCGTGCAGCGACTGCAGCATGCCGTGGTTCGAGACGAAGACGACGAGGGCGAACAGCACGACGCCGACGATCACGTGCAGCAGCGAGCAGCGCCGCCGCGGGCGCGGCTCCATCTGCATGGGTAGAGGTGCGGCTGCGCGTGCTACTGCCCGTTGCGCTGCTTGTGCTGCTGGTTGTTATGCAGGCCTGCACCAGTGCAACGAGCACGCGGCGGCGCGGCTGGGTCGCAACGCGTCCGCAGCTGTCGATGACCAGACGAGCGTGAGTCTAGCTATAGCGCTCGTGCGCCCATTTTTCACTACGAGCTTGTAAATATTTACAAATAATTGCAAGGTAAAACCCGTGTATAAAACCCGTCGATTAGCATGCCCGGCCCGGCGAGCTTTTTTATAAAAGCACTTTGCGTAACGCCGCACCGCTGAGACCAGAGTATTGTTTATAGTTCGCAGCGCTCAAAGCGAGCCGCGGTGCAACTTGTAGACCACACGGCATTCTAAGCGCATAAGTGAGCACATCGCCGCTATGGGGCGAAGGAAAGCCGAAGCGATGGAAGCCGAAGGGGGCCAGCAGGACTGGGGCGCCTCGCGCAAGAACTACTACGGCGGCGACACCGCGGATTTGGAGATCGGCCAGAAGGACGGCGACGCCGTCGAGGAGGAGGAGCTCGCGCGCCTCCAGCAGCGCGAGCAGCTCGAAGTTCTGGATGAGGACGACTTCGCGCTCGACGGCGACGACGATCCGGAGGACGCCCCGGACGCCCAGGACCTCTTCGCGGCGCTCGGGCGCACGGGCGACGCGCGGTTCGTCGTGGACCGCAAGGGCGCCGCCGACGAGGCCGTGGCATTATTGGAGGAGCCGGTGGCGGGCGCCGAGCCGGCGGCGACCGTGCTGCGGTTATTACGGGAGCAGGCGGCGCTCGGTTTGCTGTGCGACGCGGGCTTCTACGAACTGTTACGGGCCGAGGGCATCGATCCGACGCAGCACCCCATCGCGCGGCGGTTACCCACCGCCGTGCGTGCCTTCGAGAGCGCGGCGAGCCTGGAGGCACCCGCGGTTGTGGCGGTTAAGCAGGTGGCGGACGCGCCGGAGGAAGCAACGGAGGACATGATCGCCGCCGCGACCGCGCGCCGGCAAAAAAAGCGCCAGAAGTACGAGGTGAAGCCGCGCTTCGGCGGCTGGCGCGACCAGTTCGACGCGCCGGCCGCCGACGACCGGCGCGCGGCCTCGCGCGCCGTCGTGCGCAACAAGGGTCTGGCGCCCCACCGCACCTCGAAATACCGGAACCCGCGGGTCAAGAAGCGCATCAAGTACGGCAAGGCCCTCGTGCGGCGCAAGGGCCAGGTGCGCGAGATGCGCAACGAGAAGGAGGGCTACGCCGGCGAGACCACGGGCGTGCGCCGGGGCGTCGGCAAGAGCCGGCGGATCGCATAATTGTCTACTGTGGAAGTACTTATACCCCGTCGGCGTAGCCCCGGAGGTCCTTGCGCACCGTCTCGCGCAGCGTCCTGACCCGCGCCAGGCGCTCGGCCGCGGTCAGGTCGGCCTCGGTCGCCCGCGCGGACGCCTCGTCCAATCGGTCGTCGCGCCGCTTGTAGGACACGCGCTCGTGCCGGTCACGCGCCGCGTCGTAGAGGTTGGCCAGGTCCGCGAAGGGCGACTGCGGCGTCCGCGGCGCTCTCCGGTAGCCGCCGGGCGGCGGGGAGCGCGAGGACCGCCAGTAGCCGCGCTCGGAGGGGAGCGCGCCGCCGTCGTAGCGCTCGAAGGAGCCGACCAGGCTCCGCGGCCGCTCGACGCTCCGGGACCGCTCGACGCTTCTGGGAGGTCGCCCCGCGACGTCCACGACGCGCGGCGGCCGCGCGGGGCCCGCCGCCAGGAAGCGGTCGATGGCCTCCTCCGTCTCGAAGCGGTGGGCGCGTGCCCCGCCCAGGCTCAGGTCGCCGGGCTCGTCCCGCGGTTCGCTACCACAGTCCGAGCCCAGGTCATCGACCAAAGCCTCCCTTCTCAGGGTCGACTCCTTCTCCGCTTCATCGACGCGCTTCTCGAACTCCGAGATCTCCTGGGCCATGAGCCGCTTCTTCTCGGCCTCGTCGGGCTTGCCCCTGAACTCCGGGTCCTCGAGGATCGCGGGCCTGTCGTCCGGTTTGGTCTCGCCGTCCGCGGCGACGATGGTGGCGGCGCCCAGGCGCTTCTGCATGAGCCCCAGCGCTAAATCGAGTTCGGCCCCTATACCCTGGGACGTCTCGGCCAGGGAGCAGGTCGGCCGCGACTCGCGCGGCCCGGGCGCCGGCGGGAGGCGCGAGTCGAGGAGCCGCTGCTGCTGGTGCATCGGCAGGCGCACGTCGTTGTGAAAGAGCTGCGGCTGGTGCTGGTGCGCCGGCGGGTAGCCTCCACCGTACTGCTGGTGCTGCACCGGCGGGTAGTGAAACACAGCATCATTTAGAGTAGCGGCGCGACGCGCGGGCGGCAGCGGCTCCTCGCCATCCAGGCTCCGGCGCATGTCGCGGATCGGCCCGAGGTACGCGTCGTCCTCCCGTCTCCCTCCTTCGAGCTGCGCGTCGCACTCGCCCAGGGCGATGGCCGCCTCCATCAGTTCCAGCGAGTGCTTGGCCCGGATCTCCTTCTCGATATCGGCCCGTTCTAGCCCGCGCTGCTTCTCGATGGCGTCCTGGGCCGCCTGCTCCGCCGCCTCCTTGGCCTGGTACGACTTGGTGAAGGTGTACAGCGCGGCGTCCAACGTCTCGGAGATCTGACTGAGCGTCTGGGGGCCCGTCATCATCGGCGCGGCTTGGACAGTAGAGTCGTACAGCGGCTCGTACGTTTGATTTTCCTGCGGTAGTAAATCGGTGCAGCTCAGGCGCTGCGTGAGCGTGCCGAGGGCCGCATCTAAATCGGTGGCGATGTCGCTCAGGCAGCGCGCGTCCATGGGCTCCTTCACATCGGTGGTCTCCTTCGCATCCGTCTTCTTCAGCCTTCGCCGCGCCTCGGCCACCAGGCTATCGCTTGCGTAGTAGTCCCCGTCGTTCACCGTGTCGGCCGCCATGTCGAAGTCGTCGAAGAAGCCGAAGCCCTTCAACTTCTCCGTCACGTCGTGCTCGCGCGCGCGCCCGCCGTGGCTCTGCGCCGTCTCCAGGCGCGAGGCCCAGCCCGCACTCGGCGCGCGCTCGTTCCGCTTCTCGCGCGGGTCCGCGTCCCAGTCCACGTCCACGGAGTGCCTCGCAAACTCCGCGAGGTCCCAGGACTTCCTCGCGGCCCGGTCCGGGCTCAGCGTGGGCACCGGCGCGGGCCGCGTCCGCAGGAACTCGTCGTACTCCGCCGAGCGCGCCGTGCGGTCCATCTGGCGGCGTCCGGTCCGGGCGCGCGGCCGCCAGACCTCGTCGAGGTCCTCCTCGTCGTCGTCGCGGGACGCGCGGTCGTCGCGCGCCGCGCGGTCGTCGCGGTCGCGGGACGAGCGGAAGTCGCGCAACGTAGAGCCCCTGAAAGACGTCGCGGTCCTCGCGGCGCCCCGCAAACTGCGTCTCGGCCGCGCCGGGCTGCTGTCGGGGGACGAGCGGGGCATGCTGCTACTCGTCGGTAGGGCTGCGCACTGGTGAACGGGCGCCGGCAGCCGAATTTCTCGTGTGCGGTGCGCTTGCGGTTCGACGGCGCGGCAGCAGCCTCGGGGCAGCAACCGGTGGATTGTTAAGGGCTTGCCTTGCACCGCGCTCAAAACCGGCGCGGTTTGGGTTGTTGGCACCGGCTAAAAACCGAAGGGGGGGTAATTGGGGGGTGCAGGGTTCGGTAGCCCCTGGTTAGCGCAGCCAACCGATTCAAAACCGCACGATAACTGCCTCGCGGGTTTCTTTTTTTTACAGTCCCGCGAATTGCACATTCAATACGCTATCGGAGTAGAGACGGAAAGCCAAGTGAGTCGCCGATTGAGGGCTGAGGACGCAAAGTAGACAGCGCAACTTTCTAAAATTATCTATCCCCCCACGTCCTCCGCACACCCGTAGACGCCGTCGTCCGTGCCCGCGGCGTCCTCGTCGGCCGAGGCGTGCGACGCGACGTCCGGGCGAGGTTCGCGATGGTATCAAGCGGCCGGCCGGTGTCTCCAGCGCGTGGTTGAGGCCGCCCGCGGCCACCCTCGCCCTCGAAAAGCGCCGTCACGCGCAGCATCGGCCGCCCTTTGAACGTCAAAGGCGTCGCTTCCCCTTCGACGAGCGTAAAGCCGTCGACGTTCGAAACGGCGCTCGAGAGGCGCCGCACGTCCGGCTCAGCCTGTCCGGCGCTCCTCGCCCGACCCACGTATTCGAGCGTGCGCTCGGCGCTCGACGTGCGGCGCCACCGGCAGAACGCGCGATAAGTCCCGCGGTGCAGCCACGCGCGCAGGTACCTTGCGATTCTCCGCGCCGCGTTGCGCGTTTGCGCCCTCTCCGCCGCGCGGTGATGCCATCGCGCCAACATCGCCGCGGCGCGTTTCTTCGCGAGCGCCGCGAGCGCGAGGCTTTGCCGTCGCTTTCCCGCCGCGCGATGACGCCAGTGGCCAAGTGCGCGGGATGCGCGGCGCTTCCGGAGCGTCTCCAGCGTACGCTGTCGCTCTTCCACCCGGGCGGCCTCGCAGCTCCTCGCGGACGCGACGAGCTCGTTGGCCAGGACGATTCGCTCGGCCGCGGCCTCGGCCGCCCGGCTCCGCAGGCCCGCGACCTCGGCCTCGACCGCGACGCGCGCCTGGCGCTCGCGGCGCGCATCCTCGATCGCTTTTGTCAGTCTCTCCATCGCTTTCGCGCCTGCCTCGCTGAGGCTGGCCTTGCGCCGCTCGAAGTTCTCGCGTTCCCGCCGCAGCGCCTCGGCGTGATGGTCCGCCGCCTTCGCTACGTCGCGCGTGCGCGCCTCGAGCTTCTCGCAGAACTCGTCGCCCTCGAGCGCCAGGCGCCGCCGTAGGGTCGCGACCTGAACGCGTTTTTCCTCGACGGCCTCGTCCGCGCGCTTCGCGGCTTCAGCCAACGCGAGACGCGCGTCGTCGCGCTCCCGCTTCGCGTCATCGCGCTCCCTCTGCGCGTCGTCGCGCTCCCGCGCCAGGCGTGGTTCGAGCTCCGAGCGCGCCACCGCCAGCCCCTTTGCGTCGGAGATTTCGGCCTCGAGCACACTAATTCTTTCCGCCCGCTCGATGGCGATCCGCGTCGCGTCCTCGGCGGCGTCGACCGCCGCCTCCATTTGGTTCCCCACCGCGTCGAGCTCCTTACGCGACTCCTCCAGGCCGTCGGCGAGCGTTTTCCGCAGCGCCTCGGCGGCGTCGAGCTGCGCCTGCGCGTCCTCAACAATGTTCACGTTTTTGCGCTCCGCGGCGGCCCGCGCGGCCTCGGCGGCGTCGGCGCGGTCTCGTGCACCGCGCCGCTCCTTCTCGAGGCCGCGGTACGCGGCCACGTCGAGCGCGACGTACTGCTGCGCGCGCAGCGAGAGCCACGCATTCTGCAGGGCGCGGCGTTCCCGAGTCCTCACAATGGCCGCGAGCCGCGTCGCGCCCGCCGCGTTGACGTCCCGCGACGCGAGCGCGGCCGCGAGCCGGCCTTCCAGCTGGCGCACGGCCTGGAGCAGCGTGCTCACCTTGTCGCTGCGCGCCGTTTGCTCCTCGCGCTGCTCGTCGACAGAGGCGACGCGCCAGCGGTGGAACGCCGAATCCCGTGGCTTCGTCGAGATCCTCCGCATGGCGTTGCCCACGACCCGCGCGCCGTCGCGGCGCCGCGCGGCCCGGGCTATCGCGTTCATCGTGAGCCGGCGGCGCGCCTGCTCTGGGCCGTCGGGCATCGGCGGCCGCCGCGGTGGTGCGGGCGGCGGCGGCTCCTTGGCGATGTTCGGCATCGACGGCGGTGGCCGCCGCGGCAGTCGCGGCGACGCCGTCGGTGCGGGCGGCGTGGGCGGCGGCGTCTCCTTGGGCGGCGCTGGCGACACCGGCGAGAAGATCGGCGAGGATACGCGGTAGCGCGCGGCCGGCGACGACGACACGCGCCAGTGCGGGTCCTGCCCCAGGATGTCCATGGCAAAAGGGGAGTCCATGTCGTTGCGGGGCAGCCGCCGCTTCGGTGTGAGCAGCATGGTGTAGTGCGACGTATTCGCCCCGCGCGCGTTTCGCTTCGAGCGTCGTATTAGGCGCGCCTAAACAGGCACGCACTGTGCCAAGATGGAACGACGGCCAGGCCAAGCGTGACTGCTAACGTGAGTGTCGTAGGGATCGGTCCATGCTAGATAGATACCTTCGTAGCCTCCCGTTTCGCGTAAACGGCTAAAGTTTGGAATCCGGGTTTCTCTGACTCCCGGCGCCAATCTGCGTAGTGCGTGAGTGAAGGACGATCGTACACCACACGCATCAGTGCGAACTGCTAATTGTTATATTCACCTCACGCGCGCCGCTGCGAACGGCGTGCCGCGCAAGCAACACCACTGCGGAGAGCAGCATACCAACAGAGTCAGAGTGCAGCAACATCAACCATGGCCGCCAAGTCGAACCAGACCGAGCAAGAGACGGCGATGATGAAGCTCGTGACCATCGACGAGATCCACGAGGCTGCCAAGGTGGAGAGCCGCGAGGAGCACGCCGGGTGCGCGAGCCGGCTCACGCTCACGTTCCTCACGCCACTTTTAAAGAAGGGCTCCGAGATCACGTTGCGGGACATGGGCCGGCCCCTCACGAGCGACCGGGCCGCCGAGGTGTCGACGCGCTTCCGCAAGGCCTGGAACCCCATGGCCGCGAAGGCGATGGCGAGCGACGACAAAAAGGTGAAGGTGCCGGACCTCTTCGGGGCGCAACTGAGGTCGTTGGACGGCGGCTACGCCAAGTTCGGGGGGGCGCTGTTCTGCTACCTCGTTGAAGGCGTGTTGCAACTGGTGCCGGCCATCATTTTGGGGATACTGGTCAAACATTTCGAGGACGGCGGGAACCGCCTCAGCATGCGGGCGCAGTGGTTCTGCGTCGCGGCGCTGTACCTGGCCCCGACGCTAGGGTCCCTCTGCCGCTCGCGGTACGACACGTGCATGGTGCACTTTGGCAGCCAGATGTATTCTGCCGTATCACTAGCACTATATGAAAAAGCTCTGAGATTATCACCAACAGCCAGAGCGGAGTACGACACGGGCAAGATCGTCACGCTGTTCAGCGTGGACGCGTTTAGTGTGCAACGCCTGTTACTCTTCATTGGCATCCTGTTCAGCGGGCCCGTGATCATCGTGCTATGTTTGCTCCTACTCAACAACCTCTTAGGGTGGGAGTGCACGTTGTTAGGACTCGGCTTCATGATCGCCATTGTACCGTTGCAGTTTTTGGTCTTCATCCCCTATTTGAAGTACCAAAAGCTCTACTTGAAGCACGCGGACACGCGGGTCAAGGTCATGAACGAGGTCTTAGGCGGTGTCCGCGTCGTCAAGTACCTGGCCTGGGAGCGGCCCTTCTTCAAGAAGGTCATGAAGTTGCGGGACAACGAGAGCCACGTGCTGTGGCGCCAGGG